>ERZ773009.2396-NODE-2396-length-11942-cov-7.164381_pt1 | contig 11942 bp, 8 predicted proteins | sample MGYA00580663_ERZ773009 | MGnify/ENA primary metagenome ERZ773009 (study PRJEB29015, sample SAMEA2737969) | human oral metagenome | biome: human oral; feature: human-associated habitat; material: dental | place: China | collected 2026 ... | reverse complement strand
AGACGACGACGACGGTGCGGCCGTCCTCGCGGAACTCGGCGAACTTGTCCATGCACCGCTCCTGGAACTCCATGTCGCCGACGGCCAGGACCTCGTCGACCAGGAGGATCTCCGGCTCGACGTGGATGGACACGGAGAAGCCGAGGCGCACGTACATGCCCGAGGAGTAGTTCTTCACCGGCTGGTCGATGAACTCACCCACCCCGGAGAAGTCGACGATGTTGTCAAACTTGGACTCGATCTCCTTGCGGCTCATTCCTAGGATGGCACCGTTGAGGAAGATGTTCTCCCGTCCGGAGAGCTCGGGGTGGAAGCCGGAGCCGACCTCCAGCATGGCGGCCATGCGCCCCCGGGCGGTGATGGAGCCCGAGTCGGGAGCCAGGATCTTGGCGATGCACTTGAGCAGCGTGGACTTGCCTGAGCCGTTGTGTCCCATGAGCCCGAAGGTCTTGCCCTCGGGGATGTCGAAGGTGATGTCCTTGAGCGCCCAGAAGTCCTCGTAGACGCCGCGGCCCCGCTGCAGGACGGCGCCCTTGAGGGACTGATTGCGGTGGTGATAGATCCGGAAGCGCTTGGAGACGTCCTCGATGCGCACGGCCGACGCGGCAGAGGATGCTGCCGAGGCAGCCGGCACCGACGACGTCAGTGATGATGCGGACGATCCGGTTGATGCGGTCATCTGGTGTGTCAGAGCTCCTCAACGATGCTCGCCGAGTGCCGGCGGAAGAAGACCAGGCCCAGCGTGAGCATGACGATCGCCCATGCCAGGCAGGCCAGGAAGACGGGCTGCGACGGCAGGGCGAAGTCGTACAGGCAGGATCGGAAGGCCTCGAGGTAGGTCTCGGCGGGGTTGAGACGCAGGATCGTGGTCAGCGGGATCGGCCCGCCGTTGACCTGCCAGCCCTTGTCGAACAGGTCGTTCTGGACCTTGTTGACCATGGTCAGGGGGAAGACGACCCCGGAGGCGTACATCCACATCTGATTGAAGATCTGCCACAGGTGGCCCAGGTCCCGGAAGTAGACGGTGGCGATGGACAGCATGAGGCCCAGTCCGACGGCGAACATCCCCACCAGTACGGTGACGACGAGCAGTGCCGGGATCATCGCCAGGACTCCCGGCCCTCCCAAGATCATGGCGATGATGACCAGCACGAGCAGCTCGAAGGCGAAGTCCACGGCCAGTGACAGGACCGCGGAGTAGATGAGGACCTGGCGGGGGAAGTAGACCTTGGTGAGGAGCCCCGCGTTGTCCACGAGGGCGTTCATGGAGGCCATGATGCCGCTGGAGAAGAAGGTCCAGCTGAGCACCCCGATGCCGATCCACAGAGCGAAGGAGTCAATCCCGGAGTTGCGGCCCGGCGCTACGCCGCCCCGGAAGACGACACCGAAGATGAGGGCGAAGATGGCGATGGTGGCCAGGGGATTGATGAAGGACCACAGGCGTCCCAGAATCGTGCCTTTGAACTCCGAGGAGACCGAGCGCTGAGTCAGCCGCAGGGTGAGGTCCAGCGTCTGACGAGCATCTTCAGAGCGGAGCAGTCGAGAGAGCATCATAGGCTCACACCTCCCGTCACAGTGCCGGTGGGCTCTGATGGAACCGTCTCCTGCTGGGCGTCGATCCAGTCGCACAGCCGGTTGATGCCCTCGGTGACACCGACCCGAGGCTCCCAGTCCAGCGCTTGGCGAGCGCGCGCGGTGTCCGCCCAGGCAGCGCGCACGTCACCGTCACGGAACTGGCCGGTGACGTGCGGGGCGGGCGCTCCGTAGTGCTCGGCGATGGTCTGAGCGATCTGCATGATGGTGGTCCGCTCCCCCAGGCCGATGTCGTAGGGCGTGGAGGTGGCCGGCGAGTGCAGGACGCCGGCCACGATGGCGGAGGCGACGTCGTCGATGAAGACGAAGTCCCGCACGATCTGGCCGTCCTCGTAGACCGGGATGGACTGGCCCTGCTTGGCCAGGCGGGCGAAGAGGGAGACGATGCCGGTGTAGGGGTTGATGAGGGACTGGCCGGGTCCGTAGACGTTCTGAAGCCGGAAGAGCACCGGGGTGACGTCGAAGGAGCCGCACCAGGACGTCACGAGGTTCTCCTGGCAGAACTTGGTGGCGGCGTAGACGTTGGCCGGGGAGGCCTTGACCTCGGTGGAGGACTGGACCGAGGGGGTCAGCCCGGCGAAATCCCACTGACCGGCCTCGAGCATCGCGTGGGTGCGCTGCCCGGGGTAGGAGGGGTGTCCCTCGGCGTCAATCCACTTCCCCTCGCCGTATACGGCCCGGGAGGAGGCCAGGACGATCTTGTCGGGACGGATCTCGTGGCGCACGAGGGCGTCGAGCATCTGGGTGGTGCCGACGACGTTGACGTTGGCGTGCCGGGAGGCCTCGGTGAGGGACTGGCCGGTCCCGGTCTCCGCCGCCAGGTGGACGATGGCATCGGGCGCGACCTCGGTCAGGAGCGAGTCCCAGTCCTCGGCGACGGACACGTCCAGGCGGCGCAGCTCCACGCGCTCGTCGAGCTCGGCAGGGCGAGCCTGGGAGGGGTGGATCTGCGGGTGCATGTTGTCCAGGGCCACGACACGGTCGAAGGCGTCCGCCAGGTCATGCGAGATCGCGCAGCCGATGAATCCGGCACCACCGGTCACGAGGCAGGTACGGGTCACGAGGGTCTCCCTTGGTGTAGTCGAGTCGGGGCGGTGGGACGAGCTCTCACGCGTCGTACAACGGCCTCGTCACTATTCTCGGTGTTCCCGGAGCCGTGCGGGCCGGCGGCCGCCGTTGCCTTCGACACGCCTCAGAGGCGCTGGACACGAGCTCGTCCCTGCCCGGAGCCGCACGCCGAACATATCAGCGTTCGACCTCGGAGACCTCGGGATGCCAGCTCATGCCTTTGAAGGCCTTGGTGACGAAAGCGACGATGTGGTCGGTGATCCTCACCAGCGCCACCGACAGGCCGAAGACGATGACGCAGGTCGCGGCCAGCATCGTGTAGCGCTGAACCGGCACGAAGCCCGCCACGTTGATCTTCTCGAAGAGGACCATGATGACGACGTGGTGGACCAGGAAGATCGGATAGGAGTACTTGGCGATCAGGTCGACGAGCGCACGTACCGGCTGGATCGCCACATAGCGACCGACGACCACGAGGATGAGGAAGGCCGAGATGCCGACGAGTGTGGTGGCCACGTCCTCTGGAATCTCCTCGGGGAGCATCGCCGAGACGGCCAGGACCGCGGCTGCCGGGATGACGACGGCCCAGTGAACCCGGCGGACGTAGAGGACGAAGTAGCTGCCGAAGGCCAACTCGGGGAGTCTGGTCGTGAGGATCATCGCCGAGGGGTAGCCCGCGAAGTAGCGCTGCATGACGATCACAGTGGTGGCATAGGCCGCCAGGATGACGACGCCGGTGACGACCGGGAAGCGGTCGATGGCCCACAGCAGCAACGGGAAGACGAGGTAGTACAGGAGGATGAACCCGAGGAACCACTCCCCCAGGAGGTAGGCGGTACGCACCTGGAAGTTGGCGACCAGACCGTCCACGCCGAGGACCGTGAAGATGAGGGAACGTGTTGGGGCACTGTTGGGCGGCCGCCCCCCGGTCGTGACGAAGAAGTAGAGCGTCGCAAGGACCCAGGCGGTCCAAAACATCGGGTAGATGTTGAGACAGCGCTTCCAGTAGAACCGTTTGAGATTGATCGGTCTCCGATAGGTCACCGTCAGGGCGGCCCCGGAGATGATGAGGAACAAGGAGACGCCCAACCCACCCACATAGATGCCGAAGGGGAAGTTGGTCAAGACATAGCCGCCATCAGCCAGGTAGGGGTTGTTGAAGTGGGTGAGGACGATGAGAAGCGCTGCCAGGGCTCGGACCAGATCAAGGTAAAAGATCCTGGTCCGTTTTCTGGCGACCGGCTTGACACCCGCCGCCCCAGTCGACGCGCCCGTCTCGGTCACTCCCCGATCCTCCTGACTCGGCGGTAGGCACTCTTAAGGGGCGAGCGCACTGCGGTCGGGATCCAGCGGCTGACCTGATCCTTGACCTGCTGACGAGTGCTGCGAGCACTACGGATCTGTTGGACCATTCGCTGCTCGAAGTCAACCCCCCAGTGCTGTGACACCGCGGTGGTGAACTCCCTGGTGTAGTACGACAGATTCGTCAGCTCGATCCTCGCGAAGGAGTCGGAGAAGAGCCATCCGCAGAAGTAGCCCGAGGCCTGCGCAACATAGCCGTAGGCGCGCTCGATGGCGTGGAGGATGGTTCCGTCGATGTCATTCGGCTCAGGCGGGAACTCCTCCCACTGCCAGTCGTGGTCGAAGAGCGGCTTGAGAGCCGCCGGCCGGAACCAGAACATGGTGCCCAGCGGGGCGATGACCTCCTTGTGAGCATCGAGCGGGACACTCAGGTTCAGCTCTTTTTCAAGGAGCATCTTCGTGCGATCGAAGTTCGGCCCCCAGCTGTAGGAGTAGATCGGGAAGTAGTCGGCGTGGTTGGGAGGGGTCGGCGACAGCAGACCGAGTCGGGGCTCCGAGTCGAAGGTGGAGATGACGTTCTCGACGAACTCTCGAGTCGGGAGGAGGTTGTCGAAGCACTTGCGGGCGAAGCCCTCACCCACGGTGTACGGGCTCAGCTGGGTGACCTTCTTGTCATGGATGAAGCAGACGAGGTCGTAGTCGCTGACGATGTCCTTGCAGCCCACCAGGAGCGCACTGACGTCCCGACCCCGGTTCTCAATGAGGCGCACGGTCACGTTGTAGGGGAGATCCTTGCAGGCCTCCTCCACCAGCTCCACCTTCTCCTGAGAACCGACGGTGAGGATGAAATCCGTCCCCTCGGGCATGGACCGGGCGTAGGCGAGCGTGGGCTCCAGGAGGTCCATGTAGTACAGGTGCGCAATGAGGGCGACCTTCTGCGGCTTGGGCTCGCGGGCCACCGCCTGCGTGGGCAGGACGTAGGTGAGCTGGAGATTCTTGACCAGGTCCGCCATGTTCATCGAGCGCAGGGCGTTGTCCCAGATGAGGTTCGTGTCGAAGTCGGTGTGGTCGCGCAGGTACTCGTAGAGCTCCACGGTTGCGTTACCCACGGCCTGGTGAAGCACGTCCTCGTAGCTGTGGAAGAAGGAGCGGCGCTTGAAGATGGGGCAGCGCCTCTCCGCAATGAGCTGCTTGGGGGCGAAGAGGATGGGCTGCAGGGTGAAGCCCTCGAGGTCCTCAGTATTGACATACACGTCAGAGGTGAAGCCCAGCCGCTCGAAGCGCTGGGTGAAGGGCGCCTCGTGGAGCCCCACGGAATCCTCGTATGAATTGATCTGAGGAAGATTGTCCCAGTAGTCCTGGAAGGCCTCGGAGGAGACCAGGGAACGCCGGTAGGCATGGAAGTGGGACTGAAGATGACGGGGCAGGTACCCCTCCAGAGCGTGCCCGAAGGGGTCGCCGGGGGCCAGATGGAACCAGGTGATTCCCCAGAAGTCGATGTCCCGACCCGCCATCTCGGTGAACATCTCCTCGAAGGGGTACACCGGTCCCATGATGGTGGCGTTGAACAGGACGACCTCGTCGAACTCGACGAGCCTGTCCCAGCCGTAGCTCTCCATGGCCGTCTTGTAGGCCCAGGCATCCAGGCCCTTGTTCTCCCGCAGGATGATGTTGTCCGTGAAGGCGGTCAGCTTGGCATAGCTCTTGGCGGTCAACTCACCGTTGACGACGATGACCAGCTCGGAGAGGTTCTTGACCATGTCAGTGAGCAGGGTCTCCACGTAGGAGTCCACGATGCCCTGAGCGTCGAAGAAGAAGAAGATCCCGAGTCGCTTCGGGTCCTGGCCGAGCGTTGCCATAATGTCCCTTCTGGGCAGTGGTTCGAGCCGCTCACCGTGGCGGGAGAGCGGAGTAATACGGTTTCCCCGGGCGCGTCAGCCCGCGCTTGAGGCGAGGATACGGCGGATCTTGGTCGGGTCACCCCACACGCCCGGCGAGTCGTAGGGCCGGTCCGGGAAGGCTCCGTACTCCAGGGTGATGTCCAGGTTGTTGTCACGGATATAGGCCTCGACGCGCTCGGCCAGGCTCATCGGCTCACCGGTGCAGGCGTTGATGATGCCGTCGACCTCGGTCTGGTCCACGATCGCGGCGATCTGCGTGGCCAGCTCGTCCACGGAGATGAAGTCGTAGCGGTTCTTACCCGTGGTGAAGGGGAAGGTGGTACGCCCCTCCTCGGCGGCCTCCAGGAGCTTGGAGAAGATCGAGTTGCCGAACTTGTCGTCGCCCACGATGTAGTAGGCGCGGATCCACTGGGCGACGGCGTCGTGTGCCTTGGCCGACAGGAAGGTGGTCTCCCGCAGCGCGTTCTTGGCAATGCCGTAGAGCGAGGCGGGGTTGCACGGGGAGTTCTCGTCGATGGCACCCTCCCAGTAGCCGACCTCATGCATGGTGCCCATGACGGCGAGCTGCTTGAGACCGCCCGCATAGAGGTTCTCAATGAGGTTGACGTGCTTGGCCAGGTCGTCCATGTGGGCGGACGAGGCGTGCTTGAAGCCGTCGCGCCAGGCCATGTGCAGGACGACGTCGGGGCGCCCCATCTGGTCGTAGATGTCGGCGTCCCCGGAGAAGAGGTCCAGGGTAAGCCTCTCCGCCCGCTCGTCGACGCCGTCGAGTCGCAGGTCGAGGGCCTTGACATCCAGGCCGCGCTCCAGGAGCGCGGTGACGACGTGGCGACCGATGTAGCCGCCTGCTCCAGTGACGAGAACTGTCTTTGCCATGGTTCTGGATCCTAACAGGTGCGGTTGCGGAGCAATCACTTGGTTCTGCCGCTGATGGACATGAGGAGATCACCGTTGACGGTCGTTCCGTTCTCCGTGGTCGGGAACTGGTCGACCGCGGGATTGATCTCGACGACGGCGCTGCCGCCCTCGGTCAGCTCACTGGTGATCGTGACGGTGTACTTCTCGCCACCGCGCAGGACGAGTCCCTTGGCCGGGAACTCGTGCAGACCCTCGTGGAGGGAGTTCGCCGGCGCCGCGGTCTTGAAGACCCGGGCACCGGAGGCGTCCGTCACCTCGACGTTGACCACCGAGGAGTCGAGCCACTGGATGTCTCCGGCCAGGAAGGCGATATTGAGGGAGCTGACCTCCACGGTGGACGGCAGGGTGATGGTCTCGGAGACGCTGGCCCCGTCGCCGAGGATGTTGACGCTCCCCGCCTGAGGGGTGTCGGTGACCGCTGAGTACGCCACAGGAGCAGCCGGCACGAAGTAGGGGATCAGCACCAGCGCGCTGAACGCCGCAGGCATGGTCAGACGCGACCAGGCCACGGAGCGCGGGACCCGCTCGCCCTGCCCCAGCTTCTCGACCATCTCGGTGCGCGGGAAGTTGATGAAGAGGATCGCCAGGGCGCAGGCGATCATGAAGCCGACGATGAAGGAGCCCTGCCGGCTGATTCCCATGACGTCGAGGAACTGCGCGGGGGTCTCATACCGGGGCTGCGCCGTCGGAGTCATCAGGTGAGGCAGGAGCAGCTGATCGAGGATCGACCGGTTGTACATGGAGAAACCGGTGAAGGTGTACATGAGGAACAACGCGGTTCCAACACCCATCTCAAGAGCAGAGTTGAGCAGCACGTGACGCGGGTTGAGGAAGATGATGAGCACCACGAAGGGCGAGACCATGACGGCCCAGTAGGGGTTGAGCGGGACGACCGTGGCGAAGACGAGGTAGATGGCCATGCAGATGTAGACCGCGTCGGCCGCCAAGGCCTTCGTCCCCTGAGGGCGGCGCAGGTAGGCGAAGATGACGATCCCGACCATGAACACCACGAAGATCGGAATCATGCTGCTCTGCCACGGGACCCCCACGGCCGTGAGCCTCTGAAGCATGCTGCTCATGAATCCGCCGGTGGACGCCTTGTAGGCCACGTTGCCGTGGTAGATGGCGCGGCACCCGACCAGACCGATGAGCCCGACAACAACCTGGAGGGCCACCACGCGCAGCCGCTTCTCCCTCAGCAGCAGGAGCGGCACGAAGATGAAGAGGGCGAAGAGCTTGAGCGTGTTGGCGATCGCGAACCACAGCAGGAACCTGCCCAGCCGGCCGCGCAGGTAGGCGCGCAGCCCCAGCAGGATGAAGACGATCATGATGATGTCGTACTGGACGATGACGAAGACCGGGACGAACAACGTCATCGACGACAGGAAGAAGAAGGCGACCCACTTGCTGCGCTGCCGGCTGACGCCGAGGTCACGCGCGATATCCACCAGCACCTTGGCGGCGAGAAGCGCGGCCAGCACCATCATGGTCTTGAGCCACAGCTGCGCCGGCGTCGACAGCAGGTACTGGAAGCCGGTGATCCGGTAGATGATGTAGGTCGGCAGGTTCCACAGCCCGAAGAGCAGGTAGAGCGGGATGTCGTAGACCGCCGGGTGACCGGTCGAGGTGTGCTCGATCGCGATCCGGTAGAAGTCGCCGATCCTCCCCTGAAGAACCGAGTCCAGGAAGTTGAAGGAGTGCTCGAAGGTGGCTCGCACGTCCCCGTAGAGGAAGAAGGCGTAGGCGCCGAGCAGGATGATGCCCAGCAGCGCCCAGTCCACGAGGCCGGGACGCTCGGTACTGCTCCACCAGGAGCCCAGGCGGCTGTCCACCACGCGCTCGACCAGCCGGCGTCCCTGATCGCTCGTCGTCTCAGTGAGCGCGCGCATCCGCGTGGCGAGGCCGGCGGCGGAGCGGGTCTGCGGCGTGGAGTCGTGATCGGTTTTCTCGGCGTCGTTGTTCTTGACCTGACTCGTTCTGTTCTTCGCGGACTTACCGGACACGAGAGCCTGCCTGTTCATCGGGGTGGTGGACAGTGGTCGCCCCGCCGGAGGCGCCGAGACGCTCCAGGAGGGCTTTGCGGGAGATGAAGTTGTAGATGAGCACGATCGCCGTGGCGAGGATCTTCCCCAGGAAGGGGCTCATGCCGGCGAGGTCGGCGCAGACGTAGAGGATGAGTGTGTTCAAGCCCAGTGCGACGACGTTGAGCAGAACATACAGCGTGAATTCCTTGAGGACGCTGACATTCTCCTGCGCCTCGAAGACGTAGCGCCTGGAGAGGATGTAGTTGAGGACCACTGAGGTGGAGAAGGATGTCGCACTGGCGATGAGGTGGGGTACGCCCAGCCCGTACAGCACGGTGAAGAGGCCGAAGTCAACGCTGAAGGAGATGCCGCCGACGACGAGGAAGCGCCCGAACTGCGCAAGGAGGGGACGCAGTTTCTCCTGGAGGGTGCTCAAGAGGCGTTCCCGCCGGGGCGTTCCTGCGCGGAGGGACCCGCCTGCGACGACGTCGGGCTACCCCCGAAGCTCGACGGCCCCTCGGAGGGCCCGAAGTTAAGGCGCTCACCGATGACCACGCGAGGCTTGCTGACGACGCGCCCGTTGATGCTGAGAATGTACTCGCCCAGGATTCCGATGAAGAACAACTGAATGGAGCCCAGGAAGAACAGGCCCACGGTGCGCGAGGCCTCGCCCACTGGATAGGCGTTCCAGTCGATGAGCTTCTTGACCAGGACGAAGGTGGCCAGGCCCAGGCAGATGATGCCGACGAAGGTGGCCACGAAGGTGGCCATGCGCATCAGCAGCTTGGTGGAGCTGGTGATGCCCTGCATGGCGAAGTCGTAGTTGCGCAGGAAGTTGAAGTTCGACTTTCCTCGGGAGGACTGGGCCTGATCGTACTGGACGATCTCGAGCCCGATCCCGTACTCGGCGACCACCGTCTTGAAGTAGGGCTGAATATCGCCGATCTGCCGCAGAACATCGATGAACTCGACGTCGTAGAGCCCGTATCCGGTGAAGCGCGCGATCTGAGGGGTGTCGGCGAACCAGTCGATGAGCTTGTAGTAGAGGTGACGGCATCCCGTCATGATGAAGCCCTCATCAGAGGATCTCCTCTGCCCGATGACGACCTTGGCCCCGGCCTCCCAGCGGGCCACGAACTCCGGGAGGTTCTCCGGAGGGTCCTGGAGGTCGCCGAAGAGCATGAAGGTCGCGTCCCCCGAGCCGTAGGTGAGCGCCGAGAAGACATTCCGGTGAAAACCGAAGTTACGGGCGTTGAAGACCGCCTTCACCCGCTTGTCCTCGCCCGCCAGAGCACGGATCGCGTCGCGGGTGCCGTCCGTCGAGTAGTCATCGACGAAGATGATCTCGTAGTCGTACTGGGGAAGATGCGTGTGAAATACCGAGTTCAGTCGGTCATACATCAACCTGACGCTTTTTTCCTCATTGTAACTGGGGATGACGACGCTGATCTTCTTCATGGACAGGTCAAAGGTCCTCACGTGACTCATTGATCGAGGCAGGGGCTCCAACAGGGGCTCCAGGGGGCATACCCGACCATGCCGGCAGGAGGTGCGGGGAGCACCTCACGATATGCTAACACCTCGCTCAATCCCCCTTGTCTTCCTCCCGATGGCGGCCGACACCGCGCAAACGCCTGCCGGCACTCGTCGCGGCGCGCGCCAGGCCCGAGGCCCCGCCGGTCAGGTAGCGGTAGGCGGGCTTGAGGGCACTGCCCATGTCGGGGTGGTGGACGTCGACGTAGGTGCGCACCCGGGCGCCGACTCCGGCCAGTGGTCCGAACCGGGCCTGGAGGAACCTGACCTGCTCATCGGTGTGGGCCGGAAGGTCCGCGGTGACGACTCGATGCTTGTAGGCCAGGGCCCCATAGAGGCGCCCGGCCCAGACCGGAGTGAGCACCTCGCGGGGGTGGAAGCCGCTGGACATGGCCGCATAGACGGTCAGCAGCTCGAGCACCTCGGCGGCGCGGGCGCGCCTGAGGCGCTCGGCAGACTGCTCGGCTCCGGCGGCGGCCTGGTCGGTCAGCCGCACGAGCTCCTTGGCCCCTTCAGTCAGGGTGCGCAGCGCTTCGGGCCGGGCCATGAACATCGCGCCGGGCGGAACCACGGGGGCGAGGGGATCCAGCTCGACGCTCAGGCCGAGCCGCCGGGACAGGGCCTTGGCGGCGCCGGCCAGCCCGTCCCACGTGGGTCCTCCGTGGGCCCGTCCGATGTGTCCGGCGGCGGGCATGGCCACGCCGAGGCCGGGGTGACGCGCGAAGAGGTCGATGAGGCCGGCCACGTACTCCGGCGAGTCCAGCAGGCAGTCGAGTGCCTGCCGGTGGGCGACGTCGTCGGCCCGCGTACCGGGGCCGGGCGGGGGCCCCACGGTGATCCGCAGGACCAGGGGGTCACCGTCGTCACCGTCGTCGCCGCCGGCGGCGCGTCCGGGATCCCAGAGGTCGTCGCACTGGGTGAGGAAGGCGATCGTGCCCCGCGGGTCGAGGTCGCGCACCAAGCGGAAGGACACATCCCCTTCCCCGTGCGCTGAGTCCTCCTGTGTGTCCTCCTGGCTGGGACGGCGGCCGGTGACCCGCTCCAGGTCGGCGGCATCCAGCGGTTCAGGCGAGGTGACTACGACCCGCCAGTGCGCCGGCACGCTCGCCAGGCGCTGGGCCAGGCCATCGGCCTCGGCGCGCTCGAGCGCCTCCCTCCCGGCCGGGACGTGGACGACGACGCAGCCCGTGGGCCGCTGCGCAGGCGAGCTCGTCTCGGCACCGGCCCCCGCGTCCCCGGGGACGCACCCGGTCACGACCTCGGTGAGGCCGGCATTGACGATGAGGTCGCGGGCGGCCGCAGTGTGGACGACGTCAGACAGGATGAGGTCCTCGCTGTAGCCGGCCCGGGCGGCGGCCTCCAGCAGCTCCCCACCGACGACGGCCTGGCGGTCCTGGTGGAGCGGGTCGTGGAAGAGGGCGCGGCGCTTGAGCAGGGGGCAGCCGTCGGCCAGCAGCGCTGGGGCCTCCTCGATGGCCGGGTTCTCCGAGCGGTAGCGGTCCACGGGGAAGGCGACCTGCCAGGTGTGGCCGAGCTCGGCGAAGTGGCCGGTGAAGCGCGACTCGTGCCACTGGATGGAGTCGCGGTAGGAGGAGACCGGCGG
>ERZ773009.2395-NODE-2395-length-11943-cov-9.437836_pt1 | contig 11943 bp, 10 predicted proteins | sample MGYA00580663_ERZ773009 | MGnify/ENA primary metagenome ERZ773009 (study PRJEB29015, sample SAMEA2737969) | human oral metagenome | biome: human oral; feature: human-associated habitat; material: dental | place: China | collected 2026 ... | reverse complement strand
ATACAAGTTGTCATAGTCGATAATAGAATTAAGGATTACATCTTACGTCCACGGGACTTCTTTTGTTTCTTCTCGTCCTGCTTTTGCTTCTGCTCGGCAGTAGGTTGTGTCTGTCCCGTCTTCAGAGGCTCTTTCACATTCTTCGTAGCTTCATTCGTCTTGCCGTGGTTATTGACGGCTACCTGTGTCTTGTGTTCCTCTGCTACGGCAACCACCTTTTCCTTACCGGTTTCCTGCTTCTTATCAGGATTCCACTTGTAAAAACGTGGGCGGTTCTGTTCCTTGTCCATGCGGACGTATGCGTTGAAAGGTTGTCCCTGTTTGTCCACCATATTTTTTAGGTATAGTGTACGACCGCTATCCAAGGCTTCACGCTGTTTTTCTGACAACTCCATACCGCAGAGCTTATGTGGGACGCCTTGCTGCTGTGTCTGCTGCTGCCGTTCCTTAAATCCACGGTTATTGTCGAAGATGAACTCAATGCCTTTCCGCTCGGCATTGACCTGCAAAGTTGCATCAAAGGTCTTACCACTCTTGGCAGTCATGCCTTCCACTTTCACGGCCTTGCCTTCCACAAGGTCTTTATACTGGGCATCAGAAAGTGTCACGCCCTTGATTTCCTTGGGAATGTTCACACGGTCGGCACGCAGGGCGATGATTTCATTCGTTTGCGGGTCAATAGATACGTATGCAGAGAAAGGTTCGGCATTCTTGGGTGTTACCTCGATGGTCTTGCCCAGATTACCCGTAGTGAGGAGTTGCTCCTTTTCTTTGGGAGAGAACTTGTAGCCCATATAGGGAAAATCAAGCTGTGGTTCTTTTCTCAAAGGGTGAATTGCCAAGCCGATATTACCACTATCGTCCGTGCGGAAAGCAAGGCGAGCTTCGGTATAGATAGTAGTGTCTCCAATAGGTACGGCAATCGTTAAGAGATTACTCTTCTGCCAATTGAGCATCTTCTCCAATTCTCCGCTCTGTTCCAATCTCTCACGGGAAAGACCGAGATTGTCGAGCATCTTCCAGTCCACTTTCTCGGGGTCGATGGAGGTGGCATTCTTCTGCTGGGGCAGATAGCCCTCAAAGGGAATGCCCATCTCAGCCAGCTGCTGCTTGCTTTCGGGCTTTTCACGGCTTTGCAGCAGGGTGCGTAGGTTGTCCACGCCTTGCTCCACATTGTCTGCCAATACCTTGTACAACCCGAAGTGAGTCGGGTTATTGAACTGTTTGAGGAAGTTGGTCATGAAGTTCTTCAGAAGTCCGTCCTTGTTGTTGAACTTCAAGAACGCTGCCTGATTGGTAGCGGCAGCCTCTGTGGTCTTGAGGTTTCCCTTGTCGTCAACACCGGATATGACGGACAGCTTGCCCGCTTCCTGTTCATTCTTCACTTCTGTGCGGTCTTCCAGGACCAGCACGTAATTGTCATTGCTGTTTGATTCCATAACTAATTGTTTAAAGGTGATATTTTTACGATGAATAGTTTATTCAATAGCAGCAAAATTATAATGATAATATCATCAATCATGAGAAAGGGGAAATATCAGGAGAGAAAGGGAAAAACATCGAACCTTTGGCACTTAAAGTGTTAATAATTTAAAAACGACAGAAAAACATAAGGCCTTTACCATTGGATTTATTTGTTTTTTTGTAAATTTGTACTGGCTAAAATGACAATACGTTATAATTTTGATTAAAGATGTAATCAAGTTATTTCGTCTTTAAACCTAAAAAACTTTCGTGTTAATCAATTTAAATTTGGCGGCATGAGTTATGTTTATGCATTTTTTGTAGGGGATCTTATTAAATTTGGCAGGTATTTACTGGCCATTGTGTTATTGGTGTCTGGAATATCAAAATGCTTTTATTTTCATAGCTTTAGTGCTGAGGTTTCTCTGTACTCTGAACTATATGTCTCGTCTGTGTTTGTACCTTTTAGTGAACAGATAGCGATAGCCGTATGCAGTGTAGAAATCTTATTAGGGATTTTGTCCTTTTTTACAAAATTTACTTTATTCTCAACTTTTACGGTGTCAGTATTGATGTTGTTCTTCCTGTATCTGACAGGAGTGAATTACCTCTTTCCAACTTTATTGGGAAGAATAGAATCTTGCCAATGTTTTGGAGATTTGATACATTTTTCTGCCAAGGGCTCGTTTATTAAGACGGTGGTATTATGTGCAGTTTCATTTACAACATTTTATCTAGTTGTCAAGGAGAAACAGACCTCACTGTATAAAAGGCGAGTAATCCGAAAAGCGAAGTGAGTAGGGCAAACGAAAATAATAAAGACAATGAAGAAGAATTTTATGTTTCCTATGTTAACTCTTGCAATGATTGGGAGTGTCACTTTCGCAGGCTATAAGTCCTTAGGCCAAAACCTGGCCGTCGTAGAGCTTATGCTTGGGGAGAATATTGAGGCATTAACGTATGGAGAAAATGGCGATGGTGGCTACACTAGATCAACAGGAGCGTGTCCATCCCCATGCGAGTACAAAAAATGGGTTAGCTGTAGGGCTGGGGGAGCAGAAGATTGTTTCCCATCTGATTGCTGTTAGGAACGTAAGGGTTTAGAAAACAAAAATACCCTTAGAGACATCTGTGAGTTCAGGAATCCTATTTGAATAGTGGGAAATTCACCTTTATGAGGTATGACAATTGTTGTTAAAGTTTCTTCCATTTTAAAGGGGTTCCTGTTACTCCGTCAAAAGAAATGTATAATTTTCATCCAATATAAAAATATATGCGGAAGTTTTTTTTAGAACAAGTCTTATTTATATCTTGTATACTGTTAATGGGTTTTGCTATTGCGTCTTGTAATAAATCACCTGCAAATAGTAAAGAATTTCATGTAGATAATAGTGAATATAAAGATTGGTCTACTTTATTGAATATAAAAAATGCAATTCAGTTGCAAGAAAATACCAGTTGCCTAATGTCTTATGCAACGAAATGCATTGTTTTGGATAGCACAATTATTTATCAGGATTATAGATCGAAGCGTATATATGCTTTTTCCTCAGACGGGAAGTACATATGTACTATAGGGAATTTGGGACATTCAGCCTCTGAATATACATCTATCAAGGATATTTGTGTGGATAATAAGGATTCAACAGTGATTGTATTAGATGATCGTGGACTTGTTTGTTATAATTTACACAACGGAAAATTTAAGGAAAGAAAAAAAATGTTTTCACCGACCCCTGATGAATATGAAAAAATAGAATTTATAGACGATTCAGAAATCATCTGTTTTACTGATAACAAGAATGATAATACCATTGTATGCGATTCTCAAAAGGGGATAAAAAAATTAAGAAAAGGTAAGCGTTTCCATTTTGTCTTAAATCCTTTTTACAAATATAACGAAGAATGTAGAGTACTGTCCGATTATGGAGACTTTTATATAGACGAGTATAAGGATGGGGAATTAAAAACATTATACAGAATTGATTTGGGCAAAAAGGCTCTCCCTGCTGACATTTTACCAAAAACCTATAAGGAATTTGAGGCAGTAGATAATTCTGCAGATTATTTCAAATGCATTGCAGAAGCTCATGAAACCTCAGATTGGTTGTATCTTAAGTTTGTAGGTCCTAAACAAAAATACTATATCGGATTTTTCGATAAAAAGAAAGGGTCTTACGCAGTTGGACAAAATGATGAAACGTTAGGGATATTTGTAATAGATGCTGATGACGAAAACTTCTATGCCATAATCTATCCAGAATTTGCCTCTCCAAAATCCTTAGCAAATAAAATATTAAAAAAATATAGAATAGATACGCACAAGAGTAGCCCTGTAATTGTTAAATTTAGTTTAAATGAGAACATTCTTTAATTTTGTATCTCTTTTGCTGATGTTGACAATGAACGCATCATGTAGAATGAGGGATAATATTAGAAAAGAGATGAAAGAATTTTATAATTCGCATATAGAATTACCTATAGATTCTATGTTAAATCTGTCGACAAAGAGCCAAAGGGGGTCTTATAAATATGCAAAATATATTTATATTGTGTATGTGGATTCAACATCTTGCACCGATTGCGCAATCTCACATTTGTCTGATTGGTCTCAATTGAATATAATGGATGCTTTCAAAAAAGGAGAGTTAAAATACATGTTTGTTGTTGCACCTAAGCAAGAGCAAAGAGCGCATGTCTTAAATATCATAGAAAAAGATACGCTGTTCAATGAATTTGTCTATGTTGATACAACGGGTATATTCGAACGTAGAAATCCAAAAATACCAACAAATAAACTTTTACATTCATTTCTTGTAAATAAGAAAAGAGACGTAGAGCTTATTGGTAATCCTATTTCAAATACTGATATCAAGAATATGCTAGTAAAAATAATGCTAAATAAGGATCTTTAAGAGAGCCGTAAGCATAGATTATCAGATAAAAGGGATAAATAATAACAATTTTTATAAACAAGAAGACTGACACCCTACACAATGCTATACGATATAACAACAAACGAGTATCTATCTCATAGGGAAGTTCACATACAGCCAAAGGTGGCATTCCATATTCTCCTATTTAAAACAGAATAGTAGTGTAAATCTTGTAGGTAATCTACTCCGCAACAAAGACGTAAAAGACTTCTTTGCAGAGCATTGAACGAAAAAGCTGATGAAAGAAAATAATGTGCAAGGAAAATGGCAATTGTCTATAAGGATACTTTATACAATAATGTTCTTACCATCACTTTATTTTCTGTGGTTAATAGTACGTTGCTTTGTTACAGACTACTTCTTGATACCAACGTCTTCTATGATACCAACTTTATGTCCTGGCGACAAGGTGTTTGTCAACAAACTTGTTATAGGCGCAAGATTATATACAAAATTTAATTTCAACACTACTAGTGTGGAATTGGAAGCATGGCGGTTGAAAGGATTAAGAACGGTGGAGCACAATGATATTGTTGTATTTAATTTACCCTATCATGCAGGCAAGATAAATTTTGTGATAAACAAAGTATTTTGTAAGCGTGTGATCGCCATCCCAGGTGACAGCATATATACAGAAAATGGTTTCTACAAGAATAATAACTACGAAGATATTCTAGGTATAGAAGAGCAACAACGAAGATTCTCAGAGATGCCGGACTCATTACTCCCCAATGAAATTCTAAACACATACCCCTTTGACAAAGAACATTTTCCATCTACGATAAAAAACATGTGTCCCATATATGTGCCCCGTAAAGGGGATATTATAAAAATCAGTCCTTATGAAGCAGCTTATTACAAAATGCTACTTGAATGGGAAACAAATAAGACAATTACATGGGACTGGAAGAGGAACAAGGTTTATGCAAATGGCAGACAGATATCCTGGCATAGATTCAAGCATAACTACTATTTCATGGCTGGTGACAATGTACTTGATTCTAACGACTCACGGTATTGGGGACTTGTACCAGAAGAGTATATAGTGGGAATAGTTGGATACGTTTATCATAAGAATGGCGTATAGTATGAAACTACGACTCTTATTTCTCATAGCTGCGACTTTGATATTTGTCGGATGTACAGTGACGTGACTGAAGTATAAAAAACAAAACTTTATGACGTTTATTTCTTTTTATGACAGGTTTCGCATATATAGGAAACAAATCATCGGTATATCTATATGTATATTCTTGATGATTACGACAGTAATGCCCGTGGAAGTGCGATGGAGTCATGCGGAAACTATTACGGCATGGGTCTTACCTGTATTCAGCTTATTTAGTCTGACATGGATGTTTTTCTCAACTCGCAACACTGCATGTTTCAAGTTATCCATCTGTGATCTTCTCATGTTAGCTGCTGCTCTCTATTATTTTTTCAGGGTCTGGATAGGAAAGGAATACCCTTGTGCTACGCAGTTTATTAAGGATACAGGTATGTTTATCCTGTATTTTACCCTTAGACCGATATTCTCTCCGTTCAAGGTCCAGTATATCCATCTTTCAATAATATTTGTCTTATTCGGGTGTTATGAAGCACTGAATGGATTCTTCCAGATAACAATGGGTGGAAGTAGGCATCCTGTTTACGCGCTTACGGGGTCATTCCTCAATCCGGGCCCCTATTCTGCATATTTGCTTGTCACTTTGATAATAGGGATATTGTCGAAAAATGATGTCTTTTTGTTAATAAAGGAAGTGCCGACAAAATATTATGGGTATTTGACAGGACTCTATAACTTCGTTCTGGCTACACTTGGCATTATGCTCCTTTCTACCTGGAGCAGGTCTGCCATATTGACTTTTGCAATATTCAGCCTATGGCACTATAGAAAAAGATATTGGCGCTGGCGGTATATAGTGTGGGCGGCATGTATTGGCTTTATTATAGGATTATACTTTATGAAACAGGGCTCGGCAGACGGGCGTATCCTTACCTGGATTGCAAGCCTGAAGACATGGATGCATGATCCTTGGCTGGGAGTGGGGATAGGCGGCTTCCGCCATGCCTGCGCCCAAGGTATTTCTGAACTTTTTACAGTAGATTCCTCCGACCCTTTATTCTTTTCTGGAAACGTTTCAGAATATGCCTTTTGTGACATGTTGAAAATCCTTACAGAGCAAGGCATTCTTGGTCTTGCCCTTTTTATAGTTGTGATACTATCTGTGCTATACAATGTATTTCATTACAGCAGATCTTTATTCTGCGCAATGCTGGCGTTGCTGGCTTTCTCTCTTTTCTCCTATCCCTTCGAATTGTACCCATATCGTGTAATGGCCATTATGATTGCGGCAATCATTCCTCATCATTTTCAAATTATAAGATTTCGAGGCTGGAAAAGAAACGGTACGCTTATGCTATACGGATTGGTATTCGTGAGCATGTCAACATTCATTGCAAGGGAAGTCCAGTTACGCAAAAATGCGGACAAGGAGTCGGAGCTATTCATAGGTTTGCAAAATGAGGCATTTATCCCTGCTTATTACAAGCTGTTGCAAAAAGAGAATGACAATCCCCAATTTCTGTTCCAATTTGCCAAGGTTCTCAGGGGTATGGGAAGATATAATGACAGTAATGCGATACTCTCAAATGGGATACTGATCAGCAATGACCCCATGTTTTATTTGCTACAGGGAAACAACTACAAAGATATGGGATTCCCCCATTTTGCAGAGCAAGCTTATTTTAAGGCATATGCTGTAATGCCTAACCGTCTCTATCCTCTGTACCAACTTATGGTTTTGTATGAATCAGTGGGACAGAGGGGAAAGATGAAAAAGATGGCAAAGAGAATAATAGAAATGAAACCGAAAATCACTTCTCCAGCGACAGAGAAAATGAAGCAAAAAGCAAAGATTGTCCTATGAGAAAAATTCTTTTTATCATGCTGTCCATTGGCCTTACTGTCAGAGCCCAACAACTGACATTGTCAAATGCAATATCAATAGCGCAGCAGAATTCTTATGATGCCCAGCTGGCTAAACTGGAGTTTATGTCAAAGTATTGGACATTCCGTTCCTTCCAGGCAGATTTACGGCCTTCCATTAACCTTAATGGAAGCGTTGGAAATTTTGACCATTCTTTGGTGGCGGTAAGAAACTATAATGACGGACAAGTGGCGTATGTCAACAACAATTCATTGTCAAACCAACTCACACTTTCCGTAAATCAGAAAATTGCCGCTACGGGGGGAACCGTATCACTGCAGTCATACCTTTATAGTCTCAATCAGTTCACATATGATAAGACGACTTTCAATTCACAGCCGCTCAGGGTCAGCTATACACAACCGTTCAGAACCTTCAACTCCCTAAAATGGGATAAGAAGACAGCACCGATAGAATATCAAATAGCCCAGAAAAATTATATTTCTGCCATGCAGCAGATTTCAATACAAGTCTCCGGACTTTTCTTCAACGTACTTGCCGCACAATCAGATTATAAACAAAGCGTTGCAACAGTAAAAGACCGCGAGCAGCTCCTTGACATGGCAAACAAGCGTCTGCAACTTGGTACAACGACAAAAAGCGAGGTGCTGCAGTTAGAGCTGTCACTGCTCAATGCACAAGTGGCTGCCAACAACAACAAACTGGCACTTAATGACAAGCTGTATCAGTTTTTCTCGTATTTACGTGTTACCGATTATGAACATACGTCACTGATCCCTCCAAGCAATGTGCCCGATATATCATTGAACGTTGAGAATGTCCTACAGAAAGCAATAGCCAATTCCTCCCATTCTCTTGAACAAAAACAACAGATGATTGAGGCGGAGAAAGCACTTGCACAGGCAAAAGCCAGGCGTGGCCTGCAACTGACGCTGCATGGAGAAGTCGGATTCACACAATCGGCAAATACTTTCTCGAAAGCCTACCGCCATCTCAACGACAATGAAATCATTGGGCTTACCCTTTCCCTGCCCATCTTCGATTGGGGAGTGAGCAAGGGAAAGGTTAGAATGGCACAGGCAAAGCTGGAACTTGCAAAAACGAAGAATGAACAAGTACACCTCGACTATATCCAAGAGTTACGAAAGAGGGTAATACAGTTCAACACGCAACCTTCACAATGCAAGAATGCTCTCAGGGCACAGGAAATTGCGGAACAGAGATACGAGATTACAAGGAAGAGATTTGAAACTGGAGCCGTGTCCGTTACAGACCTTAACACTGCGCAGCAGGAACTCGAGTCGGCAAACAAACAATATATAGCCATTCTCCAATCTTTTTGGGCTGACTACTATACGCTGCAGAAATCCACTTTGTACGACTGGGTTAACCGTACTGACGTACATGTCGATTTTGACAAAATAATAATGAACCAGAAATAATCATGAATAAAGTTACAACAGCGATATGCATCTCTCTTTTAGCCTTGGCGATTTCATCGTGCAGGCATAAAAGAGATTCAGGGCAGGAGCAGGAGCCGGCTCTGCCAGAACGGCAACAGGCAATTGTGGAAGTTGACACCATGACTCTCTGTCTTCGGACTTTTCAGAAACAACTGCTATGCAACGGTAAACTCGTTGCTATAAGGAAAGCCGAGCTTCAATGCAGCAAACAGGGTGAGATACTACAAAGAGTGGCAGTGGTAAATGGACAGCGTGTGGCACGGGGCGTATTATTATGTGTGTCTGACACGCGTGACAGACTGGCTGATTTGGAAAAGGCACAACACGACCTTGAGCGTGCACGGGTAGAATTACAAGACAAAATCATAAGCTTAGGATACAGTGGAGAGATTGACAAGGTGCCGGCAGAGATACGCCATCGTGCCGAGATCGTGTCTGGTTATTACACCGCCAGGTTTCAACTACGAACTGCCAAAAAGAGTCTTAGTGAATGCGAACTGCGTGCACCTTTCGCAGGAAGGATAGCCAACCTTGAGGCGCGCGCCCATCAGCCAGGGATGAAGTTTGCCACTCTCATAGACGATTCTTTCTTCGAAGTGGAATTCAAGATCCTTGAAGCTGAGCTTGCATTCGTCAGACGCGGACAGACAGTGAAGGTTACCCCGTACGCCAGTGAACAAGAAACATATGTCGGAGCTGTTACTGAGATAAATCCTACCGTTGACGATAAGGGGATGGTAAGCATAACTGCAAGGGTGAGAAACACCCCGACAAAGCTCATAGACGGCATGAACGTGAAAGTGACTGTTGAAAATGCCGTGCCTAATATGTTTGTCGTCCCTAAAGAAGCTGTGGTGGAACGCGATGGCTACCATGTAGTCTTCTTGTATGACAAAAAGAGCAAACGGGCAGTGTGGACCTATGTTGACATAGCTTACAGCAACCTCACAAGCTATGCCATCACCGGCTGTGCAAAAAAGGGAACTGAGATTAAAGCCGGTGAAGTTGTTATAACGACAGGGAATCTGAACCTTGCCGACGATACGGAAGTAAGAATAGGCAAGTAATAACAGGCATGCTGCCACCGGCATATACATTATAGACTTATTTTAACCGCACTTGTATATATATGCTCAACCAACTCATCCACCGGCCAATAGCAGTAAGCATGATTCTGATAGCGACAGTTGCCGTCGGAATACTGTCATTTGCATATATACCCATATCATTGATGCCCGAAGTCGATATTCCACGCATCACTGTGCAGATGGCAAATCCGGGAGCATCAGCCACTGAGATAGAACAAAAGATGGTCACCCCCATGCGCTACCAGCTGGCACAAGTGGCAGGATTAAAAGAGATTGAAACGCAGTCGAGAATGGATGCCGGAACCATCACGCTTGCCTTTGAACCGGGTTCGGATATGGACTTACTGTTTATAGACGTCAATGAGAAGATAGACCGGGCCATGAACACCATGCCCAAAGACATGATGCGGCCAAAAGTGATAAAAGCCAGTGCAATGGACATACCGGCATTCTATATTGACATAACAAAACGGGGAGCCGACAATGACGATATGGCACAATTGTCAAGACTCGTACGCAACGTCATCGTTAAACGCATTGAACAACTGCCACAAACGGCAATGGTGGACTATAGCGGAACGGTGGGGACACAGATAGATATAGTTCCTGACATGAGTAAGATGCAATCCCTTGGCATTACGTCTCACGACATAGAAACAGCTATAAACGATAACAATATCGTTTTGGAAGCCCTGAGCATAGTGAGTGGAATATACAGATACAGCATACACTTCGACTCACAAATCATTACCAAAGACGACATAGAGAATATTTACATACGTCACGAAGGGAGATTGTTGCAACTGAAAGACATATGCAGCATAACTGAAAAAAGCGGCGTGAGGAATGGCATAGTGCGAAACAATGGCAACAATGCCGTCACCATTGCCGTAATAAAGCAGAACGATGCACAGATGGCTGACTTACAAGAGGGAATCAACACCCTTATCGATAGTTTTCAGACTGACTATCCTGACGTAAAGTTCAACATTGCAAGAGACCAGACAGAGCTGCTAAGCTACTCCATGACCAACTTAGAGTGGAATCTGATCATAGGTGCGGTATTGGCATGCCTGATTTTATTCATATTCAATGGAGGATGGCGCGTTCCATTGCTTATTATAATATCCATACCCCTGTCACTTATCATAACCCTGCTTTGCTTCTACATCTTAGGCATTTCGCTAAACATCATATCGCTGTCCGGACTTATTCTCGGCACTGGAATGATAATAGACAATTCCATCATCGTTATCGACAACATAAGGCAACGACACGATGTCATTACAGGAACAAGAGAGGTGTTCATGCCCATGCTCAGTTCCGTTCTTACCACATGTTCTGTATTCATCCCCCTTATATTTCTCAGTGGAACCGCCGGTGCATTGTTCTACGACCAGGCTATGGGCGTAACCATAGCGCTTTTTGCTTCACTTTTGGTAGCGGCTGTGGTGGTGCCGGTATATTATTTTACGTTGTTCAGGAACAAGCTTCATGAGAAGCACAATGAAAGGAAACCCGAAAGAGCACTCATGCGTATTTACGAACCGGCCATGCGCTGGACTTTGCGGCATGGGAAATTGTCTATAGGCGGTTTCGTTGCCTGCATAGCTGCTATACTTCTAATATTCCCCCACATGGAAAAAGAGCGCATGCCTTACATCGAACATAATGACGCCATTATGACCATAGACTGGAATGCGGGCATATCGACCGAAGAAAACGACCGGAGAACGCAGGAATTGTTAAGTACGGCAAAGCAAAACATTTCGACTACCGCTATGTCAGGTACGCAGGAATTTATACTCTCGCACACCAAGGACATAACCAACAACGAAGTTGTTGTCTATATCAAGGCTAACGACAAAAACGAGCTTGACTCTGTAGAACGTGCTTTTACTTCTTACGTGCAGAAAAACTATCCCAAGGCAAAAATAGAATTCAATATTTCCGGAAACATTTACGACCTCATATTCCAGACCGACAAGCCCGACCTTGAGATAAGGCTTCAAAAAACAAAAGGCGGAAGACCGTCGGTGGC
>ERZ773009.2392-NODE-2392-length-11950-cov-18.494662_pt1 | contig 11950 bp, 10 predicted proteins | sample MGYA00580663_ERZ773009 | MGnify/ENA primary metagenome ERZ773009 (study PRJEB29015, sample SAMEA2737969) | human oral metagenome | biome: human oral; feature: human-associated habitat; material: dental | place: China | collected 2026 ... | reverse complement strand
TGGCTTTGCCAGTAGCGGGTGCTAATGATGCACAAGTCCTTAACAACCTGCGTCAAGAAGTCGCTTCTCTCCAAGAAGCTTGGACTGGACAGCGACCAAGTGCCATTCCAATGGTACCAGAGGAGTTGACTGAGGCGGACTTCTATAGCCGGGCTAGTGTCCAAGCAGCTTATGAGCAGGGCTTAGTACCGCTAGGACTGGATATGGAGACAGTAGAATCTGTCAATTGGCAGTTAAATAAAGGAAATCTTCTTTATTTAACTGAACAAGAAAGTCAAATGATTGCTTTTGTAAATCAAATTCAAAGGGGAATGCAGCGTGTGATTATACTCGCTCCAACTTATCATAATTTGAATGAACAAAAGAACGTAATCTTAGCAAATGGAGCCCAAGAAGTTTCAACACTTCTTGAAGATATAGAAAAACGTATTACAATACGAACTCAGGAACGTAAGAATAAGCATGAAGCGACAGTGATAATCTATCAAATGACAGAATTGATGACAGAACTTGATAGTGTGGATCAAGAAAGATTAGCTTTTGTCTTAGAGAAAGGATTAAGAGCTGGCTACGCATCTATCGCAATGACTTCTCCAAATATTATTCGCAGCATAGATGTTGCATCTAAGATTGCAAGAGGCTTTAAACAATCTTTGGTGGCTATGCGTATAAGCGAGCAAACAGTCTTTAGTTCTCTTAACAACCGTCCGATTCGTGAAGGCATCTTAGATTTACAGACTCATTATTATATTCTTGATAATACAGTACACAAGATTAAAGTTTTGATGAAATAACAACATTTATTTAAACTAAATTATAAAATAGAGAGGAAACAAAATGAACGGTTTTAATTATTTATATACCCCTATGACTTTTCCTGGTAATCCTTTTGGAGCATCAGCAGGTTTGAAAGCCAAAAAAGCACGGTTAGAGGCCATCAAGAGTAGGTTAGAAGGATATTCCTGCAATATTGATGATAAGCAAGTAACCAATGCATTGAATGGTTCAATAGGCGCGATTGGAAGTATGACCTTTAGTATTAATGGTGCTCTAGGTAGCGTTGCTGGAGATAAGTACGATGAAGAGCGTAGGCAAGAACAAACGGATATCAAAACTTTATCCACTTTATTGGATACAAAACGTGATACGATGGTTGAATTATTGAAGCTTGAAATCGCCTCTTTAGAAACTCAGATTTCGGCAGCTGTAGCTAGTGAATGGGAAGAATATCGAAATAATAGCTTACTTAAAACGCCAACGTTTAAGACGAAATAGAATAGAGAAGGAGTAGACAGATGAGTTATAGTGTTAAAGCGCATAATTTGGGTGGTATTCAAAGCTATGGAGAATCCATTACGAGTTTTTCAGTTGCACTAACAGCGGCAGCTGCCCAAACACAGCGATCCTTTACAGATCGTGTAGGAGGTCAAAGAGGAGAGGTGATTAATGCCTTTTTTGGTAAATTAAACATTCTGCAGGACCAAGTCTTTCAACAAGCTCCTGAAGTTTTAAAAACTTACGGAGAAGGGGTCTCAGATTTTGGGCATACCGTCCAAGGCCTAGGATTTGGTAATTTTGCCTATACTGATAAAGGAGCTATTGACGGTATTGTTAATACACTAAAAGGCCCTCAGTATGAAGAGATGATTGCCAAGAAAAATGGCTTGAAATCTTTGATGGAAGAAGCGCAAGAGGCACTAGGTTTTGGGACTGTTGATTTCACAGGATATGATGAGAGAGCCCAAGCTTTCATTAATGATGAAGTTAATGCTCGTAACACCACCCATCAAGGCATTTCAGATTCGGATGATGCTTTAAAGAAAGTAGCTGAGACAGGTAAGGCAGCCTTTGAAGATTTAGCTGATACTATTCAAAATGCTCAAGCTGTTATAGGAGTTAGTCCAAAAGTAGTTTATCATGCTATTATGAAAGAAAATCCTATTACGGTAGAACAAGTAGATTATTTAGATATTATCAAGAATGAAGCGGATGCCGAAATTATGGTTGCAGCTTGGAATGACAATCTTGAAAGCACTCATGCCATAGCTTCATCATCTATTAGTGAAAATGGTTATTTGATTATCTCGACTGAGATAGCTATGGCTATGGAACAAGGGAATATAAATAAAATACAACGTTATTTTAATGGCTTTGGGAAGATATCCCCAGAAGAAACAAAAGCTCATATTGAAAATCTAAAAACGGTTAATGATAAGTATGCAGGCAAATTGCAGGCAATTCAAGCAGGTTTGAAAGAAGCTAAATATGATGAAAGCAATCCCGACATGATTGCGATGAAAAAAAGACTGCGAACTTTGAATAAATTTAACGGCCTTCTTCAGTCTGTGGAGGATCTTGGCTTAGGGTCTAGTTCGAGCGAGATTAATAATGGCATGCAAGGAGTTTACAAAAAAAACATTTCTTATGATTTCGAAATAGTAAAATTGGATGATAGTGACAATATTACGTTTAAGGTTACCAAGAATAATTCTCTTGGAGTCCCTGAAACTAAGATATACACAAGTGGTCTTTCAACTACATATTCGGATAAAGCACTTGAAGCTTCTTATAAGGAATTGACTGATATTAAGAAGCAGCAAGCTAGTGAACAAGTGGAGTTTTGGAAGTCTATGGGTGAATGGGCACTAGATCTAGTTCCTGGCGGTAAACCAACAAAGATAGCTATCGGAACCTTTAAAGTCATGTTAAATTCTTTGGATTCCTTTGACAAAGCGACAGCGATTGGCACCGCGAGCGAAGGGTTACCTGATGAGATTACTATTAATGGTAAAAAGATTCCGCTTGAGACTTTCAAGTCCGGTTTTAATAAATTTGTAGAATCTCAACAAACTTATAATGAAAATTTGTCAGAATTAGAAGAAAAAGAGATGGCAGCAAGAAATGATATTGTGAGAGGTTTTACCAATAAAGGGGCTTGGAAGATGGAAGAAAATAATGTACCAGATTTTGATTTATGGAAAGGCTACACCCCTGCACATAACACCAATACTATGAAGGTAGATGCGACTCATTATTATGATTACGATGCTTATATGCGTGAGCAATACTTGGATGATAAAGGAGTGAGTCAGTATTTAACTTCTGAACAGATGAACGCATATGTAGGTGACATAAAATACAAGGTTGATCAAGAGATTATTGATTATGTAAAAGGAAAATCAGACTTGCAAATTTCTAAGATGGATTCAAAACAACTAGAACAGTTGAAAGTAGCATTGGACAATATTCCTGGAGAAAGAGAAGAATTTTCAAAAAACTTTCTCTGGAATAATAAGTATCAGGAGGTAGCTCAATGAAATTGTCTAGAAAAGTTAAATTTCTGTTTACAATATCATTTGTCCTTTTGGCTTTGCCATGTATAATATACAAAAGTTACATAGCTTATTTTGTAGACCCTTATAAATCGCCAGTTTTAAAGAAGAAAATCGCTTCTTATGAATTCATCGAGGGAGGGAAAGGAGTTGTTCTTAAGTGGGAATATGATAGCCCTTTGGATTATTGGTTAACAAAATCAAATAAAAGATTGTATCCTCAGGATGCACGAGTGGGCGGAACAAAAATCGTGCAAGAGTATCGAAAGCTAAAGAGTGACGGAAATACTCATAATATTGCAGAAGAACAAGAATATTGGGGGATTACAGTCTATGATGCAGAGGGAGGCAAACTTATTTCTAAGGATTATGATGTTTTTAAAATGGTTAGGGAATATGATTCAAATACTGTCCCAAGTCGAATACAAAATAATGTTTATGTAAGTGAGGGTAGAGAGCTATTAGACATTTATCTGAAGACATCGGAAAATAATTATACAGAAGGTTTCCTTAAATCTATTGATTTGAATAGTGGTAAAATTGTGGATCCTGGTGATGGGCATGATAAATGGATAGCTGAAAGTTCTTCGTATTTTAGTCAGTTATTACCTTTATCATCAGATTATTTTTTACATAATTCAGCTTTGTATCTTAATAAAGGAAAAAAACTAGCATCTGATGCCCTTATCCGCCAAAAATATCCTGAAGCAGCTAAACTATTGGAGGATGAGAATGGTATGGTTGCTATTCTGACAGATAAGCCTAGTTTTGAGAGTAGTCTTCCAATTTTGCAGCTCTTGTATAAGAAAGATACGAATTTATTTGAAAATGTGACGATACCTGCAGATAACTCAGTAGATGGGCAGGAACATGTTGTTAAAAGTCAGGAAGAGTTCGTCAAGTATTATAAGTTTGAACAAGAATCACCTTATGAAAAGTAGCCAATCTTTTTGAGATATAAGCTTAAAAAGATTAACTACTTAAGATGAATAGAAAGGGTAATTAGATGAGTCGTAAAGAGATAGATGCAGAAAAGCTAACAGCCTGCAAAACTAGTATGCAGGAGATGAATAAAAGATTTGAAGGAGAAATTACGGGGCTAATCCAATCTTCTGCAACAGAGTCTATGCAAGGAGCAGAGGACGCCCTTAACAAAATGAGCGCAAATTTAGTGAAAACAGTTGATTCTCTGGACGTATATTTGAATCAAGTAGCTTATTATTTTTTGCAAATGGATAACGACTTAGCCAAAGGAATTGAGACTGAGACGTCAATGTTTACTTATTCCAATCCACAAGCTAGGCTGACTCCTACACAGAAAAAGCAGTATAATGTATCAAAACAAATGAAAGAAAATTATAAACTTCCGTAATTTCATTGCCCACCTGAATTATCAATTCAGGTGGTTTTCTTTTGCACCTCAGTTCTTTACCTTGCTATTTTCCAAAAGTTTACAGTTTCTGTCCTAACCCTCCTTTCTTATGCTATAATAGTCTATAGAAAGTCGAGGGAATGATGAAGAAAATATTATTGGTGGTTGTGGTGCAGGGATTGGCTATCTTTGTGATTACTGGTCTGCTTTGTTATTTTATGCGGGGGGATTTTTTCTTCCGTGCTTTGGCGCCGATTTTTGGTCTGGCAGCGGGAGGTTTTCGCTTCGTGACGGCCATGGTGACAAAAGCGTTTGCGCCCAGTCTCTATGAGGATAGCAAGAAAAAGGAATAATCTATAGAGTAGACAGTAGGTCTGGGGTCAATCGCCTCAGGCCTTTTGTCATAAATGTCAGCATTAGTCATGAGGAGCTTTAATATTTTTCAGAAAAAGAACGGACAGAAGGGCTTTCTTAGGCGCTTTGTGGTAAAATAGTAACAGAATTAAAAATTTGGAGAGTAAAGATGAAACGTTCTATGTATGCTGGGCGTGTTCGCAAGGAGCATGTTGGTCAGGAAGTCACTTTGAAGGGCTGGGTAGCCCGCCGTCGGGATTTGGGCGGTCTGATTTTCATTGATTTGCGCGACCGCGAAGGCATTATGCAGCTGGTCATCAATCCTGAGACTGTGGCTGCAGAGGTCATGGCGACAGCGGAAAGCCTGCGCAGTGAGTATGTGCTAGAGGTGACAGGTAAGGTGGCTGCGCGTGAGCAGGCCAATGACAAGCTGGCGACAGGAAGCGTGGAGCTGCATGTGGAAAGCTTGACTGTCTTAAATACAGCCAAGACGACGCCTTTTGAAATCAAAGACGGCATCGAAGTGAATGATGATACACGTTTGCGCTACCGTTATCTGGACTTGCGCCGGCCAGAGATGCTGGAGAACTTCAAGCTCCGTGCCAAGGTGACTCACTCTATCCGCAACTATCTAGATGAGCTGGAGTTCCTTGATGTAGAGACACCATTTTTGTCCAAGTCAACGCCAGAAGGAGCGCGTGATTACTTGGTGCCTAGTCGGGTCCATCAGGGGCATTTTTACGCTCTGCCTCAGAGTCCGCAGATTACCAAGCAGCTCTTGATGAACGCTGGTTTTGACCGTTATTACCAAATTGTTAAATGCTTCCGGGATGAGGACTTGCGCGGTGACCGTCAACCAGAGTTTACTCAGGTAGACTTGGAGACTTCTTTCTTGTCTGATCAGGAGATTCAGGACATTACAGAAGGTTTGATTGCTCGTGTTATGAAAGAGACCAAGGGTATTGAATTTTCTCTGCCCTTCCCTCGTATGAAGTATGATGATGCCATGGCTCTTTATGGGGTTGATAAGCCTGATACTCGTTTTGAGATGTTGTTGCAGGACTTGACAGAGCTTGTCAAGGGAGTTGACTTCAAGGTCTTTTCAGAAGCTCCAGCTGTCAAGGCTATCGTGGTGAAAAATGCTGCAGATAAATACTCTCGTAAGGATATCGACAAGCTGACAGAGCAAGCAAAACAGCATGGTGCTAAGGGCCTTGCTTGGGTGAAGGTGACTGATGGTGAGCTAGCTGGTCCAGTTGCTAAGTTCTTGACAGACTTGACAAGTCAGTTGACAGATGCTTTACAGCTTGAAAATAATGACCTAGTTCTCTTTGTGGCTGATACTTTGGAAGTGGCAAATGCTGCTTTGGGAGCTCTTCGTGTACGCTTGGCCAAGGAGCTGGACTTAATTGACCCTGATACATTTAACTACCTTTGGGTGGTGGACTGGCCCATGTTTGAATGGTCAGAAGAAGAGGGCCGCTACATGAGTGCCCACCATCCTTTCACCCTGCCTCAGAAAGATTCTGAGCAAGAGCTGGAAGGCGACCTGAGCAAGGTGCGGGCTGTGGCTTATGATATCGTCCTTAATGGTTACGAGCTGGGTGGTGGCAGTCTTCGGATTAACCAGAAAGACTTGCAGGAGCGGATGTTCAAGGCGCTTGGATTCTCAGCTCAAGAAGCTGCGGAGCAGTTTGGCTTCCTTCTGGAGGCTATGGACTATGGTTTTCCACCGCATGGCGGCTTAGCTCTGGGCTTGGACCGCTTTGTGATGCTCTTGGCTGGTGAAGAAAATATCCGCGAAGTCATTGCCTTTCCGAAAAATAACAAGGCTTCTGATCCAATGACACAGGCGCCTAGTCCAGTATCGGTCGCTCAACTAGAGGAATTAAGTTTACAAGTGGAAGCACATGAAGAAGACTAATTTTTATAAACTCTTTCGCTATTATGTCCGCAGGTTTGCTTATAATTTTAAGATTTTGCGGTCTTTAAAGAGTATCTCACGTGAGAAATACGATGAGAAGATTTCTGCCTCGCTTGTCTATGGCTTTTTGTCAGCTGTCGCAGTCAATTTTTTCTTTCAGCCGGGACATGTTTATTCCAGCGGGGCGACTGGTCTGGCGCAGGTCATTACTGCCCTCAGTACTCGTTTCTTTAGTTTTACCATTCCGGTTTCTGTGACTTTTTACGCCATCAATATTCCGCTGATGATCCTGGCCTGGTACCAGATTGGGCATAAGTTTACCATTTTCACCTTTATTACGGTTACGATGAGCTCGCTTTTTATCCAGTTTGTGCCAGAAGTGACTTTGACTGATAATCCTATTATCAACGCCCTTTTCGGTGGTGTGGTCATGGGCACGGGGATTGGCTTTGCCCTTAAGTCCAGCATTTCCAGCGGTGGGACTGATATTGTCAGTCTGACTGTTCGGAAAAAAACGGGCCGGAATGTCGGGAATATTTCCTTGATTGTTAATGGGGTTATTATGCTGATTGCGGGTCTGACTTTTGGCTGGGAATATGCGCTGTACTCTATGATTACTATTTTTGTATCAAGTCGAGTGACGGATGCTGTCTTTACCAAGCAGAAGCGCATGCAGGCTATGATTATTACCAGCCATCCGGACAAGGTGATTGATAAGATTCACAACAAGCTGCATCGTGGGGCGACAGTAATCCATGGCGCTGAGGGAACTTATAATCATGAGAAAAAAGCTGTTCTGGTGACGGTTATCACCCGAGCTGAGTTTAATGAATTCAAGCAAATCATGAAGCATACAGACCCAGCTGCCTTTGTCTCCGTTGCAGACAATGTTCATATCTTGGGACTCTTTGTGGAGGAGTGAAGATATTCATTAAGCTTGGGAGTACGAAGCAGTATAGTGTGGGAGCTTGTGCTTAAAACAAGGTTTTTTGATAGGAGATTCATATGCGGTAGGACAATAGTCCCACCGCTTTCTATTCTCTATGGTAGAGAGTAGATATTGCAAGTAAGAAAGGATATACAAATACAGGAGATTTTCAGATTATGACGACTTATAAAAAAATCATGAATATTGCCTTGCCGGCTATGGCGGAGAATTTTTCGCAGATGCTCATGGGAATGGTCGACAGCTATCTGGTGGCCAGTCTTGGGCTGATTGCAATCTCTGGTGTCTCGGTGGCCGGCAACATCATTACGATTTATCAGGCGATCTTTATCGCGCTGGGGGCTGCTATTTCCAGTCTCATCTCCAAGACTCTGGCTCAGGGGGACAAGGAGCGTCTGGCCTATCATACAGCTGAGGCTATCAAGCTGACGCTGCTTCTGAGTCTTCTGCTAGGCCTCGTTTCCCTACTCTTTGGCAGGCAGATGCTGGACCTTCTGGGGACGGAAAAGGCGGTGGCTGAAGCAGGCGGTCTATATCTGGCTCTGGTTGGTGGGACTATTGTTCTGCTTGGCTTGATGACTTCCTTTGGGGCTCTAGTGCGGGTTACGCGCAATCCTAGATTTCCCATGTATGTCAGTCTTCTGACCAATGTCCTCAATGCTCTCTTTTCCGGTCTGGGGATTTACGTCTTTCGGCTTGGTATTATCGGTGTAGCGTTGGGGACGGTGCTGGCTCGTTTGGTCGGTGTGCTGATTCTCTGGCGGGAGCTGGATTTGTCCACAATTCGCTGGCGCTGGGGCTTAGATGGAGAGCTCTTGCGCCTGTCTCTGCCAGCTGCTGGAGAGCGGCTCATGATGCGGGCAGGTGATGTAGTTATTATCGCCATTGTGGTCGTCTTTGGGACAGACGCAGTAGCGGGGAATGCCATCGGTGAAGTCCTGACTCAGTTTAACTATATGCCAATCTTTGGGGTCGCAACAGCAACAGTCATGCTGGTAGGCCATGCAGTAGGTGAGGGAGATATGAAAGAAGTCAGTCTGATTCGTCAGCGGACCTTCTGGCTGTCTTTTGCTTGCATGCTGCCCGTGGCTCTAGGAATTTTTGCTTTTGGTCGGCCGCTGACCTTGCTCTATACGGACAATAGCGGAGCTATCACAGCCAGTCTTTCGGTCATGCTTTTCTCCCTGCTGGGAACTCCCATGGCAGTGGGAACCGTGATTTACACAGCTATCTGGCAGGGGCTGGGGAATGCCAGACTGCCCTTTTATGCAACGACTGTTGGCATGTGGCTGATTCGCATTATTGCCGGTTACTTGCTGGGTGTGACCTTTGGTTTGGGTCTGCCGGGAGTCTGGACTGGGATGCTCTTGGACAATGGCTTCCGCTGGCTATTTTTAAAGGTTTTATTTGACAGAAAAATGAGGGAAATCGCATGACAAAAGCTTTTATTTGGGATTTGGACGGCACCTTGCTGGACTCCTACGATGCTATTTTGGCAGGAATTGAAGAAACCTATGCTCACTATGGTCTAGACTTCGACAGGGCGAGTATTCACAGCTATATCCTAAAGCACTCTGTCCAGAAGCTCTTGGAAAAAGTAGCGTCTGAGAAAGGGCTGGACGCTGCTGAGATGAATGCCTTCCGTGGAGCAAGCCTAAAGGAGAAAAATGCTCAGGTCCATCTGATGGAAGGAGCTGCGGAGATACTGGCCTGGGCTGAAGAGCAGGGCATTGCCCAGTTCGTCTATACCCATAAAGGAATCAATGCCCATCAAATTTTGCAAGACTTGGACATTCATGACTATTTTACAGAAATCATCACAACAGCCAACGGCTTTGAGCGCAAGCCCCACCCAGAAGGGATCGATTATCTGCTTGAGAAATATGGCCTGGACAAGCAGGAAACCTACTATATCGGCGACCGGACGCTGGATGTGGATGTCGCCGTCAACAGTGGCATCCAGAGCATTAACTTCTGTGACTACCGACCAGAAATCAATCATAAAATAGAGAAGTTGGTGGATATCAAGCAATTATTTACAAAATAAAAAGCAGACCAGAACTGATCTACTGTCAGTCTAGCCTGCTTTTTCTTTTACATATGCTCAATGTGAAGTTCTAGCAAGAACTCAAAAGCCTCGGGAGAACAGTTTTCTTTTTCAATTGCGAAACCAGTGCTCTCCCCTATCAAGATATAAAAATCTTGCTTTGTCATAATGACTTTGACAATATCATCATAGGTATAGTGAAATTCTCCGCGTATATTTCTTGCGATAAAAGCCTCTCTGTCAAATATTAGAGTGACTTCCATGTTTTGCCATAAAGGATTCTTGCGATAAGTCCGCTTTATACGAAATCTTAAGGTAAAGAAAACTACTAGTAATAAAACTAAAATTGTAAATAACGCAATAAAAATGATATCTTTCCCCTCAGCTGACATGATCATTGGATATAGAATAAGAGCTAGAATCACTATGATATAGACAATAAAACTTTTTCGTCGCATGAGAATAGCCCATGAAAATCTTGTATAAACTTCTTCAGTCAAAAGAGTCGTAATACGGATTGGAAACATCTTTTACCTCCAGTTTTTATATTATAACATATAAGAGCGATAAGATTTAGTCGAATCTTGCTAGGCGATACCATCTTTTATGGGAGGTGAGTGATTCTTTCGTCTTTATCTAAAACTAGCACATCTGGCATGGAAAGATGATGCCAAAAGTTATAATCAATGTTGGAATCGAATGCGCTTAGTAAAATGCAGATAAGGTTACCATGAGAGCTAATGATAATCTCTTCGTTTTGATGCTTGCTTTCCAGTTCATGAAGAAGAGCTAAGGCTCGCTGTTGAGCTTGTTGATTAGACTCGCCACCAACGAGTGAAAATGCCGGCTGAGACCAAAGTTGCATGAGGGATTTTTCAAAATCTTGGTCGGCAATCGCTTGACTACTTAGCTTTCGCTCTATTAGCCGTTTGTCGGTTTGAATAGCGAGTTTCAGGCTCTGAGCCAAAGGTTCAACCGTCTGGGTGGCTCTTCGGTAAGGACTGGAATAAATGGCGGTAATGGGTTTGTCTGCTAAAAAGTCAAGCTGCGCCAAGGATTCTTGCCCTTTGTCTGATAATGGTCGGTTGATTTCATCAGGTGTATAGTTAGAATGCGCATGACGGATAAAATAGTAAGTGTTTTTCATAGGATGATTATAGCAAAATTTAAATCTCAATTCATTTTCTACCTATTTTCCACGCCACCTTTTCTGTCTTTGTCCGCCTTTCGTGTTATAATAAACCTATGGAAAAAAAGAACAAATTATTATTAATCGACGGTTCGTCCGTTGCTTTTCGCGCTTTTTTTGCGCTTTATAATCAAATTGACCGTTTCAAGAGTCCATCGGGCCTGCATACCAATGCCATTTATGGCTTCCACCTTATGCTCAATCATCTCTTGGAGCGCGTGCAGCCGACCCATGTCCTAGTAGCTTTTGATGCTGGCAAGACGACCTTCCGAACCGAGATGTACGCCGACTATAAGGCTGGTCGGGCCAAAACACCGGATGAGTTTCGTGAGCAGCTGCCTTTTATCCGTGAAATGCTGAAGCACCTAGGCATTCACTTCTATGACTTGGCTCAGTATGAGGCGGATGACATTATCGGGACCTTGGACAAGATGGCTGAAAAGACAGCTGTGCCTTACGATGTGATCATTGTCAGCGGCGATAAAGACTTGATTCAGCTGACGGATGATAATACCGTGGTGGAGATTTCCAAGAAAGGCGTGGCCGAGTTTGAGGAATTTACCCCAGCCTACCTCATGGAAAAGATGGGCATCACACCAGAGCAGTTCATTGACCTCAAGGCGCTGATGGGCGATCAGTCGGATAATATCCCCGGAGTGACCAAGATCGGTGAGAAGACTGGTCTCAAGCTCCTCTTGGAGTATGGTTCTTTGGAAAATCTCTATGAAAACATTGACCAGCTCAAGGCTTCCAAGATGAAGGAAAATCTGATCAATGACAAGGACA
>ERZ773009.2391-NODE-2391-length-11959-cov-16.352571_pt1 | contig 11959 bp, 11 predicted proteins | sample MGYA00580663_ERZ773009 | MGnify/ENA primary metagenome ERZ773009 (study PRJEB29015, sample SAMEA2737969) | human oral metagenome | biome: human oral; feature: human-associated habitat; material: dental | place: China | collected 2026 ... | reverse complement strand
TCGGCGTCATGATGACATCGACCTCCTCAAAGGCACGCGTGAAGTCCTGCTGAATGAGCGTCCGCACCTTGAGTGCCTTGAGATAGTATGCGTCGTAGTAGCCCGCCGAAAGAGCATAGTTGCCGATAAGGATGCGGCGTTTGACCTCCGCGCCGAATTTTTCCGTGCGCGTGCGCGTCATCATGTCGACGAGATCTTCCCCATCGACGCGTACACCGTAGCTGACACCGTCATAACGCTCGAGGTTGGTCGCCGCCTCTGCGGGGGCGATCAGATAGTAGGTCGAGACGGCATAGTCCGTGTGCGGGAGCGAAATCTCGCGCACTTCCGCCCCCATCGCTTCAACATCCGCAATCGCCTTGCGGACAGAGGCTTCGACATCGCTGTCCATTCCCGAGATGAAGTATTCCTTGGGCAGACCGATCTTGAGTCCCTTTACGTCATTCTTCAATGCCTTCGTATAGTCCGGTACATCTACCCTGCTTGCCGTCGAGTCCATGACATCGTGCCCTGCAATGACGTTCATGAGATGCGCCGCATCCGTGACATCGCGTGTGAGGGGGCCGATCTGATCGAGGGAGGAAGCATACGCCATAAGTCCGTAGCGGGAGACGCGCCCATAGGTCGGCTTCAGACCGACAATGCCGCAGAATGAGGCGGGCTGACGAATCGAGCCGCCCGTATCGCTTCCCAGTGCCCAGATCGCCGTCCCCGATGCAACCGCCGCCGCACTGCCGCCCGACGATCCGCCGGGGACTCGCTCCGTGTCCCACGGATTATGGGTCGGGTGATAGGCAGAGTTCTCCGTCGAGCCGCCCATTGCAAACTCGTCGAGGTTTGCCTTGCCAAGGATGACAGCGTCCGCATCATGCAGTTTTGTCATAACCGTTGCATCATAGGGCGGAACAAAGCTCTCCAGAATCTTTGATCCTGCTGTCGTACGCACGCCCTTCGTACAGATATTGTCTTTGATCGCGCCCGGGATACCCGCGAGGAAAGAAATCTCCTCCCCCGCCGCAATCTTCGCATCCACACGATCCGAGGCAGCAAGTGCATCCTCGCGGTTTTCCAAAAGATATGCGCCAACTTCGTTTTCGACCGCGTCCATGCGCGAAAGTACGTCTTCGGTCAATTCGCGTGTGCTGATCTCCTTGCGCGTAAGCATATCGTGCAGGATATGCGCCGGTTTTTCATATAGACTCAAAACAGCTCCTCCTTACCCCTCGAGTACTTTCGGTACTTTGAAATAGCCGTCCTCTGCAAGAGGGGCATTCGAGAGTGCCGCCTCATTGGAAAGGGACGGGCGCACCTCGTCGGCACGGAAGACATTCTCAATGGGCAGTGCATACGTCGTCGGACGCACATGCGTTGTATCGACATTGGAAAGGTTATCCACATACGTTAGAAAATCTCCCAATGTTTTGAGTGCTTCTTCTTTTTCCTCTGCAGGAATCGCAAGGCGCGAGAGATGTGCCGTTGTCGTGAGATCCTGTTCCGTTACCTTCATGCCTCCACCGTCTTTCTTTGTCATATCCGAATCATTATAGCAAATCGCTCCGCAGGTATCAAACGAAAATCGTCATACTGTTTGCGGGCGAAGAAAATCTGTCTCGAGCGCAAGGATCATCTCCCGCAGGAGCTTGAGTGCCGTTGCCGTCGATGTGCCGCTCGAATCGAGCGGCGGTGAAAGCTCCACCATGTCACAGGCAACGACATTGCAGCCATGAATGACGGAAAGGGCTGCCTTCATGAGTTCGACAAAGGTCACACCGCCCGCCTCGGGAGTTCCGGTGCCAGGAAATGCCGATGGGTCGAGCACATCGAGGTCAATGGTGAGGTAGACGGGACGATCCTTGAGCCCCGAAATCGTCTCGGATAGTCCGGAAAAGGTGAACGGATGGATATTTGTATGACCCTCGCGTGCCCACTGCCACTCTGCACGCTCACCGCTGCGAATGCCGAACTGATGAATGCGTCCGTCGCCGAGGAAATCCCAGACACGGCGGATTACCGTCGCATGAGAGAGGTGATTGCCGAGATATTCGTCTCTGAGATCCGTATGCGCGTCGAAATGAATCACGGCAAGATCGGGATGTTTTTTCGCCGCCGCCTTGATTGCGGGCAGACTCACGAGATGTTCACCGCCAATCAGAAAGGGAAGCCGTCCGTCCGTCAAGATATTCTTCGTAAATGTGTGGATCATATCCAACGCACGCTCCGTGTCTCCGAACGGGAGCTCCAAATCGCCGCCGTCAAATGCGTGTGCATCCTCAAGATCGAGATCCTGATAGGGGCTGTACGTCTCCAGTCCGTAGGACTCTGCCCGCATGATACGTGCAGCAAAGCGAGTTCCAGGGCGATAGGATGTCGTCGAGTCAAACGGCGCGCCGAAGATCACGATATGGCTGTCCTCATACGTCCCGTCACATCCGAGAAACGTTTCAATGTTGCGGTTCCACATCTTCGAGTATCTCCTCTACATAGTTCGGCAGAGCAAATGCAGCTGCGTGCAGCTGTGTGTTATAGTAGCGTGTCTTTATGCCGAGCGCCTTCCAACGCGCAAAGTCCACGCCATCCACAGGGCGGCGGTTCTTGGACGAGAATCCGAAGAGCCAATGTCCCGATGGATAGGTCGGTATATGTACCTGATACACACGACTGAATGGAAATGAGTGGACAATGCGCTGGTGCATGCGCTGCATTGCATAGGCATCCTGCTCGTAAAACGGGCTCTCATGCTGATTGATCATAATGCCGTCCTCTTTCAGCGCCTTGAAGCAGTTTCCGTAGAACTCCTTCGTGAAAAGACCTTCCCCCGGTCCAAATGGATCCGTCGAGTCCACAATAATGAGGTCGTATGTGTCGATGGGTTTGCGCACGAAGCGCAGTCCGTCCTCGTAGTGGATGTGAACGCGCTCATCCGAGAGACATGATGCCGTCGATGGCAGGTATTCACGGCAGACATCGACCACCATCTCATCAATCTCCACGAGGTCGATATGGCGTATGGAAGGATAGCGCAGAAGCTCGCGCACAGTTCCCCCATCGCCGCCTCCAATCACGAGGATGTTCTCTGCCTCCGGATGTACACACATGGGAACGTGCGTAATCATCTCGTGATAGATGAACTCATCTTTCTCCGTCAGCATCATGTAGCCGTCGAGCGTCAAAAATCGCCCAAACTCGGGCGACTCGAACACATCGATGCGCTGAAACTCGCTCTGCCCGCTGTAAAGCTGGCGATTCACGCGAATCGAAAGGCGCACATCGGGCGTATGTTGTTCTGTATACCAAAATTCCATATCTATCTCTCCGTCATCACATTGAGATACTGTATGCTCATATCCTCGGGGCCCGTGATCTGGCAGCCCTTTTTCTTTGCATAACGAATGTAGGTCAGAATCTCCTCCGTGATCTGTTCTCCCGGCGCAAGAATGGGAATGCCGGGCGGGTAACACATGACAAATTCGCTGCATATGCGACCGCAGGATTTTGCAATCGGAAGGGACTCTTTCTCCGCATAGAACGCATCCTGTGGCCCGCAGACGACAACGGGGTCGATATACTCCATCTTGAGCGTCTTGGATGGATCCTTGCGGTAGTTGCGCCGGATCTCCGCGAGTGCCGCGACAAGACGTTCGATGTCCTTCGGGCGATCGCCGACCGACACATAGGCAAGCAGGTTGGCAATATCCCCGAACTCCGTCTGGATGTCATAGTCATCGCGCAGGATGTCGTAGACCTCAATGCCGGCAAGACCTGTCGGACGGGTGAAAATGGACAGCTTCGTCGTGTCGAAGTCAAAAACGGCGGCACCGTCGATCAGCTCACGCCCATAGGCGTAGTAATCGCCAATGGCATTGATTTCGTCACGCGCATAGGCAACGAGGTCGATGATCTTATCGACGACCTCCCGTCCGCGTAGGGCGAGATTCCGCCGACTGATGTCAAGGCTCGCGAGGAGTAGATAGGATGCGCTCGTCGTCTGCGTGATATTGATGATTTGATGCACATAGCCGAGCGGCATGGAGTCCGAACAGAGCAGAAGAGAGCTCTGCGTCAGCGAGCCGCCGGATTTGTGCATACTGATTGCCGCCATATCTGCACCCGCATCCATCGCGGCGACAGGAAGGCGGTCACTGAAATACAGATGTGTGCCGTGTGCCTCGTCCACGAGCACCTTCATCCCGTGGGCATGTGCGAGCTCCGTAATCGTGCGAAGGTCGGAGCAGATTCCATAATACGTCGGATTGTTGACAAAGACCGCCTTTGCATCCGGATGACGCGCAATTGCTGCGGCGACATCCTCTACACGCATCCCGAGTGCAATGCCGAGGACATTGTCAATCCCAGGATTCACATAGATCGGAATCGCACCGCAGAGAATCAGGGCGTTGATCGCACTCCGATGGACATTGCGCGGCATGATGATCTTATCGCCGCGCCCCACCGCCGAGAGCACCATTGCCTGTACCGAGCCCGTCGTCCCACTCACCATAAAGAATGCGTGTGCGGCGCGGAATGCCTCCGCTGCAAGACGCTCCGCATCGCGAATCACGGAAACGGGATGACAGAGATTGTCGAGCATCTTCATCGAGTTGACATCGACATCCAAACACGCGCTGCCTAGAAATGCGGCGAGTTCGGGATTGCCGCGCCCGCGCTTATGTCCCGGTACGTCGAAGGGCACGAGGCGCGCACGCTTCATGCGCTCAAGAGCCTCCTGAATGGGCGCACTCGTCTGCGAGAGGTACGGCATTATTTCTCCTCCACGAGAAGTTTGGACACGAGGTCGTCATAGCGGTAGTCCCCCGCAAGCTCCTTGCTCTTCACCCAGTGTACCGCCTCCTCTACATCCTTCTCTGCCGGAAGTCCCGCAGGACGGTAGGGCTTGAGTTCGAGGGCATCGCGCGCCGGGGCAGGGAAGCCGCTTTTTTCCATGACAAGATCGATGTATTCCGCACGCGGCGCATGGTTGAGATATTCCACGGACTTGTTGTAGGCGCGGTACATGGCGCGAATGGAATCCGCTTTCTCGTTGATGGCAGAATCTGCAAATACGATAACGCCGGGATTTATGCCGAGCTCTCCCGATCCCGTGACGTAGCGGCTTCCGGAGGAAACGGCAACGCTTGCCATTGGCTCCGGAAGAACGGCCGCCGCGAGATTTCCGCTCTGCAGCATCTCAAGTCGTACGGGAATCTGCGGAATAACGACCTTGGAGACCTCCCGTTCGTTCAATCCGTTCACCGCGAGGATCTCATCCGTCACATACTCGATGATGGTATTGCGTGAGATGGCGATCTCCTTGCCGTGCAGATCAGGGGCAGTTGAGATGCCCGTATTGCCGCCCGCAACGAGGTTATAATTGCCGTCCGTGTAGGAGGTTGCATGCAGGGCAAAGCCGCCCGAACGCGCAAAGATAACCGCGAGAAGATCAGAGATCGCACCGTCGAGGTTGCCGCTCTGGAGAGCCGCATCCCGCTCCATCGCACTCTTGAAGGGGACGAACTCGACCTCGACACCCTCCTCCGCAAAGTACCCGCGCTCTGCGGCGATGATGAACGGGATGGAATCCGTATCCGGCATCAGACCGATGGTGATCTTCGAAAGCTTTGCATCCTTTGGCTGCGGCTCCGACCCACAGCCTGCCGCGAGGAGGAGCAAAGCAGAAAGTGTCGCAGCAAGTAATCTCTTCATCCGATATCTCCTTCCCCATCCGTTCCTTGAGCGGATGGCGCGTGCTCCCGCGCCATATGTTCGCACAGATAGCGCAGTGTCCACAGCGTATTGTACGGCGTGATTGCCGACTTATAGGTGATGCGCGGAACGCCCGCATCCTGCAGCGCTTCGAGAACTTTTGTCAGACGTTTGCCCTGAATATTCTCGAACAGTATGAGACGATGTGGAAATTCAAAAACATCCGTGATCTCTATCGACGATGCTTTAAAGCCCTTGCGGCCGAGCAGATAGCCGACCTTCTCGCGCCACGCATCCGCAGGAAGAAGGAGAACTTGAATCCCAAGTGTACGAAACACATCGCGCGCTGCTACAATCTGATCCTCAGGAAACTGATAAAGCAGCACACGTTCTTCTTTTCTCATCACAGTCCCTCTTATTTTTCCGTGAGCCCGCGCATGAGAAGGTAGGTCACGAGTTCATCCATAGAAACCTCTTCCTCCAACATTTTCTGCTCAAGAGAGGCACGCAGCGTCTTTGGAAGGCGCACAGTCAAGAACCCGGTCACAGCGGACGGCGGTAAGGATTCAACGGGAGGAGTTGTTTTCGTTGCCTGCTTTTTCTTGGTCTTAGCGCTCGTTTTCGCCGTTTCCTCGGCGATCTGCTCGACATTCGTTTTCTTCTGCGTCGTATTCGCCGTTTTCTTCTTCTGCTGCTCTACGGGAGAAACCGTCTGCTCTGCAGACGGTTTCTGCTTGCTCCCCTTATCCTCCGATGACTTTTTCTTTGCCACGGTCTTCACCTCTGCTTTCTGCTCTGTTGTTTGACTCTTCCCCTTCTTGTTGCCCTTTGACTCTGGCGGGTAGACGAAAAACTCATTATAGGCATTGCGCAGATCCTCGCTCGCCTGTTTCGTTCCAACGCCGATGATGTAGGATGGATCCTCGGCGTTCAGGGACTCCGCGATGCGCACAAAATCAGAATCCGTCGTGATGATAAAGTACTTTCGCACGCCCTCCTGATAGAGAATCTGTGCCGAATCATACAGTGCCGAATCCAGAGAATTCTTTCCGTAGAATGTTCGGCTGATCTGCCGAAAGGTCAGATCCGGATACTCCATCAGGCGGTCCCAGCGCTTCTGCTCCGGGTGCGCCTCCCAATCCGATACGACAATCATGCGGCAGGGCTGATAACGCTGCGCCTCATCAATCGTATATTGAAGCATTTCGATAGGCGCATTTTCAATGTCATAAAGAATTGCCACCGTATCATTGCTCGAGTCGAGCATTATCTCACTCCTCACTCCATCTTGAATGAGCGTTTGGCACGCTGTACGAGAAAGGATGCCTCCACTTCGAGCACCTCTGCCTGGCGCAGACTGCTTTCCGCATTGCGAATCGTAGCGGCATTTTTGTCCGTCATCCACGCTGCATAGCCCTGCGCATAGGCGACGTGCAAATCACAAATTTTGAGCCGGAGCTGATGCAGACTCTGTAGACTATGCGGCACAGAAACAGCGGCAAGTTCCTCCCGCCGCGACTTCCAGTCCGCAAGAATCTCCTGCTCCATGATTTGACGTGCCATATCGCGCGTTGACTGACTCCCCAGAGTCCCTGTCCCCAATACGCTGTAGAGCCGGAGCTGCGCCGTTCGGATCGTTTGCTCGTGACGCGCCAAGATCGCATCAGTCTCCTCCAGATAGGCTTCTACACGCAAGCGACGCGCCTTCTCCAACACGAGGGCATATTCCTGTAAATTTTGGATGGCTACGACCTGCCATGTCCCCTCATCGGAGGGAGTCAGCAGGATTTTGAACGCAAAATCGGTATTCGCTTCCTCTTGATGGACAACAACCTCTGCCTCAGCCGTCTGTGCTTCATCGTTTTGTGTCAGATTGGCAATCTCTCGGAATGTTAAATCTCGAACACCGATACGGGAGAGAATATTTTCTGCATCCGCACCGTCTTCCGTCGGATCTGTCGATGGCCACGCCCCTGTCGTCAGGCGCGTATCCACGGCCTCTTTGAGCATCTGAACGAACGCCGGCTTGAGCATTTTCGAAAAGTCCTCAAGTGCCGCAGAATTCTCGCGCATCTGCCCAAATTCCGCCTCCATAGTTCCCGTCATAAAGTCATCATATCCTGTATCCAAAAGGGCATCCAGGCGAACATAACGGCGGAAGAGATCTCGGTCATGATGCTCCAATGCGGATTCAATGGAGTGAAGTGCATATTCCGGTGTCTTTGTATACACATGAAAATACCAAAAAAGCCCCACAAACAAGAACACCACGCAAAGCAGCGCGGCACAGAGAATTTTAGCCTTCATGATGCGACTCAATTTCATCATCTCCTCTCTATCAACCGTAGGACAGCTCAGGCGGTTACTTTGTCAATCACCCCGCCGCCAAGCACCACATCGCCCTCATAAAACACAATGGACTGTCCCGGTGTCACAGCACGCTGTGGTTCTGTGAAACGTACCTGCAGCGCACCATCGGCAAGGGGAGCAATACGTGCCTCAGATTCTCTTTTTCCGTAGCGGATCTTTGCCTTTACAATACGTTCCTCGCTCAGTGCATCCCACATCGTCCAGTTTAGATCGACTGCCCTGAGTTCCTGTGCGTAAACCGCATCGGATGTCCCGACGACGACGCGATTCTCTTGCGCATCGAGCGCCGTCACATAGAGCGGCTGCGATGCCGCGATGCCAAGCCCCTTGCGCTGACCAATGGTGTAAAATGAAACCCCCGCATGTCTGCCAAGTACATTTCCTGTCGCGTCGACAATATCACCGGCACGTACACTCTCGGGACGGTGTTGTCTCAAATAGGATTTGTAATCATCGTTTGGTATAAAGCAGATTTCCTGACTCTCGGTCTTATGCGCAACCGGGAGATGATATGCTTCTGCCAAGGAGCGGGTCTCCTGTTTGCTGAATGACCCCAGAGGAAAACACACATGCGCAAGGCTGTTTTGGTCCAAACTGTATAGGACATAGGATTGATCTTTCTCCGGATCCTGTCCTTTGCGCAGACGGTAAATGCCATCTTCGCCGCAATCAATGCGTGCATAGTGTCCTGTTGCAATATAGGCTGCACCCAGTCTCTCCGCCTCGTGAAGAAGTTTCCCGAATTTGATATGGCGGTTGCATACCACACACGGATTTGGCGTACGTCCACACTGATATTCAGAAAGAAAATAGTCAATCACGGTTTCCTCAAACATCGCAGTGAAATCCATGACATAGTGTCGGATTCCAAGGACATCTGCGACACGCCGTGCATCTTCCACACTGCTCAAAGCATCCGGGGAAGCAGCACGCGTCTCCTCCGAGAGGCGCATTGTCATGCCAATGACCTCGTAACCCTGCTCCAAAAGCAAGGCCGCCGAAAGCGAACTGTCCACACCACCGCTCATTGCGACAACAATACGTTTTTTCTCCATCATTCCCCCCATTGCGATAACCACAGATGCCATATGGATGGCTGAATGTGCGTTTAGTATAGCATCCGTCCCTTGAAATTACAAGGAATTGTATTTGTTTCGAAGCTCTACACAAACGTCCTTTTTTTTGCTAAAATATGCACAGGACAGGAGATGGAAAACTCATATGCAGGTCGCGGGAATTATTGCCGAATATAATCCCTTCCACCACGGGCACGCCTATCAAATCCAGACGCTGCGCAAAAGATATCCCGACATACGCATCGTTGCTATCATGAGCGGCAGCTTTACCCAGCGGGGAGCCCCCGTGCTCCTCGACAAATGGACACGGGCTGCTCACGCTGTCACAGGCGGTGTGGATCTTGTGCTTGAACTCCCCTTTGTATTTGCCTGCCGCAGTGCACAGGACTTTGCACGGGGCGGCATATCCCTACTCTCACGACTGGGAATCGTCACACACATTGCTTTTGGCACAGAGGCAGAGGACATCACATTGCTCGCCGCGTTCGCGGAACGGATTGACACAACTCCTGTACAGACGCGGCTGCGCGAATATCTCAGACAGGGCTGCTCCTATGCCGGTGCGCTCACGTATGCCCTGAAACACGACTGCAAACAGGCAGAAGCTACGCTGCGCACCCCCAACAACATCCTCGCCATAGAGTACCTGCGTGCACTGCGCATACGTGCGCCGCAGATTTTACCGATTGCCATTCAGAGAGCAGCGGCGCGTCATGAAGAAACGTGTCTGCAAGAGGGCATTACAAGTGCCACCTCCATTCGAAAAGCACTTCAAGCGCGGCATCCCCCGTGGGAGGAGCTCAAGAAAACCGTCATGCCCGCAGTATGGAACGATCTCCAAACGGCACACCGAGGCGGCATCCCATGTGAAGACACATTGCTCATCCTCCTACGCCATCTCCTGCTTGTGACCGATGCTTCAGCACTCGCTTCGTACCACGGCATTCATGAGGGCATTGAGAACCGTCTGATGCGCTGCGCAAAAACGGCAAACGAATATCGATCCTTTTTGGCTGACGTATCAACCAAACGATATCCTCAAAGCCAAATTGCACGTCTGATCGTTCATTTGCTCCTGCATCTCAAAAAAAATCAGATACATGATTTTGACACCGGTGGTGCCGCTTACATTCGACCGCTTGCCTTCAACAAATACGGACGTTCTCTCCTGAGAGCGTTCAAGGAAAAGTCCCCCCTTCCCATCGTCACACGCACAGCAGAGTTTTTGTCGGAGATTCCTAAAAAATCTACCGAATGTAAGACCTTACGCCAGATGCTTTCCTTCGATGCCCGTGCGACAGAGCTGCGTAACCTCTGTCTGCCGACCGTTCACCCAATGTCTTCCCGCACCGATTTTGTCATGTCGCCTAAATTTCTTTCAAGTTAAAGAAAGGATAGTATTATGACTCAGAACGTGAAACTTTCAACGCTTTATGTATTGCACGCCTTGCGTAATGATCCGATTCTCAGTTTCCTGGAATGGGATGCAACCGACGCTGAGATGCAGGCCGAATGTACCGCGCACCTTATCCGCTGTGCAGAGGATCTCGGACTCAGCGGCAATCTACTCCCACGCTATCTCCTCCACGTGCTCACCCACGAGCCAAACCTTGTCTCAAAGACAATGGAACGGACAGGGCTGCCCCCAGGAAGCAGTCTCAGGGAGGCATTCTATAAGGACATCGAGTGTATTTATCCCCTGCTGACACAGCCGACCAGCACATTCCTCGGTGCACGGTTTCTGGATACATACGAGCCGACACAGAACGTATACGATAAAACCGAGGACTTCCTCCTCCCGTGGATTGAAGCGGCACAGACCGCCAGAGATTACGCCGAAGCATTGCTTACATTCTATGCGCGGTATGGATATGGAGATCTTGCAGCATACGTAGTATTCCGTTGGGATGATAAGCGAAACAAAATATACGGCATTTCACATTTCGAGCGCACAGAGATGAAAAATCTCATTGGCTACCAACGTCAGAAAGAACAGCTCATCCAGAATACGCGTGCCTTTGTACAGGGCAAACCCGCCAACCACGTTCTCCTCGTCGGCGCACGCGGCACAGGAAAATCCTCTGCGGTTAAGGCACTTATCAGTGAATATGAGGAAAGCGGGCTTCGCCTCGTACAGGTAACAAAGGAACAGCTGCGCAGTCTGCCTGAGCTCATGGAGACACTGCGCAGATACGCCGGTCGAAAATTTATCCTCTTCCTCGATGACATTTCCTTCGAGGACTCCGATGCCGAATTCAAAGCAGTCAAATCTTCCATCGAGGGCGGCGTCTCCTCCTGTCCACCGAACGTACGTCTTTATGCCACCTCAAACCGCCGTCACCTCGTGCGCGAGACATGGCGCGACCGTGAGCAGGATGAGCTCTACCGCGATGACACAATCAACGAAACCATATCCCTTTCGGACCGCTTCGGACTGGTCATCCACTACCATACACCGGATCAGGAGGAATATCTGGCAATCATCGATCATATGCTCGCACAAAAAGGGATTCACCTCTCGCCCGAGGAGCTGCGCATCGCAGGGCTTCGCTGGGAGATGACACACAGCGGACGCAGCGGACGCACGGCGCAGCAGTTCGTCAACCACTACCTCGGAATACACTGAGCCGATCAGCAGTAGACGGAAAGTGTGAGCGGTATTGTCCGTACGCGCAGAGGAAGGCGCGGGCCGCATTCTCCGTCAATATCGCTGTAAAGATCTTCCTCTGCGTGAATCTCGAAGGATTTTGCCCGAATGTGCAGGATATTATCCCGCTCCGTCACCGGTTTTCCGGCAAACAGGTCTGCCGCAA
>ERZ773009.2389-NODE-2389-length-11966-cov-3.609521_pt1 | contig 11966 bp, 9 predicted proteins | sample MGYA00580663_ERZ773009 | MGnify/ENA primary metagenome ERZ773009 (study PRJEB29015, sample SAMEA2737969) | human oral metagenome | biome: human oral; feature: human-associated habitat; material: dental | place: China | collected 2026 ... | reverse complement strand
CAGTCAGCCATCCCGCCGCTGCTTGCCTGGCCAGCCCGCCGCGCGGCAGCCCGCCGGTCCCGATCCTGGAACCAGCCGTCCTCTTCCGGCAGCCCATGACCAGTCCGCATCGGAATGGTAGCCACCACGGGCACGCCGGTCAGTTCCAGCATGCGCTCGGGCGCCGGCGCCAGCAGGCTGGCGTCACCCCGGAAGCGGTTCAGCACGAAGCCCTTCAGACGCCGACGGTCGTCCTCGGGCATCAGCGCCCAGGTACCGTACAGGTGCGCGAAGGCGCCCCCCCGGTCGATGTCCGACACCAGCAGACAGGCCGCATCGGCATGCCGCGCCACGCGCAGGTTCACCACGTCACTGGATTGCAGGTTGATCTCGGCCGGCGACCCCGCTCCCTCGATCACGATCACGTCGTACTCGCGACGCAGCGCATCCAGGGTCTGCGCCAGCAGCGGCCAGACCTGGGCGCAGCGGGTCCGCCAGGGCAGCGCGGTCAGCTCGGCATTGACCCGCCCCAGCAGCACCACCTGGCTGCGGGTGTCGGCCTCGGGCTTGAGCAGCAGCGGATTCATCTGCACCGTGGGCTCCACCCCGGCCGCCAGCGCCTGGAAATACTGGGCGCTGCCGATCTCGCCGCCCGCCACCACGCGGGCGTTGTTGCTCATGTTCTGCGCCTTGAAGGGCGCCACCCGCAGCCCCTGCCGCGCATACCAGCGGCACAAGGCCGTGCACAGCCAGCTCTTGCCGGCCCCGCTGCTGGTGCCCAGCACCATCACGCAGCGGGCCGGGCGCCTGCCTGCCCCGACGAGCGCCATCAGTCCTCGATGCCCCGCTGCGCCGGCACCCCGGCCTCGAAGGCGTGCTTGACCTTGGTCATCTCGGTGACGGTATCGGCCAGCGCGATGATCTCGGGCGGGCAGCGCCGTCCGGTCAGCACCACATGCACGTGCGGCGGCCGGTTGGCCAGTGTCTCCAGCACGGGCTCCAGCGGCATCCAGCCGTAGATCAGCGGATAGGTGATTTCATCGAGCACCACCAGGAAGTGCTCGCCGGCCATGATGGTCTTGCGGGCCCGCTCCCAGCCTTCACGCGCCAGGGCGGCCGATCGCTCCAGATCCTGGCTCTTCCAGCTGAAGCCATCGCCCAGCCCCTCGATGGGCACACCCAGCTGCTCGAAGGTGCGATGCTCGCCAAAGCGCGCCGACGGCACCTTCATGAACTGGTAGATGTGCACCGGCTTGCCGCGGCCATGCGCCCGCAGCGCCAGCCCGAAGGCGGCCGTGCTCTTGCCCTTGCCGTCCCCGGTGTTGACGATGATCAGCCCGCGCCGCTCCCCTTCCCGTTTCTCGTAGGGTTTCTCGCGCGGCGGTTGTTCGATTTCCATGCTGTTTCCTTTCAATGTCCTGCCTGTCCGGACGCCGGCGCGCCCTGCACCCGCAGCACGCAGTCCCGCAGCAGCCGGGCCCCCTCGGCCAGACGCGGGCCGGGTCGCACCAGCGCATCCAGGTCCGGCCCGTCAAACAGGCACACACGCCCTTCACGCAGGGCCGGCAACCTGCTCCAGCCCGGTCTGGCCCGCAGCGCTGCCAGCCCCTGCCGCTGCGGATCACTGATCACGAACAGCTGAGGGTCTGCCTGCAATGCCCATTCGCGGCTCATCGGCACGAAGGGGGCGGAGCCGGCCGGCACGACGTTCGCCAGCCCCAGCAGCGCCAGCGTCTCGCCCAGGAAGGAATCCGGTCCGGCCAGCCAAGGCGCGGGATCGATCTCCACCCAGGTGCGCAGGCCACGGTCGCGCGCCGGCAGGGATTCTGCCAGATCGTGCAGCTCGCGACGGATGTTCTCCCAGACCTGCTGGGCACGCGCCGGCGGCAGGCCCAACACCCGGGCCAGCCGCGCCAGCGTGTTGGCCACGTCGGCATGCCGCTGCGGCGACAGCACCAGAACCGGGACACCCAACCGCTCCAGCTGCTTCACCAGCGGGCCATCACCGGCCATCAGCACCAGATCCGGTTGCAGGGCTGCCACCGCTTCCACGTTGAAGCTGCCCAGGCTCCCCAGATGGGGCAGCTTCGTCACCGACTCCGGCCAGTTGGAAAAACGGTCTACCCCCACCAGCCGGTCGCAAGCGCCCAGCACGCAGACCGATTCGGTCAGCGTCGGCGACAGCGACACAAGCCGCACGACCCGGGCAGGCGGCGCCAGGGCCTGCCCCCGGTCATCGACGACCGAACGCGCCGCCCCCCCCGTCGCATCCGAGCCGGCAGCCTGTGCTGCCCACATCCACGCGAACCCGACCAGCGCCAGCAGCCCCGTCAGCCACCGTCGCCCGGCCCGGGCCGAGCCCATCCCCCGTCGTGTCATTCCACACTTCCCTCGCAATCAATGCTGAAACAACGCTTTACGTTCTTTGCTACTTGGCATTGGGTAATTTTTCTGACATTATCGACAATTGGTAACACGATGTTCCCATTCGCTACAAACAACTGAACGAACAACAAAGGCCCCGAGGCCTTCCCGCCGGCTGCAGCGGTCGCCAGGAACCACTGCCCTGATCTGTTTACCCAGCGCCGTCGGTACCCGGGAACCTCTCCCTGTCGATCCGGTCCGGTCCATTGTGCCGGATCCCGTTCCGTGGCACCTGGACGCTGCGGGCGGACCCTTGCTCTTGTATCGGATTTGTCATGATCACCCGTTTCCTTGCTGCCCGACGGACGGCCTATCGTCCACAGGTGCAGGCCCGCCAGGACGCTCTACGCAATGAAAAGCTTGCAGCATCCGGCCTGTCGCACCCGCAGCGACGCAGTCTGCTGCGTCGTGCCGGCGCGTGGCTGCTTGCACCGGCCTGCATCGCCGGCGGCACGGCCCTCGTGCTGGACATGCTGACGATGCCGGCCACGGCAGCACAGAATCGCCATTTCCCCGACAATACCCAGCTGGGACGGATCCGCTTCGGCCAGTTCCCCGATGCCACGCTCAACGGCAAGCCCGCCCGGCTGGGACCGGGCGCGCGGATCCTGAACCAGGACAACCTCATCGTTCCGCCCATCGCCGTCCACGGCAAGAGCTACGTGGTCGGCTATGTCACGGACACGATGGGCATGATCATGACCGTCTGGATCCTGAGCGAAGAGGAATACCGGGCACTGCGCAAGCAGCACGGCCGCTGATCCGACCACGCCATCGGGCAGGTCGGCTCCCGCCACCCGCTTCATGCTGCCGGCACCGCCCCCGGTTCCCGCCGCTCCAGGCTCCGGACATTTCCGGATGACAGGGCTACCGCACGACGGCCCCTGCCAGGTACGGAAAGACCCGGCCGCAAGGCTCCGGCAACCCCATGCCGCTGGCCCCCGTCCGGGTCTTCGCAAGGACACGACTGCATGAGCCGAAAACTCTACCTGCGCACCTTCGGGTGCCAGATGAACTCCTACGACAGCGAACGGATGGCCGACCTGCTGGCCGAGACCGAGGGCGCCGAGCTGACCGACGACCCGAACCAGGCCGATATCGTCCTGTTCAACACCTGTTCCATCCGCGAGAAGGCCCAGGAGAAGGTCTTCTCCGACCTGGGCTACTTCCGGGCCATGAAGGCGGCCCGCCCTGAGCTGATCATCGGCGTGGGCGGCTGCGTGGCCAGTCAGGAAGGCGAGGCCATCGTCTCGCGCGCGCCCTTTGTCGACGTGGTCTTCGGCCCGCAGACGCTGCACCGCCTGCCCGAACTCATCGACCGGCGTCGCCAGACCGGCCACTCGCAGGTCGACATCCGCTTTCCCGAGATCGAGAAGTTCGACGCCCTGCCGCCGCCGCGCAAGGTGGGTGCCAGCGCCTTCGTTTCCATCATGGAAGGCTGCAGCAAGTACTGCAGCTTCTGCGTGGTGCCGTACACCCGCGGCGAGGAAATCTCCCGCCCCTTCGAGGACGTGCTATCCGACGTGATCACCCTGGCCGAACAGGGTGTGAAGGAAGTGACGCTGCTGGGCCAGAACGTCAACGCCTACCTGGGCCAGGTGGAAGGCTTCGACGCCCCGGCCGACTTCGCGACGCTGCTCGACTACATCCACGACATCCCGGGCATCGAGCGCATCCGCTACACCACCTCGCACCCGCGCGAGTTCACCGAACGGCTGATCGACGCCCACGCCCGGCTGCCCAAGCTGGCACCGCTGGTGCATCTGCCCGTGCAGTCGGGCTCCGACCGCATCCTGGCCGCCATGAAGCGCGGCTACACCGCGCTGGAATACCGCTCCATCGTGCGCCGCCTGCGTGCCGCCAGCCCCGGCATCGGGCTCACTACCGACTTCATCGTCGGCTTTCCCGGCGAGACCGAGGCCGATTTCCTGAAGACGCTGAAGCTGGCCGAGGATCTGGCCTACGACGACGCCTACTCGTTCATCTACAGCCCCCGCCCCGGCACCCCGGCTGCCAACCTGCAGGACGAAACCCCGCACGAGGAGAAGGTGGAACGGCTGCAGCGCCTGCAGGCCGTGGTCCAGCAAAGTTCGCTGGCCATTGCCCGCGGCATGGTGGGCTCGCGCCAGCGCGTGCTGGTCGAAGGCCCGTCGCGCAAGGATGCCAGCGAGCTGTCGGGCCGCTGCCCCAACAACCGCATGGTCAACTTCCCCGGCGCTCCCGAACTCATCGGCCAGCTGATCGACGTGGACATCACCTCCGCCATGAGCCACACGCTGCGGGGCGAACCCGTGGCCGAACAGCTGCCCGAGGTGCTGGCCAGGGCGGCCGCCGAGCGCCATGCTCAGGTCGGTCTGGACGCGCGGGAAGTGGTCCGCCCACGCGCGGCCTGAACATCATGAAGCAGCCGGGGTCCGTGCAGCTGCGGTGGATGACGGTGCTTGCGCTGGCCCTGAGTGCATCCACCCCATGGGCACAGGACGCTGAAGACACCGCGGCGCCCCGGCAATCCGGCACTCCGGAAGCCCTGGCGGAGACAGCAGCTCCCCAGCAAGGCGTGCCGACACCGGAAGCCGTCTCACCGGAAGGCAGCTTCTCTGCCCTGCCCGCCCTGCTGCAGCAGGCGCGCGCCCTGCTGCCCGAGCAGCCCGAGGCCGCCTGGCGGCTGCTGGAGCCGCAGACCTGGCACTACGCCGGCAGCCGCGACTTCGACTACCTGCTGGGTGTGGCCGCCCTGGACAGCCACCGCGCCAGCGAGGCCGTGATGGCGCTGGAGCGCGTGCTGAACAACCATCCCGACGACATCCCCGCCCGCACCGAACTGGTACGCGCCTACCTCGCGCTGGATGAACGACAGAGCGCCCATGAGGCCCTGCAGCAGCTCTTGCAGGCGCAAGCGCTGCCCGACGACGCCCGACAGAGCATCCAGCGCTACCTGGACATCATCAGCCGCCAGCCCCAGGCCACCAACCGGCGCTGGCAGCTGACAGCCAACCTCACCGCGGGCCAGGACAGCAACGTCAACGCCGGCAGCACCCGCTCGCGCTGGGTCGTCGACGACGGCCAGGTGCTCACGCCGCTGGCCGAGAACCGCCCCCAGTCCAGCCCCTTCCTGGAACTGGGCCTGCAGTTCCAGCACACCCTGCCGCTTTCCGATACCCTGGTCTGGAGCAACGGCCTGCAGGGCAGCCAGCGCATGAACACCCGTCAGCATCCGCAGGACACGGGCATGCTGGGCGCCAGCAGCGGTCTGGCCTGGACCCGGGGCGCCCATCGTCTGTCGGCGGCCCTGAACCTGCAGCAGATGTGGCTGCACGGCCATCGTTTCCGTCGCGCCAGCGGCGTGCTGGCCCAGTGGCAGTTCGATCCCGATCCCCGACACCAGCTGGGCCTCTACGCCCAGATCTTCCGGCTGGACTTCGACGACCAGCCGTTGCGCGACGCCCAGCGCACCGTGCTGGGACTCACCTGGGCGCACGCCCTGGCCGGCCAGGGCAACACGGTCTTCATCGCCAACCCCTACGGCGGCCAGGAAAGCCCGCGCCAGCCCCTGCCCGTACTGGACTTCCGCCTGGCCGGCCTGCGCCTGGGCCTGCAGCGCGACCTGGGCGCCGGCTGGCGTGGCAATCTGGGCGTGCAGTGGGAAGAACGTCGCCACCGCGGCCCCGACCCACTCTTCGGGCGCATCCGCCATGACCGACAGCTGGACCTTCGTCTGGGCGCCGAATACCCGATCGGCCCGCGCCTGCTGATCAACCCCCAGCTGCTGCACACGCGCAACCACGCCACCCTCGCCCCCAACGACTTCCGGCGCACCCAGCTGCTGGTGGATGTCCAGTATCGGTGGTGAGGGAACGCGCTGAGGTGTTGAAGCACTGATCGACCCGATTGGACACCTGGCTGAGCCCTTGGGCTTTCACGCCCTTGTTGCCGCTGACCCACACAGGCCGCCACCGCCCCCTCCGGAATCCGCCATTCATTCCGGGCCGCCGCCGCATCCATCGCCCACCACCGATCAGCGGGCGGCAGGCGTCGATTGCCGGCCCGCACGCCCCTGCCCGACCGCCCCCGCCACACCCACAATGACCGCCGCGTCCTTCATGCCTCGTGGCGGCTCCTCTCTTGGCGGAACTTCCTCATCAGCCTCTTTCGTTTCCGGACGCCAGCACCCGTAGCACCCTGCGTGCCGCCGCTGGCGGCTTCCGCACGCCCGCGCCCCATGAGGAAACCCCCACCGACGGACAGCCGCAAGACCTGCGCCCCGTTCACCCGGAACGCCTGACGCACCTCGCTCCCGATGCGCACGCCTCCCGCGCCTGCACGACGGACAGCCAGCGCCCGGGCCCGTTGCGTGGCCACTGGCTGCTGCACCTTGGCCTGCCCCTGCTTGTGCTGGCCATGCCCCCCGGCCACACGCCCGCCCTGGCGCAGTCCAGCGGACTGCCAGCGCCCACCCCCGCCGCCGCTGTACCTGCCACCATTGCCGGACGTCTGATCATGGCCAGCGGCGACGTGCGCATCGTGGATGCCGGCAGCGATGCAACGTCGCCCGCCACGAACGGACAGACGACGCCATCGGGCCGTCCCGCCCACACGGGCGACTGGCTGCAGCCCGGCCAGATGGTCGTCACCGGCAGCCACGGTCGCGCCCAGATCCGCTTCCGCGACGGCGCGCTGATCTCGCTGCAACCCGAATCCCGCTTTCGCATCGACCAGTACGCCTACGGCGAAACGAAACAGCGCGGCTTCTACAGCCTGCTGGAAGGCACCCTGCGCGCCATTTCCGGCGCCATCGGCAAGAAGAATCCCGACGACTTCCGGCTGGACACCCCCACCGCCACCATCGGCATCCGCGGCACCGAATTCCTGGTGCAGGAAATCCACTGTGCGCCCAGCTGCAAGCCCGGCCAGCAGGATGGCCTGAACGTCGCCGTCAGCCACGGCCGCGTCTTCGTCTTCAACGGCGCAGGCGCCATCGACCTGGCGGCCGGCCGCGCCACCTGGGTGGCTTCGGCCACCTCGCGTCCGCAGCCCACCACCCGCCGGCCGGTCATCAGCGCACCGCCCACGCAGCAACAGAAGGACGAAGAGCAGCAGGCCGAGCCGCCCTCCCAGGCCAGCGAAGACACCGCCGCCAGCTCTTCAGACAGCGGTGACGAAGACCCCCGCCAGGAAACCAGTACCGCCAGCGATCAGGACAGCACGCACGATCAGGACAAAACGCACACATCGGATCCAGCCGAATCGCCGTCCTCCAATGCCGGCACGCAGGACGCCCATGCCGCTTCCAATAACGGTGCACGAAGCGACGGTGCACAAAGCAGTGCATCCAACCAGCAGGCCGCCAGCACCCTGAGTCCCAAGGCCAGCGCCTCGGTCGCGGTCTCGGCCGCCTCCAGCACGACGGCCCCCGTGAGCGGCGGCCTTGCTGCACAGCCAGGACCGCTCAGCGCCCCCACCCTGAGCCTGCCCGACGTCGAGCGAAGCAGCCGCACGCCCGAACCGGCCCCCGTCTCGCCGTCCCGTCCCGAAGCACGCCCCCAGCCTGCCCCCGCCCCAGGTGGACGCCCTGCAAAGCCATCTTCGCAGCCCGCCGTCGATGCGTCGGCCGAGCAACCGTCGCGCCCCGAGCCAACCGCACCAGCCCCCACACCGGCCCCCGAACCGGCTCCCGCTGCACCGGCACCGGCCCCCGCTACGACACCAGCCGCCGATCCGGCACCAGCCCAGCAACCTGCGCCTGCCTCCCGTCCAACACCAACGCCAGCACCATCGCCAGCGCCTTCCGCGGTGCAACCGGCGACCGACGCCCCTGCGCCTGCATCGCCCTCATCGGTGGCAGCGGCTCCCACCACACCGACGCCCGCACCCGCCCAGCCGGATCCCGTCATGCCCGCACCGGTCAAGCCGGTCGGCCCGGTCTCGCCCTCGCCAGCCCCGGAACCAACACCGGCAGCCGCACCTGCACCTGTGCCCGGGCCAGCACCTGACACGCCTATCACGCCTGTTGCACCTGCCACACCCGTCGCACCTGTAGTGCCTGTCAATCCCGTCACGCCTGCGGCTCCCGCAGCCCCTGACGTGCCCGCAGCACCTGTTGCACCTGACACGCCAGCTGCACCTGTGGCCCCCGTCCCGGTCACTCCCGCACCGGATCTGTCCCCAGCACCCACCCCGGTCGTGCCGGCTCCCATCCCGCTACCAACGCCGGAGCCGACGCCTGCCCCCCTCGTGCCTCCCGTCGTGCCGGTCCAGCCTGACCTGCCCACGACGCCGGAGCCCATCCGTCCGCGCCCGCCCGAGCGGACACCGGACCCTGTGCCGGAGCCGGAACCGCTGCCTGCACCGACACCAGATCCAGCCCCGACGCCCGAGCCTGCGCCCACACCCGTTCCTGCCCCCGAGCCCACCGTACCGGGTCCGGCTCCCGTGCCCACGCCACAACCCGCACCTACACCTGCTCCGGCCCCATCGCCCGAGCCGGTGCCTACGCCTGGCCCGACCCCGGATCCAGCCCAAACGCCCACGCCAGCGCCTCAGCCTGCACCGGCTCCGGTACAGCCCTCCGCGCCGGATCCCGTTCCCACCCCTGCACCGGTACCGCAGCCCGCTCCCGAGCCGACTCCCACACCTTCACCATCTCCTGCCCCCGTGCCGGTGCCCTCGCCTGGTTCTGATCCGGTCCCCGTACCGACACCCACGCCGGCACCACAGCCGGCGCCAGCTCCGGTACAGCCTCCCGAGCCCGATCCAGCACCCGTGCCTGCGCCGATGCCGCAACCCGCTCCCGAGCCAGCCCCGACGCCTGCTCCGGCCCCCACGCCAGCACCACGCCCCGTTCCCACGCCGGCGCCTCGGCCCACGGTCCCCGTCCCGGTACCGCCTCCGGTGAGCCTTGCGCCTGCCCTACCCGCCGGCAGCCACGCCGCCGGCAAGCTGCGCCTGCTCACCCACAATGCCCCCTGGCCCTTCAACTACACCCTGGAAGACAGCGGGCCACAGCTCAGCCTGAACAGGAACCTGCGCCCCGAACGTCTGGGCAGCTGCGGCATGTTCGGCAACTGCCTGGATTTCCGTCAGGCCAGGCTCGCCGAATCCGGCCACAGCGGTGCCGTCACCTGGGGACGCTTCAACGGCGGGCAGGCACGTCTGCGCCTGCTGCTGATGGATCTGGACAACCAGCTGCAACAGGATCGCGGCATCCACTATCTGGCGGGCATTCCCACCATCACCATGCCCACCCACGGCGCGGCACGCTACACGCTGTCAGGCGCCACTGCCCCCACCTTCGGCAAGGGCGGCACGGCCCCCGGCAGCTTCTCGGGTCAGGGTCTGGTGCAGTTCGGTCCCGGAACGGGCACCCGCGTCGCGCTGGAAGGCCAGCTCAAGTTCGGCAACGATCAGCACTACCGGATGGTCACCGAGGGGGCCGGCTTCGATGCCCAGGGACGCCTGAACACCATCGGCAACACCAACCTGCGCATGACCGCCCCCAACACCTTCACCGGCCAGTTGCAGGTGAATGCGCTGGGCCGCAGTGACGACATGAAGTGCGGCGCCGGCGACTGCCGCGCCAACGTCAACGGCGCCTTCTTCGGACAGGACGCCGCCCAGCTGGGATTCGGCTACACCGTCAGCAACCCGACATACAGCGGCGAGACCGACACCATCCAGGGCGTAGCCGTGATGGATCGCAGCGCTCCCTGACCTGGCCAAAACCGGACGGCACGCCCCCTGCGTGGGGGCACACGCTACAATTCAAGGGCCCAACCCCTTCATTTGCCCGCAGCATGCCGGCCCAGGCCCACTTCTCCATCGACGAACCCGACAACCAGCGGCTGGCCAGCCTGTGCGGCGCCCTCGACGCGCACCTGCGCCTCATCGAGTCCGCCCTGGACGTGCGCATCAGCCGCCGCGGCAGCCACTTCACCCTCAGCGGCCAGGGGCAGGAGCCCGCCCGTGCCGCCAGCCTGCTCGGCCGCCTCTACCACGCCCACCGCCACCCGCTCAGCCCGGAGGACATCCAACTGGCCATCATCCAATCCCGCCACGACGATCCGGCAGACCCGCCCGTCACCGAAACGCTGCCACCGCAGTCTCCCGACAATCCCACCTTCCGCACCCGGCGCGGCGAGCTGCAGGGGCGCACCCCCAACCAGCGCAAGTACCTGAAGAACATCCTCGGGCACGACCTCACCTTCGGCATCGGCCCGGCCGGTACCGGCAAGACCTTCCTGGCAGTGGCCTGCGCCATCGATGCCCTGGACCGTGACCAGGTCGAGCGCATCATCCTCACCCGCCCGGCCGTGGAAGCCGGCGAGCGGCTGGGCTTCCTGCCCGGCGACCTCACCCAGAAGATCGACCCCTACCTGCGCCCGCTCTTCGACGCGCTCAACGAGCTGATGGGCCCCGAGCGCGTCGGCAAGCTCATCGAGCGCCAGCAGATCGAGATCGCTCCGCTGGCCTACATGCGTGGCCGCACGCTGTCCAACGCCTTCATCATCCTGGACGAGGCCCAGAACACCACGCCCGAGCAGATGAAGATGTTCCTCACCCGCATCGGCTTCGGCTCCAAGGCGGTCATCACCGGCGACATCACCCAGATCGACCTGCCCGCGCCCCGCAAGAGCGGTCTGGTGCAGGCCCAGCGCGTGCTGAAGAACGTCAAGGGCATCGCCTTCAACCGCTTCGAGTCCGGCGACGTGGTGCGTCACCCGCTGGTGGCCCGCATCGTCGAGGCCTACGAGAAGCACGTCGAGAACCGCAAGCGCACCGATGCCTGATTCCGACACGCCGCGCCGCGCCCGCCGCAACCCTGCCGTCAGCGCCGGAACCCCCAAGGCCGCAGCCACCCGAAGCGGCAGCCCTGTCGCTGACCCGCGTGCGCCCCACCGGCTTTCACTCCAGATCCAGTTCGACGACACGGTCGACCCGGCCGAGCTGCCCGCCTCCCGCCCGCAACTGCGCCGCTGGGTGCAGGCCGCCCTTGAAGCCGATGCCGAGCTGGTGCTGCGCTTCGTCGGCCGCGAGGAAAGCCGGCAGCTCAACCACCAGTACCGGGGCAAGGACAGATCCACCAACGTCCTGACCTTCGACTACGCGCACGAGCCGGTGGTGCAGGCCGACATCGTCATCTGCCTGCCGGTGCTGCAGGACGAGGCCCACACCCAGAACAAGCCGCTGCGCAACCACCTCGCCCACCTGGTCATCCACGGCGTGCTGCACGCCCATGGCATGGACCACCTCACCGACGAGGAAGCGGCCGAGATGGAGTCCCGCGAGATCGAACTGCTGCACCGGTTCCGCATCGACGACCCCTACCGTCTGCCGGACGACTGAAACGCCCATGCCTCGCTTCCTCGGCCGATTCCTGAAGAACCACCGGGCAACGCTGACCGCACTCGCTCTGGGCATCGCCCATGCCTTCACCTTCGCCCCCTGGGGCAGCGACTGGCTGGAACTGCTGGTACTGACCGGCTTTGCCGGCCTGCTGCTGTCGGCCATCGGGCAACACGCCCAGCGGCACGGTCATGCACACCGGCGTCCTCCTCCTCCTCCTGGCC
>ERZ773009.2387-NODE-2387-length-11968-cov-6.569966_pt1 | contig 11968 bp, 9 predicted proteins | sample MGYA00580663_ERZ773009 | MGnify/ENA primary metagenome ERZ773009 (study PRJEB29015, sample SAMEA2737969) | human oral metagenome | biome: human oral; feature: human-associated habitat; material: dental | place: China | collected 2026 ... | reverse complement strand
AGAGCCTCGGCTTCCTGCCCGGGAGCCTGACCGACAAGATCGACCCCTACCTGCGTCCCCTCTACGACGCCCTGCACGACATGCTCGAGCCCCAGGCCCTGCCCCGGCTCATGGCCGCCGGCACCATCGAGGTGGCGCCCCTGGCCTACATGCGCGGACGCACCCTCAACGACGCCTTCGTCATCCTGGACGAGGCCCAGAACACCACCCCCGAGCAGATGAAGATGTTCCTCACCCGCCTGGGCTTCGGCTCCAAGATGGTGGTCACCGGGGACACCTCCCAGGTGGACCTGCCCGGGGGCCGCCCCAGCGGGCTCGTCGTGGTACGGCGTATCCTTCAGGACGTGGAGGGGGTGCGCTTCTGCGAGCTCGGGGCGGCCGACGTCGTGCGCCACCGCCTGGTGGGCCGCATTATCGAGGCCTACTCCCGCTACGACGCCGAGGCGGCCGCCCTGGCGGCGGGGGAGGGCGGGCGCCACCGCGGGGGCCGCTACCGTCCCGGGGCCCGCCCCCGCAACCAGCCCGCCGCAGCCGTGAGGAGAACCGCGTATGACCACTGAGGTCAACAACGAGACCGACGTCCAGATCGACGGCGCCGAGTTCGCCGCCCTGGCCGACCACGTGCTGCGGGCCATGCACGTCAACCCCATGGCCGAGCTCAATATCATCTTCATTGAGCCCGACCCCATGGCCGAGCTCCACCTGCGCTGGCTGGACCTGCCCGGCCCCACCGACGTCATGAGCTTCCCCATGGACGAGCTGCGCCCGGGCACACCCGGCTCCGAGACCCCGCCGGGGACCCTGGGCGACATTGTCATCTGCCCCCAGGTGGCCGCCCAGCAGGCCCTGGCGGCCGGGCACTCCACGGTGGAGGAGATGCTGCTGCTGACCACCCACGGCATCCTCCACCTGCTGGGCTACGACCACGCCGAGCCCAGGCAGAAGCAGGAGATGTTCGAGCTCCAGCGCACCCTGCTGCTGACCTTCCTGGCGGAGCGGCAGGCATGAGCCACGTGCCGGTCGCCTTCCTGGTGCTCTGCGCCGTCGTGGCGCTCGCCCTCGGGGCCGTCCTGGCCGCGGGGGAGTCGGCGCTGGTGCGCATGACCCGGGCCGCCGCCGAGGACCTGGTGGACCAGGGGCACCGGGGGGCGGAGCAGGTCGTGGAGCTGACCCGACGCCGCAGCCAGGTGCTGACCACCGTGGGCAGCACCCGGGTGGCGGTCTACATGCTCGCCGCGATCCTGCTGACCCTGGCCGTCGCCGGCGTCCTGACCTCCTGGTGGCAGGTCCTGGGGGTGGCGCTGGTGCTCAACACCCTGCTGCTGGGCGGGGTCGTGGGCCTGTCCCCGCGCACCCTGGGACGGCGCGACCCCGAGGGCGTCCTGCTGGTCCTGGCCGGCCTGCTGCTGCGGGTCAACTCCCTGGGGGCCCCCTGGCGCTGGCTGGAGCAGCGTTTCGGGCGCTCCTCCACCCTGACCCAGGCCGAGGCCCGGGAGGTCGTGGGCCAGGAGCTGCGTGAGATGATCGACGAGATCGGGCAGCCGCAGTCCATTGAGGACGAGGACCGCCAGATGCTGCGCAGCGTGGTCGAGCTGGGGCAGACCCTGGTGCGCGAGGTCATGGTGCCCCGTACCGACATGGTCACCATTGACGCCACCAAGACCATGGCTTCCGCGCTGCGCCTGTTCGTGCGCTCGGGCTACTCGCGCGTGCCCGTGGTGGGGGAGGACGCCGACGACGTGCGCGGCATCCTCTACCTCAAGGACGTCCTGCGGCGCCTGTCCGACCATCCCGAGCACGAGGCCCGCCCCGTGTCCTCCTTCACCCGGGAGGCCATCTGGATCCCCGAGACCAAGCTCGCCGACGACCTGCTGCGCGAGATGCAGACCGGCCACGTCCACATGGTCCTCGCCGTCGACGAGTACGGGGGCACGGCCGGTCTGGTCACCATGGAGGACCTCCTGGAGGAGGTCGTCGGCGAGCTCACCGACGAGCACGACCACGCCGAGCCCGAGGTGGAGGACCTGGGGCAGGGGCGCTACCGGGTGCCCGTGCGCCTGGGACTGGACGAGCTCGGCGAGCTGTTCGACCTGGAGATCGATGACGACGACGTCGACACCGCCGGCGGCCTGCTCACCAAGGCCGTCGGCCGTGTCCCCCTGCCCGGCGCCCGCGGCAGCGCCCAGGGCGTCGACCTGATCGCCGACGAGGCCGTCGGCAGGCGCCGCCAGGTCGCCACCCTCATCGCCAGCCGCAGCCCCGAGCCCGCCGACCACCACGAGTGAGGAACACCCCATGACTGACACGCCCGACATGCCCTTCCGCTTCCCCGGCGACGCCGAGCTCATGGACGGCCCCAGCGCTCTCGGGGAGCCCGGCGGCGAGGACCGGGACGAGGGCGGCGCGCCCAACGACGGCGATGAGCCCGGCGACGGCCCCCTGCCGGCCTCTGCGCGCGCCGAGATCGTCGTGCCCGAGGTCCCCGAGGGCTTCCGCGCCGGCTTCGCCTGCCTGGTCGGGCGACCCAACGCCGGCAAGTCGACCCTCACCAACGCCCTGGTCGGCACCAAGGTCGCCATCACCTCCGGGCGCCCCCAGACGACCCGCCACAACGTGCGCGGCGTCGTCCACCGCGACGACTCCCAGCTGGTGCTGGTCGACACCCCCGGCCTGCACCGTCCCCGGACCCTGCTCGGCAAGCGCCTCAACGACCTGGTGCGCGAGACCCTCGCCGACGTCGACGTCATCGCCTTCTGCATCCCGGCCAACGAGAGGATCGGTCCCGGCGACCGCTTCATCGCCCGCGACCTGGCCGAGGCGCGCACCCCCGTCGTCGCCGTGGTCACCAAGACCGACACCGTCTCCAAGGAGGCGGTCGCGGCCCAGCTCCTGGCCGTCGACCGGCTCGGCGAGTGGGCCGACATCGTCCCCGTCTCGGCCGGTCGCGGCCAGCAGATCGATGTGCTGACCGACGTCCTCGTCTCCCACCTGCCGCCCTCCCCGCCGCTGTACCCCACCGGCGAGGTCACCGACGAGCCGCAGGCGGTCATGATCGGCGAGCTGGTCCGCGAGGCCGCCCTGGAGGGCGTGCGCGACGAGCTGCCCCACTCCCTGGCCGTCGTCGTCGACGAGATCGCCGACCCCGACGACGAGCGCGAGGTCGGCCGCATCAAGGGCGCCGGAGGCCGCCTCCAGGTGCGCGTGAGCCTCGTCGTCGAGCGCGACTCCCAGAAGGCCATCATCATCGGCAGGGGAGGATCCCGCCTCAAGGAGATCGGCATCACGGCGCGCAAGGGGATCGAGAGACTGGTGAGGCGGAAGGTCTATCTCGATCTGCACGTGCGGACTGCCAAGGACTGGCAGTCCGACCCGAAGGCCCTGGCGAAGCTGGGCTTCTGACCCGTGCACCCTCCCCCGCGCACACCTCACCGCATTTCTGGCTGGGACTTTTTGCCCACGAAGGCGGTGGGGTAAGGCACACTTAGAAGTGTTTCGTAGGCCGGACCAGGAGTATCGCCCATGTCGACCACCGTTGATCACCCCTTTGACGCTGAGCGCCGGTGCCCCGAGGAGCTGTGGGAGCTCGGCGAGAGGGCGACCGCACGCGCCCGTCGCTGGGCCGATGAGTCGGCCTCCCAGCCCGTCCCCCGCACCGCGCGGCTGCTGGCGCGCATCCTGTCGGACCCGGACGGCCTGGGCTTCACCACCCGCTTTGTCGACGACGTCGTCCGACCCGTCGACCTCGATGTCGCCAGCCGTGCCCTGGCGCGCCTGGCCGCCGGGCGCACCGACTTCCTGCCGCGCTCCCTGGCCGCGGCCATGGGCCTGGGCGGCAGGGCGACCCGCCTGGCCCCCAGCGCGGTGACCACCGTGGCGCGCCGTGTCTTTCGCGAGATCGTCGGCGACCTCGTCGTCGACGCCACCGACCGCGGCCTGGGCCCGGCCCTGGCCCGGCTGCGCGCGGGCGGCAACCGTCTCAATGTCAGCCTCCTGGGCGAGGCCGTCCTGGGGGAGAAGGAGGCCTCCCGACGCCTGGCGGAGGTCTCCCGCCTCGTGACCCGGGAGGACGTCGACTACGTCTCGGTCAAGGTCTCGGCCGTCACCGGCCCGCACAACCCCTGGGGGTTCGAGGAGGTCGTCGCCCACGGGGTGGAGGTGCTCTCCCCGCTGTACCGTCTGGCGCGCGACAACGGCACCTTCCTCAACCTCGACATGGAGGACTACAAGGACCTCGACCTGACCATCGCGGTGTTCACCGCCATCCTCGACCAGGAGGACCTGACCGGCTACGAGGCCGGCATCGTGCTGCAGGCCTACCTGCCCGACTCCCTGGACGCCATGGAGCGGCTCCAGGCCTGGGCGACCGCCCGTGTGGACGCCGGCGGGTCGCGCATCAAGGTGCGCGTCGTCAAGGGCGCCAACCTGTCCATGGAGCGGGTCGACGCCGAGATCCACGGCTGGGAGCTGACCACGTGGCCGACCAAGCAGGCCACGGACACGAGCTACAAGCGCATCCTCTCCTGGGCCATGACCCCCGAGCGCACCCGCGCCATCCACCTCGGGGTGGCGGGGCAGAACCTGTTCGATATCGCCTTCGCCTACGAGCTGCGGCAGGCCCGCGGCGTGGCGGACGACGTCGAGTTCGAGATGCTCGCGGGCATGGCCACCGGGCTGCAGGAGGTCGTGCGCCACGACCCCGAACTGGTCGAGCGCCTGATCCTGGTCGGCACGGGTCCGCGCGCGGGCCTCGGCATCGACAAGGTCACCCCCACGACGTTCCGCTACATGTTCCGGGCGGCGCTGAAGCGCAAGGATCCCAAGCGCTACATCTTCTACACCCGCGACGCCCGCGGCGAAGCGGTGGCGAACGAGGTCCTCGGCCGCCTCGGCTCCCGCACCGCGCAGTACGCGGACAAGGCCGTGACCGTCCCGTCGTTCCTGCGCCAGTTGCGCGCGATCAAACGCTGGGGCACTTCCCCCGCCGACGACCTGTCCCACATCACGATGCCGACCCTGATCGTCAACGGGGACGCGGACGACATGGTGCCGACCCCTAACTCCTACGACATGCACGAGCGCATCGCGGGATCCCGCCTGGTGATCTACCCGCACGCCGGTCACGGCTCGCTCTTCCAGCACCCCGACGATTTCACTGTCGAGGTCAGCTCCTTCCTCACGGACACCGCGGCGAACAGCTGAGGGCGAGCGGCGCCATGAGGACGACATCGCGGGAGCGAGCACCTCCGCGGCCAACCATGGCGACTCCAATGCCGCCGCGTCGCTCGCGGGCGCACTCGTGGGGGCTCGGGTCGGCTTCAACGAGAGCGCAGGCGGGCTGGTCGCCCCTTTGGAACTCGTTGATGTGATCCCAGAGCTGGCCGACGACTTACACACGGACTGCTCGATGTCCGAGTGGGGCGACTACAAGCCCAACGGCGAGGACACCTGGCGACGCAGGTTCTGTCGTCAGCCTCGGTGCCATCGGAGCGTGCCATTCCCGCGGATAGCCTGCGCGCAATAGACGCACGGGGAACCCGTGCATACGCGCATGCCCCACCCCACCCTCCTCCTCTTTTAGGCGTTCACCTGTGGAACCTTGAGGACGCCTCACTCGGATTCCATACATCTCCAACTACGGACCGAGCACCCCATCGATAGTTTGAATAAACCACCCCTTCCGCACCCGGGTCATACGGTCGGTATCATCATACTCATTAAGTGCGTTCTTGAGCACGGAAAGCCAATCATCGATCCGGTCTTTAGCTCCATCCGGGATGGGGACTCCAGTTTCCAATTTATGAACGACACGCCTAAGTTCTTCCTGCCCCTCCGGGGCCAAATTGAAATACGCAGAAGCAATGTGCGATGGCTCAACAGACAACAGGCCCTGCACGCCAAAAGTTAAGGACTCTGACAACATGCGTAAGATCTCGTCGGCGGAGCCACCACCGGAGACGCACTTGGCCACGTTTTCCGCGAGGTCACTCGCATAGGCTTCAACAGCGTACTCTGACAACCTCGCGAGAACCGAATCAGCGGGCTCGCCAAGCGAAAACGCAGAACGCTGATTCGTCGAGAACTCAAGCGCCCTCTGCAACTCTCGATCCATAGCCCGCTCGCAGCAGGAAACCAGCTCATCCACCGGCACCGCATCCTCGAAACCGTGCTCAGAAAACCATAGGTTCCAGTGAACCACATCTCGAAGCACGATTGGCGAGAACTCCTTACGCCTGATCAGATTCGACAATCTGAAGACTATGGGACTCACGTCTTGGTCAGACAATGTGCCCATCTTCGACTCAATGACAGATTTGATATCAAAGACAGCCTGCGTGTCTCTCGAATTTGGGTACCGCTTTTCAATATAGCTGCGAATCCCACCGTCCAGATCAATCCGCCCCCCACTCTTACGCGGACAAAAGTACGCTTCAACACACGGAATGTCCCGGTACTGTTCATACAGCCGATGAGCGGCCCAATACTCAACATTGAAGAACCCCGACTTCCCCTCACCAGATGGCGGCGAAGGTTCACGAGGCGCCCCGCCCCCACAAACCATCAATGCAAACTGCACAAGATCTATAAAGGCCAACCTGCGGTTTTCAATGAATATTGACTCATCCTCCAGCACCCCTGAGTCGACCACCTCAGCAACCATTTGTTCAACTCGTAGCATAGCCCTCGCATTGGAACACTCCGACCGCGCCACGGCTTCCTGAACACACTGAAGCACATCAATACCACCAACAGGGCGATTCAGCTGACCGAATATATCGCCCACCAACTGAGCTGGGGATTGATTGTAAGAGTACACCTTCCACACGAGCTTCTCGCGAATGTCCGCGTCGAACGAGCGACGACCACCCGCACCATCACCAAGACCCTGCGCAACAAACACTACCTTTGCCCCGCTCCCCTCGACCAGCTCATTTACGGCACCGAATAGCGACAGATCATCTGAGGATCCAGAGCGCCGTTCCACATCGTCAAACACGAGAACATGCTTGTCTGACAACAGGAGGTCCACGACCAGCTTCGCTCCCATATCGCCATTCAACGGAATCCCAACCGCGGACATTGCGGCAGAGGCCACTTTTGGCAGACCGGAAGCCGCTCTCCTAAGAACCTTCCGGAGCTTGCCGCCACCATCACTCTCGAGGCGCATCAAAACAGCCCCAAGCTTGCCATAGAGTTCATCAGCGTCCTTCAAGCCAAACATTGAGACTCGAACCATGCGTTTGCGGCGGTCTTTCAATGACGAGCATAGCGCGGAGTTCAAGAATCGCGTCTTCCCCGATCCCCAAGGCCCTTCGATCGCAATTGCGTACTTGCGCTTATCATCCTCAACATACGCACAGATCTCGTCGAGCAACCATTGCTCCGACTCGTTTTCACTCATTACCGACTCCTCGTACAGGTTTACAGGTTGTTGCGGGTTGCCCTCAGTTTTCTCAGACCCTAGCAGGCCCCTTGCCCAGTCCGCTTACGTCCGTTAGCCGTATCGGCAATGATCCACACAAACACTGCGAACACCACCACGCAAGCGGGTCCGCGTCGGCTTTTCAGCCAATTAGCCCTCGGCACACAGCAGTTACCGTCGATAATATACCGCAGCTGGCGGCAACAGGAAGGAGGCCCACTGCGAGTTGAAGCGGGCATGGGGCACCATCGCGACGCTGGACCCGTTCCAAGGGGCACAAGAACGCCATCGATGACCGGCCCTGCGACACCACCAGCGTCCCAGACGCCTTTAGAGCCCAGGGTCCCGGACCACCCACGCGCCCGCCCGCGCGCTCCCCTGGCGCACGAGTGCGCCTTCTTCCTTCAGCTGCGCGACCACGCGCTCAGCGCTTCGCTTCGAACAGCCGAGGCACTCTCCGAGCTGGGCAACCGTCGCGCCCGAATTCTCACAGAAGAACCCGAGGGCACGGGACCGCGCAGCGTCGCGCTCACTCGTGGGCTTGGCGAACGGGAGCATCGACTCGCGGATCGCCTCGAGCATGAACTCAACGGATCGCTCACTCGATCCGCTCGCGCGTTCTGCACCTCCAGGATGTCGCGCGGATCCCCAAGCACTCGTTGTCCGTCAAGGACAGCGCTCACCGCCCGCTCATCCAGGCTGTTCCCTTCAATCATGAGCGAGGAGCAGATCATCTGGATCCTCAGCTCGCGGCGCAGCGCGGGGTTCGTCGCCAGGGGCGCCTGCGGCGAGAGCATGCCGACCAGCTCAGCGATCTCCATGCAGAGCGCATCGATCGCATCGGTGCGCTCAAACGGCGGTTCGTAGGCCATGACCGCCCTCCCATTACCGCCACAATTATACCGCCACTGGTGGTAATGATGAGGAGGCACGATCGACGGCGGGCCAGCAGCACTCCCTGTTCGAGGATCCGGCCGACGAGGCGCACCCCCCGGTCATCCGCGACCTGCAATGCCGCGTCGGCACGGCACCACCGGTTTCACGCGCTTGGGCGCCCCGCGGGCCGTGGCGGGCCCAGCCAGGACTGAGGGGCGGGGAGTGTTTCACGGCCAGGCGCTCAGCGCCTTGCGGAGGTCACTGGGGCGAACGCCGACTTCGCGTTTGAACAGCGCGGAGAACCGGCTCGGACAGGTGTAGCCCACGGCGCGCCCCACCTGCTCGATTGTGAGGTCGCTGTGCCGCAGCAGTGCCTCCGCGTGGCTCATCCTCCGCTCTTGGACGTACTGGGTGAGCGTCTTACCGTTCACCCTCTTGAAGGTCTCCTTGAACTTCGTGGGGCTCATGCACGCGATCGCCGCCAGATCCGCCAGGCGCAGGCGCGCCGAGCAGTGGTCGTCGATGTAGAGCGCCACCTCGCGCATGCGTTCACGGTCGACGGCGGCCACCGGTTTGGCCTCGCCGGTGGTGGCGGAACGCGAGCGCTCGACGATGAGGCCCATCGCCTCGAGGACCTTGCCCTCGTAGTGCAGCGCGCTGCGCGCGCCGTCCCGCGGGCGTGGCCACAGCCCGGACAGGAGGGCGCTCATCTCCGGGAAGGGACCGCTGTCGCCCAACGCGGTGAACGCCCTCTCGACCTCCTCCTCCCGGGCCCCGGCGCCGTCGTCTCCCGCGAGTTCTCCCGCCAGGCAGTTCTGCGCGAAACCGGGCGTGACCTCGATGGAGACGCACTGGACGGGGGAGCTCCCATGGGCGACTCCGCGCCAGGGGCCGCCCCCGATGCTCTGCCCCCAGACAGCGCCTGGCCTGAGCCTGCGATAGGGCTGGAACTCCTCGCCGCAAATCGATTTGAACCACGTGACCGTGAGGTACCGGTGCGGGGCCGAGTCCATGACGAAGTCCCCCTCCATCACGAAGTCGTGGATGCTGATGCTCCATTCGGCGCGCTCCGGGGACAGGTGGTGGAACCAGCCCCGGCACCCCTGGCCATCGGACTTGTAGGAGTTCCACAATGGGCCGAAACCGTCGGGCGGCTCCGCCGGCGCGAACGACGCCCCCGCGAGGAGCGCGGCTTGGAACGCCTCCTTCATCATCCCGTCCTTTCTTCCTATTCCAATCGGACGCGGATCCGTGCGGATCGGACGGAGTTCCCCGGCGGATCACGCCAGTCCCGCCCCAACTCATATACTAACGAAGAAAAGGGAAGGCGACCCTAACCTGATATGGAAGGACGGGGGAACGGTGAAGCACTCCACCGATACGAAGCCGACGCGGCTCGACACCCGGGACTTGGTCACCACGGGCGTGTTCACGGCATTGTACTTCGTGTTCACAATGGTCGGGGGCGGCCTTTTCGCGACGAACCCCGTACTCACGTTCTGGATGCCCGCAGCGGCCGCCCTGCTGACCGGCCCCGTCTACCTGCTGCTGATCGCCAGGGTCCCCAAGCACGGGCCCCTCATCATCCTCGGCGCCATCGAGGGCATCATCCTCTTCGTGACGGGGATGTACTGGGGGTGGTCCGTGGCCTGCGTGGCGCTGGCGGTCCTCGCCGACCTCATCGCCGGCCTGGGCGGGTTCCGCAGCAGGGCGCTGGCTTTCTGCGCGTTCGTCGTGTACTCTCTGGCGCCCATGGGCTCGTACCTGGCCCTGTGGGTGGACCCCGCCGCTTACGCCTCGTACCTGACCGGAAAAGGGGGCGAGCAGGCGTACATGGACACGATGATGGCGACGGCCACGGGATGGATGCTCCCCGCGATGGTCCTGTCCACGATCGCGTGCGCCGTGGTGAGCGGCCTGGTCGGCCTGCGGTTGCTGCGCAGGCAGTTCGAGCGCGCGGGGATCACAGCCTGAGCAGCACCGCCCAAGCCCTCCCTCCCCCGCGCCCGGCCACCGCATCAGCCCCGGTTCCCGCCCGGCCCCGTGCGGCGATCCCCAGCCCAGCCCCGTCCGCAGAAAGGCGCGTCGTGAGGAACAGCGTGCATCTCGACCCCCGCACGAAGCTCCTGTCCATCGCCGCCATGGCGGTGGCGGTGGCGCTCGCCCCCAGCACTTCCTGCGAGGTCGCCCTCATGTGCGTGGCCTCCGCCTTCGGCGTCGTGGTCGGCGTGAGGCGGGGGTCCACTGTGGCGCTCGTCCTCGGGATCAGCGCTGTGGTCGCCGCGCGGTTCGTCCCCGACCTGGACGGCGTCGCACTGCGCACCGCGCTGACCGCGTTCCTCGTGCTCGTGCGCAAGATGTTCGCCTGCGGGCTCATCGCCTACGCCACCGTGCGGACCACTCCCGTGAACGAGTTCATGGGCGCGCTCGTGAAAGCCCGCGCCCCCCGCTCGCTGGTGGTCCCCTTGGCCGTGGCCCTGCGGTACCTGCCCGTCGTCCGCGAGGACTGGCGCGCCATCACGACGGCCATGCGGATGCGCGGGGTCTCGCCGAGCCCCGCGGGGTTCCTCCGGGCGCCGATGCGCACAATCGACTGCGTCTACGCGCCGCTGCTCCTGGGAGCGGGGCGGGTCGCCGACGAACTGGCGGTGGCCTCGATAGCGCGCGGCATCGAGAACCCGGCCCGCCGCACCTGCTACCTGCCCATCGCCATGGGCGGCGCGGACTACGCCGTGCTCGCTGTCTTCGGCGCCACCGCCGTCGGCTCGTTGGCTCTGCGGGCGCTAGCATGATCGAGTTCGACCACGCCTCTTTCACCTACCGCGCGCAGGTCGACGAGGGGCGCGCCGGGGCCGTGGACGTGTCGCTGACGGTGCGCCCCGGCGAGGTGGTTGTGCTGTGCGGGCGCTCGGGGTGCGGCAAGTCGACCGCACTGCGCCTGGCCGGGGGTTTGGCGCCCCGGTTCTTCCCCGGAACCGCGCACGGACGCGTCAGCCTCGACGGCCGGGCCGTGGACGCCCTGGAGACGTGGGAGATCGCCCAGCGGGCGGGTTCGCTGTTCCAGAATCCGCGCACCCAGTTCTTCAGCGCCGACTCCACTGGGGAGGTCGCATTCGCCCTGGAGAACGCGGGCTGGCCCCCGGAGGGCATCCGCCAGCGCGTCGGCGCCACTTTCGAGGAGCTGGGCATGAGCGCCTTGGCGGGGCGCGACCTCTTCCGCCTTTCGGGAGGGGAGCGGCAGAAGGTGGCGTTCGCGAGTCTTTGGGCAGTGCGCCCCGCGAATCTGCTGTTGGACGAGCCGACGAGCAACCTCGATCTGCCGGCTGTGGCGGACATGGCGGGATTCGTGGCGCGCGCGAAGGAGGCGGGGTGCGCGGTGCTGGTCGCCGAGCACCGCCTGTCGTGGTTGACGGGGATCGCCGACAGGTACGTGCGCATGGAAGCCGGGCGCGTGGATCGCGTGTGGGGCGCCGACGAGTTCGCCGCCCTCAGTGCGGAGGAGGTGCGCCGCATGGGGCTGCGGATGCGCAGTGCCGACGAGGCGCGCCCCGTTATCCGGCCTCCCGTCCGCGGAGCGCCCAACGCGGGTGAGCCCGCGCACGGGGTGCCAGGTGGTGGCGCGGCCCCCGCAGGCGACGGGGGCCCCGTCGGCGTCGCCCCCGCGCGCGGGGC
>ERZ773009.2385-NODE-2385-length-11974-cov-9.792348_pt1 | contig 11974 bp, 16 predicted proteins | sample MGYA00580663_ERZ773009 | MGnify/ENA primary metagenome ERZ773009 (study PRJEB29015, sample SAMEA2737969) | human oral metagenome | biome: human oral; feature: human-associated habitat; material: dental | place: China | collected 2026 ... | reverse complement strand
CGATGCTCCTGCACCGACTTCTTTCGATTCCTCCGTCATGGGTCAGCTCTTTGCCTCTTTGCTCTCGCCGTTCTCGAGTTTCTTTGCCTCCTCGGTGACGTTGATCTCCACGCGGGCATCGTCCTTCTCGTTGTTTGCCGACTTGAACTCCTTGATGCTCTTGCCGAGTGCCTTGCCGATGTCCGGCAGACGACCGGGACCAAAGATGACAAGCCCGATGATGAGGATAAGGACAAGTTCGGGAACTCCCAGACCAAACATAAGAACCTCCTAAAATACACTATGCTCTATTCTCTGTATTCGATGTGTTCTGCTCCGCCTTGTGCGCCTCGACCGCCGCCGCAGCAGTCGCTGCAGTCGGGGTCGCCGTAGGCATCGGTGCTGCGGCAGGTGTTTCCGCCGTCGCCTGTGCTGCGGGCTGCGCCGCAGGTGCAGCTGCAGGCGGTGCGGGCGGTGGCTCGGGGGCGTTGATCGCTGCGGTCAGCGCGTTCGATGCCTTGCGGAACTCACGGATGCCCTTGCCGAGCGAACGCCCCATCTCGGGGAGTTTCCCCGGACCAAAGACGATCAGCCCCACCACCAAAATCAAAATCAGTTCGGGTACGCCAATGCCAAACATAGTATCTCCTTATCGTCTCAAAACTCTCTGCGTCCGATAAAGTCCGCCGCCATCAGGAATGCCTCGCGAACCTCCGTGTCAAGCGTCTCAGGCAGCGCATTTTTCGCGCGTTCCAGATACGCATCCGCCTTCTCCTGTGCATAGTCGAGCCCATCCGTCGTGCGGACAATTTCGAGTGCACGCGCAACTTCCTGTGCGGTCATCTTCGGGTTCGTGATGAGTGCCGTAAGCTCGGCACGTCCCACCGCATCGAGCATTTCGAGCGCACGGATGACGGGCAGGGTCACAAAGCCCTGCGCGAGATCATGCCCCGCCGGCTTTCCGATGTCCTCCGAGGTCTGCCGATAGTCGAGAAGATCGTCGGTGATCTGGAACGCCATGCCAATGGCATGGCCATAGAGAGCCATCCCCGCCGTATCTGCCGCACTCATACCGCCGATCGCACCGCCGAGTTCACAGCAGATTTCGAGAAAGTCCGCGGTCTTCTTTCGGATACGCTCATAGTATGCCTCTTCGCTTGCAGGCACCTGATATGCGGTATGATCCTGAAGGATCTCTCCCTCGCTCAGGGTACAGACAAGATGTGCCAGTTTGACATAGACCGCCGAATCATAGCCCGCCTCGGCAACGAGTTTGAATGCGCGTGCAAAGAGATAGTCCCCACTCAGGATTGCAACCTGATTGCCCCATTTGGCATTCGTCGTCTCCGCCCCTCGCCGCGTATCCGCCTCGTCGATCACATCGTCATGCACGAGGGATGCCGTGTGAATGAGTTCGAGCGCAATCGCAATCGGAAGTGCACGCGCATACACAAACGAAGCCCCGCCGCGTGCCGTGAGGAGGAAAAGCGCGGGGCGCAGACGCTTTCCGCCCGAGGAGATGAGATGCTTCCCGACATCCGTAATGAGTGCCGTCTCAGAGACGACCGCCTGTGCGAGTTCCTCCTCGAATGTTTCGAGATCCTTCTGTATGACATCAAACATGTCGCTTTTCAACGTTGTATCACCTACATCAGACGCGAAATGCGCCTTCCTTCCCAGCTATGTGTAAACCTTCACACATTCTAACATATTGCGCCCACACCGTCAAAATTATTTCATCAATCCCCCGTTTGTGGGATCAATTATCGTTTCTGCAAAATTAGGGCGCTGCCGACCGCACGCTCCTGTCCGTCCGAGGGAGAATTTACCACATCGCCGTCCGTATAGAGCGCGGATGATCCGCCGCCGTCGAGGTTAATGGCGTTCTGCACGCCGAACTTCACGAGCAGCTGCGCAAACTCGGTCAGTGTCAGCCCGTGGCTGTCCTCCTGCCGTCCGTCAACGACGGCAAAGACAATCCTGCCTGTCTTTGTCACACCGACCGCACTGCGCGGCGCACGCCCATAGCGGATGTCGCCGGGGAACTGCTCCTCCGCCGCCGTCACGTGAACGGCACCGTTTTCGACGAGACGCGGTCCTGCACCGACAATCTGCTCGGCTGCATCCCACATCCCCCCCGTATACTCCGTAAGCACCGTAGGATCGCCGATGCGCGTTCCTGCTGCAGCAAACGCATCCATTGAGGTTCCATGCACGGAGACGACATAGCCGTCGGTGGGGATCGCAGAGTCGTTCGTGTTGATCTCCGCTACACGCCCGTCACGGATCACATACTCCAGCCCGTACGGATTCGTCCCCGTCGAATGCCCGTAGGCGCGGTTGTAGATGACGAGACCGTTCTCTCCGCGCTCAGCGTTGACCCCCGAGACGGGGAGCGTCACCTGGTCGATCTTCACAGTCCCACTGTAGGAAACCGTACCAAAGACAAAGGATCCGTCCGGCATCACACCGAACGCACTGCGGTCATAATAGGTTGTGCCGACAATCGTGCCGTCGATCTTCGTCACGCCGAGAATGACACCGTTTGATGCAAAGTATGACGCATTGATTGCTGCCGCCGCATTGGTATCGCGTGCGATGCCGCTCACGGTCTGCCTCCCGGGGATGATGCCGCGGGCAAGCGCCGGACGGACGCTGTACTTCGTCGGATCCGCCTCGACAAAATACGAGGTCACCTGCCCATCCTCGTCCTCGTAGATATAGGTGCGCAGCATCAGCCCTGCGTCGATCGTTTCCTCTTTCAGAATCGGAAGTTTCGGCTGTTCGGGCTGCGCTCCTCCCGCTGCCGTCCCCTCCGATTTTGCGGGGGATACCGGCGGCAGTGTCTCGGAATCCTTAGCTTGCGGCTTTGCCGCTCCCTTGGGTGCGACATCGAGATAGACGCGTGCGGGGTTCATCAGATTCCCGAGCGCATAGTCCATGCCCTTTGCCATCGTGACCGTCACGTAGAAATGTCCGCGCCGCGCGGCATAGGAAATGGAGTTGATGCGTGCCGTCCGTACGGCGGCATATCGGAATGCAGAGGCATTCGTATCCACAAAGTCAAAGGTCAGCTCACGTCCGTCCTCGGAGAGACTGACATGGTAGAGCGGCATCTCCGAAAAGTCAAAGACAATACGGTCGCGTGCCGCTGTGCTCGAGGAACGCAGTGTGTTCAGATCCGCCGCCCACGCACAGGAGGATGCCGCAAGCATCAGTGCTGCCATGAGTACGAGGATTTTTTTCAAAACGCGCATAAAAACTCCAAACTAAGTCAATCATCCGTGCAATAGAAAAGGGGATGCTGCGCGGGCAGCTTCCCCTTGATTTCACACATGTATCTCACCTTGTCTTGATGGTGAGCTGCTGATACATCATATCTGCGATGCCGATGCCGCCGCTCTTTGCCGCCACATTCATCAGCTCGGTATCGCGCATATCTTCGAAGATCTCGATGGCGTTGGACTTCTTGCCGAACAGATCGTTCTCCGGCACGGTCGCACGCATCTGCTTGTACATCATGCTGAGAAACATCGCCTCGAAGCCCTCGCACGCCTCGCGGAGCTTCTTTGCCTCAAGATCCTCCGGCGATATCTTATGCGGGGAGGTCTGCTCCGTCGCTGCTGCGGCAGGCTGCGCCGTCGCCTTTTGCTGCAGTTCGTCGAGCGTCGCCTGAAAGGACTTCTCCTCTGCACTCACGCGTGCCGCATTGTAGGAGGTCTGCCCCGTGCCGCTCAAAAGAGCTGCATCATGAATTGGCTGAATCGTCATGCTGTTCCTCCCGTTTTACACAATATCAAGCTCGGCGTGCAGCGCTCCCGCCGCCTTCATCGCCTGCAGGATCGAGATCGTCTCGCGCGGGTTTGCACCCACGGTATTGAGCGCACCTACAATATCACCGATGTTCGTCGTCGCGGGGAGGATGATCGTGCTGCCCTTGTGATCCGTAACATCGACATCGGAGTTGTCCGTCACCACGGTGTTGCCGTAGCTGAAGGGTCCGGGTTGGGAAACGTCCTTCGCCCCCTGAATGCGGATCGTCAGACCGCCCTGCGTAATCGAAATCGCATCCACGGACACATCCGCGCCCATGATGATCGTCCCCGTACGCTCGTTCACAATGACACGCGCCATATTGTCGGGACGGACGGGCAGTTCCTCGATGGACGAGACAAAGCCGACCACGTTCTCACGGAAATAGGACGGAACGACAACGTCCACACGCCCGGGATTGCTCGCCTGTGCGATGCTCCCGTACTGTGCGTTGATCGCCCCTGCGACACGCGTCGCCGTCGTAAAGTCCGGACGCATGAGCGAGAGCGAAATCTGCCCTTTCGCACCAATGCCGTCGTCCTCCACCGTACGCTCGACAATGCCCGCGTTCACAGCGATGCCGACCGTCGGGAACGCCTTCGATACGCTCGTACCGCCGCCGGAGGTCGAGAATCCGCCCGTGGAAACACCGCCCTGTGCGACGACGTAGACCTCGCCGTTGCCCGCACGCAGCGGTGTCTGGAGCAGCATCCCGCCGCGCAGACTCTTCGCATCGCCGATCGAGGAAACGGTCACGTCCAAGGTGTCCCCCTCACGCACAAACGGAGGGAGCGTCGCCGTCACCATGACCGCCGCAACGTTTTTGAGTTTCAGTGATCCGGTATTTACATTGATGCCGTAGCTCGTCAGCATGTTGGCGATGGACTGCACCGTCTCGCCCGAACTTGACCCATCGCCCGTGCCGTCCAGACCGACAACCAGCCCATAGCCCATGAGCTGGTTGGAGCGCACGCCCTGCACCTTGCTGATGTCCTTGATACGCGTCACGGCGGAATCCGCCGACGCAGTTTCAGGCAGCGTGCCGAAAAGGAGCGCAAGGAGAAGCAGAAGGATGCCATATTTCTTCATAAGATGCGCCTCCTATCAGAACAGTATGTTGAAGATCTGGGTGAGAATGCCCTGCCGCTGCTTTGCGTTGAGCGGACCTTTCCCATCGAATCGTACGGTTGCGTCCGCGACACGCGTCGAGAGAATCGTATTCGAACTCGAAATGTCCTCAGGACGGCAGGTTCCTCGGAACACAATCTTGTGCTCGTTTTTGTTCTGCCAGATGGACTGTGTCCCCTCCAGGATGAAATTGCCGCCCGGCGTGACATCCACCACCGTGACCGTGACGTTGCCCGCAACGCGGTTCGAGGAGGCGGCAGACCCCTTCGCACTGAACTTGTCCGAGCCGCCCGCCGATGCCGCCTGCAAAAAATCAAAGATGCCAATGCCGGCACTCAGCTTGACCGATCCGCTCTTTTCATTCGAGCTGCTGCGCGTCGCGGAGGTCGTCGTCGACTCGCTGATGACAATGGTGACAATATCCCCGATGCCCGTCGCACGGTGATCGGCAAACAGATTTTTCGTCGGCTGTCCGTTCGGATTGTTCCACAGGGATTCTGCCGAGACGACGGGAGCGAGACTTGCCGTACAGAGTGCGGCGGCCAGAGCCCCTGCAAGCCATTTTTGTTTACTCATGTTGAACTCCTTATGGAAATTTTTCATCCGATGATCTGCACCGTCGCAGCATCGACGACCTTGCCGCGCAGGATCTTGCCGGAGCGCGCATTGCGCACGCGGATCGTGTAGCCGATGCGCCCCGGTTCGAGGGCAATTCCCTCGGCGCGAATGGCGATGCCGTCCGCATCGTAAACGAGCTCCACGGGATTCCCGGGCCGCAGGACAAGCGGCATGACAAGCATGGCAGGGGTGATCGTCGCCCCCGCACGGATCCAGCGTCCCGCCACACGCCCCTCCAGCCGTGCAAAATCCGTGAGGGTAAGCTCCGGCAGCGTATCCACCGCCCGTTCCTCCACCCGCGCATTCGCGGCGGAGATCGGCTCCTCCGCACGGATGTCCTTCATCGCTGCGAGCACATGGTCATAGACGGTGAGACGATAGTAGCTGGTCGCCCGTCGGTTCAGTACGCCGTCGATGTAGATGGTGAATGCCGCAGGAAACTCACGTCCGTATGGCAGCCCGCGCGGGAACTCGACGACGGCGGTCACTTCGCCCGCGGGGAGGTGCATGGTCGCAGCGGCGCGCTGCAGGCGCAGCTCATGCCGCCGCGTCTCGCCGTCCCTGCCCAACTTCTCCTCGATCTGCCGCTCCGCAAGCGACGAGAGCTGCGCAGAGGAGAGCACCGTCGGAAACGGATCCTCCATCGTCGCGCCATAGGCGGCAGCAGGCGGAGCCCCCATCCACAGAAAAGCGAATAAGCCACTCCATAGACATAGAATGGCTGTGAGGATGCTTCTTAGAGAAATCAACGCTTGAGCGAGTTCGCGATCTCAAGCATCGAATCCGATGTCGTGATCGCCTTCGAATTGGACTCATAGGCGCGCTGGGAAACGATCATTTCGACCATTTCCTCAACGATCTGCACATTGCTCATCTCAAGCGTCCCCTGTGCGAGCGTGCCCGCGCCGTCCACCCCGGGATTCGACTCGATCGCCTCGCCCGAAGCATCGGATACAACGAAGAGGTTCTTCCCGATGGCGGTGAGTCCCGCCGGATTCACGAAGCGGGCAAGCGTGATCTGCCCCGCCTCCTGCTGCTGGGTCTGTCCCGCCTCACGGTAGGAGACACGCCCGTCGCCGGAGATCGTGATGGAATCCGACGGGGCATTCTGTCCGATCGTGATGCCGTCGGCGAGCAGATAGCCGTCTGTCGTCACCATGCGGCGATCCGCATCGAGTTTCCACGTACCGTCGCGCGTGTATGCCGTTGTTCCGTCCGGCATCGTGACGCGGAAGAAGCCCTCGCCCTGGATACCGATGTCGGTCGGGTTGTCCGTCGTCTGCAAGGGTCCCTGCGTAAAGACGCGCTGCGTCGCTGCAACGCGGGTGCCAAGTCCGATCTGGAGTGCGGTCGGGTACTGCGAGTCCGCGCCGTTCTGTGCGCCCGCCTCGCGGAGCGTCTGATAGACGAGATCCTGGAACTCCGCACGCACCTTCTTGCCGCCGTGCGTATTGACGTTGGCAATGTTGTGCGCGACGACATCCATATGCGTCTGCTGTGCCTTCATACCGGATGCCGCAGACCAAAGTGCTCGCATCATAGTCGTTATCCCCCTCCAAGGAATGATTGCTTTTTATTTCCTTTATTCATATCGGATAAATAATATAATTTCTTAACTTGTGCGCCCAACGTCGTTGACCGCCTTGTCGAGCAGACTATCCTGCGTCTGCACCGCCTTTGACCCCGCCTCATAGACGCGGTGGTTGTTGATGAGCTCGACCAGCTCCGTCACAACGCTCGTGTTCGACATCTCCAGCATCCCCTGCTCAATCGTCCCCGTGGCAGGTCGCGGCTGTGCGCCGCCCTGCGGGCGGTAGAGGTTGTCCCCCTGCTTGACGACCGCGTTTTTGCCGTCGAACTGGACGAAGTCGAGCTGTGCGATCTGAGAGCCGTCCGCGTAGATGCTCCCATCGCTCCCGACCGTCACATGCTGTGCACGCGCGGGAATCGAAATCGAACGCCCCCGCGTGGACAGCACTTCCTGCCCGCGCATATTCAGCAGCGTGCCGTTCGTGGATCGGTAGAACCCACCGTCGCGCGTGTAGCGCGGTCCGTCGATGGTATTCACAACAAAGTAGCCGGGCCCCGAAATCGCCAGATCGTAGGTGTTTCCCGTCGTCTGCATCGCTCCCTGCAGATGCTCTGTCGCAATCTCGTCCACGGCGGAGCCGAGCCCGAGCTGACCGACGACAGGCGCACCCGTGCCAACGCGGAAGCCCTTGAAACTCGTCACATCCGAATCGGCAGCGTGGTCGTTGATGCGGCGCAGCAGCAGCGGCTCGAACTCATGGATCGCCATGTCGTCGCGCTTATATCCTGTCGTTGCGGCGTTGGCGAGATTGTTCGCGATCATGTCCGTGTGCTTCGTCTCCGTAATCATACCGGACGCTGCGATATAGAGTCCTCTCCACATAGTTCATCCCTCGTTTTCCCGAAAATCCTGTATCTGTTTAATTTCGACATATGCGGTATTTTTCCTCTATGAACGGCTATTTTTTCCGTCCGAAGCTCGTATTGGTCGCCTTGCCGTCGAACTTGTCGAAAATATCGAGGGCCTTGCCGCAGCCGAGTGCCACACAGCTCATGGGATCGTCCGCCACAACGGTCGGCGTACCCGTTTCACGCTGGATCAGCTCCGACATCCCATAGAGCAGCGCACCGCCGCCCGTCAGCACAATACCGCGATCCATGATGTCCGCCGCCAGTTCCGGCGGGGTCTCCTCCAGCACCTTCTTTACACAGTCGACAATGCGCATCACGGAGGTCTCAATCGCAGAGGATGCCTGCGGTGTGGAGATCGTGACGTTCTTCGGCAGCCCCGAGAGGAGATCCCGCCCGCGCACATCCATCTGCTCGCGCCGCGCCGCCGTGTGTGCCGCACCGACGCGCAGTTTGATCTCCTCCGCCGTGCGCTCGCCGATCAGCAGGTTGAACTCGCGCTTGACATAGGCGATCAGATCCTCATCGAACGTGTCGCCTGCGATGCGGATGCTCTCGCTCGTCACAACGCCGCCCAGACTGATGACGGCAACATCCGTTGTGCCGCCGCCGATGTCGACGACCATCGAGCCCTGTGCCTCCACAATGTCCAGCCCCGCGCCCATCGCCGCCGCAAGCGGCTCCTCGATGAGCTGGATGTGCCGCGCCCCCGCCTGCTCGGCGGCCTCCTGCACAGCACGCTGCTCCACCATCGTCACCCCTGAGGGAATGCAGATCATGATGCGCGGACGAAACACAATGCTGCGCCCGACCACCTTTTCGATGAAGAAGCGCAGCATACTCTCCGTAATGTCATAGTCCGCGATCACCCCGTCACGCAGCGGACGAATGGCGACAATGTTGCCGGGCGTGCGCCCGATCATCTGCCGTGCCTCCTCGCCAATGGCGAGCACCTGATTGGTATCGCGGTTCACCGCAACCACCGACGGTTCTTTGAGGACAACACCTTTGCCCTTGACGTAGACGAGCACATTCGCCGTTCCAAGGTCAATCCCTATATCCATTGACATACCGAACATCAGCGGCAAGCCTCCTGTCATTTCATTTCAATCAGCGGCTCGATTCCTCCACCTGCGCCGGCGGCGGCGGAATCAGAGCCGTGCGGATCTCCTCCAGGGATTTCTCCAACGATGTGCGGTACTCATCACGCAGGACTTCATTGTCCCATTTGCACTGTCTTCCATAGAGGAGAATCCCATCGAGATAGGTCAGAATCATCTCCGCGACATAGGAGCGCGCAACCTCACTCGCGGTCATGTAGGCATCCTTCGTCTGTAACTCAAACGCGATGCGGTCGATGTAGTGTTCACCCTCGATCAGATAGGCGAGGGAGCGCAGACGCAGCCCTATCTCGCGCGCAGCGACCGCATCGTTCGTTCCGGAGGAGCGATCCGAAGCGACCTTTTCAAAAACTGCCCACGCCTCGTCGCAGAGTTTGCCCACCTCATCGAGCATCTGATCTCTCGCGCGCTTCTTGCGCCAAAGCACCTCGCGCACCGACGGTTTCTTCTGCGCCGCCATGCTCTGCCTCCCATTCGGTCTACATTTCAAGTTCAACCCTTTTATTATATGATGTTCGTTTCGTATCGTCAATCTATAATTATTTGTACGCAGGCGCTTCTTGCATTTCCATGCCATTTCAATGTAAAATAAAGGAAACAAACGCTATACGGGAGGACATTATGGCTGAGATTTTAATGGAAGGACCGCGCCTTTTGCTGCGCCGTGCCGCCCCTGCCGACATCGACTATATCTGTGCCCTGCAGGAGGCGGAGGACAACAGGGACTACATCGTCCCGTTCTCGCGCAGCGACCACGAAATCATCATTACACAGGCAGAGGCATCGGCGGACATCATCGTGGAGGAGTGTGCGAGCGAGGAGCGCGTCGGCTATCTCCACGTCGCGGGTCTGCTCCTGCCGTCCAAGGAGCAAGAGTGGACGCACGTCATCATCGCCAAGAAGGGATGCGGCTACGGACACGAGGCGATGAAGCTCCTCAAGGCTTGGGCGTTCGAGGAGTGCGGCGCGCACCGCGCATGGCTCGACTGCAAGGACTACAACGCACGCGCCCTGCATCTCTACGAGAGCGAGGGCATGGTGCGCGAGGCACTCATCCGCGAGACGATCCTGCACAAGGGGGCGTACGAGAACCTTGTCATCCTCGGCATCCTCGACCGCGAATACCGCGCACGTAAGCGCAGCGGGCTCGAATTATAGGGAGGAAATGAAATGAAGGATAACGAACTCATCCGTCGCGCGGCAGAGTTCCGCAGCCGTGCCTACGCGCCCTACTCGGGCTTTGCCGTCGGCGCGGCACTCCTCGCCGCGAGCGGGCGCGTCTATGGCGGAGCAAACGTCGAGAACGCCTCCTATCCCGTCGGGATCTGCGCCGAGCGCACGGCGATTGCCGCCGCCGTCACGGCGGGTGAGCGTGCATTCGAGGCGCTCGCCGTCATCGCGGACAGCCCCGCCCCCTGCGCCCCCTGCGGTATGTGCCGCCAGATGCTGATGGAGTTTCCACTCAAACGCGTCATTCTCGCAAACACAGCGGGCGCGGTGCGCGTCCTCACGCCCGCCGAACTCCTGCCGCACGCCTTCGGGGCAGCCGCCCTGCCCGTAAAGGAGCATACAGATGAAAATACTGATTGTTGACGACTCGCGCCTCGTGCGCATCAAGCTCAAGGCAGAGCTCTATGACCGCGGGCATACCGTCGTGGAGGCGCGGGACGGCGAGGAGGCACTGCGCCGTCTCGTCGACAAATCGCCAGATGCTGTCTTTCTCGACATCATCCTGCCGAAGCTCGACGGCTGCGAGGTGCTGCGCCGCATACGCGAAACGCATCCGCACCTCCCCGTCGTCATGATCTCCACCGCCGCCAGCGCGGAGAATATGGCATATGCCGAAAAATTCGGTGTGCTCATGTTTATCCAAAAGCCCTATTCCGATCATGAGATCAGCATGGCGCTCGCCCGGATGCAGGAGTGTGCGGAGGCAGAATGAGCGACATCTATCAAGGCTACACTGCCGTCTTTCTCGCGGGGCTTTCCGACTACGCACGCATCAACGCAGTGATCGGCACGGAGGAAGATTGCCGGTGCTACATCACCATCTCGCAGCGTATGGAGGCCGACGGCAGCCCTCTCATCGTCTCCCTCTCCGCCTGCGTGAACGCATTCTACGCCCTCGCGAGCGGCTACAGCGGCGTATCGCTCGAAGGCATGGACGAGCTCGCCGTGGATGCCGTCGGAGAGCTCTTCAACGTCATTAACGGTCATTTTTCCTCCCGTATGCGTGAGAGCGGCATGGCCGTTACCATCATCGCCCCGCCGCGCCACTTCCACGGCAAGGCAGAGCCGCATACGCCGGTATTCCGCTGCGCCGTTGAGAGTCCCGTCGGCACGCTGCGTCTGATGGCGGCACGCGAGGAATTTCTTGCGGCAGAAGCACATTGAAACACACAGGGAAAAGATCCCCCGTCTCTCTTGAAAGGAGTATCCCTTGACTATATTCTCATACACCGTTGACATCGACACACTGGTCGATCTCCTGCTCATCCCCGCACTGATCGTTCTCGCCGCACTCACGGCGGGCATCATCGCCGACCGTCTCATCCGCCGCTACATCGGTCATCATCTTGCCGTCGAGGAGAGTACATGGAAGTACGTCCTCGTCCGCTCCATGCAGGGGGTTCCGATCTTCTTCAGCTTCATCATCGGTCTGTACTGGGCGATCGATGCCGTGGAGATCTCGCCGACGCTCACCAAACTGCTCTCATACCTCCTCTTTACCAGCAACGTCTTCTCCATCACGCGTGTCCTGGCGCGTACCGTCGACGGTGTTGTCACCATGTACTTCGAACGCTCGGGGAAAAACCTGCCTAAGACGACCCTGCTCAACAGCATCCTCATCGGGGTCATCTACGCCATGGGGCTGC
>ERZ773009.2380-NODE-2380-length-11993-cov-11.718881_pt1 | contig 11993 bp, 8 predicted proteins | sample MGYA00580663_ERZ773009 | MGnify/ENA primary metagenome ERZ773009 (study PRJEB29015, sample SAMEA2737969) | human oral metagenome | biome: human oral; feature: human-associated habitat; material: dental | place: China | collected 2026 ... | reverse complement strand
CGAGGAGTTTCGTCTGTCCCGAAATGTTCGTGATGACCTCGTTGATCTCCGCGATATTCTTCGAGCCGTCGTAGAGGTTCTGCACAGCCTCGCCGACCTTTACGGAGTTCGCCGCGAGGCTGTCGACGCCCGCGACCGCCTTTTCCAGCACAGCGCGGCCTTCGCGCGTCGCCTCAGCCGTCGTCTCAGCAACCTTCGTCGATTCACCGACCACCTTGGCGATGTCCTCGGTCTGCGCGCCCATGTTGTGCGCGACCTCGTTCGCCATCTCCGCGATGTCGCTCTGCTCTGCCGCGCGCTCGGCAATATCGACGACAGCTTCCGCCGCCGACTGCGACGCGTTCGCCGTCTGCGTAGAGCTTGCCGTCAATTCCTCGGACGATGCTAACACCTGCTCTGCGGCTTTCGATGTACCTTCGACCATCTTCCGAAGCGTCGCGACCATCTCGCTCGAACTCGTCTGCAGCACGCCGATCTCGTCGGCGCGATCGCTTGCGGGCAGCTTGTGCGTGAGGTCGCCCTTGGCGATAAAGCTCATCGTCTCAGACAAGGCTTTGATCGGCGAAATCATGCCCGTGAGGAAATAGTAGACGATGCCGCCCAAGAGAGCCAGCGCCACGAGGCAGATCCCCACGATGGCATAGAGCATCTTCGTCGCAGCGGCGAACGCCTCGGACTGCGGCACCTCAATGACGACATGCCAGCCCGTCGAAGGAATCGGCACCGTTTGGTAAAACTTCTGCACGCCCTCGAACTCTTCTTCGATCATCTGCGGCTTGTCGGATGTGAACTTCGCGGCAAGCTCCTTGTACTTGCCGCCGTTCATCTCCGCAAGCGGCGCGTCGTCAATCTGAAATTTCTTATGATAGATGAACTCGCTCCTTGGGCCGAGGACGGCAATCGAACCGTGCTCGCCGACCTTGACGTCCTTGAGCATTCCTGTCAGAGATTCGACCGAAACATCCGTGCCGATGACGGCGACAAGCTCGCCGCCGTGGCCGCGTATCGCCTTGCTCAGCGTCACGATGATCGCGCCGTCGGCGGCGTTCTTGTAGACATCGGAAAACACTACGCCGTCGGAAGACGCCGCGTTCTTGTACCAATCGCGCGTACGCGGATCCCATGTGGGCGGATACTCCTGGCTCGTCACATGCGAGCCGTCAGGACGCCCGACAAGGAAGCCGTAGACGCCATTGCAGCGCCCCAGCTCGTCAACCGTTCCCTGCAGCGCCTCATTCGCTGGCATGCCGTCCGCCCAACTCGTGCCGAGAGCATTCAAGAGAGCGACCTGCTCGCAAATATTGCCGTCGATTTCCTCAGCATAGCGATTGGCGCGCTGCTCCATGCCGACCTCCGTCGCCGCCCTGAGGCCTGCGCTCGCCATCAGGTCGATGATGACCCCCATGACGATGAACACGACGAGCAGCGGCACGCCAACGCCCGAAAGCATCTTCGGTTTGAGTTTCATAATCCTTCGCCTCCGTAGAAATTGTAGAAATTTTCCGTACATATCGCACGATAAAAAATGGGATGCATACGAATACGCATCCCATCTTCTCATACATTTCTATTCTTTTATCGTCTTTTCCACATTTTTTCTAAAGGAAAAACCAAAATTTCTTCAAAATTAAATATCCATCGGCTCGATTTTCTCGTCCTGCATGAACTTCGCGAGCTTCTTGACGCCGCGCATGACCTCGTAGTAGCTCTCGGGCGTCAGCGACTGCGGGCCGTCGGAAAGTGCCTTCGCCGGATTCGGGTGCATCTCCATGATGAGCCCGTCTGCGCCTGCGGCGATCGAGGCGAACGCCATCGGGCGCACGAAGCGCCACTTGCCCGTGCCGTGGCTCGGATCGGCGATGATGGGAAGGTGCGACAGGTGCTTGATGGCGGCGACGGCGCTGAGATCGAGCGTGTTGCGCGTGTACGTCTCGTAGGTGCGGATGCCGCGCTCGCAGAAGATCACGTTCGGATTGCCCTCGTTCATGATGTACTCGGCGGCGTTCAGCCACTCGTCGATCGTCGCCGCGAGGCCGCGCTTGAGCATGACGGGCTTCGTGCCGCGTCCGACCTCCTTCAAGAGGCGGAAGTTCTGCATGTTGCGCGCACCGATCTGCAGGACGTCGGCATACTCGGAAACGAGTCCGACGTTCTCGACCTCCGTGACCTCGGTGACGACCTTGAGTCCCGTCTTCTCGCGCGCCTCGGCGAGGAGCTTCAAGCCTTCCTCTTCAAGACCTTGGAAGGAGTACGGCGATGTGCGCGGCTTGTAGGCGCCGCCGCGCAGGAACTCGGCGCCGCCCTTCTTGACGATCTCGGCAGCCTCCATGAGCTGCTCGCGCGACTCGACGGCGCACGGCCCCGCCATGACGACGGGCGTTCCCGCACCGATCTTGACGCCGCCGACATCGACGACCGTCGGCATCGGATGGAACTCACGGCTCGCGAGCTTGTAGCTCTTGGAGATGGCGACGCTCTGCTCGACGCCCGCCATCGCGTCGATTGCCAAGGAGCCCATGCGGCGCTTGTCGCCGATGACGCCGACGATCTTCTGCTGTGCGCCCTCCATGATCTTCGCCTCAAGCCCCACGCCGTTGATTGCATGGATGACTTCCTTGATATTTTCCGCCGTTGCGTCCGGATTCATAATGATGACCATAAAGATGCTCCTTTCAAATTTGCAGCCGTCAGCACGGGAAACGCGCCGAGGGTGCGCAGCCAGATGCTCTTTTGGCGCACCGCCTCGATCGAAGCGGCGAGCGGCTCGCGGGCATCTGCCTCCAGCTCGAAGAAAAAGATATAAGCTCCAAGCTCCGTGCGCGCGGGGCGCGACTCGATGCGCAGCATATTCACACCGCGCACGGCGAACTCCTGCAAAACCTCGCACAAGCTGCCCGCGCGCTTGCCGTCAATCTGGCAGATTACCAGGAGCTTCTCAGGCACAGGCTCATTCGAGAAACGAAGCGCCGGCGGCTTTTTCCCCGCACGCTCAACGAGGAAGAAGCGCGTGCAGTTCGCCATCGTGTCCTGGATGTCCTCGGCCACGGGATAAAGGCCGTACAGTTCGCCCGCACGCGCCGTGCAGATGGCGGCACAGCCGTCCTCAGGACGGCTCAGCGCGACGAGGCGAGCCGCCTCCGCCGTCGAGGAGACGGCGACGAGTTTTGCCGCCGCATGGTGCTCCTTCAAGTAGGCGCGGCACTGCGAGAGCGGCTGCGCATGGGAGATGATGCTTCGCACCTCGGTTTTCGGGTACTTCATCATCAGCTCGTTGCGCACGCCCCAGATGAGTTCCAAGTTCACGGCGAAGGCGTCGCTCGAACTCAAGGCGTCGAGCGTGATGTTCACCGAACCTTCGAGCGAATTTTCCACCGGCACGAGCGCTCCCTGCACCTGCCCCTCCTCCACCGCCGAAAGCGCCTGAAAGATGGCAGGGAAGGGCAGAAGCTCGCGCGGCTCATCGAGAAGCCCGTTCAAATGAAGCGCCGCCGCCTCACTGTGCGTACCCAGAGGGCCGAGAAAGCCCAACGTGTCCATTACCCGCCTCCTTCTCCACTCAGAAAGCACGGATAAATCCCGTGCCGCCTTACGAAAAAGCCCCCTTGAGCAAGGACGCCAAGGGGGCAGATTGCTGAAAACGCTTCTATATTATCACAGAAACGACAGCTTTGCAAGTTTACAGTTCACGAGTTTACAGTTTGTCTGTCGTGATTGTTCAGATGAGATTTCAAAGCAAATCCTCACGCCTTGCCGAAGTCTGACGATCGGCCCGCGCATTCGACCCGATGACTGTTCGAAGATTCATAGTGAATCCCGACGCATAATCTTCTCATAGGATTTACAGGGAGCAATGTTTCCTTACGATTTTATCCCGTACTGCGGCACATAGCGGATATAGATGCGCCCGTCCTCCCCTTCTTCCACTTTCGCGCATACTTCGTAGAGATCGTGGATGAACGCCTCCGTCAAAAGCTCGCGCGGCGTGCCAGCTCCCACGATGCGCCCCTTCTGTATGGCGATGAGACGATCGCAATAAAGCGCGGCGATGTTGAGGTCATGGATCGCCGCGACGACGGTGAGATCGAGCCGCTTTACAATATCCATAATCTGCAGCTGATACTTAATGTCCAGATGATTGGTCGGCTCGTCGAGGATCATGCACTCGGCCTCCTGCGTCAGAGCACGCGCAAGAATCACGCGCTGCTGCTCTCCGCCCGAGAGACTTGAGAAGCTGCGTTCTGCACAATCGTCCATGCCGACGGTACGAAGCGCCCGATGCGCGATTGCATAATCGTCCGCATTGTCACGGTCAAAAAGACGCTTGTGCGGCGAGCGCCCCATGAGCACGACGTCGAGCACGCTGAAGTCGAAGCTGTAGAAATTATGCTGCGCCACGACAGAGATCTGCTGTGCGGACTCTCGATGAGACATCTCATCAAGCGCGCGTCCGTTCAGTGTGATCGTCCCTGCGGTCGGCTTCTGTACGCGATAGAGGCATTTCAAAAACATACTCTTGCCACTGCCGTTGGGACCGATGATGCCGAGAAATTCCTTCGGCTTCAGATGAAGATCCAACCCCTTGAGGATCTCCTTGTTTCCGATGAAGAGTTTTACCGCCTCCGCGAGTATCTCCATATCACTGCCCTCCGAATCCATAGGTGCGCTTCACCATGAGGTAGATGAATGCGGGTGCGCCCACAAGTGCGATCAGGATGCCGATCGGCAGCTCCGTATGTGGAATGAGAACGCGGCAAAGCCCGTCGGCGACGACGAGGAAGATTGCGCCCACGAGAGCGCTCACGGGGATGAGGCGCCTATGATCGGTACCGACGAGCATCCGCACGACATGGGGAACGACCAGACCGACGAAGCCGATCATGCCCGCAGCAAAGACGGCGAAGCCGACGACGAGCGCACTGACGATCAGATAGCCTTGCCGATAGGCATGAAGATCGGTGCCGAGCGTGATCGCGGACGCATCGCCGAGCAGCATGAGGTTGAGAATACGGCTCTGCGACCAGAAGAAGAGAACGGCTAGCAGGGAAATGACGCCGAGCAGCGCGATATGCTCCCACTTCGCCCCCGCGAGACTGCCCATCATCCAGTAGGTGATTGTCTGAATGCCCTCCTTGTCGTTGGCAAAATAGACAATGAAGCTCGAAAAGGCGCTGCACACAGCGCTGAGCGCCATGCCGCCGAGCAGCAGCTTCATCGCATTCGCACGTCCGCCGATGTTCGCGATGAATAAAACCGCGAGAGAAATGGCAAATGCACCCAAAAATGCGGCGATGCCGACGGCATTTTCGCCGAGCGCCGCGCCGACGCCAAGCAGGATGGCGAAGGTCGCGCCAAGAGACGCGCCCGCCGAGATGCCGAGGATGTAAGGATCGGCGAGAGGATTCTTCACAATCGCCTGCATGATGACGCCGCAGGTGGCAAGGCCCGCGCCGATGATGGCGGCGAGCAAAAGGCGCGGCAGGCGAAGCAGCCAGACGATGTCATGGACAGGACCCTTGCCCGCCATGTCGATGGGCGTGCCGCTCTGTATTTGATCGAGAAGCGCAGCGGCGATCGCATCGGGCGGCAGATCGACCGTTCCGATGGAGAGCGCCCAGAAGAGTGCGCCAATGAGAAGCGCTGTGAGCAGGGCTAAGAGGGCAAGAAGCCCCGCGCGTGAAAAAAATGCTTGCATAGATTATTCTCCATATATCTCGGGATACAGCCCATGAGCAAAGATCGTGATGCCGTCGTAAGTGCGAATCCCCGCACTGTAGACCGCATAGAGCGGCGCCGTATAGATGCGTCTCTCTTTTACACAGACGAGCGAGCTAAGCGCCGGATTCTCATAGAGGCGTGCGAGGATCGCATCCTCGTTGCCATAGTCGTTTTCGATGACAACGAGAAAGATCGCGTCGGGGTTCAGCTCGATCATCTCTTCCATGCTGAGACTCGTGCCGTCCGCCGCCAGATGCTCGGCGCCGAGCGCCCGAAGCATATCGCCTGCGAGCGTATCTTTGCCATAGGTACGAATCTCCTTGCCCATAAGCTCGATGACGAGAGCGCGCGGACGTTTTTCTCGGTGGGCGGTCTTTTCAGCGACAAATGAGATTTCATGCTGCATCTCGCCGATGAGAGTCTCGGCACGATCTTCCCGTCCGAAGATGCGGCCGAGATTTCGGATGTCCTCGCACTCCTGCGCGATGGTTTTCGTCTTTGTCATGCGTGCAGACGCCGGTGCGATGTAAGTGTGCACGCCGCGCCCCGCCCAAAACGTCGTAGAGCGCAGTACCTTCGGAGAGAAGGTGGACGCCCAGCCGACAATGAGATCAGGCTGCATCATGAGGATCGTCTCCACGTCGAGATGTTCAAGACTCGTGTAGGGGATCGCCTCGTATGCCGCTCGGTACTCCGGTCGGATGTATTTCGCGTCCGGCACCCCCATGCCTGCAACGATGCGATCGCCCACGCCGAGCGCGAGCAGCGTCTCGATCGAGTTCTGCCAGACGGCGACCACGCGCTCCGGCGGACGCTCATAGACCTGCGCGATGGGGTCGCCCTTTTCGTTGATGTTCTCAATCGTGACGGGCGTATACGCTGCATCCTCCTGCTCCGCTGTACCAGGACGACGTGCATTTTCATCCTGCACCTTCACGATGGGACTGCAAGCCGTGAGCAGGAAAACGAGGCAGATGAGCAACAGATAGAAAACTTTCATCCTTCCTCCTATAAGAAAGGGACGCAGGACATTCCGCGAAAGAATAGCCTGCGTCCTTTCCTTTTCATGATCGAACGATCAGAACGTATAGCGTGCGCCGACCATGATGCTGCGGCCGGGCATGGCTGAACTGCCGATGCCGTTCCACTCGTTGTACGAGGTCTGATATGCCTCGTTCGTCAGATTGTTTATGGTAAGGTACCCTGTGAGATTGGGAGTGAAGCTGTAGTTGAAGTTCCAGTCAAGGACGAGGAACTGACTGTCCGTGAACGCTGTCGGACTGCATCCCGTATACCAATTCATCAAGAGTCCCGTATAGATCTTCCCCTTCTCATAGGAGAGATTGAGCGCATAGTGATTTTGCGGACGCAGACGGTTGATCTGCGTGTTGATGTCGCTGCCGCTCTGATATCCCCAATTCGGGTCGAGCACCCAGCCGGGCTTCGCCATCCACTTGTCCTCCATGTGGGTGTAGGATGCGCTCATCGAGAAATGCTTGTCAAAGGCATGGTCGAACGTGATATTGAACGACTTCTTGTCTTCTCGCGCATTGACGGCTGTGCTCTCAAACGTTCTTGTTTTATTATCCCAGATGGGCAGGGTCGCAATCGCATTGCTCATGCGCGTCCAGTCATAGTGGATAGCAAGTGCAGTGTACTGCGAGAACTCCTTGCGCACGCCGAACGTCCAGGCATCGCCGCGCTCATCCTTCAGCGGCGTCTTGAATACGCCGTCTACTTCTGTGTAGTCGCCCTGGCGCAGCGGACGGAGAATCTTCGTCCAGCCGAAATATGTGCTGAGGGTATCGTCAAATACGTATTCTGTGTTGAGTGCATAGGTGAAGATGTTCGTATTTCCTTTTCCCTGCACATCGTCCCCTGCAGTAGACGACTCATAGTCTGAGTAGTGGCTAAAACGGAGTGAGGGAGTAAGATCCCAGTTCGGGGTGATGTGAATCTTGTCCTGCACATAGGCAAGGACAGAGTCACGAGCCGTATGCGATTCCGTGACTCTTCCATTGTTCCGAATGCTTTTCGCATAGTTCTTCGCCTTGTCATAAGTAACGCTCGCGATGACATCGTTCTTGCCTATGGCTCTTGCGTACTGCACTTGAAGACCATGGTTTTCTTCCTCGTACCAGCTGGTCGGCTCAGGCGCTTTGCCGCCCGTTTTTTCGAGCCAATCCTGCACCTTTGCCGGATCGCCGCCCGGGAAAGGCGCGAGATGATCGCTGATCCACTGCTTGAGCTGCTCTTTCGTTGCACCTGTCGGGAATTGTGTGCGATAGTCTTGAGCAAGATCGTCGCGTTCCTTATCGCCCCAGACATACTTATCGCGGTTGGAGTAACGGTGGTTTTGATGATAGAGCCGAACGAAGCTCTCCATACGATTGTCCTTGTCGAACGTCCACTTCAACTCCCAATCGTTGTGCCTAAAGCGGCTGAACGAATTGTACACCTTGCCATCAAGTGCGTAGAGGTTCGCATAGCCGGGGTTGCGCGCATCGCCGGAGAGCGTGCGTGCCGGTTCCCAGTTACCAGTCTCGGAATCGATTTCTCCCTTGAGCGCGTTGCTCGAGTCCAGCTGACCCACGGCAGCGCTGAAGATGATGCGCTCCCAATCGTCTTGATTCCAATACTTGAGACGCGGCGTTGAGATCGGATAGCCGTCTTTGCCGCTCTTGTGGTTGTACCAGAATTTGATACTCTGCTCATCGGTCAGATCCTTGTCGATGCGGATATTGACGGCATCTTCCGCCCAGCGCGAGCCGCCGAGCGTGCCGCTCTTGCCCGTTTCGCCATCGACGTATTCTGTATCGCCACTCAACGTGCGCGTCACCGTGCCGAAATAACGGAAGGTAGGATTCTCGTCGATGGTACCCGAGAGCGTCAGCGAATAATTATGTTTGTTCCACGAGCCGGTCGAAAGATCAAGGGTTCCCTTGCGTTCGACTGTTCCCTTGCGCGTGATGATGTTGATGACGCCGCCCGTCGCATCCGGCCCATACGCCGATGCACCGGGACCTTTGATGACCTCGATCTTATCGACGCTCTCGATGCCGAGCAGCTGGTCGAGATTGACGCCTGTGGATTTGCTGCCCGAAGTACTGTCGTAACCGATGCGCGTACTCGTAAGGTTGTCCACGCGCCGCCCATCGATGAGGATGACGACACGCGAGTCTCCGTTGATGAGCACGCCGTTGTTGTAGAACTGATATCCATACTCACCGCCGCGGTAGCCTGGGTTCTGGAATGTCACGCCCGGGATGCGCTTGATCGCCTCCGTGAGATCCGCGTAGTGACGCTTCTCGATCTCCTCGCGCGTGATGACCTTGACATCACCGCCCGTACGGTAGTAGGATTGCTCCGTCACCGTGTCGCCGAACTGGTTGATCGTCTGCTCCGCCGTGACTTCAATGCTGTCCAGCGTGTAGAATTGCAGATTTTCGTCATGCCCTGCGTGAACGGGATTTTGCCCCCCCCAAGTGGATAACAATCCGGCAAGAACCGCGCATGTGAGGTGTCGCTTTTTCATTTCTTTCATTTCCTCCTTGATGAGCGTACGCCCTTCTTTTTCCTGCAACGCCTATCCGGCATTGCTGAAAAACTGCATAAAATACACGCACAAACGTCCAATTTATGAACATTGTGCGCCGCCCTTCATGAAAGTTCGCCAATCCGTCTGCGCCCTTTAGGCTTGACATCTTGGACTTTCATAATAAAAAAAGCTTTCCCCACGAAGAAAGCCGCTGTATCATCCCGATACCATGGTCGGCTCCCCTTCCCATCGCTCGTGGATCTGCGGGGCGCACAAAACAGGCAGTTCTCCTGGCTCGGAATCCTCGCGCAGCTGCGCCTTCCCAGAGATTTCTCCCCAGTGACCGGACTGACGTCCATGCAGCGTTGCTCTTCCTTACAGTGGCGGGACCGCTCCGGCATTGAACCGGATTCTCTTTTAGGGAAACATAGAGAAAAGCACCGTGTTCTCGGTACAGCGTTTTCTATGCGTCCTAAAGCGTTGTTTAGCACCTGTTTTTTTATACAGTTTTTATTCGCATCTCATTCTATAAGAACTTTCATCTTTTGTCAACGATAGAATAGAGTAATAATTTAAATGAGATTTAATCCCATCGACAGTGTGCCGATGGGATTAAATCTCGTTTGAAAAGGAACGATTTGCTTTTCACGAAAGATTCTAAAGGCGGATCTCCATCTTAGTCCTTAAAGAGCTCTGTCGAAAGATAGCGGTCGCCCGTGTCGGGCAGGAGAGCCACGATCGTCTTGCCCTTCGCCTCGGGACGGCGCGCAATCTCGACGGCGGCGGCAAGAGCAGCACCCGACGAGATGCCGACGAGCGCCCCTTCCGTGCGCGCGAACTCCCTGCCGTAGCGGAAAGAGTCGTCGTTCGACACCGTGATGACCTCATCGTACACGCTCGTATTGAGCGTCTCGGGCACGAAGCCTGCACCGATGCCCTGAATCTTGTGCGGACCGGCCTTGCCTTCGCTCAAGACGGGCGAATTCTCCGGCTCGATGGCGATGACCTTCACGTTCGGATTCTTGCTCTTCAAGTATTCCCCGACGCCCGTCACCGTGCCGCCCGTGCCGACGCCCGCAAGAAAATAATCGACCCTGCCTTCCGTCGCCTCCCAGATTTCAGGTCCCGTCGTCCTCTTGTGTACGGCGGGGTTAGCAGGATTCGTGAATTGCGACGGAATGTAGGAATTCGGCGTTTCCTTCGCAAGTTCCTCCGCCTTCTCGATCGCGCCCTTCATGCCCTTCGCGCCGTCCGTCAAGACAATCTCGGCGCCGTACGCCTTCAAGAGGTTGCGCCGCTCGACGCTCATCGTCTCGGGCATCGTGAGAATGGCACGGTAGCCGCGCGCCGCTGCGACGCTCGCGAGGCCGATGCCCGTGTTGCCGCTCGTCGGCTCAATGATGACAGAGCCGGGCTTCAAATCGCCGTTTTTCTCCGCCTCCTCGACCATCGCCTGCGCGATGCGATCCTTGACGCTGCCCGCGGGATTGAAGTACTCAAGCTTCGCGAGGATCGTCGCCTCGACGCCATGCTTCGCGCTGAAATTCTTCGCGTGCAGGAGCGGCGTGCCGCCGATGAGTTCCGTAATGCTTTCGTATATTTTTGCCATGATATGTCCTCCTCAAAACTCAATATATGTAATTCATATCTGTTTGATATGTTATATACTACATCGTTTTTCCTAGCGTGTCAATAGGCTTTTTGAAAAATTGTTCGCAGCGGCGAAGATCTACGCTCGCCGACCGCACAGTCACAATCCCGAAGCTCTGCAGCGCCGCCTCTTCTGATGCACCTTATGAAGGAAGCGCGAATAAATGCAGCACTTCTCCAAGAAATCGCACGGCAGAAAACATATTTCATCGCTATGCAATTGACAAATTCGCGGTTTCCCTATAGAATAAATACATAGATAAACTGTATGAAAAGAGGTATACCCTTATGAAAATTTCCGCCAAAGGGCGCTACGGGCTGGCTGCCATGGCGTTCCTCGCGCGAATCGGCCAGGCGAACAGCCCGACGACGATCCTCACGATCTCCGAGAATCTAGGCATATCCAAGATCTACCTGGAGCAGGTATTCTCCCTTCTGAAGCACGCGCGGCTCGTGACCTCAAGCAAAGGGTCGCAGGGCGGCTACCATCTCGCTCGCGCGGCGCAGGAGATCACGGCGTGGGACGTGCTCGCTGCCATCGAACTGCCGCTGACGGAAAAGGCAGGTCCTGCGACGGGAGATGCACAGGAGGATCTTGAGCAAGCGTTGGCGAGCTGCGTCTACGACCCTCTGGACGCCGCCATACGAAAATCGCTTCAAGGCGTGAACCTCTGCGCCATCCTCGAAGAAGCCGACCGACAAAAGTCCAATGAAAATATCATGTATTTTATCTAGGCGCAAAGATTTCGTTTTCCACTCAAGGATATTCGGTGTTCCTTTATTACTCGTCTTCCTTTATCTTCCATCGTTTTTAGGACTTTTCAGCGGGAAACAGAAAAACCTTGCAATTTCTGTCCGATGGTGTATAATGGGCGTGAGATTCGGAAGAACGGTGTTTCGTTCTTCCTGTCTTGTTTCAAGGAAGTCCTTCAAATGGATTTCCGGTACGGTTGCAACACCGCTGGAGGGATTTTTATGACGATTGACAATGTCACCGTCATCATCGAGAGCGGCGCTCTTTCTGCTAAGGAAGCGGAGCGCTACATCCGTAAAATCCAAAGGCACTCGAAAGGTCGCACGCTCAAGCGTG
>ERZ773009.2375-NODE-2375-length-12014-cov-15.870140_pt1 | contig 12014 bp, 9 predicted proteins | sample MGYA00580663_ERZ773009 | MGnify/ENA primary metagenome ERZ773009 (study PRJEB29015, sample SAMEA2737969) | human oral metagenome | biome: human oral; feature: human-associated habitat; material: dental | place: China | collected 2026 ... | reverse complement strand
CGGCGCGCACTGCGCCGGAGGCGAAGGTCATGCGGCTGGAGGCTTTGTGGGTGATTTCGACGCGCTCGCCGTCGGCGTGGCCGCCTGGCGGCTCGGGGCCGGGCGCGCCCGCAGGGCCCGGCCCGGGGAGCGGTTACGGTTCGGCGCCGCCGGCCTTCCCCCGGGCGGCCGACACGACCATGGCCATCGGCCGTGCCGTCGGCGGTTCCGCGCCGGGGAACCCACTGCCCGGTCGGCCCCCGCAGCCCGCCCGCGTCACGATCAGCGGCTCGGGCACGATCGGTCGTCATCCCGATAATGTCCTGACCGTCAATGACCCCACCATGTCCGGTCACCACGCACGCGTCGACGTCACCCCGCGCGGCGCCCTCGTGACGGATCTCGGTTCACGCAACGGCGTCCTGCTCGGCCACCAGCGCATTCAGAGCCACCTGGTCACCCGGCCCACCACCTTCGGCATGGGGTCGACCTTCGTCGAGGTCGCCCCCGACGGCACCTGCTCCGTCAAAGTCGGTGGCGGGGGCGAACTGGTCGGCAAGGACCTGACGTTCAGCGTCAACGACGGCAAGCTCCGCCTGCTCGACGGAATCTCCTTCAAACTGCCGGGCAACGAGCTCCTGGCGGTGGTGGGCCCCTCGGGCGCGGGCAAGTCGACGCTGCTCAAGGCGTTGACCGGCGAGCAGAAGGCGCAGACCGGTCAGGTGCTGTTCGACGGACTGGACGTGTACGAGCACTACCCGGTCATGCGCAACAAGATCGGCGTGGTCCCGCAGAGCGACGTCATCCACTCGGCGCTCACGGTGCGTCAGACCCTGGCGTACGCGGCCGAGCTGAGGTTCGCCAAGGACGTGTCGAAGGCCGAGCGGCGCCAGCGCATCGACGAGGTCCTGGAGGACCTCGACCTGACCGAGCAGGTCGACAAGCGGGTCAAGAAGCTCTCCGGCGGCCAGCGCAAGCGCGTATCCACCGCCATCGAGCTTCTCACCGGCCCCTCACTGCTGTTCCTCGATGAGCCGACCTCCGGACTGGACCCCCAGCTGGACCGTGACGTCATGGATCTGCTGGCGGCCCTGGCGCACGGTACCCGTCCCGGGGATGCCGGCCGCACGGTGATGGTGGTGACCCACAACGAGAACCACATCGACAGGGCCGACAAGGTCCTCATCCTGGCCTCCGGCGGCAAACCGGTCTACTACGGGTCCCCGCGTCAGGTCATCCCCTACTTCCGCGCGCGTTTGACGGAGCTGCGGGCGCAGGGGCAGGCGGTGACCTTCGCCCCCAGGGGCGGGTTCCCGGACCCCGGTGAGATCGAGGGCTTCGCCGACGTCTACACCCTGATCCGCAATCACACCGATGTGCTGCGCGCCCACCTGGAGGCGGTCGAGCCGTCGACCCGCCGCGGGGACGGGCGACGGATCCCCACCGCGTTGTCCGCGAGTTATCTCAAGGCTCCTCAGCAGTCGGCCGTTCGGCAGATCTCCACCCTCGTGCGGCGCCACATGCGGATCATCGTCGCCGACCCCTCCTACCTGGCCTTCATGCTCGTCCTGCCGATCATCATGGCGCTGCTGACCAAGGCCATTCCCGGCGGCGACGGTTTCGCCGTACCCGTGCCGCCCGATCCCACTCCGGACGTCCCCTGCCCCATCGCCTCCACACAGGCTCTCGAACTTCTTGTGGTTCTCATCACGGGAGCGGCATTCTCTGGGATGGCCGCCACGATCCGTGAACTGGTGGGCGAGCGCGACGTGTTCCTGCGGGAGAAGGCGGTCGGCTTGCGATCTGGCTCCTACCTGGTGGCTAAGGCCATCATGCTGGCCCTCATCGTCACCGTGCAGACGGCCATCATGGTGGGCGTCGCGCTCATGCTCAACGCCCAGCCGTCCGAGGCCATCCTGTTGGGCAGCCCCGGCCTGGAGCTAGCGGCGTGCTGCTGGGCGGTGGCCTTCGTCTCCGGTCTGCTGGGCCTGGCGGTCTCCGCGTTCGTATCCTCTTCCGAGCAGGTCATGCCCGTACTCGTCGTCGTCATCATGGGCCAGCTGGTTCTGGCCGGCGGCGTCGTCCCGATCGCCGGGCGCGCCGTATTCGAGCAGCTCGCCTGGTTCATGCCCGCCCGCTGGGGCTACGCTCTGGCAGCCTCCACCGTGGACATGAACCGGATCGTCCCTCACCGCGCCGATGACCTGTGGGACCACACGGCCTCGCAGTGGCTCGCCAGCTACGGCGTTCTATCGACCATCGGACTGGTCTGCCTGATCGCCTGCTACGTCGGACTGGCCCGTCGCGGACGGCGCTGATCCGTTGACCGCGTCCGGCCCACACGCCCGGGATCAGTATTGCGACAATGGCACGCGCACGCCCCCGACGGCCCTAAAGTTGGCCCATGGCCGCATCCGTGTCCCTGCTTCCCCCCGGGGACGTCCCCGTCTCCGCGCTCAGCCGCGCCCAGCTCATCAACGTCCTGACGGACACCGTGGGGGATCTGGAGCGGCTGGAGCTCATGCTCGACGCCGACGGGGTCGCCGACGCCCGTCGACTGCGCACCAGTCTTGTGGGGCAGGTCCGCGACCACGTGCTGCCCCGTTTGGCCGACGCCGAACTGCCCGCCGTCGTCGTCGTGGGCGGTTCCACCGGCGCGGGCAAGTCGACGCTGGTCAATTCCGTTCTGGGCGCCGAGGTCTCCGACGCCGGGGTCCTGCGCCCGACGACGCGCACGCCCGTGCTGGTCGTCAATCCCGAGGACATCAAGGCCTTCACCGAGCACCCTCTGGCGCAGGTCTGCCTGACCGTCGTCTCCGACGCCGTGCCCTCGGGTCTGGCCCTCGTCGACGCCTCCGACCTCGATTCCGTGCACGAGGCCAACCGCACTCTGGCGGTGCGTCTTCTGGAGGCTGCGGATCTGTGGCTCTTCATCACCACCGCCGCACGTTACGGTGACCACACTCCCTGGTCGACACTGGAGGACGCCGCAGGACGCCGCACTCCCATCGGCGTCGTGCTCAACCGCGTCCCCGCCCGGATCCTCCCGGAGGTGCGTCGCGACCTGGTCGAGCGCCTCGAGGGCCTGGGTCTGGCCGAGTCCCCCTTCTTCGTCGTCCCCGACGTCGGTCCTCATGAGGGTCTGCTGCCAGAGAGCTCCGTCGCCCCGCTGCGCGACTGGCTGCGGCTGCTGGCCGGCCGCCATCGCGCCGCCGGCCTGGTGCGCCGCACCGGGCGCAGCACATGGGCGGGCCTACGCGCCGACCTGGTCCGACTGGCCGATGACGTCGACGCTCAGGACGACGCGGCGAGGCGGCTCGAGTCCGCCACCCAGGCTCTCCTGACGGCTCCGGTGGCGACTATGCGGGCCGAGATCGACGCGGGTTCGTGGGGTCAGGGCGCTCCCGCCACTCGCTGGCTCTCCCTGGCGTCCGCCGGTGGGCCGCTGGCCTCCATGGCGGCGCTGGAGACGGGTCGTCGCCTGCGCGCCGGGCTTTTCGGACGGCGCACCAAGGCCCGTACTCAGGCTCTGGGGGAGTTGGCGGCCGACGCAGTGGAAGTCGTCGCCGACAGACTTCATGCCGCCCTGGTCTCGCTCGCCGGACAGGCCCGTGAGCTGTGGACCGGTGCGGGCGTTCCCGAGTCGGTCGCGACGGGGCGGCTCGGGACTGTTCGCGACGGCGATCTGGCCGCGCGGTGGGCGCATGACCAGGTTCGCGCTCGTCTCGTCCCCGCCGGTCCCCCCAGGGGTATGAGCGCCGACGGCGTCGGTCACCTGCTCGTCGCGGCCGCGGTCGGCGTCGACGGGGCCCTCGAAGCCGCCCGCGGGCTGGGCTTGGCCGAGGCCGTCGCCCAGGCCCGTGACGCCCTGGTCCAGACCCTGGCGGCCGAGCTGGCCGCCATCGTGCCCGCGGGCGCCGCTCGCGGACTCGCTCCCGACCCGGCGCTGGCCGCGGCGCTGCGTCTGCGCGCCGGTGAGCTCAGCCCCTTCGTCCGTCCCGGAGCCTCTGCATGACTTTGGAATCGCCCGTCTCACACGCCGAACCGCTCGATGCCGTCCACCTCGAGGCCCGTCTGGCGCGCCTGCGCGCAGCTCTCGACGTCTGCCCCGCGGAGGTGCCCGCCTCCTTGGCTATTCCCGCTCGGCAGGCACTTGACGAGGTCGGTGAGCGCCTGGCTCTGGGCGTGGATCATACCGTCGTGGCCCTGTTCGGCGGGACCGGGTCGGGAAAGTCCTCCCTGTTCAACGCCTTGACCCAGCTGCAGTTCGCCGATGTCGGCGCGCGCCGCCCCACCACCTCGCAGGCTGCGGCGTGCTCGTGGGGCGACGACGCGAATGCGCTTCTGGATTTCCTGGGTGTGGATCGGGAGCGGCGCATCCGTCGCGAGTCCCTCCTGGACGCCTCCGATCAGGACGAGCTCGCCGGACTGGTACTGCTCGATGTGCCCGACTACGACTCGGTCACCACCGCCCACGCCCTGCAGGTCGACCGGCTGGTGCCGCTGGCGGACATCCTCGTGTGGGTTGTCGACCCTCAGAAGTACGCCGACGCTGCGCTCCACGAGGGCTATCTGCGCGGCCTGGGGGCCCGCCAGGAGGATATGCTGATTCTGGTCAACCAGATCGACACCTTGCCCGCCGGGGGCGCCGCAACCCTGCTGAAGGACGTGCGCGGCCTCCTGACCGCCGACGGGCTTCACGATGTTCAAGTCCTGCCGGTCTCCGCCGTCCGCGGGGACAATCTGGGCAGGGTCCGCCAGATCCTGTGCGACCGCGTGGCCCACGAGTCCAACGCTGCTCGCACCGCCTCGGCCGAGCTCGACGCCATCACCGCCAGGCTGCGCCCGACCGCGGCGTCCGAGGCGATCGTGCCTAATCCCGCCGTCGCCCAGGAAACCGCGGCCTCCCTCATTCGCGCCTCCGGTGCGCAGGCTGTCGAGGACTCCGTGCGCACGGGTCTGGCTCGGACTCTGCCTCGTGCTCTGGCGCGTCCCGAGCCGCCCTCCAGGACGGTGGTCGCGGCGGCTCGCACCACCTGGCTGCGGCAGGTCACCGACGGTCTGCCGCCGGTGTGGCTGCGCAGCGTCGAGAACGCCGTGGCCGCGCCCGAAACTCTGGCCGCCCAAACCGCCGAGGCCGTCGGATCGGTCTCTCTGCCCGGCCACCGCGCGCCGGTCGTCGAACTGACCTGGTGGGGAGGACTCGTCCTCGTGCTCGTCGGGATCATCTGGGGCGCGGCCGCGGCAGTCGGCGGCGGTCGGGTGATCCTGCCCGCGGTGGTGCTCGCGCTCGGCGTGCTCCTCGTCGTCGCGGCGATGACCCTGCGCCGTTCGCGTGCGCGCGAGGAGGCCAGACGCTACGGTGCGCAGGTGCGCACCCGCGTCGGCTCCGTCGTCGCCCGCGGGCTGACCAGTCCGGCCGATGGCGTGCTGGGCCGCCACCGCCAGCTTCAGGAGGCCCTCGGGATCAAGGTTCGTCCCGAGCGCGGACCCGGGCCCTGGTGACGCGCCGCCCCGCCATGGGGGCGATGGCCGAGGTCGGCGGGACGGGAGCCTCCCGGTCGCGGGGCTCCACAGGCGCTCTCGCGCGGGGTGCGTCCACCGGGCCGGATAGGGGCGGTGGCGCGCACCAGTACTCGGACGCGACCGTGGGGGAGTGCCAGCACGGTGCTGGCCGCACTCGGCTAGGAGCACCTCATGAGTCGTCAGCTCGATCTTGTCGTTCAGGGCCTTCTGGGCACCAATCCGATCATCTCCCGCACGCCCTCGGGACGCCTCTTCTGCTACTTTCGCGTGGCCACGGCCCCGTCCTTCCGCGTCGAGGGCTCATGGCGGGAGGGACCGACTGTCTGGTTCACCGCCAAGGCGTGGGGCCACCTCGCGGAGAACTTCGCGCGCAGCCTGCACAAGGGCGATCCCGTCGTTCTCGTGGGCCGATTCTCCCAGGACGCCTGGGAGAGCGACCGCGGACAGCATGTGACCAATGTCTTGACCGTCTCCTGCGGCGGGCACGACCTGACCCGGGGCGAGTCCCGCTTCATGCGGGTATCCCGCGCGGCGCAGAGTGCGCGGACGGCACCGAGTGCGCAGTCCATGCAGTCCGCGCCGGCGGACGCCGGGCCCGCGACCGCTTCGGGCGCTGCGGCGCCTACGACCGCCTCAGCGGACGACGCCCGCGGGCCGGACGGGCCCGCCTCTGCCGCTGCGGGTGTTGCAGACGCCTCCGGGATGGCGGCGGACCCCCTGACGGATGCGCACTGGGAGACCGCCCGGGACGAGTCCGTCGCACCGCCCGACCCGGTTCCCTCCGACCCGCTGACGTACACGGTCCGCGACGAGGCCCTCGTGTGAGAGCCGGTGGACGGCTTCCTCTGCGCGAGTTCTCAGCCGTGCGGCATCACTCGCCAGTCGAGATCCGCCGGGTGAGCGACGCCGAGTACCTCGATGAGCACTCGGGTGACCGCTTCGGCCGCCGACCCCCCCGTCCGGCAGGACCCTCACGAGCGTCTGCCGGCGCCGCTGCCATCCCATGGCGGTCAGTCGGGTGCGGGCGTCGGCGTCCAGCAGGATTCGCCCGGCGTCGTCGAGTACGGACAGGTCCAGCTCCACGCCGTCTCTCCCGCCCGTCAGTGCTACGCCGGGGACCTCAGGGGATAGGGCGCGGCGCGGCCGTCCGCGCCACAGCGAGCGCAGACCGCCGGCGGCCGGCTCCTCCTTCACGGCCACGGGGGCGGGGGCCGTCAGCAGAACGGTCAGCCCGTCGCCGGGACCGCCCGGCAGGCCGCGGGACCGCACCTGTTCGTCGAGGAAGATGGCCAGAGATGGTGAGAACCTCGCCCAGGAGCCGACGTCGACGACATCGCCCAGGGCGGGAAGGGGCTGCGGATCGGGCACGGATCACACGGTAGCGGGCGTCAACACCGTCTCGACCCGCGTGTCACGCCGAGGATTGCGCACCCGCACTGGCTACGGTGGTCTGGGAGCGGGTCTCACCGCACCCTCGCACGCCAGGAAGCAGCCACTGAATGATCCGGTTCGACCACGTCTCCAAAGTTTACAAACGGGGCGCGCGCCCCGCGCTCGATGACGTCTCGATCGATGTTGAGAAGGATGAGTTCGTCTTCCTCGTGGGGGCGTCGGGCTCCGGGAAGTCGACCTTCCTGCGCTTGACCCTGCGCGAGGAGCGGCCCACCGCCGGCGCCATCCACGTGCTGGGGCGCGACCTGGCTCAGATCTCCAGCTGGAAGGTGCCCAAACTGCGCCAGGAGATGGGCTTCGTCTTCCAGGACTTCCGTCTGCTGGAGAACAAGACCGTGTTCGAGAACGTCGCCATCGCCTCCCAGGTGATCGGCAAGCCCCGGCACTACATCCTGTCCGCGGTGCCCGAGGCCCTGGATCTGGTCGGACTGGCCGACAAGGAGGAGCGCCTCCCGCACGAATTGAGCGGGGGCGAGCAGCAGCGCGTCGCCATCGCCCGCGCCATGGTCAACCGACCCAAGCTGCTCATGGCCGACGAGCCCACTGGCAATCTCGACCCCTCCACCTCAGTGGGCATCATGCGTCTGCTCGACCGCATCAATCGGCAGGGCACTACCGTGGTCATGGCCACTCACGACGACGAGATCGTCGACCAGATGCGCAAGCGCGTCATCGAGCTCAAGGCGGGAGAAGTCGTGCGCGACCAGGCCCGCGGCGTCTACGGCTCGGACCGCTGAAAGGGGTACTTGTGCGCTTCCGCTTCATCGTCTCCGAGACCGGCAAGGGTCTGGCCCGCAACTTCGCCATGAGCGTCTCGGTCGTCCTGGTTTCCTTCGTCTCCCTGCTGTTCGTGGGCGCCTCCGCCCTCCTGCAGACTCAGATCTCTACCATGAAGGGCGACTGGTACGACAAGGTCGAGGTCAGCGTCTACATGTGCCCGGCCGCCTCCTCGGCGTCGACCTGTTCAGGAGGCGAAGCCACCCAGGAGCAGATCGACGCCGTCGAGAGCCTTATCAACTCCGACGCGCTCAAGCCCTACGTCAAGAGCTACACCGTCGAGTCCAAGGCCGAGGCCTACGACAACTTCATGAAGGCCTATGGAGGTTCCCGGATCGGACGCAATGCCACCGAGAGCATGATGCCGGTGTCCTTCCGCATCAAGCTGGTCGACGCCGAGAAATACCAGGTCGTCGTCGAGCAGCTCACCGGACGCGACGGGGTGGAGCGCGTCCATGATCAGCGCAAGACCCTTGAGCCGTTCTTCCTGGTCATGAATCGCGCTTCATGGATCACCGCGGGACTGGCGGCGATCATGGGGCTGACCGCTGTGCTCTTGATCACCACTACTATCCGGCTGTCAGCGATGAGCCGGTCCAAGGAGACGGAGATCATGCGGCTGGTCGGCGCCTCCAACTTCTTCATCCAGTTGCCATTCATGCTGGAGGGCGTCATCGCGGCCCTGATCGGGGCGCTGGCCGCCGTCGGAACGCTGTGGGCCGGCGTGCACTTCCTAGTGCAGAGGTGGCTGGCGTCCTCGATCGCCTTCACCACGGCCTTCATCAACGCCGGGGATGTCATGCGCCTGGCTCCGTGGCTCATCCTGACGGCCGTTGTCCTGGCAGCGGTCTCTTCCTCATTCTCCCTGTCGAAGTACACGAGGGTCTGATCGCCATGCGCTCCTCCCGCCCGCCCGTCGAGGCCCTTGCCGCCCCTGCCGCCCGGCAGTCGCAGCCGTTCTCGCACGCCTCCGAGACTTCGCGGCGCCGGGTCCGTCTCAGGCGCCCGGCCGGGGTGCTCGCCGTGCTCGCGCTGGCGGTGGCCCCCGTGGGAGTCACGACCGCCTGGGCCGACGACCGCTCCGACGCCGCCGACGAGCAGACCGACGCCGAGCAGAGGCGGGCGGAGCTCACCGCCTCGCTCGAGGGAGTCTCCGCGGAGCTCGGCCAGGCCTACATCGACCTGCAGAACGCCGACGCCTCACTGACCACAGCGCAGGACGATCTGACAGCGGCCGACAGCGCCCTGGCCGAGAAGGAGCGCGAGCAGCAGCAGGCCTCGGACCGTCTCGATGTCGCCGAGTCCGACCTGGCCGCTATCGGCGCGCAGGCCACGGATTCCCAGGCCGACGCGACGGAGAACACCACGTCCGTGGCCGATCTGGTCGTCGCCACCTACCAGGGGGACGGCGATGTAAGCTCGTGGTCCTACGTCCTGGCCTCCGACGACGTCGATGATCTGACTCAGCGCGCCTCCACCATGGAGATCGCCACTTCAGTTCAGGAGAATGCCCTGGTCTCTGCTGAGGAGGAGCGCGCTCGGGACGCCAACCGCAGAGCTCGTCAGGACGCGGCGACCAATCGTGTCGCCACTTTGAAGGCGGATGCGGATGCCGCTCAGGAGCAGGCGCAGGCGGCCCGCGACAGCGCCGCCGCCAAGCGCGACGAGGTCGCCTCCTTGAAGTCCGAGAAGGAGACGGCGGCCGCGACTCTGGAGGAGCGGAAGAAGGACTTGGAGGAGCAGCAGGCGCAGGCGTCGGCCGACGCCGACGCGGCGGCCGAGCGTGTCGCGCAGATCGATGCCGCCAATCGAGCCGCCTACGAGGACGGACGGACTGGGATCTCCTCCGGTTCCATCGGCGCTGACTCTCTGGGGGACGGCTTCATAGGCCACCCCATTACCGGGGCTCTGACAGTCACCTCCCCCTTCGGCTTCCGCGTCCATCCCGTCACAGGGGTCGGAACGGGTCACCAGGGCACCGATTTCGCCGCCTCGGAGGGCACGCCCCAGTACGCGGCGGTTTCGGGCACGGCCACGTACTGGGACTCCGCATCGTGCGGGATCGGAATCGACATCAACGCGGGCTATATCGACGGGCATTCCTACGTGATCACACTGTGCCACCTATCGGGGCGCGTCATATCCGACGGACAGTACGTCAGCCGTGGCGACGTGGTCGGTTACACCGGCTCGACCGGGTACGCCACCGGACCCCACGTTCATTTCCAGGTGGCGCGCGACGGGACGTACATCGATCCGATGACCCTGCCCGGTTTCTGAAGCCGGCGACCGGGCGATCCCCGGCAGGACCGAGATCGGCCCTCGGCGCTCCCCGGCGAGTTGACCGTCATGACCGGCCGCGTAGGCTGAGGCGTCGTGCCCGTCAGTCGCACGGCGCGCCCAGGACCGAACCGGGGAGGAGGCTCTCGTGGCCAGGAGGCCCGCACGGAGAAGACCCACGCCGGCAGAGCGCGCTAAAGCCGCTTCCGACGCCCGCAAGACAGTCGCCCGCAACAGGAGAGCGACCCATGATTACGTCATCGAGGATCGCTACGAGGCGGGGCTCGTGCTCACCGGCACGGAGGTCAAGGCACTGCGGATGGGGCGCGCCTCCCTGACCGAGGCGTGGATCGAGGTCGACCGCCGCGGTGAGGCCTGGCTTCAGGGCGCCCATATCCCCGAGTACCTTCAGGGCACGTGGAACAACCACGCGCCGCGCCGTCGGCGCAAACTGCTGCTCCATCGCTCCCAGCTCGAGCGTCTGGCGCAGCGGGTGAGCGCCAAGGGCTACACGATCGTGCCCCTGGAGCTGTACTTCCTTCGCGGGCGGGCCAAGCTCGAGATCGCTCTGGCGCGGGGCAAGCAGGTGTGGGATAAGCGTCAGGCGCTCCGCGAGGCCCAGGATGAGCGGGAGGCTGCGCGCGCTCTGGCGGCCGCCAACCGGCGCCGCGGCTGATGGCGTCGCGGCTCGTCCTGCCGGTGATCGCGCCTACCAGTGGTTGTGGACGTGCATGCGGATGAGTCGGTCGTAGAGGTCCGTTACAGCGGCCTGCATGTCCCGGCTCAACGGGGGCAGCGCGGCGGCCCGGGCGTTGAACCGCGCCTGGTGGGGACTGCGGGCCTCGGGCAGGATGCATGTGATCCCCTCCTGGTCGAGGACCCACCGCAGCGCGACTTGAACCGGGTGGACGTGCTCGGGCACCAGCTCGCGGCACAATCCGGCGAATTCGCGGGCCGCCTGCGCCCCCACATCCTCGGGGACGACCGTGAAGATCCGGCCGGCGTCGACAGCGGCGGCTGGATCGAATCGGGGCGGCGTGCCGTCGGTGCTTCGGCGGCGATTATGGGAGAGCAGGCCCTCGGGCAGAGGGACCCTGACGAGTACCGCCGTGCCCGTCTCGCGCGCGGCGGGCACGACCTCCTCCAGCGGCTTATGACGGAAGACGTTGATGATAATCTCCACGCTTGCGCAGCCGGGGTGCCCGATCGCCTGGAGCGCCTGCTCGCAGGTCTCCGCGCTCACTCCGTAGGCGCGGATCCTCCCCTCGTCGACCATGTTGTCGAGTACCTCCCAGACGCGCGGGGCCTCGATGACCTTGCTCGGCGGGCTGTGCATCTGGGCAAGGTCGATGGTTTCAACGCCGAGGTTCTCCCGGGAGCGATCGTTCCAGGACAGGAGATTGTCGCGGCTGTAGGACTCGGGAGTCGGGGGGAGCCTGCGTCCCGTCTTCGTGACCACCGCGAGTCCGGCTCCGGGGTGCTCGGCGAGGAACCGACCGACGAAGCGTTCCGAGCGGCCGTCGCCGTAGACGTCCGCGGTCTCGACGAGGTTGACGCCGGTCTGGCACGCGCAGCTCAGAGTCCCGGCCGCCTCGTCGAGACCGACCTCGCCCTGGTCGACGCCCAGCTGCCACGTGCCGGTGCCGACGACGCGGATCTGACGCCCCAGCGCTGTGAACGGACGATCGTCCACACAACCCTCCTCAGGCCTCTTGGAGCCTTCGCACTCCCCGGGGTCCGAGGCTGGCGACCCATGGGACAATCATGCCAGTCTCGCGGATGCGATGCGCGCATCGTGAAGGCACATCCACCCCGAGCCCGCCTCGACGGCGCATGCGCGTCGTGCAATGAGGCGGGTGACGGACGGCGACCATTCTGCTACAGTCACTTCCTGTCCGCATGCGGACAGGTACCGGTGGCCTTCTGGTTCGCCGGTGACAACTGGCAACTCCACAGGGGATGATCGGTTTCGACGACGGTCGTGGGTTCAGGAGAAGCGG
>ERZ773009.2369-NODE-2369-length-12089-cov-5.036480_pt1 | contig 12089 bp, 8 predicted proteins | sample MGYA00580663_ERZ773009 | MGnify/ENA primary metagenome ERZ773009 (study PRJEB29015, sample SAMEA2737969) | human oral metagenome | biome: human oral; feature: human-associated habitat; material: dental | place: China | collected 2026 ... | reverse complement strand
CCTGGAAGAGAAGAAGAGCTTTTTCATGGAGAGTTATTCTCAAACTAAATTCAATGAATTGGGCATTCATCATGAATTTGTCCAAGATAATCACTCCTTGTCTGCTCAGGCAGGTGTCGTGAGAGGATTACACTTCCAAAAGGGACAAGCTGCACAGACCAAGCTAATTCGAGTTGTGTCTGGAGCAGTTCTAGATGTCATAGTGGACTTACGCAAGGGAAGCCCAACATACGGCCAATGGGAAAGCTTTATTCTATCTGAACATAATCACCGTCAGTTATTGGTACCTAGAGGTTTCGCGCATGGATTTGCGACCTTAACGCCTAATGTTAACTTCCTATATAAGTGTGATAACTATTATCAGGCAGATGCGGATGCGGGTATTGCTTTTGATGATCCTGAACTAGGGATTGATTGGCAAATGGATTTGAGTCAGGCCATTACATCTGAAAAGGATGCTAAACATCCAACATTTAAAGAATTCGAAAAGCTGAATGATTTTGTTTATGGAGAAATCTAATAGTTGCGTCTAGTCGACGGGTTATCAGAATTGGTTTTTGGGGCATTGGGATAGTCAACAACCCAGAAGCATATAGTCAAGATTTACTAGTGGAGGTATATATGCAACATATTATAGTAACGGGTGGTGCTGGATTTATTGGTTCAAATTTTGTACATTACGTGATTAACCACCATCCAGATGTTAAAGTAACCGTACTTGACAAGCTAACTTACGCAGGTAATCGGGCCAATTTGGCTGGACTGCCAGAAAATCGATGTGAATTGATAGTAGGAGATATTGCAGATGCAGAGTTAGTAGATAAAATAGTAAAAGACGCAGATGCAGTAGTTCATTACGCAGCAGAGTCTCATAATGACAACTCGTTAAAGGACCCCTACCCTTTTGTACATACTAACCTTATAGGGACATATACTTTAATTGAAGCTTGTCGCAAATATGATGTTCGTTTTCACCACGTTTCAACCGATGAAGTCTATGGAGATTTACCTCTTAGAGAAGATCTCCCAGGTCACGGTGAAGGGGAAGGCGAAAAATTTACAGATAAAACACCATACAATCCTTCAAGCCCATACTCTTCTACTAAGGCGGGGTCTGATTTGCTGGTGAAGGCTTGGGTGCGCTCCTTTGGCCTGAAAGCAACCTTATCAAATTGCTCCAATAATTATGGACCATATCAGCACATTGAGAAATTTATTCCTCGCCAGATTACCAATATCTTAAGTGGGATTAAGCCAAAACTTTATGGCCAAGGTAAGAATGTTCGTGACTGGATTCATACAGAAGATCACTCTTCTGCGGTTTGGACGATTCTAACTAAAGGTAAGATAGGGGAAACCTACTTGATTGGCGCTGACGGAGAAGAAGACAACAAGACAGTGATTGAACTTATCTTGGAATTGATGGGACAACCTAAAGATGCTTATGAGCATGTCAATGACCGAGCAGGCCATGATTTGCGATATGCTATTGACGCAAGTAAGTTGAGAGATGAATTAGGTTGGACGCCTCAATTCACTGATTTCCGAGCCGGGTTAGAAGATACTATTTCATGGTATCGAGAGAATCAAGAGTGGTGGCAAGGTCAGAAAGAAGAAGTTGAAGCGAATTATGCCAAGAATGGGCAGTAAGGGGTAGAAACAATGTACTTAATCACAGGTGCAAATGGTCAGCTAGGAACAGAATTATGTTATTTGCTTGATGATATGGGGCTGAAATATGAGGCCACAACGCTAGATAACTTGGATATTACTAATCAAAAACAAGTATTTGAGACACTTCGTCGAGTACAACCTAGCCATATTATTCATTGTGCAGCCTATACTGCTGTGGACAAGGCAGAAGATGAAGGCCGGGAATTAAATTATAAGGTTAATGTCGACGGCACTCGCTATTTAGCCACTGCAGCTAAAGAATTAGGAATTCCGTTAGTTTATATCAGTACGGACTATGTGTTTGACGGTAATTTAGCGGACGGTGAGTACTTGGTGGATTCACCTACTAATCCCATGAATGAATACGGTAAAGCTAAGTTGCAAGGCGAAGAGGTTGTTCGAGATTTGCTCTCGAATTACTACATTATCCGAACTTCATGGGTTTTTGGGAAATATGGGCATAATTTTGTTTACACTATGAGACGCCTAGCTAAGGAACGTCCGCAGTTAACAATTGTTAATGATCAGTATGGCCGTCCGACTTGGACTCGGACACTGGCAGAGTTTGTGGTTTTCCTACTTCAAAATCAATCGCCATATGGCATCTACCATTTATCCAATGATGATGCTTGTACTTGGTATGAATTTGCTAGAGAAATTTTGAAAGACACGGATGTTGAGGTTTTGCCAGTGACTTCGGATGAATTTCCGCAAAAAGCCTATCGCCCTAAACATTCCGTAATGAGCTTGCAAAAGGCCAAGCGATTAGGTTTTACTATACCTACTTGGCGTGATGCCCTACAACAATTCTTGTCTTCCTTAAATGATTAGTTTAAAGCTTGAAAACAGGGGGTTCTGATTTATCTGGCTATTCTCTGGTTCAGTCGCGAGCAGTTTGTCAGCTATCTAGGCCAGATGGCCCTAAGCTTCTTAAAAAGACGCAAGGCTTAATTAAGGCTTCCTATCTATTAGTGTTTACACTAATAGATAGGGTAGAAGTCAGCCAAAATACGTGCTCTACCATAAACAAATTTCAAAAATCCCTCGTGGCTATGGCTAGTCGCGAGGGATTTTTTAATAGGCCGGGGCTATGACGTCTATCACCATGTGATGACATTCAATAACACTGGCTTAACTAGAAGATGAAATTTTGGTTTCTTGGTGCCAATCCAGCAAAAATCTATTGCTTTTTGAATGGCTTACTTGTATGATAGACAAGGATTTACAAGCCACAAATGTGTATTTTTTTAGGAGGAATCACCAAAATGAAGAAACATGGTTTAGCGGCCTTAGTGGTCGTTGCCCTAGGTTCTGTCATGATTTTGGATCAGGTGCATGCTGAATCAGTCAGTCCAGTAGCACCTGCCAGTCATGAAGTCCAGGACCCTCTACAAGAATCGGCCCCAGCAGTGGCCCCCGCTGCAGCAGGCCAAGAAGCAGCCCAAGAGACGTCAGCGTCCCAAAATCAGGAATCTAGTGCCAAAGAAGCTAGTTCCGATTTGCTTCAAGCTGATGAGTCAGAGCCGGCGACCTTGCCTGCGGTTCCTGCCCTGGATTTAGCCCCTAAGGCTAACAGCCAGCCGCCAGTTAAGCCGGTTGACCAAGGCATCTCGACTTCTTTCTACCAGTTTACCGAATCAGCCGGGCGTGGGACCTTCCTCGCTCATATTGCTTACGGGGATTACGATGAGGCTGGCTACCGTAAGGTGGCCCCTAAGAGCCAGATTAGTGCGCAACTCCAGTCCGCCACTGGCCAAGGCCATGTGCCTCTAGAAGTTAAGGCAACCCAGAACCCACGCCTCTTCGAGCTCAGCTTCGATTCCAGCGCCCTCGCGACGGACATGGCCTATCGGGTTATGATTAAGGTAGCCAATAACCAGGAGCAACTCTGGTATGGCGACCGCCAGTATAAGCAGGCAGTGGCCGGCTTAGAACTCAATGCCCAAGGCGCACGCGTCAGCTTGCGCAAGGCAGCCCCAGTGCAAAAGGGGATTTCCACTTCTTTCTATGAGTTTTCAGCAAGCGATAGTGTGGGAACCATTCTGGCTCATATTGCCTACGGGACCTATGATGCTACGGGTTACCGCGAGGTGGCGCCACAAGCTGTGATCAAGGCGCGCTTAGAAGCTACTAAGGGTCAGCATCAAGTAGACCTGCGGGTGCGGGCTAGCCAAAATCCACGCCTCTTCAACCTAGACTTTGACCGGACGGCGCTTAAGGCCGACCAGACTTACCGGGTGCTGATTAGTGTGGCCAATAAGGAAGAAGCCCTCTGGACAGGTGACAACAGCTACAAGCAAGAGTCAGGGGACTTGACCGCCATGGTAGCTAAGCAACGAGTGCTAGTCAAGAAGTCAGCGCCTGCTAAGCCAGTTGACAAGGGGATTTCGACTTCTTTCTATGACTTCTCTCTAGTAGACGGGGTAGCCAAGATTTTGGCTCACTTGTCTTACGGGACTTATGATGCGAGCGGCTATCGAGAAGCTGCGCCAGCTAAGGAAGTGAGTGCTCAAGTCCTATCTCAAGATGGCCGTCAAAAGGTGGATGTCCGAGTAAAAGCCACTCAAAATCCGCGTCTCTTCGAACTCTTCTTCGACGCTAGCCAAATCCGTAAGGGACAAGTCTATCAAGTAGTAGGCGGCGTAGGTAATGCCAGCGAAGTTATCTGGCATGGTGACCGTAGCCTCAGCCAACAAGGAGGTAAGCTCTTGCTGACAGCGCCAGGGGGGCGTTTGCAGCTACAATATCAAGAGCGTCTAGTCAACCACGAAGTCAAGGTTCGCGGCATTGACACGACCCTTCAGGTCCTAGATGCCAATGGCAAGCGCCAGACTGTGCCGGTTAAGGACTACTTCGGCCAACGCTTTGGCGTGGCGAGCCTGCCAGGCGCTAAGAATGCTGAAGTAGCGCTGATTCGCAATAACAAGGTCTTCGCCTATGCTAAACGCTCTGACTTGGTGGAAGTGCCAATGGGCAAGCGAACTGTCTACATCGACGCAGGTCACGGTGGCGCCGAGACCGGGGCAGTGGCCTTTGGTCGCGCCGAGAAGGACATGAACTTAGACATTACCCGGCCGCTGGCTGACCGACTGCGCCGTCTAGGCTATGAGGTCTATGAGTCGCGGGTGGACGACAAGGAAATTCCGCTAGGTCAACGCGAGCTTGAGCCTAACAGTCTCATGCCAGATATCTATGTCAGCGTCCACCACAATGCTATGCCGGCCGCTCTGTCTGGCAAGGTGCAGGGGATTCTGTCCCTCTTCCACGATCACAGCATTGAGGAAGAAGGCTTCATGTCCATACCTTATCACCCAGAAAGCAAGATTACAGAAGGGAAGCGTCTGGCTCAACTTCTGCAACGCGAAATGGTTAAGATGACAGGCGGCCGTGACCAAGGGGCACGTCCTCAGAACCTGCATGTGACTCGTAAGACGGACATGCCAGCTGTTTTGGTGGAGCTAGGCTTCATGGATAACGCCGAGGAGTTCCAGAAACTTAATCAACCTGCCTACCAGGAAAAGCTCATTAAGGGTCTGGTTCAAGGCATTCAGGCTTACTTCGGTAAGGCTTAAGAATAGATTATAACGGTAGAAGCTAAGGCTTCTGCCGTTTTTTTGCTTTTTGTGGGCAAAGGACGAAAATTCAAGTAAATTATCTAATATTTTTAGGGGAATGGCTTGACGGGGTTGACCGGGCGGATGTAAAATATGTAATATAAATGTCTTATTTCTGTAATTATAGCACTTATCTTCCTACAAAGGGGTCTTGTTTATGAAATCAGAGTTTTTAAGTAAGTATCGTCCGCAGCTTATTGCACTTGCCTTTGTTCTCTTTCTAGTGGCTGGATTCGCCATGATTGGTCTCCTAGCAGGCCAGCCTCACGATCGTTTGCAGACGCTAGAGTCTGAGTCAGTGGTCAGTGAGAGCTCTAGCAGCGAGTCCAAGCCCTTGGTCTTGGCAGAACCCCTAGTAGGTCTCAAGGCTAAGGATCAGGAGACGCCTTTTGAAGGCAAGGATGGGGAGCTCAAGCTGCGCTCAGTAGGCGATGTCTTGTTGCATGAATTTGTCAGCGAGATGGCCAGCGTCAAGAATCCTTTCTACAAATCAGCGGTCGATCGGCTCCACAAGGACGGCATCAGCTGGGAGAACCCAGGGGGCGCCTATGATTTCTATCCAATGTTGGCGCAGATTGCCCCTTACATGTCCTATGCCGACGTGACTTTGGCTAATATGGAAGTCATTGTGGCCAACCCTCAGTATCCGGTGACTGGTTACCCTTCCTTCAATGCGCCTAAGCAGATTATTAAGGCCCTTCAGGCCATCGGTGTGGACATGGTGACCAACGGGACCAACCATACCTTGGACTATTCGGCGCGTGGGGCGCTAGCCTCTATTGCTAACCTCAAAGAGGCCCAGATGCCTTATGTAGGGAGTTTTGAGAGCCAGGAGGATCACGATACCCCGCGCATTATCGAGAAGAATGGCATTAAGATAGGGATTTTGACCTATTCCTACGGTACCAACGGCGTGCCCGTGCCAGAAGACCAGCCCTATTTGATTAACCTGGTAGACCTGCCTCAGATGGTAGAAGATGTCAAGGCCCTCAAAGACAAGGTCGATGCTGTAGTGGTGACTTTGCAGCTAGGTCAGGAATATGACACTACTCCAGATCCAACGCAGGAGCAAGTCTTCCAAGCCCTGAGCGATGCTGGCGTCAAATTGATTTTGGGCGGCCATCCGCACGTCTTGCAACCTATGCAGTGGTTTAACGGCAAGCAGACCTTTGCCATATACTCCCAGGCTAGCTTCATGTCGGGCCAAATTTACCCGGCTAATAAGCAAGGGGGCATCACCGAGGTGACGTTCAAACGCGGCGAGGACGGGCAAGTGACCGTCACCGATCCTAAGTTCATGCCAATCTATATCACCGGCGCCGAAAATGCCGAGTTCTACGAAACGGTGCCTATGGCCGACTACAATCGCTACGCGGTCACCGAGGGCGCCGACTGGTACGAGATTATTCGCCAGCGCATGCAACTCTATACCAAAGACTTCCGCTATGTCAGCCACCTAGAAACCCAGTGGACCCAGGAAGATACCGATATTCATCGCTAATATAGTTTGCGCCAATGGCCCACTCAAAAGGAGTGGGCCATTGGCTATGTGGGGGGGCTGGAAGAAAAGGGTAGAAGTAAGGTAGAGAGCTTGGAATAAGGGCGGAAACGAGGTCCAAGCCAGGGGCTAGGAAAAGTGCAGGAGTCGAGATGAAAGTCGAGAGCTAGTGGTCCACTCCGTCGAGTGGACCACTAGCTCCCTGGGAAAAGGCCGAAACTAAGTCAAAAGCCCGAAAAGCCGTGAGCCAGTGGTCCACTTTTGAAAGTGGACCACTAGCTCCCCGGGAAAAGGCCGAAATTAGGTCAAAAGCCCGAAAAGCCGTGAGCCAGTGGTCCACTTTTTCGAGTGAACCACTAGCTCCTCGGAACAAGGCCGAAACTAAGTCAAAAGCCCGAAAAGCCGTGAGCCAGTGGTCCACTTTGACGAGTGGATCACTAGCTCGGCTGGAAAACATGGAAAAGGGCAGAACCGTGGAAAAAGTCATGAGCTAGTGGTCGACTCTTTGGAGTGGACCACTAGCTGGGGCGGAAAGGCTGGAAAAGGGCGAAACCGTGGGAAAAGCCGTGAGCCAGTGGACCACTTTTTCGAGTGGACCACTGGCTAGAATGGAAAGGCCAAAAACCTGGGCTACTGGCTAGAAAAAAAGCCTTTTAGGGGCTTTTGCCGGGGCGGAATCTTTGCTATAATAACTTTTAGTGCAAAAAGTAACGACGAAATGATATCCAATTTATGGAAGGAACTTAACAATGACAGCATCACATCACTCAAAGGGCCGGCGTCACGGCCACTCCCGCCCTAGTCATGGGCGGACTAAGTCAGTACTCTGGCGAATTAACTGGCTCTTTATTATTTTGGCAGCGGTAGCCAGTGGCTTGGTTGCCTATTTCCTCTTGACCTACAAGATCTTGGCCGGGCGCGGCTACCATCTCTGGGTCTTGGGCGGCTTGGGCGCGGTCTTACTGCTCCTGATTCTGCTTAACGGCCTCAAGCGCCTAGGCAAGACCACCCTGGTCCTAGCCACGATCGTCATTTTGGGGGCTAGCTACGGCGCCTACCAAATGAATGCCACCGTCAATTTCTTCAACAAACTCAATACCAATACCCAGAAGAAAGAACTGACCATGAGTCTGGCTACCCTAGCAGAGGGTGGCGTGGCAGATGTGTCGGCCTTAGACGGCAAAGTGGTCCTAGCGCCGCTAGGCCAAGACCGCGATAATGTCCAAGCCTTAGTCGACGACCTCAAGGCCAAACGCCAGGTAAGGGTGACCGTTGAGGAAGTGCCATCTTACCTAGCAGCCTACCAACAGCTCTTAGACGGTAAGGCTCAAGCCATGGTCCTCAACTCAGGCTATGAGTCCCTCCTAGAAGGCATGGCTAGCGACTTCAGCAGCAAGATCAAGAAGCTCTATCAGTACAATCATGTGACCGAAGTAGCCGATCAACCCGCTAAGCCAGAGCCAGCCAACCAGCAGACCAGCCAGACGCCGGCTGAGAACCAGCCTTTCAACCTCTACATTTCAGGGATTGATACCTTCGGGCCAGTCAGCTCCGTTTCCCGGTCAGACGTCAACGTTATCGCCACTATCAACCCTAAGACTCACCAGATTCTTCTGACCACCACACCGCGTGACGCCTATGTACCCATCGCGGATGGCGGGGCAGACCAGAAGGACAAGTTGACTCACGCGGGGATTTATGGCGTGGAGGCTTCCATGCATACTTTGGCCCGTCTCTATGACACGCCAATCGACTATTATGTCCGCCTCAACTTCACCTCCTTCCTCAATATCATTGATACGGTAGGGGGTATTGATGTCTACAATGACCAAGCCTTTACCTCCCTCTACGGCAAATATGATTTCCCTGTCGGGGAACTTCACCTTAATGCCGACCAAGCCCTAGGCTTCGTGCGTGAACGCTACTCCCTGTCAGGTGGGGATAATGACCGCGGGAAAAACCATGAGAAGGTTATTACGGCCCTGATTAAGAAATTAGGCAGCCGCCAGACCCTGCTCCAAGCCCAAGAAGTCATGGACCGCATGAGTCAGTCGGTGCAAACCAATCTGCCACTGGCTAAGGTCATGGAGCTAGTGAACGAGCAACTTGAGAGCGGTCAAGCTTACACGGTTACCTCTGTCGCCCTGACTGGCCACGGGTCAACTGGCCTGCCATCTTACGCTATGCCGGGCGCTGAACTCTATATGATGCAAGTGGATGAGGCTAGCTTGGCTGAGCGTCAAGCCCAAATCAAGCAAGTACTCGGCCAATAGGCCCGCTTTCAAGGAGAAAAGGAGAAACTTATGACACAAACATATGATTATCTAGTGGTAGGTGCCGGCCTCTTTGGCGCTACCTTTGCCCATGAAATTGCTAAGAAAGGCAAGCGCGTGCTGGTTATTGAGAAGCGCGACCACGTGGCGGGCAATATCTATACGGAAGAAATCGCGGGCATTCAAGTTCATAAATTTGGCGCCCACATTTTCCATACTAACGACAAGGCCGTTTGGGATTACGTCAACCAATTTGCGGAATTCAACCAGTATATCAATACCCCAATCGCTAATTATCATGGGGAAATCTACAATTTGCCCTTCAATATGAATACCTTCAACAAGCTCTGGGGTGTGGTGACACCGGAAGAAGCGGCCGCCAAAATTGAAGAACAGCGGGCTGAAGTGGCAGGCAAGACGCCTAGCAACTTGGAAGAGCAAGCCTTGTCCCTAGTAGGTCGCGATATCTACGAGAAACTGATTAAGGGCTATACCGAGAAACAATGGGGCAAGGGAGCCACTGAATTGCCGGCCTTCATCATTCGTCGCTTGCCTGTCCGGATGACCTATGACAACAACTACTTCAATGATCGCTACCAAGGTATCCCAATCGGGGGCTATACCCAGATTGTAGAGAAGATGTTGGATCATCCTAACATCCAAGTGCGCCTGGAGACAGACTTCTTCGCGGATAAGGAGCATTATTTGACGGCCTTTCCTAAGATTTTCTACACGGGTATGATCGACCAGTTCTTCGACTATGAGTTGGGTGAATTAGAATACCGTAGCTTGCGCTTCGAGACCGAGGTCTTGGACCAAGCCAACTATCAAGGGAATGCGGTGGTTAACTATACCGACCGCGAGACGCCTTACACCCGGATTATTGAGCACAAACACTTCGAGTACGGCACTCAGCCACAAACCGTGGTAACGCGTGAATATCCAGCCAACTGGTCACGAGGGGATGAGCCTTACTACCCAATTAATGATGAGCGCAACACCAAGCTCTATCAGGCCTATACTGACTTGGCTAAGTCCCTGCCACAGGTGACCTTCGCCGGACGTTTGGGCCACTACCGCTACTATGACATGCATCATGTCATCGGCCTGGCCTTGCAATTGGCAGCCAAAGTGGACTAAATCAAGCATCAAAGCCCCCCCTTACTGGTTGGTAAGGGGGGCTTTTGCGCGGCTCGGCCTTTTCTGCTAGAATAGGAGTCAAAAGGGAGGTTGTCGTCATGAAGAAAGCCAAATACTGGTGGTCCCTCTTAGCGGGTTGCCTGGGCGCCTTGTTAGTCATTAGGGGCTGGTGGACCAGCCAAGCGGCGCGAGCCCAGGTAGATTCGGACCAGGTGCAGGTGGTCCAAGCCAAGATTCAGGCCCAGGGCTATGAGTTTGGCCCGGCCGTTAACAAAATTGTCCTTCAAGTCAGTCAAGCCGTGACGGCAGTGGACCCTGGTGCCCAGCTAGAGGTCACCACCCAAGGCAAAGCGCGCCAAGTGAGCGCCCTCTATCTAGCCGATGAGCAGGGCCAGGCCTTGCCAGAGGGTCAAGCCAGTCAATGGCTGGCCTTGGACTTGGTGGTGGACTCTTGGGATTTAGGTAGTCTCTTTGGCTACAACCAGGAGCGGTTGATTAGTCAATGGCAGGCTAGCTATCTCATTGCTGTAGGGCCAGTGCAGGTGACGACCCAAGAGGGCAAGTCGGCCCAGATTCACTTGGCAAACTATGACGCCCTGCCCCATCTGGAGCTGCCGGACTTAGCGGGCTATCAATTTGAGCAAGTCCATGTAGACGGGGTAACCAATCCCCTGACTGGCCAAGAGGAGAGCCAGACCTTACACTATGGGACTTTTGAGCCGGCGGCTGCCAAAGATCAGACCCAGGCCAAGTTTCCCCTCCTAATTTGGTTGCACGGCCAAGCCGAAGGGGGCGAGGATCCTCGCATTACCTTGCTAGGCAATGAGGTGACAGCTCTCAGCCGACCGCAAGTTCAAGAGATTTTTACGGCCACCGACCAGCCCGAGCTCAAGGGTGCCTATGTCTTGGCGGTGCAGACACCGACCTACTGGATGGACGAGGGCGACGGACTGAATGGGCCGGGGGCGGGCCATTCCCGCTATACCGAGTCCCTCATGCAGGTCATTGGCGACTACGTGGCCAGTCATCCCCAGATTGATCCGCATCGGGTGCATCTCATGGGCTGCTCCAACGGGGGCTATATGACCCTCAACATGGCCCTGCACTATCCGGACTACTTTGCCGGCTTGGTGCCCCAGGCGACGGCCTATTCCTACTATGAATTCCAGCGCCTTGACAACGGCCACTATCTGATTAAAGACCCTAAGAAACGGGGCAGTATTCAAGCCTATGCGCCGACTCAGCGAGTCTGGTTTGACCAGGACAAGGTAGCTGCCCTCAAGAATCAGGCCATATGGTTTGTTCATAGCCTAGATGACCCGACCGTGCCAGCCAATGCTTATGTCTTACCGATTTACAAGGACCTAGTCGATGCGGGCGGTCAGAATATCTGGCTGTCCCTCTTCCAATCGATGCAAGGCCAAGACCTGCCTAAGATGCGCTATTCCGGCCATTTCTCCTGGATTCCCTTCTTCAATCAGCAGGTCCAGGGCGTGCAAGACCCGGAAGTCATTCGCCAAAGCCCTGGCTTGAGTGGCTTTGAAGCGGATAATGCCAGCGGCGGTGGCAAGGCCCAGGTCCAAGTGGCCGGCCAGCCCTATCAGGATGTTTTCCACTGGCTCAACGCCCAACACCGATAAATTAAATTAGAAAAGCCATGGAGCTATTTGGAAGAAGTAATGTAGGCTTTATTGCCATCAACAAAGGTATCAATAGTAAAAACCAAAATACAATGGAAATTCTAGAGGTGAGAAAAATGTAAGGGCAAGACGTCGAACTTAAATCGCAATAGTATAAAATTACCAGGAGATTATAAGATGAACAATTATATAAAGTTAAATGAAGATAGATGGAATAATGTAAAAAATGACTATACTGAGCCATTGACAC
>ERZ773009.2368-NODE-2368-length-12093-cov-8.679100_pt1 | contig 12093 bp, 9 predicted proteins | sample MGYA00580663_ERZ773009 | MGnify/ENA primary metagenome ERZ773009 (study PRJEB29015, sample SAMEA2737969) | human oral metagenome | biome: human oral; feature: human-associated habitat; material: dental | place: China | collected 2026 ... | reverse complement strand
CCTCGCGGGCGCGTGGATTGAAATGTGTAGCCGCCGCCGCATTTCCCGCCGCTCTCCCGTCGCGCCCCTCGCGGGCGCGTGGATTGAAATCCGATTTGGAAGGCACGCCCAAGCAGGTGGCTTGGGTCGCGCCCCTCGCGGGCGCGTGGATTGAAATGGAATCGCCCGGTAAATCCTGAGAGAGAGCAGCAGTCGCGCCCCTCGCGGGCGCGTGGATTGAAATGGATACCAGCCTGCGGAAAAAAGCATCGTAGCGTGTCGCGCCCCTCGCGGGCGCGTGGATTGAAATCCTGCCAGAAGCGCGGGCACGTATCATGTCGGCGGTCGCGCCCCTCGCGGGCGCGTGGATTGAAATTTTTGCAGTAAGGTAAGTATCGTAAACAATATAGGTCGCGCCCATCGCGGGCGCGTGGATTGAAATTTTACGGCGGGCGACGTACCAAACGCCGATTCAAGTCGCGCCCATCGCGGGCGCGTGGATTGAAATCGACCGCAACAGCCTCCAGCGACTGCCCCTGCAAGGTCGCGCCCATCGCGGGCGCGTGGATTGAAATGATAGACATTGCAACAGTGGCGGCACATACGCAAGTCGCGCCCATCGCGGGCACGTGGATTGAAATCAGATCGGGGCGGCTTTCGTCTGCCTACACGGTTGTCGCGCCCATCGCGGGCGCGTGGATTGAAAAGTCAAGAGCATACGGGAGGAAATTATGAAATTCTGTCGCGCCCCTCGCGGGCGCGTGGATTGAAATATACGCAGGCAAGGCTATGCGCGCAAAAGGTGTTGTCGCGCCTCTCAGGGGCGCGTGGATTGAAATAAGATCGCCGACGTGACGGAGGGCTTGCAGCAGTCGCAGCTCGCTCTTGACCTCAACCTGGAAAGCAAGACGTACCAAGTGGAGGTAGCCCGGAAAGTCCTTGAAGCCTACATGCCGAACATCGAGCCCGTGACATACGACGCCATTATCGAGGAGCTTGATAAAGCGGCGGCGGTCACCGAGCAGGCGCGGACGTACGGGGAGAACGAACATGAACCTGAAAGCGACGTATGAGGTCGTCGCGTGGTTTGAGCTGCACATCCGAGAGCTACTTGCCCAAGGCGTCCCGGTGGAAGAGGCGGTGCGCCGCGCCTACGCGCTGTATCCCGTCATGCAGGTCATGGCAGATGAGGCGCAGGCGCAGATCATCGCCGAGGCTGTGCGCGGCTACGGCGGGGCGCTGCCCGACGGTGTCAGCGACCGGCTTTTTACGCATAGCTGGGCGCCCGACAAGCTCACGCTCTCCGAGCGCACGACGCGCGGCGGTCTGCTGGTGCAGGCGCTCGTCGCGCAGACGATCAAAAAGCAGCTGCGGAAAAGCACGACGTATCGTCAAACGGCGCTCACGATTTTTGATGGCTACCAAAAAGGCGGACTGATTCCAACGCAGGACTTGCCGAAGTTCTTGCAGGAGATTGTCACGGCAGGCCGCCGCGCCGACATCCCGCGCGCTGAGCTCCTGCGGATGCTCAAACCCGTCAAGAAGGAAATCGCCAAGCGCACGACGGCGGGGATGCGCGCTGCCTATACGCAGCTTGTCCGAGCTGTCGAGGCTCAGAATGAAAAGGCGCTCGATAACGCGATCTACGTTGCGACGCAAGAGCGCACGCGCTATTTTGCCGAGCGCATCGCACGCACGGAGATGGCACGGGCGTACCACGACGGCTTTCTGGCGCGCTGGGATGCTAACGAGGATTGTATCGCCTACCAATGGCGGCTCTCGGGGCGTCATCCTGTTTACGACATCTGCGACCTTTACGCCAAGGCGAATCTTTACGGACTTGGCGCAGGGATTTTCCCCAAGGGCAAAGTGCCGTTGATTCCGGCGCATCCGAACTGCATGTGCTCCCTGAAACCTGTCATTCGCGGGATGCTCGACAACGAGACGCCGCATGAGCGCATCGAGGAGGGTGGAAGGGAATACCTTGCGAGTGTGAACCCGCATCAACGGCAGATGCTTCTCGGTATTCATGGAGAGAAGGCTGTGCAGAGAGGAGAAAGCTGGACGCAGAAAGCGAGGGGCTACAGCGGTGCGAAGCTCAAAGGGCGTCTTGAAAATATCCCGAAGTCCTTGCAGCCGTTCATTCGAGATGGTAAAATAAACATAGAGGATTTTGCACGGCGCCTGCCCGATGAAACACGGGAGGCACATGAGCGGAGGATATGGGATTATATCCGTTCTCCGTTCTGTACGAAGGAGTTCACAGATCGGCAAGAGATACACGTGAAGGGGAGCGCGCTGTATCAAGAAGGGAAGAGCTATTATGATAAGGCTCCTCCGCTGAAACAGGTCATTGACTCCTTGTATCGAGGTGAGATTGGCAAAACAAAACACGGAGATTGGAATAAGAAGGTCTTAATAGAGCATGAGGGGATCAATGGCTATGTTCTTGATAACGGCGGGAAGCAGTCGACGGAGCGGTCAACTGTTCACCTTAGCAATAAGGGAATACATTGCGTTCCGAGGAAAGGGGAAACGAGGACATGAGCTTGACGATGAGAGAACTACATAAAGAATACGGTCTTTTAGGTGGGCGTATCTTGCGTATCATTGACGTAGACGAGGACGAACATCAAGGGGTTTGTGTCGATGAGGAGTTTTTACCCAACTGCGATACGTTGGCTGAGGAATCAGTCACCGTTAAAGTTGAGACTGGGGAATGTATAGAAATTCTTCTGTCGGAGATTGTAAGTATCGATGTTCTCTAAACCGCTTACGAAAATGTAGGCGGTTTTTTCGTGCCCTCCGTGCTTGACGGCAGGGCATTTTCTATTGGGTGAAAAGAGCCGGGCGCTCATCACAATATATGCACAGGAGGCAAAAACATGGAAATCAAAGAAGTATTTGCGGCACTGGAGGCTGCACAAGACGGCGCTGCACTCGTGCAGACGGTCAAGGACGAGCTTGCGAAGATTCACAAGGAGGCGGCGGATGCGCGTGTCGCCAAGAACAAGGCGGAAGGCGATCTCGCTGCACTCAAGACACAGCATGGGGAGCTGGAGACGAGGCACAAAGAGCTGGAAACGAAGCTCGCGGCGTCGGAGGAGAAGGAGACGGGCGCTCAGACGGCGATGCAGAAGCTTGAAGCGCAGATGGCGAAGCTCACGAAGCAGTACGAGGAGGCGGAAGCCGCCCGCAAGAGCGCCGAGGAAAAGCGCTTGCAGGCGGACATCATGGCGCAGACGGTCGACGCTTTTACGAAGAGTAATGCCGTCGACCCGCAGGAGTTTGCAAAGCTTGTCGCGCCGAGCATCAAGGTCGCCGACGACGGCTCGTACCGCTACACGAAAGCGGACGGCACGGACGGCACCATTGCCGATGGTGCAGCGGAGTGGCTCAAGGACAAGGCTTGGGCGGTCAAGGACACGCAGCACGCAGGCAGCGGCGACGGGCGCACGCCCCCGGGCGGCGCAGGAGACACTGTGTGAATGTCAATGAAAAAGTGAGCCAGTTGATCACGAATTTTTGAGCCGCATTGATCACGAAAAAGTGAGCCATGTGATCATGAATCATTGAGCCATTAAGACATATTCATACGTTGCTACTGGTTCGACAGACGGTAAGATTCACCGTTCATGTTGAGTACATGCGAACGGTAGGTCAGACGATCAACCAGCGCCGCTACGAGTGTGTCGCTGGCGAATATCTCCGTCCATTTCAAGAATACGAGATTCGTCGTGATGATCGTGCTCGCTCCCTCCGAGCGTTCAGCGATTACCTTGAAAAGCAGCTCGGATTCTTCTTGGTTGAATTGCGCATAGCTAAGCTCGTCAAGAAGCAGTAGGTCGTTCGCCGCAATGCCGATGGGAGGCATTGCGGTACTGATCGCGACGGGGGCGGCAGCGACGGGGCGCATACGAGCAAAGGCTGACAGCGAGGCGATGATAGTGCGAAATGAAAAGTCATTGCTGAAACATAAGAGATTTGATATGATAAACTACACGCACAAACGTCCACTTCGTGGACATTGTGCGCCGTCCTTACAGAAACCTGGCCAATCGGTCTGCGCCCTTCGGGCTTGACCTTTTGGGGTTTCATAGTAAAGCGGTGATGTCATGAGCAAGGGAGTCGGTCGGGGCGGTGTCCGTGCAGGTTCAGTATAGTAACCGAACAGATTATGAGGAGAAGGTGAAGGGGATTGTTGGAGTATGGCTGACCATGAGATTCTACTGAAATTCACGGACGTCATGACGACGCAAGAGGCGGCGGCACGTTGGAAGAAAAGTCCTGTTTCCGTCAAGCACCTCTGCACAGGGATTCAAGGGCGGCCGCCAAGGCTGACCGCAGAGGAGTGCCGCAAGTCGGGTGGTATATGGCTGGTTACACGCGCCGGAATGGAGCGACTGTATGGCAAAGAAATCGACTTGTGAAAAGATGGTGGGCAACGCAAGCTTTATGGACACATTATAAATTTTGGGGACGAAGTAGAATGACGAAAAGGCAGTTGTTCGGGATTTACGGATAGCTGCTTTTTGTATGCGTGAGAAATAAGGACGGTGGTGAGCATGCAGTATGGTGAGTTGAGAAGAATCTGAAACTGGGTATTAGGAGAGGTTGTGGACTAGAGCAACGTGGTACGGCTTTCGCGCCCTGGCGCGGCAAAGAAAAACTGCCCGTGGCGGGCGGCTAGGGAAGGCGCTTCGGGTCGAGTGAGGGATAGGGCGGGAGCGAGTCGATAATCTCTTTCGCACGGGCTCTGAACGCTTCGTTCTGCTTGCGTTCGACGAACGCTTTGCCGATGTCGCAGCTGCCATAGCGCGCATGATCGCAGTTTTCGCAGTCGTGGTAGTGCGGATGGCTTGTAACGCCCCAATGGCAGGCCGTCCAAGGATCGGGATCGCTTTCTGCAAATACCCAGATTGGCATGACGCTCGCCTCCTTCGACATCATACATTATTCTTTTTTATTATACCATAAGCGAGATAAATTGTGTAGTGACTGGCAGATGGCGGCATATTGTGGCAAACTTCTTGCGTTTGAAATATGCCGTGGAGAGGAATGTGCTTTTGTGGTATAATATAGAAAATATTTGATTTGTATGAGAAAGATGCCGTAACATGGAGTTTGAGCAGAAAGGAGGGGATCGCTTGCGGCTTTATATCGCGGAGAAGCCGAGCATGGGGCGCGAGATCGCGAAATGTCTCAAAGGTCCCGTGCGCTCGCACGACGGCTGGCTGGAAACGGCAGAGGGGGCGGTGACGTGGGGCTTCGGGCATATCCTGCGGCAGAAGGAGCCGGAGGAGTACAGCGAGAAGTACAAGTTCTGGCGCGCCGAGGATCTGCCGATCGTGCCCGCCGAGTGGCAGCTCGTCGTCGCGCCGTCGGCGGCGCATCAGTTCCGCATCGTGCGGGATCTCATCGCGCGCGCCGATGAGATCGTCCATGCGGGCGACCCCGACCGCGAGGGGCAGCTTCTGATCGACGAGGTGCTCGACTTCGTCGGCAACGAAAAGCCCGTCAAGCGCATCCTTCTGAACGCGCTCGACGAGAAGAGCATCCGCGAGGCGAATGCGGATCTTCGCGAGAACAGCGACTTCTACGCGCTCAAGCAGTCGGCGCTGGCGCGTGCCCGCGCCGACTGGCTCATCGGCATGAATCTTTCGCGCGCCTATACGCTCGCGGCACGCCGTGCGGGGCACAAGAAGCTCGTCCTGCCCGTGGGCAGGGTCAAGACGCCGACCTTGGCGCTCGTCGTGCGCCGCGAGCGCGAGATCGAGGGCTTCAAGCCCGTCGATTACTTCGAGATTCGCGCGAAGTTCCGCCATGCAGACGGGGATTTCACAGCCGTCTGGAAGCCGCGCGAGGAGGAGCCGGGGCTTGACCGCGAGGGAAGGCTCGTCGACGAGGCGGCGGCACAGGCGCGCCTCGCGGGTTTCGCCGAGCCGCCTGCAGACGGGCGCGTGACGGAGCTGCATCGCGCGAAGAAGACGGAGGGGCAGCGGCTGCCGTTTTCGCTTTCGTCGCTTCAGGTGCTCGCGGGCAGGAAGTACGGCTACGAGCCGCAGCTCGTGCTCGATACGGCGCAGAAGCTCTACGAGAAGAAGCTCACGACATACCCGCGCTCGGACTCGGAATATCTGCCGCTGAACCAGCGAAAGGATGCGTCCGCGATCCTCGCGCATCTCAGGGACGGCGACGATGCGGCTCTGTCGCATTGGGCGGGCGGCGCGGACGCGAAGATCAAGAGCCGCGCATGGAACGACAAGAAGGTGACGGCGCACCATGCGATCATTCCGACGCGCGTGCGTGCGCGGCTCGGAACGCTCACGGAGACGGAGCAGAACATCTACCGCCTGATCGCGCAGGCGTTCATCGCGCAGTTCTATCCCGAGCATGTCTATGAAAAGACGCGTGCGGCTCTCGACTATCACGGCGAGGCGTTCGCCGTGAACGGGCGGCGCGAGATTCAGGCGGGCTGGCGTGCCATTTACCGCACGGCGAAGAAGGGCGCGGGTGAAGAAGCTGATGCGGGCGATGCAGACGGCGAGGAAGAAGAAGGCGGCGTCCTGCCGCCCTTGAAGAAGGGCGACGCCGTGACGTACTTGAGCGGCGCGCTCAAGAAGCGTGCGACGAAGCCGCCGCCGCGCTTCACGCCGGCGACGCTTCTGCAGGGCATGAAGGAGATCCACAAGTACGTGCTCGACCCCGAGGCGAAGAAACGCCTCAAGGACGTCTACGGCATCGGCACGGAGGCGACGCGTGCGGCGATCATCGACGATCTCATCAAGAGGCGCTTCCTTTTGGCGAAGGGCAAGAAGAAGCTGCTCTATCCGACCGATACGGCTTACCTCCTCGTCGACGCCCTGCCCGACGATCTCGTCTATCCCGACGCCACGGCGCTTTGGGAGGACAAGCTGCACTCGATGGCAGACGGCGAGGGCACGCTCGAAGAGTTCCTGTCGGCGCAGGTCGCGTTCACGCGCCGCCTTGTGGCGAAGGCGCTCGACGCGAAGATCGAGCGCGGGGGCGAGCATCCGTGCCCGCGCTGTCAAAACGGCGTCCTCGTGAAGCGCCGCGGCAAAAACGGCGACTTTTGGGGCTGCTCGAACTACCCGCGCTGCCGCATGAGCTGCGACGACAAGGAGGGAAAGCCCGATCTCGACTCGCGTGCGCCACGGGCAGCGTCGGCGAGGTCTGCACCGTCTCGCGCAGGTCAGAAGGATGTGCGCCCTGCCCGCAGTTTTGGCGCGCCCGCGCTTTCGGAGGAGGAGATGGCGGCATTCCTCGCCGAGTATGCGCCGCTGCCGTCCGCACAAGAGATGATGAATTCCCCTTCGGACGGCAAAAAGGGAGCAGGAAAAGCAAAAGCGGTTGTAGAATAAACGAAAGTAAGATATGTCAGTGCATTTTGATGGGGGAGAGTTCTTGGAAGATCCTTTTTTATTGTCTTTGAAAATTCTTGTCGTCTTTCTGCTCGTCTTCGGCAATGCGTTCTTCGTTGCGGCGGAGTTTTCCATCGTCAAGATGCGCAGTTCGCGGCTCGACGTGCTCATCGCCGAGGGCAACCGCCGCGCATCGTATGCGAAGAAGCTGGCTGATCGCCTTGACGTGGCGCTTTCCGTCACGCAGCTTGGCATCACCATCGTTTCCCTGGGCTTGGGCTGGCTCGGCGAGCCTGTCGTCGCTTCCTTGCTGCATCCGGCATTTTCGTGGTTCGGCGTGCCCGAGAGCGCGGTTGAAACCGTCTCCTTCGCCATCGCGTTTTTCCTCATCACCTCGCTGCACATCGTGGGCGGCGAGCTGATTCCGAAGAACGTCGCGATCCGCAAGGTCGAGAGTGTCGCGCTCACGGTCGCCTTGCCGCTCCTCGTCTTCCAGCGCATCATGTATCCTTTCGTCTGGCTGCTGAATCACGTCGCGAACTGGGCGGAGGAACGCATGGGCTTCTCCGTCGTGACGAAGGAGGAGGATGTGGCGCATACGGAAGAGGAGATCCGCGTCCTCATGGAGGAGAGTCATCGCCAAGGCTTCATCGATAAGACGGAATTGGAATTCGTCGACAACGTCTTTGACTTCGCCGATCTCTCCGTGCGCGAGATCATGATACCGCGCACGGACATGGTCTGCCTCGACCTTGAGGATTCCTTGGAAGAGAGCATTGAGACGGCGATGGAGGAGAGGCTCACGCGCTATCCGATCTGCGACGGGGGCAAGGACAACGTCATCGGCTTTTTGCATATCAAGGACTTTTTACAAACGCTTTACAAGAAAGAAGCGCCCGATCTTCGGAAGCTCGCGCGCCATGCGCTCGTCGTGCCCGAGGCCATGGCCGTCAGCCGCCTTTTGCAGACGATGCAGCAGGAGCGCTCGCAGCTTGCCATTGTCGTCGATGAGTACGGCGGCACGGCGGGCATGGTCACGATCGAGGACGTCATCGAGGAAATCGTCGGAGATATTCAGGACGAGTTCGATACGGATCGCCCGCTGGTGGAAAAGAAGGGCGCGTGCCTTTACTCTGTCGACGCCAAGATGCTCTTGGAGGAACTTGAGGACATCCTGGAGGTCGCGATCGACGAGGAGGAGATCGACAGCGTGGGCGGCTGGCTTTCGGCGCATGTCGACAATCCGCCGCGCATCGGACAGAAGGCGGCGTTCGGCGATGCACAGTTCTTCGTCGAGGAAACGGAGGGCGTGCGCATCACGCGCGTCCTCTGCCGCCTTGGGCGAGAGCCGCAGAAGGAGCATGACGAGATCGTCGATCTCACGCAGTCGCGCAAGACCGACGGCATAAGATATATGAGCGGGCGCCGCAGGGATGGAAAGGGCGTCCGCGTGAATTGAGATTCTCGTAAGGGAAGCCGGGGCTGGCGCAGGAGAAGATTGCGAAGCAGCCCGATCAGGGAAAGAACGGTGAGGACATGGCATCAAATTTTGATTTCTTGATGGCGCGAAAGGATTACAAGGCGATCGCGAAGACGGCGATGGAGGCGGAGCGGCGCTTCGGCACGTCATATCCGGAGTGTGCGATCTTGGCGGAGCGTGCAGTCAAGTTGGCGGTGCGCTGGATGTTCACGCACGATGCGGGACTCGCGCTGCCGTATCGCGAGGCGATCGCTCGCCTCATTCATGAGCCGACGCTCAAGAAACTCCGTCCGGCTGGAATGAATTCTCTCGTGCATTACATCCTGCATCTCGGCAATGTCGTCGCTTATCGCGGCATGGACGTCTCACGCGAGGAGGCCTTGCTCGCGCTGCGCGGACTGCACGCAGCCCTTTCATGGTTGGCGGCGTGCTACGAGGAAGGTTTTTCGCCGACTCCTTTCAATGAGAGCCTTTTGCCGACGGGCGGCAAGGAACACAATGCGAATCCTCTGAAACTTTTGGAGCTCTACAAGGAGCCGTTCGAAGGCGGCGCCCTTTTGCCGCGGCGCAAGAAGAACCGCGAGGCTTCGGAGAAGTTTGCCGCCCTGCGGGAAAAAAATAGGAACGGCAGCGTCGTCGAGGTGCCTGCCGACCTCCTTGCTGAGACGCGCGGCCGCTACATCTTGGTGGACAGTGCGCAGGCGGGATGGACTTTGGGCGAGGACTTCTTCATGAACGCGCAGATCGAGGGCGCGGGAAAAAAGACGCCGACCATCGACATCCTCTTCACCGACGCCGAGAAGAAACCGCTGGCCGTCATGGCGGTCAAGGCGGCGGAGCATTCCGCAGAAGACGGCGTCGCTCAGGCGAAGGAATGGGCGACGCTCGTGGAACAGAAGTACGGCGAACGTCCTTATATTTTTCTCCTGCGCGAGGGAGGATACTGCTATCTGGATGAGGCGAGCGGCACATTGCGTCCGATTCATGGATGCTTTTCGCGCGCCGGTTTGGAGCGGCGCCTGCGCTTCCGCCGCCTTTACGATCCGGACGGACATCCGGATCTTGCCGGGGACATTGTGAACCGCCCGTATCAGCAGGAAGCCGTCTGGCGTATATGCGAGGACGTGCATCGAGGCGTGCGCCGGCTTCTCGTTTCCACGCCGCCGGGCACAGGGAAGACGCGCATGGCGGCGGGCGCCATTGAGGCATTGCTCCACCAGAAAGCCGTCAGCAAGGTGCTCTACCTTGCTGATCGCGAGGAACTTGTGCATCAGGCTTACGAGCAATTTCGCATGCTGCTGCCCGACGCGAAGCTCGTCGACCTTCTCGGCGATGTGCGCGAAGAGGCGCAGGCAGACATCGTTTTCGCGACGGCGACCATCATGATGGACGCCGTGAACGAGAGCCGTACAGAAACGGGGGCGCGTCTCTACGATCCGGCGCACTTCGATCTCGTCATCATTGACGAGTCGCACCCGAGCATCTACGACGACCATCTTGTCATCCTCAACTACTTCGATGCGATCCTCTTGGGCTTCTCGTCGCTTCCACCGACAGCTCCGGGTGAAGCGGAGGTCTACCGCTTCTACGATCTTGCACCGGGCAAGCCGACCTTTGCCTACAGTTTGGCAGAGGCGCTGCGCGATGGATGGCTCGTCGACTTCACGCTGCGCGACGAAGCGCCTAAGGGCGTCATGGAGCCGCACCTTCACTATGCCGATCTCACAGAGGAGCAGCGAACGATCGCGGAGATGGAGTATTCCGATACGGGCGCGATCGCGAGCAAGGATTTCGACGTGCCGGCCGTGAACAACTGGCTCTTCAGCGAGGAAACGATCCAGGCGATGCTCGAAAACCTTTTGCAGCATGGTCTCAAAACGCCGGACGGCAAGCTCGGCAAGACGATCATCTTTGCGAAGAACAGTCTGCAGGCGAAGGCGATCGCCTTCATCTTCCAGCGGCTCCATCCCGAGTACGGCGCAGACTTCATCCGTGCGCTCGATGCCCGTACGCCCGATCTTGCCGAGGCGGTGCAGGCTTTCTCGCTGTCCGATGAGCAGCTGACGATCGCTGTTTCCGTCGACGTCTTGGACACGGGCTTTGACATTCCTTCCGTCGTGAATCTCGTCTTCTTCCGCAAGGTGCATTCGCTGAGCAAGTTCAGTCAAATGCTCGGCAGGGGCATGCGCTTCTGCGCCGACTTGAACGGTGAGGGAAAGGACAAGGAAACGTTCCTCGTCATGGACTACTGCAAGAATTTTACATTCTTCGATATGGAGAAGTGAGGGAAGTTTATGAAATTCAAGTTTTTGCATAACAACATCAACGTGCGCGACCTCGCGCGTTCGCTCGCCTTCTATGAGAAGGCGCTCGGTCTCAAGGAAGTGAGCCGCGTGGAGATGCCCGATTTCACGCTCGTCTACCTGGGCGACGGCGGCTCGACGCCGCACGAGCTTGAGCTGACATGGCTCAAGGATCGCGAGACGCCGTACAATCTCGGCGACAATGAGTTCCACCTCGCCTTCGGCGTCGACGACTTTGCGGCGGCGCACAAACTGCACGAGGAGATGGGCTGTATCTGCTACGAGAATGCGGCGATGGGCATCTACTTCATCAGCGATCCCGACGGCTATTGGCTCGAAGTCCTGCCGAAATGGTGATCGCGCAGTTCGAGCGGACTGGCGTATGGGGAAGGGGCACGTCAAGGATGCAGAATATGAGAGATAAGACGAACAGTCATAAGGGAACGAAAGCGGCGCGGACGGCATGAGCCTCCGCGCCGCTTTTTCTATATATAAAATTTATACGTTGATAAGTTTTTCTGGCGCGAAACGAATGACGGCTGTCGAAGAAGCCGAGGCACTTTCGCGCCGCTGCCAAGTCGGGGAGTTTCCCGCACCCAGGAAGGGAGAAAGAACATGAGCAAGAAAACACGCATCGTCGTCGTCGGCGCAGGCTTCGGCGGAGTCAAGGTCGTACGCGAACTGGCAAAGGATAAGAGCCTTGACATCACGATCGTCGACCGCCGCAACTTCCATCTTTTTCAGCCGCTGCTCTATCAGCTCGCGACGTCACTTCTTTCGACCGATGAGATCGCCTATCCGATCCGCTCCTTCTTCCGCCATAACAAAAATGTTGATCTCTTCATGGCGAAGCTTCGCGGTCTCGACAAGGAGCGCAAGGTCGTCATCACGAATCACGGCGAGATTCCCTACGATTATCTGGTTCTCGCGGCGGGCGCGACGACGAATT
>ERZ773009.2367-NODE-2367-length-12102-cov-4.663319_pt1 | contig 12102 bp, 1 predicted proteins | sample MGYA00580663_ERZ773009 | MGnify/ENA primary metagenome ERZ773009 (study PRJEB29015, sample SAMEA2737969) | human oral metagenome | biome: human oral; feature: human-associated habitat; material: dental | place: China | collected 2026 ... | reverse complement strand
AGAAAGGAAGATAAGAAATGAGAGGAATGAGCAAGAAGGACGCCTTGGCGTGTCAAGTTAGCCTCGGCCTCTTTGCCGGCCTCCTCGGCATTGCCTCGACGGCGCACGGTGCGCCGATCTATGACGGTGGCACGCTTGACGCTGACGGCAAGAAGGCAGGGAATGTAACGATTGATACGGCGACGGCAAATACGACGAAAATTACGAGTACGCAGTCGAACAACGTCATTGGCTGGAAGGATTTCTCCATCAAAAGTACGGAAACTGTAGAATTCGACGGCGGTGTGACGACGGGACCGAATGCGAAAAACTACCTCAATATCGTTACAGGCAATGTGACGTCGCATATCGACGGCAAGATGACGGGCGGCAACAATGTCTATATCGCCAATTCGCATGGCGTCATCTTCGGCAAGGATGCGAGCGTCAATGTCGGCAACCTCTATGTGACGACGCAGGATTTGACGGGGGTCGACTATTCGCAGGCGGCGAACAGCAGCAAGATCGGCAATGGTACTGTTATTGACACGCCGGCAAACGGGAAGGCGGCTTCGTTGGCAAAAGCCGATGTCGTCAGTCTCGTCGATAATGCCTCGGGGAAGAACTTGAAAGCAGCTAAGATCGTCCTCGAGGGCAGGAGCGTTCGCATCATGAACGATGCGAATATCGAGTCGAGCGAGGTATATACGCTTGCCAATACAGATCCACTGAAGGTGGAGGCTAATGGCACAAAGACGGTGCGCCCGTATAAGGGCTATGTGCATGTCGGTCATACGAATTCCGGCATACCGACAGACCCTCTGCCGACCGTAGGGTCTGGAGGAAAGTATAAGAACTTGACGCAGGACAATCTGTACAAGTTGATCGGTTCGGAATATGAGCTGGAACATATGGAACTGAACAAGAACTATATGCTGCACAGCAATATCGCCCTGACCGGCACGCACACGCCAATTGGTACGAGTGCAACTCCTTTCACAGGCAAATTCGATGGCATGTTCCATGAAATCTCGGGTTTGACGTTTGACACGGCGCACGAGGGCACAAGTGCGGAATATGTGGGACTATTTGGCACGACGAACGGCGCGACCATTATGAATGTCGGGCTGAAGAATGCAGATCTCTCTGCGGTTAAATATGGCGGCGGTCTTGTCGGTCATGCCAAAGGGAGCACGGTTATCAGTGCCGTCTATAATGAATCGACGACAAGTATGGGGAATGGCTCTTCTGCAGGAGGTCTTGTGGGTCGACTGTATGAATCTTCTTTGGATAATGCCTATAATTCAACCCCTGTAAGTCAAGGTGGCGCCCTTGTCGGTGAGATTGACGGCGGCAAGATATATGCTGCTTATAACTCTGGAACACTCGTTTCAAGTGTGAATTATGCCGTTTACAAGGTGAAGGGGGCGGCATCTACTCAACCTACAGTTATTAAGGAAACATATACAACGAATGGAGACTTGGTTCCCGCAGTGAGTGGGAACACGATTTATGATTCGTATCAAGTCGGTACATCTGATGGGCTGTATAAGGTTGCACCACCTACGCCGACGTTGACGGGTAACGCCAAACAGGCTTCTGATTATGTTGATTGGGACATCTCCGACGAGGGCGGCGCGAATACGACGTGGCGCATCTTCGCGGGGCAGTCGACGCCGCTTCTCACCGCCTTCATGCAGGGCACGGTGCAGGCGGAGTATTCGTATGCCGATTTCAATCAGCCGGGTGGTGCGCATAGCGGCAATACTGCCAGCGCATATACAGAGCGTATCGCTGATACGCTCAAGACGAACGACGGCAAGAGTATCCCCAAGCGCACTTACAACGCCACCTATCGCAAGATGACGAAGGCGGATGGGACGGAGATCGGCGGCATTTCCGATGTTACGATCCACGGCTATCCGAGTCCTGCGCCCGCCGCGCCGAACAACATCGAGCTGAATACCAATCATGGCCGCCGCAATGCGGGCAAGGAGGCCATGCTCTACAGCGGCCAGCATGGCTACGACGTCGCAGGCGCAAATCTTGAGATCGAGAAGCGCAAGGTCGTTGGCAGTTGGAATGAATTGACGATCGAGAAGGAATACGACACAGGTACCGATGCGACCGACGCGCTGAAGAAGTCCCTGACGGCGGACAGCATCCGTACATCGGGCTTGATCGCCGGCGACGCCGCGAAGGTGGATCCGAGTTCCCTGACGACGGTGAATGCGCAGTTCGCCGACGCCAATGCCGGCTACGGCAAATCGCTGACCGTGTCAGGTGTGATCAAGTTTACGGGCGCGGATGCGGGGAACTACAGCGACATCAATGCCAGTGGTCTTACACCGCCAGCCACCGGTCTTACGGGTAATATCCGCCAAAAGAAGATCGTCGTCGGTCTTGACTCTGCGAAGGATTACAGCAAGACGTATGACGGCACGGTGAACGTGAAGAGCACGGTTGATCCGAAGACGACGAACGATGTGCTGAAGCTCACGGCGAAGAATGCAGGCGGCTATGCCGCGGGCGACGTCAAGCTCAACTACACGGACATCAAGGCGAAGTACATGAAGGACAAAACGTCCGATGCCGACGCGAATGCTTCGGGCAATGCCAAGGTCGACCGCGACATCGCCTACAAGAACATCAAGCTTGCCGCCGGAGCGACGAACTCGACGGCGAACTATATGCTCGTCAATGATAAGGGAGACGTGCTCTACCGTGAGAAGGCTGCGGGCGAGGATGCGTACAAAGCCGCGCATGCGACGGATTACGCATCCCTTACGAATGATGCAAACAAATCGACGAATGACCGCTACATCGGCGCAGTGAAGACGGACGGCGCGACGATCTGGGGCAAGGGCACGATAGCAAAGCGCAAGATTGACGCGTCGGCTTTCACTGTCTCGGGTACGCCGAAGGTTTACGACGGCACGGACTACCTCGTCGTCGACGGCACGACGCGCAAGGTGCAGGGGACGGTCGACGCGGCGTCCGGTACTGCCACGGACACGGGAAAGAATGTCGCTGAGGCGGACAAGGACAAGCTCAAGTTCACCATCAGCGCAGCGGACAACAAGGCTTACTACAAGAACAGTGCCACGAGCACGACGACGACGAAGGACGTCTACGACGCGACCACGAATCCCACGGGTGCGCGTGTTCTTTCCTATACCCTCAAGGCGAGCGACACGACGAGCGGCGAGACGCTCGCAAACTACGAGCTTGATCTCGGCGGGGGCGTGACGCGTGCGCTCAATACGACGGATGACTATGCCGTTACGGGTGCGGGGCTCATCACACCACGCGACATCACGGTCGACCTCCTGAAGAAGACGGGCATCGACAAGACGTATGACACGACGACGGCTGTCACGGACGGCACGAATGGCACGACGAACAACAAGCTGTTCGGCACGAACTTCGGCTATGCCGATGGCACGACGGACGACCACAAACTCGTCGCAGGCGACGGCGCAGAGATCAAGGCGACGTCTGCCGTCTACAAGAAGAAGGCGAGCGGCTTGGAGGCCGCAGATAAGGACGTCTCGCGTGTGGGCGGCACGGCTACGGGTGAGGTCATCGAGAACGGTAAGGACGTCGAGTACAAGATCGAGCTTACAGGTGCGGACGCGGCGAAGGCTGCGGCCGCTGCGGCGAACTATCGTCTCAAATACAGCGTGGGTACGCAGACGACGAATGGCACCGTGGGCAGCGCCATCACGATGACGGGCACGGGCAAGATCACGCCGCGCGAGCTTGCGCTGAACAATCTGCCCGAAGTCGTGCGCTCCTACGACAGGACGGCGAACGTCTATGCCAAGCAGCTCAAGGACAAGGGCTACAACAGCGTCACGTCGGATCTGCACGAGAACGTGGCTCTGACGCTCGGCAATGATACGGATGTCGTCGGCACATATTATGAGAGTGCGGCTGCGGACGCTGAGAAAGCGACGGACGCCAACTACAGGAAAGACGGCACGACACAGATCTCCGGGAAGCCCGCGCAGTATACTGTCCGCTACAAGTCCGATTTCAAGCCGACGATCACGGATGGCAACTATGTCCTCAAGGATGCGTCGACGAGCACGGGCACGGGCAAGATTACGACGTTCGTTGCGGACAGCACGAACTTCAAGATGAATTTCGGCGTGCAGAGCAAGGTGTTCGACGGTACGGCGGCTGCCGGGGACCACAATCAGCTCAGCAAGCTGGAATTGGATTTCGGCAATGGACAGAAGCTGGATTTCCTCCATACGCCGCAGAAATCGTATGAGCGCATCGGCGAATTCGGGAACGAACATGCCAATGTGGACAAGGACGGCAACGCCCTCGTCATCGGCGGCACGACGCAGGCGGCGTATAGCTTCACCTTCAAGGTGAAGCCCATCCTGGGGGCGAACGCTTCGGACAACTACGATCTCAGCGCCTTGGCTCCGTCCGCCGACGGCTATATCTCCATGACGAAGGCGGCACATGGCAAGATCGCGCAGAGGAAGCTCCAAGCGACGCTCGTGAATCCGCAGCATGAGAAGGTCTATGACGGCACGAAGGATGTGACGAACGGCAAGGGCGAGAAGCTTACCGGTTCTTCCATTGTCCTCTTGGACAACCTCGCGCCGAAGGAACTTGGCGGCACCTATGGCGATGGCAGTGACATCGTCGGGGAGTATGATAATAAGAATGTCCAGTCCAACAAGCATGTCGTGACGTACAAGCTCAAGATTTCCCCGAATGGATACGAGAACGACTACTACTTCGTGGACAAGAACAATACGGTCGTGTCGGAGCTCAAGGGCGAAGGCGTCATCAAGCCGCGCGAGATCGATGTGGACTTCAATTATGCACGGAAGACCTACGACGGCACATCGGCTGTGGACAAGAGCATGCCTCCTTCGGGCACCTGGGGTTACACGCTCAAGCCGCACGACGAAAGCGCGGATATGCGGACGAAGGTGCAGACCCTGCTCAACGCTGAGCATCCGACGCTCAATACGGCGGCGCTCACGGGAACCTATATGGCCGCAGACGGCACGACGCCGCAGAGCGATGCCGGCGAGTATACGGACCGCGTGAAGTATACGGGCATCCAGGCGGCTCTCCAGGATTCCAACTACAAGATGGTATCCGATACGAGAATCGGGTCGGGCAAGATCGACAAGCGCACGTTCAATGCGGCCGATCTCAACCTCAATATCGCTGCCGCACGCAAGACCTACGATGGCACGAAGCTCGTCAAGAAGGCCGGCGGAAAGGCCGAAGACTATATCACCAGTTTGACGATGAACATCGGCGGCACGCCGAAGACATACGTCAAGAACACGGACTACTCGCTCAAGAACGCGACGTATGCCAACCCGAACGTCTCAGCGAACACGGGCACGGGCAGCGTCACCTACACCATCTCGCTGAAAAAGAGCGACGGCACGAACGGCTCGCTTCTGAACAACTACGAGTTCACGAACCTTCCCACAGGCTATTCGTTCGATGCGGCGAACGGCACGCTCTCGCGCACGGTGATGAACGGCACGATCGACAAGCGCAAGGTCTATGCGCATGTCAAGGACGTGTCGAAGATTTACAATGCAGATATCGATGTGCGAGGCGGAAGCGGCAATGGACATCTGCTCTCGAGCAGCGAGCTTGTGACGTTTGACAACAAGCTCAATGGCACGGCTGTCGATGACACGGGTCTGATCGACGCGCACAAGGGCCTCAATGCCACGACGGCCTCCTATCGCGACAAGACGGCGGGCACGGGCAACAAGGCGGTCGACTATACGCTCTCGATTGACTCGGATCCTGCGATTGCGGGCAACTATGTACTTCACGACGGAAAGACGGGGGCGGCGGTTCCTGTCGTTTCGGGCAAGTACGTCTTGACGACGACGACGAACACGATCAATCGCCGCGCCCTCAAGATTCAGACGCAGGCTGGCGTCACGAAGGCGTTTGACAACACGGACGTCGTCAAGGTCGGCAATACACCTTCTACGACGGGGCAAGGCCTGAGCTTCGTCGGCGGCGACAAGCAGGGCAGCGATGCCGTCGATCTCAATACGACGTACACGCGTGTCTACAAGTCGAAGAACGCGACGAAGACTGCCGCTTCGAAGGAGAACAACATCAAGTACAATAACATCCAGCTCACGGGCGGGGATGCAGCGAACTACTATCTCGCTGACAGCACCGGCAAGGCGCTTGATGCCGATACGACAGCGGGCTTCTTTAAGACGACGGGCTACGGCGAGATCACGCCGTTCCAGGTCACGAAGAACAATTTCAAGCTGAAGTTCCGCACGCAGCCGATCAAGAAGACCTACGACGGCACGGCGAACGTCGGCGTCGGGGACACGGCACACAATCAGCCGGCGAGGTGGGAAGACTACATCACGGACAGCTACGTCACGGACGGCGGCGGCACGAAGCTCTTCGACATCGATGTCGAGAAGGTCAAGTCGGCGACGTACCGCAATGCCGGAAATACGGCGGACGACAAGAATGCGGGTCAGAACAAGAAGGTGCTGTTCAACCTCAAGTTCTCGGATGCCGCGCAGAACAACTTCAATTTCTCCAGCGACTTCTATACGCCGGACGCCGACGGCAATCAGATGCTCTCCGACGGCACCTACAACCGCTATACGAAGGGCGACATTGAAAAACGCGTGCTGCAGGCGAATCTCGCTCATGCTGCGGGCGTTCGCAAAGTCTACGACGGCACGAAGGCGGCGGACAAGTCGAACCTTTCTGTCTTGAACTTCGTCAAGGCGGACGAGGGCAAGCTGACGACGACGGCGACGTTCGACAAGGCGACGGCGACGGTCGACCCGGGCGCTGCGGCGACGAACACGCGCCAGATCACCTATACGGCGACGCTCACAGGCGATGCTGCGGACAACTACGCCTTCGATACACTCACAGGCTCTGCGAGCAAGACGCTGACGGCTACGGGCGACATCGAGAGGCGCAAGGTCTACGCGAAGGTCACGGGAGCGCGCGAAAAGACGTACGACGCCGGCACGAAGGTGCTGATCGGCGGCACGGAGCGGACAGGCGAGGAGCTTGTGACTTTCGGCAAACGCACGGAGAGCGACAAGGACACGGGTCTTCTTACGGGCTACGGCACGAATGCGACGACGGCGGCCTATGCGGGTGCCAATGCCGCTGATGCTTCCGATACGGCGAACAAGCGCGTGGACTACACGCTCAAGATCGACGGCAAGGATGCCGACGGCACGGATTATGCGAACAACTACGTTGTCTACGATGCGGCGAATCCCAATACCGTCGTTTACAACAAAGCGGCGGGGACGAATCGCGGCCTTACGACGACGAACAACAAGATCGACCGTGCGCCGCTCTATCTGACGGCGACCCATGCCACGAAGCAGTATGACGGCACGAAGAAGGTCAAGAAGCCCGAGACGCTTCTCAACATCACAGGCGGCTGGCAGGGCGGCGAAGGCGGCAATCTGAACCGCACAGGCACAGGAAGCTATACGGCGGAATATCAGGAGGCCGACGTCAACCCCAACCCGAAGGGCGTCGACTACAAGAACGTCAAGATTGTCGGCACGGGGACGAAGCCGGCGAAGGCATCGAACTACTATCTGTCGTACAACGGCGCGAAGCTCACTCCGTCGAGCAGCGAGACTTATGCGCTGCACGGTACGGGTGACATCACGAAGCGCCAGCTCACGGGCGGTGCGCTCAAGGTCGGCTTCAAGACCGATCCGATTCGCAAATACTATGACGGCACGGCGGACGTCAAATCGCCTGCGCCCAAGACCTATGTCAACAACATTCGGGCGACGTACAAGGACGAGAACGGCCGCGACCAAACACTCGATGTGAAGAACTACACAGTCGAGCGTGCTGACTACCTCGCGAAGTCGGCTGACGCGGCGGCGAAGGACGTCGGCAAGGGCAAGGACGTCAAGTTCCAGTTCGCCTTAAGCGACGGCAATTTCGACTACTCACATGTCACGGGCGCGACGCTCGGCGCCGACGGCGTCTACCGCTTCAGCCAGAACTACGACCGCGATGCGAAGGGCATCGGGCGCGGCGAGATCATCGGCAGGCGCGTGGCCTTGACGCTCCATCTTGTGCAGAAGGTTTACGACGGCACGAAGGACGTCAAGAACGGCTACTATACGAAGGACGCGAAGACGGGCAAGCTCGTCGAACACAATCCGAACCTCGACTGGAAGAAGGTCATTACGCTCGACGGCGACGGCAAGATTGGCGGCGACGAGAACAGCGGCTTCGCCCACGGCGAGAAGCTCGACTTCAACGCGACGGGCGAATATAAGGATGCCAACGCGAACCGCGACCCGCATTACACGGGGGCGATTCAGCCGGCGAACAAGGACGTCACCTACAAGATGCGCCTCAAAGATGATGCGGCGAACAAGAACTATACCTTCCAGATTCGCGTCGTCGATGCGGCGGGCAATACGCTGAAGACTGCTACGTCGGAGACTACGACGTTCATCGATCCCACGGACAAGAAGATGCATGACGGGCACAAGCTCGAAGGTCTCGGTGATATCTGGCAGAAGCAGCTGACGCTGACGAAGACGAACGGCTGGGGCAAGAACTACGACGGCAATGCCAATGTCACGGACGCCGTAAAGAAGGGGCTTCAGTTCGACGGCGTCGCACAGAGTGACAAGGGGTTCTTCAACTTCAGCGACCCCGCGAATGCGAGAGCCAACACCTTCGCAGGGAAGCTCTCGGGACGCTACGGCGACCGTGCCGTGGAAGGCTCCTTCCTCGACACGCCGGGCAATACGGCTGTCTACAAGCATGTCAAGCGCCCGCAGGGCAATCTCAACGGCACGCCCGAGGCGCGTGACGTCGAGCTTACGGGCGTCAAGGATGCCCTTGCCAGCCTGCAGACGCCCGGTTCCGCCGCAAACAACTACTTCTACGACGGCGACAACACCGTCTACGGCACGGGCGTCATCAAGCCTTTGACGCTCGACCTCAAGAAGACGTGGCTGAAGAACGGCGCGGACTTCTCCAAGACATACGACGGAGATCCGCTCGCCAAGATCGGCGGCAAGGCGCTGAGCCCTGAGAACAAGCAGGCCTTCCACGACAAGCTCAAGCTCAGTGTCGATCTCGGCACGGGTGAAAGACCCATCGAGCTCGACTATACGCTGTACGGCGACGAGAAGGGCGACTACGAGGGCTACCGTCCGCACTACGAGAACCTCTCGGGCGGACATGCCCACCACGGCCAGAGCGACGCCAATGTGAAAAACAGTGCCGATCCGGCAGATACGCTGAACAAAGACATCGTCTACAAGCTCAAGCGCATCAACGGAGACAAGGCATGGGCGAACCAGGCTGAAGGTGCTCGTTACAAGGATTGGGAGCTTTCGGAGAACCCGAGCGGCGCCGATCTCCGCTTGAGCGACGCCGCGACCGATACCCATACCGACAACAAGTCGGGACTCAGGGCGGTGATCACGCCAAGGAAGGTCGAGGTGCAGGCGGACGCCTACAGCAAGATCTACGACGGCACGTCGGCTCTGACCGCACCTTCCCTGAGTGCCGGCGAACTGGCGAAAAAGCAGCAGGAGCTTCGCTCCAGACTGCACGTCACGGACAAGGATGCGGCGAAGATGCTCAAGGACGACGGCATCGACTTCACGGTCGATACCGATTCTTCGCAGTTCCTCGACAAGACCTCGCGTTTGGCTGACGCCAATGTGGTACGGGATGACAAGGGCAATGTCCTCAAAGATGGCAAGCTCGTGGAGTACAGACTCCAAAAGACGGGCGACGCCGTCAAGCAAGGGAACTATGAGCTGCCGTCGGCGGCACTTCCCTCGGGCGTGCAGACCGACACCGTGCTCGGCACGGGCAGCATCACGCCGCGCATCGTGCGCGTAGCGTTCGATCCGGCGAGCACGGCTGCGCCGGACAAGATTTACGATGGCACGCAGTATGCCGTCAAGGACGGAAAGATTCACAGCCGCACGTTCAAACTCGTGGATGCCGTAGGCGATGAAGGTGTCGTCGCTGCAGACGCGGGTGATGTCAAGCTCAATCAGACGCATAACGTCGGCAAGTTCGCCTCGCCGAACGTCAAGAAGGACAAGAACGGCGTACAGGCGCAGGACGTCACCTACCATGACGGCATAGAGCTGACCAATGGCAGGAACAAGGCGGGCAACTATACGCTCATCAAGTCCAACCTCAAAGATACGGCGAAGATCACGCCGCGCCCGATCACGGCGACGCTCAAGAATGAGCCGATCGTCAAGGAGTACGACGGCACGCGGGAGGTTCGCGATCTTCGCAAGTATATAGGCAAGGACGCCAAGGGCAAGGATGCGTTTGAAACGAAGACAGCTTTCCGCGAGGGCAACATCCATCTCGTGGATAAGAATGCGAAAGTCACGGGCATTTCCGCCCCGGCACAGCCGACTTGGGAGGCCAAGGACAAGGCGAGGGGCATGACGCTGACAAAAGCGGAGTACGACAATAAGAACGTCGGCAAGAACAGGCGTGTGACGTACGACATCGCCATGAACAGCGACAACTACATGCTGGTCGATGCAGCGGGCAGTTCGCTGATGTCGGGTGACCGCAAGGCGCAGATCGTGTCAAATCGGGGCGAGATCAATCGCCGCAAGATCAAGATCGATGCTGCGAAGGACGCCAACAAGATTTACGACGGCACGGCGAACGTCCTCAATCCGCTCGGTAATCTGAGCTTCAACTATAACGGAGCGAGTGCGGAGCAGAATGAGGCGAACGGTCTCGTCAAGGGCGAGGGCGATGCCGTGAAGACTGCTCTGGGCGTCCAAGGCGTCTACCGCAACGACAAGGACAGCGACGTTGATGCGAATGCAGCCGACAGCGACGCAAAGGACTACAAGAATCACCCGGTGCGCTACACCTTCAAGAAGGAGCACAATCCCGTCCTCGCGAACTATGAAATCACGACGGCAAAGGGCGGCAACACCATCTACGGCAAGGGCATTATCCGACGCCGCACGCTGGACGTTCTGCCCGATTGGCAGGCGACGTACGTCGGTAAGGGTGGCATGAACTTCACGGGTCACATCGCAGACGGTTCGGCGCAGGCGAACGAAGGAAGCCCGCTGACGGACGAGGTCAAGAAAGATTTGCAGAGCTTCAACAGCGGTGTGTTCTTCTATGGGCCGAAAGGCAGCGTGGACTACAGCACCCCGGATCCGCATGAGATTCTGGGCTGGTACATGAAGAATGGCGTAAAAACACTGGCGAGTGGTAACTACACCTATGTCGATGGCAAAGGTGTCTCCCATGGCAGCAACTATACGCTTCGTTCTGTGCCGAGCAAGCTCTTTGTCGCACCGCGCACGGACGGCGTGGATCGCACGCTGCGCCCCGACAGCCAGGTGTACGTCCGTGCAAGCTACGATGAAAACGATACGTTCAGCGCACATCGTGGCCCGGACGCCTCGCTCGCCTATACGGGAACGGGCGTCAACTACGGCGGCACGAAGCCGCAGCAGGATACGAGCACGAATGCCAGCGATGCGGGCATCCGCCAGCAAGAAACAGGCACGAACATCAGCAGCAGCGCGGGCGTTGGCGGCGCTGCAGTTGCGAACGGCAAGGTGCAGGGCGCGACGGGCGCGATGAATGAAGCCGCGCGCGCAGCGGGCGCACAGCCGGGCGCAGCTGTCAAGCCGCAGGGCACGACGGGCGGCAATGCCGCGCTTGCCGGCGGCACAGCAGGTCAGGGCGGCTACTACAGCCCGGGCGCACAGCCGGGCGCAAGTGTTAAGCCGCAGGACGCAAAGTCTGGCGCAGCTGGCAAGCCGCAGGGCGCAGTGAGTGCTGTTGGTTCTGCAAGAAGCCGCACCGAAGGCGCGGGCAGCGTCGTTGACCGCGGCCTTGCCGCAGCGGCGGGCGTGAGCGCCGGCCCTTCGAGCGGTGCAGGCTCCTATGCGGACGGCTCTTCAAAAGCTGCCGACCGAGGCCTCGCCAATGCCTTGGGCAGAAGTGCGGGCAGTGCCGGCTATTACAACGGCAAGGGCTACAGCCATACTGACGATGACGAAGAGGAGGAAATCAAGAAGAAGACGAAGGCGTCGGCATGATCGCCGCGCGCGT
>ERZ773009.2366-NODE-2366-length-12102-cov-11.593592_pt1 | contig 12102 bp, 10 predicted proteins | sample MGYA00580663_ERZ773009 | MGnify/ENA primary metagenome ERZ773009 (study PRJEB29015, sample SAMEA2737969) | human oral metagenome | biome: human oral; feature: human-associated habitat; material: dental | place: China | collected 2026 ... | reverse complement strand
CGCCTGCGTCCTGGCCGTCGCGCTCGGTCTGGCTGCGGGCGCCCTCCGCCTCGCCCCGGCCACCCCCGACCAGCCCCGGCGACAGGAGCCGGGCGGGTCCGCCACCACCCCCGACACCAGCCTCGTCCTGAATCAGGATCTCGTGCGCGGCTCGACGGCCACCGCCTTCGAGTACGGCGGCGACGGCTTCCCCGGGGGAACGAGCCTGCGCTTCACCCTCGCCGTCGTCCGCGACCTCGACGGGGAGAGCTGGGACCCCCTGACCGAGACCGAGGGCGTCACCGCGCTCTCGCACCTGACGACGTCGACCGGCGCGCACGCCCTGACGGCCGGCGGGGCGATGGCGTCCGCCGGCGCCCCCTCCGACCAGCTGCCGCGGATCCTCGTGCGCGTTCGGGCACTGACCAGCCGGCGGCTCCCCCTGCTGCAGTCCACCGCCCTGGTGGGGCCGGCGGGCGCCGACGAGGAGGCGCTGCGGGCCGACCTCGTGGCGGCGACACGCGCGCTCGCGGGCGACGGCTTCCTCACGCTTCGATAACGTTTTCCTGGTATCTCCCTGACCTCGCGGTCGATACTGGCTGCAGGCTGCCGCTGCGCGGAGGCCGGTGCCCGCTCCCCGGGCGGGCGCGCTTGCGCCGATGGCCGCGGTGCCGGGCGAATGGGCGGCCGGGGCCGTCGGAGGACCCGTGTGGTGGACGTCGTACCCGGGGGAGTGAGGCAGCGCGCCGACACACCCAGGATCGGCTCCTACGATCTGCCGGTGACCTTCTTCCGCCCGCTCGCGCACAGCTCCGCCAGGCGACTGCGCCTGCGCGGGGCGCTGCTCGCGGTGATCTGCCTGGGAATGATCCTCGGCCTGTGGGGCGTCTTCGTCCTGTCCCGCAGGGGTCAGGAGCTGGAGGCGGCCGCGCTGAAGGGGTCCGAGATCGGCGCGCACTACATCAGCGCCGTGGCCCGCACCGTGCTCTCGGTGGTCTCCATCCAGGCCGCGGCGGCGCTCGTCGGCATCATTCTGCTCATCGGCCTGCTGCGGAGAAGCCATCGCCGGGCGGCGTGGGCCGTCGTCGCCGTCGTGGGGTCGAACCTGTCCGCCCAGGCCCTGAAGTACTGGATCCTGTGGCGGCCGGACTACAACATCTCCGCGCGCTGGGACAACGCCAACACCCTGCCCTCGGGCCACACGACCATGGCCACCTCGGCCGCCGTCGCCCTCATCCTGCTGTCGGGCAGGAGATGGCGGGCGCTGTCGGCCTGGACGGGGGCGCTGTTCGCCATCGCCATGGGCTACTCCACCCTCGTGTGCCAGTGGCACCGCCCCTCCGACGTGGTGACGGCCGTCCTCCTGTCCGTGGCCTGGGGCGCCCTGGCCGTGGCCGGGGGAGTCTGGGACTCCACCTTCTACGGCGCCCCGCGGGAGAGGGCCGGAGGCTCCGGGAAGGACTCCGACGACGTCGTGCGCCGCGCGCCGGCGCCGCCGCCGCTCTGGCGCTCGGGCGGCGGCGCGATAGCCGCACCCGCCTGGTCGTCACCCTCCACAATCTCACCGTCGGCGGCTGGATCACTCGTGCGGTCGGCGCGCGCCTGGAACGGCTGATCGCCGCCCGGGCGGACCTGGTGCTGGCCGTCAGCCCGGATCTGGCCGAGCGAGCTTTGGAGTGCGGCGCGGCGCGGGTCGAGATCGCCGTCGTCCCCGCACCGCGTCAGCCCAGCACCGATTCGCCCCCCCGCGCCTCCTCGGTGGAATCGGCGTGGCGGGGCGGAGGCGGACGCGTGCTGACGGCGGCCAGACTGACCCCGCAGAAGGGCATTGATCTGCTGCTGGAGGCCGCGGCCCTGCTGCAGGAACGGGTGAACGCCGGCGGGCTGGGCGGCGTCGTATGGGCGCTGGCGGGAGAAGGGCCGCAGGCCCCGGCCGTGCAGGAGCGCGTGCGCGCCTCGGGCCTGCCCGTGCGGCTGCTGGGCAGGCGCGAGGACATCGCCGTGCTCCTGGAGGAGGCCGACGTCGTCGTCCAGACGAGCCTGTGGGAGGGGCAGCCCCTGATCATCCAAGAGGCGCTGCGCGCCGGCGCCGCCGTTGTCGCCACTGATGTGGGGGGCACGGCCCTGACGGCTCGGGGCGGGGCCGTGCTCGTCGAGCCGCGAGCGCGGGCCGTCGCCGATGCCATCGCCGCTCTGCTGACCGACGACTCCGCACTCTCCGACGCCCGCGGGCGCGCTTGCGCGGCGGCGAACGACCTGCCGACCGACGACGATCTCGCCGACCAACTCGCCGGGATCCTGCCGCCCCCGGACAGGGCGAGTCGGGTTGATGCCGCTGACGGCCGGTGACAGCGCGGTTCCGCCCTCGCTCCCGGCACTCATCGGCGGGCCGCGCCGAGGCGGGAGACGGGCGTGTTGCATCGGACCTGCTAGGTTGAAGGTCCGTGAACAGCAACCGTGCGCGCCTGAGTGGAAGCCTGCCCGACGTCCCCCGCCACATTTTCGTCACCGGGGGAGTCGTCTCCTCCCTGGGCAAGGGACTGACCGCCTCCAGTCTGGGCCGTCTCCTGAGGGCCCGCGGCTTGAGCGTCGTCATGCAGAAGCTCGACCCGTACATCAACGTCGACCCCGGCACGATGAACCCCTTCCAGCACGGGGAGGTCTTCGTGACCGAGGACGGCGCCGAAACCGATCTCGACATCGGCCACTACGAGCGCTTTCTGGATGTCAACCTCACCGGTGCAGCCAATGCGACCACCGGCCAGGTCTACTCCACGGTCATCGCCAAGGAGCGCCGCGGGGAGTACCTGGGGAACACCGTTCAGGTCATCCCGCACATCACCGACGAGATCAAACGCGTCATGCGAGCCCAGGCCGCTCCCGGCGCCGACGGCGAGGTGCCCGATGTCATCATCACCGAGATCGGGGGGACGGTGGGGGACATCGAGTCCCAGCCGTTCCTCGAGGCGGCCCGCCAGGTGCGTGCGGACCTGGGGCGGGAGAACGTCGCGTTCGTGCACGTCTCGCTCATCCCCTTCCTTCCGGCGGCCGGTGAGCTCAAGACCAAGCCGACCCAGCACTCGGTGGCGACCCTGCGTTCCATCGGCATCCAGCCCGACGCCTTGGTTCTGCGCACCGACCGGCCGCTGCCGGACGGCGTTAAGAGCAAGGTTGCTCTCATGTGCGATGTCGAGGCCTCGGCTGTCGTGGAGTGCAGGGACGCCGCCAGCATCTACGAGGTGCCCCCGACGCTGCACCACGAGGGGCTCGACGCCTTTCTCGTCCAGCGTCTGGCCCTGCCATTCCGGGACGTGGACTGGACCGAGTGGAATGGTCTGCTCGGGCGCGTCCACGACCCCCGTTACCGGGTGGAGGTCGCCCTCGTGGGCAAGTACGTCGACCTGCACGACGCCTACCTGTCGGTTTCCGAGGCCATCCGCCACGGCGGCTTCGCGTGCAACGCGCGCGTCGACATCCGCTGGGTCGCCTCCGACACCTGCGAGAGCCTCGAGGGCGCGCAGCGGGCCCTGGCGGGGGTGGACGCCGTCGTGGTGCCCGGCGGCTTCGGGGTGCGGGGCATCGAGGGCAAGCTCGGTGCGCTGCGCTGGGCCCGCGAGCACGAGGTCCCCACCCTGGGTCTGTGTTTGGGATTGCAGTGCATGGTGATCGAGGCCGCGCGCGACCTGCTGGGTCTGACGGCGGCCTCGTCGACCGAGATGGAGCCCGAGACCCCCGACCCGGTGGTCACCACCATGGACTCTCAGCAGCAGTTCGTCACCGGTGGCGGAGATCTGGGCGGCACCATGCGCCTGGGCGCCTACCCTGCGGTTCTCACCCCCGGTTCGATCGTGGCCGAGGCCTACGGCGCCACCGAGGTCCGCGAGCGCCACCGTCACCGCTTCGAGGTCAACAACGCCTACCGCGATGCCCTGGCCTCTGTCGGGCTGAGGGTCACGGGCGCCTCACCCGATGGGCGCCTGGCCGAGTTCGTCGAGCTGGACCGCGAGCTGCATCCCTACTTCGTGGCCACTCAGGCCCACCCCGAGTTCAAATCCCGGCCGACTCGGGCGCATCCGCTCTTCGCCGCGTTGGTGCGGGCCGGGCTGGAGCGTCGCCGGGATGTCTACGCCTCCCACCGTCCCGGAGATCCGGAGGCCGAGGCGTCGCAGACGGGCGAGGAGGGGCGGTGAGCCCCGTCGGGCCGGCTGACGCCCGTGAAACCGGCCGGGCGGTTCGTGCGCACGAACGGGTCTGGAGCGGACCGATCTGCGCCGTTGATGATGAGGAGCTCGTCCTGGCCGAGGGACAAGAGCCGGTGCGCCGCCAGACCGTGGTCCACCACGACGCCGTGTCGATCGTGGCGCTGCGCGAGGGGGAGGACTCCTCCCGGGACGACGGCGCCGTCGAGATCCTCATGGTGCGCCAGTACCGTCATCCTGTGCGCGCCATGCTGTGGGAGGTGCCGGCGGGCCTGCTCGATGTGCCCGGCGAGGCGCCGCTCGCCGCGGCCCGGCGCGAGCTCGCCGAGGAGACCGATTACGTCGCGGCCCGGTGGGACGTCCTCGTCGACTTCTACGCCTCTCCCGGATTCACAACGGAGGGCTCGCGCGTCTTCCTCGCCCGCTGTCTGCATCCGCTGCCGGTCGACCAGCGCATACGGCGCGAGGCCGAGGAGGCCGAGTTCGTGCCCACCTGGTTCCTCCTGGATGACGTGGTCCACGCCGTCGCGGGTGGACGGCTGCACAATCCGTCGACCGTTGTGGGGGTCCTGGCCGCCGCCCGGGCGCGGGCTCACAGCTGGGAGGGTCTGCGCCCGGCGGACGCCCCGTGGCTGAGAAGCCCGCGCAGCCTGTAGGCCACTGAGGCCGTACTCCGCGGCGCCGTGCGACGTTAAACGCTTGACGTTCGACGGTGGTGCGGTTATCGTCACACCGTGACGAGCGGGCGCGAGGGTATGTCGTTGCTCGTCTGAGCGCTTCCTCCCCGGTTCCGCCGGTGCGCAGCCTCCGGGGCCTAGACGGCGATCCTCGGGGAGTGCCGCCCTCTCGTCCCGCGACGATCCAGGACGGGAGAGGAACGTGTCCTTCATCGCATCGATGCCCCCGCTGTCCCGCCGAGCCGTGCTCGTGGTGACGGGCCTGGGCGCCGTGGCCGGACTCGTCGAGGGTGTCAGCCGGCTCTCGGCTCCGGCGTCGTCGGCGTCCGCGGCGTCGCCGGGACCGTCGGCCCTCCCGGCCGCGTCGACCTCGTCGGTGTCCTCGGTGTCATCATCGACCCAGAGCCTGCGCGCCCGCTTCCACATGACGCCGCCGTCGGGCTGGCTGTGCGACGGGCAGCGGCCGCTGCGCTATGACGGGACAACCTTCTTCTACTACCTGCACGCCGACGACAACGCCGGTGCCGGAGGCTGGAACCTGGCCACGACGGACGACCTGGTCACCTTCGTCGACCACCAGCAGGTCATTGAGTCCCGCGGCAACGAGCCGGTGTGGACGGGATCGGCCGTCGTCGACGAGGACGACACGGCGGGCCTGGGCGCGGGAACGCTGGTCGTCCTGGCCACGCGGCTGCCCGACGGCCAGCCCATCCGCCAGCAGCAGTACATGTACTTCTCCCGCGACGGCGAGAGTTTCTCGCTCAGGCCCGACCCCGTCATCGCCAACCCGGACGCGGACACGGCCGTCACCGCGGAGGAGGTCGACAATGCCGAGTGGTTCCGCGACCCGAAGGTCACCTGGGACCCCGACCGCTCGCAATGGATCTGCGTCATCGGTCGGCGCAAGTACCTCTCGCTCTACGTCTCGGCCGATCTGACCGACTGGACCTGGGCGTCGAACTTCGACTATTTGCGCGGGGACGTGCCCGACCTGGGCGGAATGGAGTGCCCCGACATCTTCAGGATCGTCGCCGATGACGGCTCCGCCCACTGGGTGCTGGGGGCCAGCATGGACGCCTACGACGCCGGGCTGCCGACCGGTTACGCCTACTGGGTGGGGCGGTGGGACGGCGCGAACTTCACGACCGACACCCTTATGCCCCAGTGGCTCGATCGGGGCTGGGATTGGTACTCGGCCGTCACATGGCCCTCGCCTGATGATCCGGAGGGCCTGCGGTACGCCATCGCCTGGATGAACAACTGGCGCTACGCCGCGCGCGATGTGCCCACGGACGCCTCCGACGGTTACAACGGGCAGATGTCGGTGGTCAGACGGATCCGCCTGGTTCGCCAGCCCGAGGGCTGGTACTCCCTTCAGAGCGATCCCGTCCCGGCGCTGCGCGACGTGATGGATGAACCGTGCGAGCTCTCCGCGCAGCGGGTCAGCGGCTGGCAGACGCTGGCGTGGAGCGGGCGCGCCTACGAGCTCGAGCTGGACATCGAATGGGACGCGGCGACGGACGTCGGGGTCGCCGTCGGGTGCTCCGAGGACGACTCGCGCTACACGAGCATCGGAGTGACCGACGGGACGATCTACGTCGACCGCGGCCCCTGCGACCTCGAGTGGTGCTCCTTCCTGCCCTACTGGCGGGCCGAGGCCCCCATCGACCCGTCCTCCCGCTGGGTTCACCTGAGGGTCCTCGTCGACATGCAGAGCGTCGAAGTGTTCGTCGACGCCGGGCACACGGTGCTCTCCCAGCAGGTGTACTTCATGGACGGGGACGAGGGTCTGCGGCTGTACTCCTACGAGGGCGAGGCGACCTTCTCCAACATCGTCTGGCGCGCGACCGACTGCGACTGACCCGCCCGCCTTGGAAGCCGGTGCTCAGGCTTCTGAACACAAGGGGTTAATCGGTTGACGTATATGAGCTCGATGAGGCATTCTTGCATCGTCCGGGCCGACTCTGCTCGTGTCCTGCCCGTGGAAGGAGGGATGATGACGACTCTTGTCGAGGTGGCCGCCGCCGCGGGCGTGTCCACGGCCACGGCTTCGCTCGTCCTGTCCGGGAAGGACAAGGGGCGGGTTTCCCGCAAGACGGCCGAGCGCGTGCGCGCCGCCGCGGACTCCATGGCCTACGTGCGCGACGCTCTGGCCGGCGGCATGCGCAACCGGCGCACCCGCACCATCGGCGTACTCGGCGAACGGGTTCTGTCCACGCCCTACGCCGTGGCTATGATCGACGCCGTCCTGACGACCAGTCGGCAGCTGGGATGGTCGGTCCTGCTGACCGACTCCGGCGGGGACGAGGAGCAGACCCGCCGCGCGGTTCGCGAGCTCCAGTCCCGCCGGGTCGACGCCATCGTTCATGCGGCCATGTACCACCAGGAGGTGCATGTCGCACCCGAGCTCGAGACCGTTGCCGTTCTCAACGGCTTCGCCGACCGGGAGGACGTGGTCGGCGTCGTGCCCGACGAGGTCGCAGCGGCCCGCGAGGCCACGGCCCACCTGATCGGGCTCGGCCACAGGCGCATCGCGCACGTCACGGCCGTCTCCCCGGGCGTCATCGCCGTTGGACTGCGCCGCACGGGCTACGAGCAGGCGCTCACCGAGGCCGGCCTCGAGGCCGATGACGGCCTCGTCGTCTACGGCGAGGACGACCCGGCCGGTGCCGATGCCGCGGCTCGGACCGTCCTGGAGCGGCCCGATCGGCCCACCGCCGTCTTCTGCTTCAAGGACGCGATCGCCGCGGGCGTCTACCGTCAGGCCGCCCGACTGGGCCTGCGCATTCCCGAGGATCTGTCGGTCGTTGGATTCGACGATCTGGCCCTCATCTCCACCAACCTGGAGCCGCCGCTGACGACCATGCGCCTGCCCCATTACGCCATGGCCGACTGGCTCGTACGGGGCCTGGTCGCCGGGGACCTGCCGGATCCTCCCCGCACGGTGCGCTTCCACTGCCGATTGGTCGGGCGGGGATCGACCGCCCCGCCCCCTGCGCCCTGATCCGCGCTCCCCAGATTCCCGGGATCCCTTCCCGGCCAACCCCTACGGAAGACACACAAAGGAGTGCCCCATGCCCACCACTCGTCGCACTTTTCTCGGCCTCGGCGCCGCCGCGGCCGCGACCGTCACCCTTGCCGCGTGCTCGTCCCAGGGGGGCGAGAGCTCCGGGGGCTCCGGCGGCATCTCGCTGTGGACCCACAACGGCGGTAACGAGGACGAGCTCGCCGTCGTCCAGAGCGCCGTCGACGCTTTCAACGAGGCCAATCCCGACACCTCCGTCGACCTCAAGTCCTTCCCCCAGGCCTCCTACAACGACTCCATCGCCGCTGCCGCCGTCTCCGGCGACCTGCCCGACATCCTCGACCTCGACGGTCCGATCATGCCGAACTGGGCCTGGGCCGGTTACCTGTCTCCGCTGAGCGTCTCCTCCGATCTGGAGGGCAGGATCATTGACTCCGCCAAGGGCTACTGGAATGACACCCTCTACTCCATCGGCCCCTACGACACCTCCCTGTGCTTCCTGGGCCGCAAGTCCGCCTTCGACGCCGCGGGCGTGCCCGTGCCTGCGGTCGATAAGCCCTGGACCAAGGACGAGTTCAATGACGCCCTGAGCAAGCTCGGTCAGCTGCCCGACTACGACGTCGCCGTCGACATGGGCGTGTGGGACACCGCCGAGTGGTGGCCTTACGCCTACGCCCCCATGCTTCAGTCCTTCGGCGGCGACCTCATCGACCGCGAGACCTATCGGACGGCCGAGGGCTTCCTCAACGGCACCGCGGCCGTCGAGTGGGGCACCTGGTTCCGCAGCCTGTTCGCCGACGGGTACGCCTCCCAGACCCCGGGCACCGACGGCACCGACTTCCTCCAGAGCAAGGTCCCGCTCGTCTACACCGGCGGCTGGAAGGTGCTCAAGGCCCAGGAGGCCCTCGGCGAGGACGAGGTCCTCATTCTGCCGCCGGTCGACTTCGGCAAGGGCGCGCACGTGGGCGGCGGGTCCTGGCAGTGGGGCGTCTCGGCGACTTCGAAGAACTCCGAGATCGCCAACAAGTTCATCGAGTTCCTCATGCAGGACGAGTACCTCGTCAAGTACTCCAACGCGATCGGCAATTTCCCGTCGGTGGCCTCCGCCACTGCGCAGACCGATAACTACGGCGAGGGCAAACCACTCGAGCCCGTCTACGAGATCGGTACGACGTACGCGCTGCTGCGTCCCGCCACACCGGGATACAAGGTGATCTCCTCCGTCTTCGACAAGGCCGCTCGCGACATCGTCTCGGGCTCCGACGTCCAATCCGCTCTCGACCAGGCCGTCAAGGACATCGATGCCGACATCGCGTCCAACAACGGTTATCAGGCGATGTGACCGTCTGACGCCCATCGTCCCAGCTACCCGCTATCCGGTGGGGCGCCGCGGCGTCCCACCGGGAAGGAGACCTCATGCCGTCGGTCACCGGGCGCCGATCCAAGCCCCTGCGCAAGGAGGCGCGGATGGCCTGGCTCATGTCCTCGCCCGCCCTCATCCTCCTGCTGCTGTTCATGGGCATTCCCATTCTGCTGACATTCGCCCTGTCCTTCACCAACGCCCGCCTCATCTCCCCGAACCCTCCGAGCTTCATCGGCTTGAGCAACTTCGTGCGCGCCTTCACCGGCGATCCGGCCTTCCTGCGATCGTTGACGAACACTGCGTTCTTCGCCCTGATCGTCGTGCCCTGCCAGTCGGGCCTGGCCCTCGCCCTGGCGGTCCTCGTCAACGCCAAGGTCAAGGGCGTGACCGCGTTCCGAACCATGATCTTCATGCCCGTGGTCACCTCGATGGTCGTGGTCTCCATCCTGTGGAGCTTCTTCTACGAGGACGACGGTCTGATCAATTCCATGCTCACGACCGTCACCGGGGGAGCCTGGACCGCCGTCGCCTGGCTCAACAACCCCGGCACGGCCATGCCTGCCATCATCGCCTTGTCCATCTGGCAGGCCGTCGGGCTGCACATGATCATCTGGCTGTCGGGCCTCCAGGGGATCGACCCGGTCCTCTACGAGGCGGCCGACCTCGACGGCGCGAACGCCTGGCAGCGGTTCCGCTACGTCACCTGGCCCGGTCTGCACTCGACGATGGTCTTCATCCTCGTGACGATCACCATCGCCGCCCTCGGACTGTTCGTTCAGGTCGACGTCATGACCTCCGGCGGGCCCCAGGACGCCACCTCCACACTCGTCTATCACGCCGTGCGCAAGGGCTATCGCGAGCAGGACATGGGTTACGGCAGCGCCATCTCGCTGATCTTCTTCGTCGTCGTGCTCCTCATCTCACTTATCCAGCGCTGGCTCACCAGGGAGAAGGACTGATATGACCGCCGCGACATCCGGGAACGCCCCGCAGGTCGAGAAGGGCCGCGGCCGTGCCGCCAGCAGGGCGCGGGTCAGGGCGTTGACGTACATCGGACTCACCGTCGCCGCCTGCGTCGCCGTCCTCCCCCTGGTGTTCATGATCTTCTCCTCCCTGAAGACCGACGACCGGATCTTCGCCGATCTGGGCACCATCAAGGCCTTCCTGCCCGCAGGGCATCTGAGCCTGGACAACTACTCGGGAGTCTTCGAGCGCGTGCCCGCCGCACGCTTCCTGCTCAACTCCGTCGTCGTCACCGCGGCGATCGTCGGGCTCGGCCTGGTCGTCAATTCGATGATCGGCTTCGCCATCGCGCGCATGCGGTGGAGGGGCAGGAGCATCATCCTGTCGTTCGTGCTGGCCACCCTCATGGTCCCCTTCGAGACCATCGCCGTGCCGCTGGTCTTCTGGGTCGCCAAGCTTCCCTCCATGCAATGGGTCGTCGACGGCTTCCTGATCAAGCAGGGAATGCTCAACACCTATCAGGTCCAGATCCTGCCCTTCATCGCCAACGCCCTGGCGATCTTCCTGTTCGCCCAGCACTTCGGCGATATCCCCAGGGAGATCGATGAGGCCGCCCGGGTCGATGGCGCATCGTGGTGGACCATCTACCGCAGGATCGTCGTTCCCCTGTCCGGCCCGACCTTCGCCACGGTGGCCATCATCACCATGCTTCCGGCCTGGAATTCCTACCTGTGGCCTCTCATGGTGGTCCAGGAGGAGTCAATGCGGCCCGTGAGTGTGGGCATGCAGTACTTCTTCCAGCTCAACCCGGTGTGGGGGCAGATCATGGCCTACGGCACGCTGATCACTCTGCCCGTTCTCATCATCTTCGTTGTCTTCCAGCGCTCGTTCGTCCAGTCGCTGGCCGGCACCGCCGTCAAGGGGTGAGCCATGGCGCTGTCTCTGCCCGACCACTGGCTGTGGGACCATTGGATCGCCGACGACGGCGAGCGCTACCACCTGTTCTTCCTGCGCGCCTCGCGCGCGCTGCACAACCCTCAGCGGCGGCATTGGCGGGCCTCGCTGGGGCACGCGGTCTCCGAGGACGCCCGCACCTGGGAGCTGCTCCCGGACGCCCTGGTGCACAGTGACGGGCCGGCCTTCGACGACCAGGCGATCTGGACCGGCTCGACCGTCGTCGGGGCCGACGGGCGCCTGCGGGTCTTCTACACCGGGATCTCCCGGGCCGAGGGCGGCATGGTGCAACGCATCGGCTGGGCCGATTCGGCCGATGGCGTCACCTTCCGCAGGACGTGCGCCGAGCCGCTCGTGGCGGACGACCGTTGGTATGAGACGTGGAATCCCTCCTATCCCTGGGACGAGGCCTGGCGCGACCCTTTCGTCTTCAAGCACGACGATGGGCGCTGGCACATGCTCATCACCGCCAGGGCCAGGGGAGTGGACCGGCTGCACGGCGGAGTCATCGGCCATGCGGTCTCCGACGACCTCGACCACTGGGAGGTCCTGGCGCCGCTGACCGAGCCGTCCGTCTTCGGGCACCTGGAGGTCAGCCAATCGCGCACCATCGGTGAGCAGCATCTGCTGGTCTTCTCCTGCGGCGCCGACATGCAGGCCGAGCCGGGGCCGGGCGGCGTCTGGGTCGCCGAAGGGGGCGGGCCGCTCGGCCCCTGGGACATGGGCCGAGCCCGGTACGTTCGCCCCGAGCACCTCTACGCGGGACAGGTCCTGCCCCTGCGCGAGGGGCGGTGGGTCTTCACCGGTTTCGACCAGGGCGTTGACGGACGCTTCGTGGGCGTCGCCCCGGACCCCGTCCCCTGGGAGAGGGTCGAACTCGTCGCCCGGTGATGGCCGGGATGCTGACCGGAGTGCCGTAGCCGGGGCCGATGTCGCCCGCCG
>ERZ773009.2364-NODE-2364-length-12104-cov-4.908789_pt1 | contig 12104 bp, 5 predicted proteins | sample MGYA00580663_ERZ773009 | MGnify/ENA primary metagenome ERZ773009 (study PRJEB29015, sample SAMEA2737969) | human oral metagenome | biome: human oral; feature: human-associated habitat; material: dental | place: China | collected 2026 ... | reverse complement strand
TCACTTGAGCATGATTGCCGGCACTGATTTTTACATTGCCATCCATTGCCCCCAAGGTGCTTCGCGCATCCGATTGCGTCCAACCTTCCGATCTTGCCTCGGGATTTTGCCAACTCCGGAACTATAATAGATTGTAATGGCACAAGCGTGGACGCTTGCGCCATCATGGAGGCTGAATACCTATTCCCTAAAACATTTCCTAAATGCTAACTGCCATTTCAACAACTAAATCTATTACATCCCCAGTTTTAAGCTCTTCAAGAATATAAAATATTGATACCTTTTTTCCTATTTTAAATAATTTAAAGTCAGATTCATCATTTACATAAATACCAGATGACCATTTATTACCATTACCCAACATTAATTCAAATGAATTAAAGCCCCTAATATCATCTTGACCAGCTTTATATAATCTAATTATCTCTCCATTAATAATCCTATTTGGCAACACCCCCTTTTTAATATTTCCCCACCATTCATTAGAATTATATAAACCATATTTTCCTTTCAAACCAAATGGTTTATTGTTATCTAATGTTAATAATTGAACATTTCTTACATGTTCTTTATTTTTTAAATTATTCTGTTTTAAATCAAAAACAAGAATCATTGAACTATTTAATGATAAAAACATTACTTATCCTTATTTATTCTTTCAAAATTAATGATGCTATTATTAAATTTCTTCAAGGCTTCTGAAGATCCCAATCCTGTATTAACCACACCATTACCATTATTTATTCCCACCCTCCTTCCTTCTAACTTAAATTGAGCCTGATTATTATCAGCCCATCCTTTCTGAGCTCTACTCATATTAGGAAATACCTCTCGTTTAGTTGCACTATTTCCAACGACCCCAATATCTTGTAATGATTTTGATGTACCTGCTTCAACATGGAATTTCACCAAAATCCCTTCATATTTCTGAGAATATTCTCTTAGAGGAGATATAAACGTTTCATTTGTTGCTGGTACTTTTCCTTCTAACAGTAGTTTCTTATAATCAGGCTCTGACATTGTTCTGTAATAAACCTCATTACCGTATTTATCAATCTCTAAAAATGGGTTATGTGGATTAGATGTCTTCACTGCTTGAGATGGTTTAATTCCTACATTTGCAATCCTGACTGTGCCTCCAACTCCAATACCATACCCACTCTCCGCAATATTCTCAAACATCGTTTTTGCAAGCGGGTCTTTATTCGCATAAAGCTCACTAAAATCAAATAACGCTGTGCCGCTTTGATAATTTTCTGTCATGGATGCCGTGAGGCTATTAGCTTGCCGTGCGTATTGTTTTGCCCATTGTTGGGATTGCTCACTTTCTCCATTGGCATGCTGTTGTTCAAGGGTACGATAACGGTTTGCTTCATCTCTTGCACTACCATACACTTGGCTTACTGTTTCTTTACCTGCTTGTCGGTAATAAGATTTCCCTTCTCGGATGGCAGCGTTTAATACATAATCCGCTGTTGTTGTCGCATATTTTTTGCCATCACGATTTACCCTATTATATAAATCTTGATTCGCCGTCACATAGTTGGCATTAATAAGACTATTACGATATTCAGCCGATTGACGGTCTAACTCCGCAAACAGGGTATTATCTTTCGCCTCTTTTTGTAATTCGTTAAGATAATTTCGTGCTACCGCATTTTCTTCCACATAAGCAAAGTTATCAGACACCCCCCGCAGCGCTTCGGCTGTCAGTTGAGCAAGTGCCTGTTCTTCGCTTATGCCTTGCTGCTGGGCAAACACACCCGCCTTTTCACGAATTAGACTCAATGCATTTTGATGCAACTGACGATTATACGTCTCCGCATTGTAAGATGCCAAAGCCCCTTGTTTAATCGTTTCACTTGTCCCACCGGTCACTGCACCCGCTGCCGCACCTATCGCCAACGCGGTCATTTGTTGTGCCGCTTGTTTAAGCTTCTCCTTTTGTCCTGCATCTAACTTAAGGTCTTTCGTGTGTTCGTTTAAGTAATCTGTAACATACGTGTTCAACCACTCCGACCCTGCACCGGCTGCCGCACCTGTCGCAACATTCCCCCCTGACATCTTCGCTGCCAATGCGCCCGCAAGGGCATGCATCGCAATCTTCTCTTTGCTACCGTCTTCAAATTCAAATGCTTTGGCTACATCACCTGTGATTTTTGAAAATAACTCACCGGCTACTTGCGCCGCTTCTTGTTGTTCTTTGATTTCCTGTAAATCAAAGGCTTTCACCTTATGATTTGCGTTCTTCGTATCACGTGAAAGCGCGGTCAGATTTTCCGGTGTTTCTGTCTCTATCTGAATGTTGCCGCTGATGGCTGATTAGGCTATGATTGTGATGGCACAAACGTGGACACTTGCGCCATCGGGGGGGGGCAAAAAATTCAAAGAATTTTGAATATTGGCTCTGCCGATGGTTATGAGTAAAATTCACAATGCTTTTATTAAACAGCACTAGCGTGGGCGCTGGCGCTATCATTGGTGATTGTGATGGCACAAGCGTTGGACGCTTGCGCCATCGGGGTAGACACTCCTCAGTTAGACTCCTATCTACCATTTTTCAAAAAACGACTAAGATAAAAGCCAACTAATACACAAATAAATGATACTGGATACCACTTTAATATAGGTAATATTTTAATTTTAGTAAAATCAAAATTAAACTTATATAGAGAATATAAAGCTGCCATAAGAATCAAAAATATTGACATTTTTATAATCTCAATGAAATCATTTTTTTTCATTATTTTCTTTTCCTAATGTATCATAAACTTTATCAAAAACGTTTGTACCAGCCTCTCTTAAATATGGTGTTGCAAAGCTATTACCAAACTTAGCTTCTATAGTACTACCAACTATATTGCTTCCCACTGTTTTAGTAACATCATATTTTCCACCGTCCTTAGCCCAATCAACAGTCACTCCAAGCCCAATAACAGGAAGCATTGGCATGCCTGTAGTTGCTCCAGCTGAAAAGAATGAATATCCAACTTCTTTAGTAGATTTCAATAAATTATCTCTTGTTAACGGCTTCCCATTAGCATAATCATTAGCCTCGAAACCTGCTTTAATACCTCCAGCTGCTGCGGCATTAATTAAAGCTACTTTCGTTCCTTGCTCCCCCATATTTTTTACACCAGTACGAACATATTCTCTCGCACCATTAACACTTTTCCCAACTAAATCAGTATAAGCTAACTGTGTATTAACAGATGTTTTCGTGGCTGTATCTCTAACAACCCGATAACCAGCCGCAACATCCTTGCCTATTTCTCCAGCTACATACCCCATAGCAGATGCCATTTGACTCCCTTCTGCAACAACTTGATTACCTAATCTCGCTGTTGCCCCCAGTATCGGCTTAGCCCCCGCATATAAACTCGGTAAACTATAGATAAAATTTGCTGTTTCCGGACTTAATCCTGTCACTTGACTGAGCAATTGACCACCTAATGTATTTTGATTTTTACCGGTAAGAATCACTCTCCCGCCGGTATAAGTATTATCAGCTCCATAAGCAGCAACCGGTACGCCTGCCACGCATCCAATACCGGTTTCACAAAGACCTGTACCGACAGCCATAGCCGCAACACCTCCTACTGCTTGTACAACACCGCCAGCGCGTGTTGTTACAGCATATTTCGTATCGATTCTATTCGCGTGATCTAGCGCTTTATAAGTATTGTTATATTCAAATAGTTTGTTCTGCACACCGGAACCAAAAGGATCACTAAATGTTTCAGTTTGGCGTTTTAATAATGCTCTTTCTTGGGCATATTCCGCCGTATTACCAAGTTGTTCTACTGCTCTCGCTTGTTCATACGATTTGGCATAATCCGGATCATCTGTAGGAATCTGCGCAGAACAATGCACTAACGCACAAGCCGCAATTTCTAAACGACGTTCTTTTTCTTCATCGCCATTTGCAAGCAACTTAATACGCTCTTTCTCATTTTGATGAAGCTGTCTGTTATACGTCTCCGCATTGTAAGATGCCAGCGCCCCCTGTTTAATCGTTTCACTTGTCCCACCGGTCACTACACCCGCTGCCGCACCTATCGCCAACGCGGTCATTTGTTGTGCAGCTTGTTTAAGCTTCTCCTTTTGTCCTGCATCTAACTTAAGGTCTTTCGTGTGTTCGTTTAAGTAATCTGTAACATACGTGTTCAACCACTCCGACCCTGCACCGGCTGCCGCACCTGTCGCAACATTCCCCCCTGACATCTTCGCTGCCAATGCGCCCGCAAGGGCATGCATCGCAATCTTCTCTTTGCTACCGTCTTCAAATTCAAATGCTTTGGCTACATCACCTGTGATTTTTGAAAATAACTCACCGGCTACTTGCGCCGCTTCTTGTTGTTCTTTGATTTCCTGTAAATCAAAGGCTTTCACCTTATGATTTGCGTTCTTCGTATCACGTGAAAGTGCGGTCAAATTTTCCGGTGTTTCTGTGTCAATTTGAATATTAGACCCTATCGCTGATTGCGTTTGACTTGTAGCACTTTCATGTTTATTCCCTAAAGCACTCGCCGCGGCGGCCATCGCATTTTTAGCATTCTGAGCCATATTCGTTGAAAGCCCCGCGCTCATGCTTTTTACTTCAACCTCACTGCGGTTTTCAATATCAGTATGACTGAGCGATTTTGTTTGGAAGCGGTTTTTATCTTGGTCGGCTTCACTGTCAATCACAGAACCCGCAAGGTGCGTATTCCCCGCAACCTTAACATCCATTCCACCTTTGCCCACATGGAAGCCCGTTTGTTCTTCCACTTGTGCATAATTGAGTTTGGCTTTGCTTTGAGAATAGTTCGCTGACGCACTCGACCCTGCGCCGTAAATAGCCACACTAAAGCCCGCACCGGCTTGAGTTTGTTTGCTGTCGTAGTGATTGCTGTCTTGACGGCTTTCCAGATTCAGATTGCCTTTGATGTCGGCATCTAATTTATCGGTATTAACTACCGCACCTTTAAAGTTGGCATCATGACCGGTTTTTATCACTGTCTCTTGGGCGTTAATATAACTATTGCGTTGGGTGATGCTGTCGCTGTTTTCCCGTCCTTTGCCCACCTGTGCAGAGCCTTCAATACCCAATCCAAAACTATTACCATTCATCCCTAAGAACACCCCCACACTCCAGCCGCTATTTTTATTTTCACTGCGGTTGTAATAGGTGTCCTGAAGGGATTCTATATTTAGATTTTTCGCCGCATCAAACTCTGCACGTTTGGCATTAAGGTGAGAGCCTAAAACATCCACATTGCCTTCTCGACTAGTGAGATTAAGCGTACCTGTATTTAATTCACTACCTTGATGCGTGATAGTTTTCGTTTCACTGGTTTGTTTAGATTGGCTGGCACCAACACTGACGGAGATTTTCACACTAGGGCTAGAAATGTCGCCACCACCGTTCATATTTCCTAATGAGGAAAGGGTGTCTGCAACACCTTTTGCCGCGCCTAATACAGAACCAACTTCATAGGCTGCTTTCAGTTGATGTAATTGTTTTAATCGTGCATTTTTTACTTCACCGCTACGCTTCACGCTTTTCATGACCGATTGTGCCGCCTCTATCACCGGTGATGACACCGCCAAGGTTAAACCACCTTGTTTATACTCATGGCGCTCATTAGAATGGATAATATCTTTCCCCGCCTCAACCTTCACGCTCGCGCCTTCAACATCAATACGATTCGCTTTCGGTGTTATCATGTCCGTGCCCATCACTTGAGCATGATTGCCGGCACTGATTTTTACATTGCCATCCATTGCCCCCAATGTGCTTCGCGCATCCGATTGCGTCCAACCTTCCGATTCAACATGATGTTTTTCTGATTTCGAACCAAAGGTGATGCCTCCGCCACTCGTAAACACACCCGATGTCTTCTTCGTTTGTTGATGCACTTCTTTGAATCGATTGGTGTCCGCCGCAAGAACAACATCCTCTCCCGCTTGAATACTTAGGTTTTTATCGGCAATGCCCTGCAGTCCTTTGGCTTTCACATCTTTGCCTGCACTTAACAAAATGTCTTTTCCACTAAGTTGTGTGCCTACATGGCTGTCTAATTGTGCTTTGTCTAAGCTTGTCTTCGTGGTCTTTGCCAAACTGCCGCTTTTCGTTTGATGGAACTCCTCAAAATCAGAGCTTTCTTTTGCTCCATTCAAAACCAAATCATTTTCTGCAATCGCGGTGAGTTTTTCGGCACTTTCAAGTCGGGCCCCTTCCGACAAGAGGTCTTTCGCCGCAACTGTGACATTCCCTTTGCCTTTGATATGGCTCACCACTGCCTTTTCTATTTTCTCGCGGCGAGAATCATTGCCTCCCCCTATCTTTTCATCATATCCCACCGAAAGTGCGGTCAGATTTAAAGCCGTTTTAGCTTGAACCAGCGTGGTGCCTTTACCTTCATTGATAATATCTGCGCCCTGTGCCTCCAATTTATTGGAGGAAAGATGTAATGTGCCGTCTTCCCCCTTCACATGGAACAATGCTTTACGTGCAAGCGTGGTTTGCTCGCGTTGAAAACCGGATAACGCGATTTCATTTGTGGCTGTCGTACTTCTATGAGTTAAATTACCGCCTACATTTGCCACTAGCGTTTTTTCGGCTTCTACAGTACCGCCAATGTTGTCAAAATTGCCTTTTGTTTGAATACCGACTTGTTCACCTTGAATGACGCCTTCATTAAATAAGCTTTCCGCATTTAACAAAGCGAGTTTTCGTCCGACAATAGTTCCGCTGTTAACAACCTGATTACCGTGTAAATCAATCTCTTCCCCAGAAAGCAAACTTCCTTTTCCATTGATATCGCCCGGTTGAACCATGGCATATACACGTGGCGCCATGACGTTAACTTGTTTACCGCTTGGTAAAGTCACTGTTTTTTCTTCAAACCATACGATATCCGACGTTAGTTGTGCCACTTGAGCAGCCGACAATGCCACACCCGGCGTAAGATTGAATTTTTTTGCAAACGTAATACCGTTATCCATTAATGCCTTATATTGACTTTCCAAATCTTTAAATTCGCCTAAAAACATTTTACCGGTAAGTTGATTGATTTGGTCGCGCACTAAATGCTGCTCATAATAACCGTCACCAAGGCGTTTAAGGACATTTTGCGGATCGCTACGCAATGCGCTGAACATGTAGTCACTGTTAAGCCATTTTTTGCGATCAGTAAATGCCGGATCTGTTTCGATTAATGCGCCCTCTGTTTCCGGATTGAGTCGGTATAACGAAGAACTTGGCAATAACACCTCATTCGCTTTTGTCATTAAGGCTTGGCTTTGGGACGGATGGGTGGACGAATTATTTCGATAATCCACCTGTTCCTTACTTTGTGCCACCCCCATTTTAAATTCTGTTGTCACATGGTTGTTATAAGCATTGACTGAACCCCAATCCCGCTGAAAATAGTTTTTAAACCCACCACGCCAGCGATCTGCCGTCCATTGTGATGTGCCGTATTCATTTAATACGTGATAGCCGGTTTCATCTTCATTGCGTACATCACCATTTAAGCTTAAACGTCCGCCGGATATCATCTGGCTTCGATCATTGAGCACTTGTGCACCATTGATAGCAATATCTCCGCCGGCCAAAATTTGGCCTGGTAACGTGGTTTTTACGACGCTTTCATCAATGACTCGTTGATTAAGTTTGGTTATCCAAAAATGGCTAAAGGTTTTACCCAATAAACGTTGATTATGTTCGGCAATTTTACTTTGCAAAGCATTAAACGCCTGTTCATTGGCATCAATCCAACGTTTAAATGGTGCAATTGCCTGCTGATAATCATTTAAACGTGTTTCATAAGTTGCTTTTTCTTTTTCATAATTGGCTAAAGCAATGTTGTAATCAGCAACAGCTTTCTCATAATCCGCCAAACGGGCAGCATAGCTTTCTGCTTTTTCTCTTCTGTTTTTTCTTGGTTTTTCGACTTCTGTTGGTTTGATCGGTTCTTCAGGCATTTCAATATCCGCTAAACCTGCCGGCATCTCCGTTGGTGCTTGAATGCCGAAATAAGCCCATGCCGGATTCTGTGGCCCATATACGGACTCCGGTTTTAAGCGGCAACTGGCTTCATTGGTATAATCTTGACACTGATATTCATTAACTGTCGGTAATAGTCGATCTGCACGAATTTCCTCTCCCTCTTCTAACGCCTTTGCTCCGTCTTGACGAAATGCCAATTTCCCTGCACGACTAAATGGAATCCATTTTAATAAAGCGTAATCAATCCGCTCTTCAGTTTTATAGCCTTTCGGAATGACATAGCTCTCTGAAATCGGCTCATCTGATTGGTTTTCGATTTCTGCACGAAAATGTAGATTTCGATTAACTACATCAGCGACATTTAAGCGAATTGCCCCAGACGAAGATTCAATTGTGCCACTTTCATTTAATAATTGAGCCGCTTGCCCCTCCGCTTGATATTGGTCATTAAGCGAGCCGGCAATCGTCACCCCCTTCTCACCATATAATGTCGAGGCACCTTGTTGACTTGCTACGTAATTTGCTGTCTTGTTGTGGATTTTTTGCGCCCCTAAGGTGAGTGTATCCCGTGCGGCAATAATCCCGTCTTGACGGATGCCATCTGCGTTTAGTTCATCTTCATTGATAATCGTCGTTGCGCCAATAGCAATTTGGTTACCATAAATACGTCCGGAGCCGGTATTTTGCACTGTATCCGCTTTAATAATTAAATCCGGCTCGCGTTGTTCTCCACGGCTTTGAATTAATCCTCGATTGTTTACGGTCTCTTTAGTATTAATACGCACTGCCTGGCTTTGAATTTCCCCTTGAGATGTTTGTGTCAAAGCTTTTGCAGATAGGGTAACTTCTTGTTTTCCACCAATGACACCTGATTGCGAAACTTCATGCTGACTTTCAATTTTTGCTTTGCCTTGATGAGATAAAAGATGTCCACCTTTTTGATTATCGATGCTTTGTTGAGCGCGAACATGAAGATCCTGCTGAGCTTGAATGTGCCCGCTATTCACAATTCGTCCTTGACTATCAATGCTCACCTCACCAGCAGAGGCGCCGATGTGCCCGGCGTTGCGTACACCGAGACCTTGGCCGTTATCCACCAAATGAATTTTCTCGGCATACATGCCGCCCAATTGGCTCACATCAACGCTGTAAGCTTGCGAGTCCGCTAAAGTGCGGTCGCTTTCCACGGTGTTTTTATCGCCTACATAAACCACCGAATCATTCGTGCGGTCAACTTTGTTTTTACCAGTGGTAACTTTAATGGCTTTTTTCGACCACACACCGCCATCAATTTGCGCGTTTTCTGCAATGATATCGGTGTAATCCGCCTGGCGGTTATCCATGCCCTTGCCGGTCACCTTAACCTTGCCGCCGTTGACCTCATACCCTTTGAGCTCACCATTTTCTAATTGAGCTTTTCCCGTAGTCATGGTGGCGCGTCCTGCGTTAATGACACCACAACCATCGCAATGGATACCACTCGGGTTCGCAATCACAACATCGGCCTTTTGTCCGGCCACTTCTACATAGCCCTTTAACCGACTCGGAGCGGATGAATTGACTTCATTTAAAATCACCTTCGCTTCACCTGCGGCTAAATTGGGGTTGCCTTGTACCCAACCGGCCGTTTGGGTTTGTACCGCCTTACGAGCGTTGTTTAATACGGCGCCTTTTTCCGCTACATCAAATTGCGAGTATTGGTTACGCGACACGCCGCCTGCACTTGGTGTTTGAATGTTGACTTGTGGCAAGCCATTCGCCGTCTGTAACACCGTTGGTTGTTGATTACCTGGTGCTGATTTGTCTGCGCGAATCGCCATATCCGCATTTGCCAACGCAGCAGGAGAAACGAAAACAAACCCCAACGCTAACATAATGCTGAAATGAACTGGTGTGAGAGTGCCGAATAAAGTGGAAAGTGCGGTGGTTTTTAACGTTGTTTTTATCTCTGCACTTTCAATATTTTCGCTCGTGGCTTTGCCTTTTGATTTGGCAAGTTCCGATACAACCACAAGTTGATTTAATACTTGGCTAAAAATTACTTTGTAATGTTTTTTATTCATGATGTTTCCTTAATAATAAAATCTGCTTATTTTTAAAAATACTTAAAAACGATAACTGAGGTTAAACCCTGTTGTTACATGACTTGTTCTGAAACCTTGCGGTTTTCGAATTGGTGTGCCAACAAAATATTCATAATTTAGTCCCCAAAGATTACCGCGCATCCCCAATGCACCACCGGTTAAACTATTTCCTACTTGTAATTCCTCATTGCTTGAACGGACAATGCCTCGGTCGAGTCCGAGATAAATCTCATGTCCTTTGTTCATCACATTCCATGCCAGTTCGTTGCGCCAAAGCCAACCGCGCTCTCCTGAAAGAGTAAGTTCACCGTCAAACCCACGTACCGTATAGCGACCGCCAATACTGAATTTGTCTTGTTGCACGAGCGGTGATTTATTCCATTGCGCTTGCCAATAGGTATTAAAGCGCCAAGGTTGTTTTCCAATGTTGAACGGATAACTAAAATCAAGGGATGCGGTCAAAACCCGCATTCTTGAGGTGCCTTCATTAAATCGTTCTTCCGGTGCACGAAGGGCATTATTTGCACCGGTTCCCCGTTTGTAATTAGCTGAAATAGAAAATGTCGCTACGCCTACATAGTGCGTGTGCGTAAGACCTAGCTCCCATCCGGCTGTACGACGACGTTGAACCTCAACTTCCGTATCATTGATATAGTTGTGGGACTTTTTCGTCCATAAGGCAATATTCGTGTAAGTTTTATGTTGTGCGCCACGGCTCAATAGACGACTTAAATTGAGTTTCATTTGTTTACTTTCGCCGGAATACTCATAAGACTCAAAAGCACCCGCAACGGTTTGATGATAGGTATAGCGAGAACCGGAAAGCGTCAGCAAATAGTTTTTCCACGGAATGGAATAATACAAGCTCAGATTATGACTGCCATAATCTCCCTCAGCCGCATCACTATGTCGTTTAAAACTGCGCGTACCGCTAATATAAAACATATCATTTAAGCGAAGCGGGTTATCCCAAGAAAAAGTAGCGGCTCCCTGTAAACGTCCGGTCGATTTGGAGCCCGAATCATCCAATCCTAACGTTAAATGAAATGGAATGCGGTGTTTATATGCCACTACAATATCTGTCTCACCCAAAGCCTCTCCAGGCTGAAGCTCAATATTAACGTCAGCACTTGGTACTCTCTTAAGGTTTTCTAAGCCTTGCTCAATTTCTCGCACATTCAATAAATCCCCAACAGCCATCGGCATAGCAAACCAAAGCATGCTTCTTGTTGCAAAGGGAACAGCACTTTGGTCTTGTAATTGGATATGCCCCACTTTGCCCGGAATCACCGTTAATCTCAATACACCTGTACGTAAATCTTGCGGTTCCGCAACCACCCGTGTAGTCACATATCCCTGCTCAATCAAATAATTTTGAATCCGGCGTAATAACACGTTAATTCCTTGGGCACCAACACAGGCCGGTAATGCAAAATCGCCCTCAGAATAATAGACCGCACTTTTTGCCCAGGAAAATGAGCTGGGAGAAAAAGAGGTAGATTCTGAAACGGTGTGTTGATAATCGGTAAGAACAAGCTGATGAATAGGAAAACAGAGTTCTTCATTTTTTGGAAATCCAAGTGCATGTACCTTTTCACTTTCCAAGCGAACTGTCGGGGCTTTTACTTGTTGGGATTGAATCTCAGCATTTAAAATATTTTGTTGCTGTTGTTGGCGTGTATCGACTGCCTGCTGGGTGGCATCCTGTATTGAACTAGGTTCAGCAAACGCAGGTAAGATAGCTGTAGAAAGACTAAAAGCAGTGAAATAAGCAAATCTCATGTTTTATTGGTTCCATATATAATGAATAAAAATACTATTCCCTCTAAACGCCAATCACTATTGGCATTAACAGTTAAAAAAGTGCGGTCGAAATTCACCACGAAAAACGACCGCACTTTTTAATGGGTGATGAGGTTAAAAACCTTCTTTCAAACTCACCGTTAAGTTAAACACCAAATGTTCCGGATGGCTGTCTTTGCTGTCGGCACAGAAATAGCCTTCACGTTCAAATTGGTAGCCTT
>ERZ773009.2361-NODE-2361-length-12109-cov-6.102622_pt1 | contig 12109 bp, 9 predicted proteins | sample MGYA00580663_ERZ773009 | MGnify/ENA primary metagenome ERZ773009 (study PRJEB29015, sample SAMEA2737969) | human oral metagenome | biome: human oral; feature: human-associated habitat; material: dental | place: China | collected 2026 ... | reverse complement strand
GGCCTGTGCCCCAAGGGCCGCGGGGGCGCCAGGGGCCAGGGCCCCGGGACAGTCCCAGTCGTAGGGGAGGGCTGAGGGCGCGGACGGGGGAGGGGCCGGGAGCCTGGGGGCGGCGGGCAGACCTGCCAGGGCCGTCTCCATGACCTCCAGGCTCCGGGCCACCACGTCGGCGTCGGGACGGTCCTGCGGGTGCTTGGCCAGCATGGCGGCCATGAGCTCCCACAAGGGGTCCGGGACGCCGTCGGGCCGTCCGGGGTCACGGCGGGCGTGCTGGTGCAGCAGCTGGGCGGGCTCACCGAGGAAGGGCGGCACGGCGCAGGCCATGACGTAGAGCATGACCCCCAGGGAGTAGACGTCCGCCGCGGGGGTGGGGGCCTGCGGGGACAGGATCTCGGGGGCCATGTACAGGGGGGTCCCGATGGCGCCCGTGGCCTGCGCGGCGGTGAGGGTGTCGCAGATGCGGGCCACCCCGAAGTCCCCCACCCGGGGTACCACGGCGCCCTGCCCACCGCCTGCGGGCGTGCCCTGGGGGGCTGGCGCGACGCCGTCGTGGCCTGGGCGGGCCGCGCTCAGGAGGATATTGGCGGGCTTGACGTCCCGGTGGACCACCCCGGCGTGGTGGACGGCGGCCAGGCCCCGGGCGATACGTGACCCCAGGGCGGCCAGGCGTGCCGGCGGCAGCGGGCCCTCGGCGCGCAGCAGCCCGGACAGGTCCCCGCCGTCGACGTAGTCCATGACAATGGCGAAGGTGGATCCCTCGATGACGACGTCGCGGATGGCCACCACGTAGGGGCTGCGCACCCGCAGCAGGGTGGAGCGCTCCTTAATAAACCGCTCCACCACGGCGGGGTCGTCCACCAGGTCGGCCCGTAGGACCTTGAAGGCCAGGGGCTCGGTGGAGTCCACGTGGTGACCGCGCCAGACCTCCCCCTGGGCGCCCGCGCCCACCCGCTCCGTAAGGACGTAGGAGCTTCCGAGACGGCGGGCGGGGGTGTCGGTCATGGGGGCTCCCGGGTTCGTGGTCGTGGGCAGACGGCTCGCTTACGTGTACGCGACCCTACCCGCCAGGCACGCCTCCTGGCGGGTAGGGTCGGGGGCTGCTAGTTGCCCTTGTTGAGCTCGTCGAGGCTGGGCACCTGGTCGGGGCTGCCCTCCAGGGCGGCGTCCCCCAGGACCACGCTGGCGTTGTTCCCCGTGGTGCGGGTGACCACGATCTTGAGGCGCAGGACGTTGGTCATGTCCAGGTCCAGGTCGGTGAACGTCCCGAAGGAGACGGTCTCGGTCTTGAGCAGCGTCTGGTCGGCGTAGAAGTCCACCGTAAAGGTGGCGTCGGCGTCCTTGGAGTTGTCGCTCAGGCCCAGCTTGCCGGACAGGTGGGTGAAGTGGCGTCCCAGGTTCCACTCAGTGCTGCTATCCCTGGCGTATTCCGCGTTGTAAATGGAGTGGGCGTACTTCTGCCCATTGAGGGTCGCCGGGTTTGAGGAAAACGCGTTGGAGGTCACTGCCTTGAGGTCGGAGAGGTAGATAGTGGCCACCTTGGCGCCAATGGTCAGGGTGACCTCGGTGGGCACGGCCGCCCCGGCGGCCGGGTCGGTCTCCAGGACCTTACCGACCTTGGAGGCGTCGGAGACCGACTTCTGCTTGATCTTGACCGTGATGCTGCCAGGCAGGGCCTTCTTGGCCTCGGCCTCGGTCTTGCCCACCAGGTCGGGCATGGAGGTGAGCTTTGAGGGCGTGGCCGACGCCGTGGCCGACGCCGTGACCGAGGGCCTGGTCGAGGGGGTGGGTGAGGGCGTCGGGCCGGGATCCGTGGTGGTGACCGGTGCGGGCCCGGCCTTGTCCTCGCCCGTGTCCCTCAGGAGGTAGAAGGCGCCCGCGCCACCGGCTCCCAGGAGCACGAGTGCCACCACCAGGGCCACCACCAGCCCCCGCCGCCGCTTCTTGGCGGGCGCTGCGGGGCCGGCAGCGGCGTCAGCGGCCTCCGGCGCACCGGGGGCACCTGGGGCTCCGGGGGCTCCGGGGGCCGGCACCCCCGGGCCCGCTGGCATGCCGGGGTAGGAGGCAGCACTGGACGCGGAGCCAGGCACCCCCGGACCTGCTGGCACCCCCGGGTAGGAGGCGGCGCTGGCGGCGGAGGCTGAGGGCACTGCGGGCAGGACCCCGGTGGCCGGGATGCCGGCGACCATGGTCTGGTCCCCGCTGACCGGCGTCGCAGCCGGCAGGGCCTGCGGGGGCTCGGTGAGGGCGGGGGCGGGCGGGAGCTGCGCGAGCGTGGTGACCAGGGTGCTCAGGGCCTCGCGCACGGCGGTCATGGTGGGACGCGCGGCCGGGTCCTTGGCCGTCATGGCGGCAATCAGGTTCCACAGGGCGTCCGGCACGCCCTGCGGCCGCCCGGGCAGGAGGCCGGCGTGGGCCTTAATGAGGTAGGCCGGGGTGCCCACGAACGGGGTGACGCCGCAGGAGAGCTCGTAGAGCACGATCCCCAGGGAGTACACGTCCATGGCGGGGGAGGCGGGCATGCCGTCAGCCACCTCCGGGGCCATGTACAGGGGTGTGCCCACGAACATGGTCGATCGGGTGGTGGAGGCGGAGTCGCAGATCCTGGCCACACCGAAGTCGGCCACCTTGGGCGTAGGCGGGTCGGTGGCGGGGTCCAGGAGGATATTGGCGGGCTTGACGTCCCGGTGGACCACCCCGGCGGCGTGGATCGCCTCCAGGCCCACGGCGACCGAGGCGCCGATCCAGGCCACCATCGCCGGGCTCTGGGGGCCCTCGTGGTGCAGCTTCGCCGTCAGGTCGCCGCCTCCCACGTAGTCCATGACCAGGGCCAGGGTCTCCCCCTCGGCCACGATGTCGCGGATGCTGACCACCGCGGGGCTGGCGACCCGGCGCAGCGTCTCGCTCTCCTTGAGGAAGGCGCTGACCACCGAGCTCTCCCTGGCCAGGTCACGACGGAGGACCTTGAACGCCAGGACCTCCTGTGACCCGTCCGCGTGCCCGCGCCACACCTCTCCCTGAGCGCCGCTGCCAATACGCTCATCAAGGGTGTAGATGCTACCAAGCCTTTGCATAGTGGGCCTTTCCGTGGGGCCGGTACGGGGAACGGCTCTGACGGAGCCGGGACTATCGTAGACGGAGTGTGGTCTGCGACGAGTCCGTGGGGCGGGGCAGGTTACTGCCTCGCCTGCCGGGTGCCGGGCGGGACGTCGGACGGTGGTGGGGAGGCGCCGTCACTGCGTGGGTGAGGTTGCCCGCCTGCCGCCTCCGGGGACGACGTAGTGGGGAGGCGTCGTCGCTGCGTGGGTGAGGCTGCGCGGACGGCCGGAGGATAGACTCTGTCCGTGAGCAAGCAGAGTACCTCCGACCCCCTGGTGTGGATCGACTGTGAGATGACCGGCCTGGACCTCGACGCTGACGCTCTCATTGAGGTGGCCGTCATTGTCACCGACTACGAGCTGCGCCCCCAGGGTGAGGGGATCGACGTCCTCATCCGTCCCCCGGCCGCCGCCCTGGAGCAGATGAACGACTTCGTGCGGAAGATGCACACCTCCTCGGGGCTGCTGGCGGAGCTGGAGGGCGGGCTGCCCCTGGAGCAGGCCCGCAGGCAGGTCCTGGACTACGTGCGCTCCCTGGTGCCCGAGCCCCGTACGGCCCAGCTCGCGGGCAACTCCGTGGGTACCGACAAGGCGTTCCTGGTGCGGGACATGCCCGAGCTGGTGGACCACCTCCACTACCGGGTGGTGGACGTCTCCAGCATTAAGGAGCTGGCCAAGCGGTGGTACCCGCGCACCTACTTCCGCTCCCCGGAGAAGCGCGGGGGCCACCGGGCCCTGGCGGACATCGCGGAGTCCATTGACGAGCTGCGCTACTACCGGGCGGTGCTCTTCCCCGCCGACGAGGGGCCCACGAGCGAGGCCTGCCAGGCGGCGGCGGAGCAGGTGCTCGCCAGCCCGACGGCGGAGGTCATGAGGCAGGCGGGTCCTCGCTGAGAGGCTGCTGCCCGGTGGACCGCCCGGCCGGGGCGGGCGGCACGTGCCAGCGCTCGGCGTCCTGCACCCTGTGACGCCGGTACGTGATGCAGTCCACGGTGGGCGGATTGGTACCTCACGGGGTGAGTCGATAAAGTACGGCTCGTTGCGATTGCCCGCACGCTGGTGGCTGTAGCTCAGTTGGCAGAGCGCCTGGTTGTGGTCCAGGAGGTCGCGGGTTCAAACCCCGTCAGCCACCCCGAGTGAAGGGGACGGCCCCGTACCGCCGGAAGGTGTGTACGGGGCCGTCTGCCGTACCGCGGCCTTGCCGGGCCAAGGGCCACGCCCGGGCGCGACGGGCCCGGGTCGGGCGGGTCGTGCGTGCGGGCATTTCCTCTCTGCGCGTGCGCCCTCCCCGTCGAGGTCCTTCCGACCTTAAAGTATGTTGTATGGCCCCTCCTGCCTCCCCAGTCCCCTCCAGCGGGGAAGCGTCCGTCAGCTCACTGAGCCGCAGCCAGCTCATGGACGTGCTCACGGACACCGCCCGTGACCTGGATAACCTCGACCTCAGTCTGACCGCTCCCGGGGTCGAGGCCGCACGTCGTGCCCGGGCCAGCCTGGTCGCCCAGATACGCGACCACGTCCTGCCCCGCCTGGCGGACGCGGACATCCCCGCCATTGTCGTGGTCGGTGGCTCCACGGGCGCGGGCAAGTCCACGCTCGTCAACTCCATCCTGGGCGCCGAGGTCTCTGAGGCGGGCGTCCTGCGTCCCACCACCCGGGTGCCCGTCCTGGTCGTCAACCCCGAGGACGCCCAGTCCCTGGCGGACCACCCGGTCACGGGGGTCTCACGCCTGGTCACCTCCGAGGCCGTGCCCGCCGGCCTGGCCCTCGTGGACGCCTCCGACCTGGACAGCGTCCAGGAGGCCAACCGCACCCTGGCCTCGCGCCTGCTGGAGGCGGCGGACCTGTGGCTCTTCGTGACCACCGCCGCCCGCTACGGGGACCAGACCCCGTGGACCACGCTGGAGGAGGCGGCCAGGCGCCGTACCTCCATCGCCGTCGTCCTCAACCGGATCCCGGCCTCGATCCTGGCCGAGGTGCGCACCGACCTGGTGGCCCGCCTGGCCGGGCTGGGGCTGAGCGAGTCCCCCCTGTTCATCGTCCCCGACGCCGGCCCCCACGAGGGCCTGCTGACCGCCTCCTCCGTGGCCGAGCTGCGTACCTGGCTCCAGCTCCTGGCCGGGCGCCACCGCGCCGCCGGGCTGGTGCGCCGCACCGGACGGGCCCAGTGGACGGCCCTGCGCGCCGAGCTCACCCAGCTCGCCGAGGACGTGGACACCCAGGCCGACGCCGCCGCCGCCCTGGAGGCCGAGACCAGGATCCTGCGTCAGTCCCCGACCTCGGACCTCGCCCGTGACGTGGAGCTGGGCTCCTGCGGCGAGGGCGCTCCGACGACCCGCTGGCTGACCTCCGCCTCCGCCGGCGGCCCCCTGGCCTCCCTGGCCCAGGGCGGGCGCCTGGGACGCGGCTGGTTCGGACGGGCCACCCGGTCCCGTGCCGCCGCCCTGGCCGAGCTGGCCGTGGAGGTACGTGCCTGCGTGGCCTCCCGCCTGGAGGCCACCGTCGTGGCGGCCTCCGACGACGCCACCCGGGTGTGGCAGGAGGCCGGGGCAGGGACGGCGGCCGAGCGCCTGCTGCCCCGGACCGTCGACGCCGTCGACGTCCTCAGGACGTGGTCCGATAGTGTGACTGAGACCACTGTGATGGCGCCAAAGGGGCTGACCCCTGGCGCCACCGCCGACCTGCTGATCGCCGCCGCCGCCGGGGTGGAGGGGGCTCGTGGCGCCGCGGAGCGCCTGGGACTGGGCCAGGAGCTGGAGCGCGCCCAGACCTCCCTGACCCAGGCCCTCGGCGGTGCCCTCGCCGTCCTCCTGCCCGAGGGGGCGGCGGCCAGCCTGGCCCCTGACCCCTCGCTGGCCGCAGCCCTGCGCCTACGCGCCAGCGAGCTAGCTCCCTTCGCCCAGCCCGGAGGAACTGGAGGAATCGGCTATGACTGACACCGTGCTGGACGACCAGCACCTTCAGGAGCGCCTGGCCCGCATGAGACAGGCGCTGGACGCCTGCCCCACCGAGGTCCCCGCGAGCCTGGCCATCCCCGCCCGCACCGGGATGGACGAGGTCGCCAAGCGCCTGGCCCTGGGGGTGGACCACACCGTGGTCGCCTTCTTCGGCGGCACCGGCTCGGGCAAGTCCTCCCTGTTCAACGCCATCACCCAGCTGGACTTCGCCGACGTGGGGGCGCGTCGTCCTACCACCTCCCGGGCGGCGGCCTGCACCTGGGGCGACGACGCCGTCGCCCTCCTGGACTTCCTGGGCGTCAACGAGGACCGACGCATCCGCCGTGACTCCCTGCTGGACGCGACCGACCAGGACGACCTGGAGGGGCTGGTCCTCCTCGACGTGCCCGACTACGACTCGGTGACCACCGCCCACGCCCTCCAGGTGGACCGCCTCGTCCCGCTGGCGGACATCCTGGTGTGGGTGGTGGATCCCCAGAAGTACGCCGACGCCGCCCTGCACGAGGGCTACCTGCGGGGTCTGGGCGCCCGCCAGGAGGACATGCTCATCCTGGTCAACCAGATCGACACCCTGCCTGCCACGGGCGTGAACACGCTCCTGGCCGACGTACGTGAGCTCCTGGACGCCGACGGCCTGCGTGACGTGCAGGTCCTGCCGGTCTCGGCGGTGCGTGGGGACAACCTGGGCACCTTCCGCACCCTGCTGCGTGAGCGCGTCGCCCGGGAGTCCAACGCCGCCCGGACCGCCAGCGCCGAGATGGACGCCATTGCCCGGCGCCTGCGTCCCACCGTGGCGGAGCGCCTGGTACGTGTGGAGCCCGCCCTGGTGGCGGAGACCACCACCGCCCTCATCCAGGCCTCCGGCGCCGCCGCCGTGGAGGACTCCGTGCGGGCGGCGCTCGCCCACGCCCTGCCGCGTTCCCTGGCCCGTCCGGAACCTCCCTCCCGGGCGACGGTGGCCTCCATCCAGACCACCTGGCTGCGCCGCACCACCCACGGCCTGCCCCTGGTCTGGCTGCGCAGCGTGGAGGAGTCCGTCATCTCCCCCGAGGCGCTGGCCGCCCAGAGCACCGAGGCGGTGGGCAGCGTGCCCCTGCCCGGCCACCGTGCCCCGCTCATTGACCTCAGCTGGTGGGGCGGGATCCTGCTGTTCGTCATCGGCCTGGTCTGGGGCGGGATCGGCCTGTCCCAGGGCACCGTGGAGCCCGCCGCCGCGGCCGTGGGGCTGGTCGGCCTGCTCATGCTGAGCTGGTCCGCCTACCAGCGGCGGGTGCGGGCCCGCCGGGAGGCGACGCACTACGGCGAGCAGGTGCGCAGCCGTCTGGACACCGTGGTGGGCCGGGGGCTGGAGGCCCCGGCCACCGAGGTCCTGGGGCGTCACCGCCTCCTCCAGTCGGCGCTGGGGCTGCCCGAGACCCCCGGGACTGAGGACACCCGGGCCTGAGAGGATACCGGCTCGGGCTCGCCCCGAGACCCCGGGCCTGAGGGCACCCGGGCCTGGGGCCCGTCTCACGGTGCCGTGGCGTGCGGGCCGGACCGGCTCAGCAGCCAGTCCAGGTCAGCGGGGTGGGGGACACGCAGGGTCTCAATGAGCAGGCGCGTCACGGCCTGTGCGGTCGTCGCGTCGTCGGCAATGAGGCGGCTCATGACCTCACCCCCGGCCCACCCCAGGAGGGACAGCTCACTGCGGGCGGCGTCGCCCAGGAGCGCACGGCCCTGGGAGTCCAGGACCGGGACACCCACCTCGGTGCCCTCCCGTCGGCCGGTGAGCACCACGCTGGGCGCCTCGGGGGAGGGCAGCAGCGCCCGCCTGCCCATGAGACGTCCCACCAGGCCGGGGGCGGCCAGCTCCGAGGCGCTGACCGCGGGCGCGGGCGCCGTCAGCAGCAGCGTCGGGCGGACGGCGTCGTCCTGGCCGCCGCGCAGGACCTGCCCCACCAGGCGCTCCAGGCCGGGGGTGAAGCGTGCCCAGGAGCCGCGGTCCACCAGGGCGTCGAGGTCCTGGGCGCCCTCACCCGGGGCGGCTTCCCCGGTCACCCCGCCCGGGCCAGCTTCCCTGGTCACCCCGCTCGGGGCGGTCATCCCGCTCGGGGCGGCCGGGAGCGGGCCGGTGGGTTCGGGGACGTGGGGGGCGGAGGCGTGGGAGGCGGTCACGCTCTGAGGGTATCGGGGTGTGGTACACACCGGCCTCGGGCGTGTCTGCCGGGAAACACTCAGGTTGGCTGCGTACGGTGACGGCGGTAGGGGGACACGTGTGTGCGTGTGTCCGCGGCAGCGAGGGAAGCATGCGATGATCCGATTCGACCACGTGTCCAAGGTCTACAAGCGGGGGGCCCGGCCGGCGCTCGACGACGTCGAGATCAGGGTCGAGCGTGAGGAGTTCGTCTTCCTGGTGGGGGCGTCGGGCAGCGGGAAGTCCACCTTCCTGCGCCTGGTCCTGCGTGAGGAGCGCCCCACCTCCGGCTCCGTCCACGTCCTGGGGCGCGACCTGTCCCAGATCTCCACCTGGAAGGTCCCCCAGCTGCGGCGGCAGATAGGCTTCGTGTTCCAGGACTTCCGCCTGCTGGAGAACAAGACGGTGCTGGAGAACGTGGCCATTGCCTCCCAGGTGATCGGCAAGCCCCGCCACTACGTCCTCTCCGCTGTCCCCGAGGTGCTCAAGCTGGTGGGCCTGGCGGGCAAGGAGAAGCGCCTGCCCCACGAGCTCAGCGGCGGCGAGCAGCAGCGCGTGGCCATTGCCCGCGCCATGGTCAACCGTCCCAAGCTCCTGCTCGCCGACGAGCCCACCGGGAACCTCGACCCCACCACGTCGGTAGGCATTATCGGCCTCCTGGACCGTATCAACCGCCAGGGCACCACCGTGGTCATGGCGACCCACGACGACGAGATCGTCAACCAAATGCGTAAGCGCGTCATTGAGCTCAAGGCCGGTCAGGTGGTCCGCGACCAGTCCCACGGCTTCTACGGCTCGGACCGCTGAAGGAGAACCACAATGCGACTGCGCTTTATCCTGTCGGAGACCTTCAAGGGCCTGAGCCGTAATATCGCGATGACCATCTCGGTCATCCTGGTCTCGTTCGTGTCCCTGCTCTTCGTGGGCTCCTCCGCCCTGCTCCAGGACCAGATCTCCACCATGAAGGGGGCCTGGTACGATAAGGTAGAGGTGAGCGTCTTCATGTGCCCGCCCTCATCCTCGTCCGCCAACTGCGTCAACGGGGAGGCCACCCAGGAGCAGATTGACGCGGTGGAGAAGCTGGTCAACTCGGACACCCTCAAGCCCTACGTGAAGCACTACGAGATCGAGTCCAAGGCCCAGGCCTACGCGAACTTTATGAAGGCCTATGGCAAGTCGGCGATCGGCCGCAACGCCACTGAGGCGATGATGCCGGTCTCCTTCCGTATCAAGCTCCACGACCCTGAGAAGTACCAGGTGGTGGCCGAGCAGTTCGCGGGGCGCGACGGGGTGGAGCGGGTCGTGGACCAGGGCGACACCCTCGAGCCCCTGTTCCTGGTCATGAACCGGGCCTCCTGGATCACCGGCGGCCTGGCGGCGGTCATGGCGGTGGCCGCGGTCCTGCTGATCTCCACCACGATCCGCCTGTCCGCCATGAGCCGGTCCAAGGAGACCGGCATTATGAGGCTGGTAGGGGCGTCGAACCTGTTTATCCAGCTTCCCTTTATGCTGGAGGGCGCCCTGGCGGCGCTCGTGGGAGCGCTCCTGGCCGTGGGCGCGCTGTGGGCCGGGGTGAACACTATTGTGGAGGGCTGGCTGGCCAAGTCCATCAAGTTCACGACGGCCTTTATCGGTACCGGTGACGTCCTGCGCCTGGCACCCTTCCTGGTGCTCGCCGCGATCCTCCTGGCTGCCGCGTCCTCGGCCTTCTCCCTGTCCAAGTACACGAGGGTCTGATTCTCCATGCTACCGACTACCCGTTTCACTGCGGACGCCCTTGCCCGACGGCCCCGGCGCCTCCGACGCCGGGGCGTGGCGGCGGCCATGGTGGCGCTCACCGTCATGGTCCTCGGCGTCGGGGGCGGGGCGCAGGCCGACGACCGCTCCGACGCCGCCGCGGAGCAGGCGGAGGCCGAGCAGCGCAGGGCCGAGCTGACCTCCTCCCTGGAGGGGGTCAGCGCCGAGCTCGGGCAGGCCTACCTCGACCTCCAGAACGCTAAGACCGCCCTGAGCACGGCCCAGACCGACCTGGCCACGGCCGAGGCCGACCTGGCCGCCAAGGAGCGCGAGCAGCAGACCATTACCAACCAGCTGGCCGTGGCGCAGTCCACACTGACCACCCTGGAGCAGGAGGCCACCGGCTCCCAGGCCGCCACCCAGCAGAGCACCAGCTCGATCGGCCAGCTCGTGGTCTCCACCTACCAGGGGGAGAACTCCCTGACCTCCTGGACCTACGTGCTCTCCTCGGACTCCGTGGAGGACCTCACCCAGCGCGCCTCGGGCGTCGAGATCGGCTCCGCGGTCCAGGAGTCCGTCCTGGCCGCGGCCGAGACCGAGCGGGTCAAGGCCGAGAACCGCCAGGCCAGGCAGAAGGCCGCCACGCAGCGGGTGAGCGACCTCAAGAAGGACGCGGACGACGCCGCCGCGGCCGCCCAGACCGCCAAGGACACGGCACAGCAGAGGCGTGACGCCGTCGCCACCCTGGCGACCCAGAAGGCCAACGCCGCCTCCGTCCTGGAGACCCAGAAGGCGGGTCTGGAGGAGCAGCAGGCCCAGGCCAGTGCGGACGCGGCCGCGGCGGCGTCGCGGGTGGCCGAGATCGACGCCGCCAACCAGGTCGCCCTGAGCGAGGGCAGCGTGTCCTCCGTGCCGGCCTCCTCCATCCAGTCCGACTCCCTGGGCGAGGGCTACATCGGCCACCCCATCCCGGGGCCCCTGAGCGTCACCTCGCCCTTCGGGTACCGGATCCACCCGGTGACCGGCGTGGCCACAGGGCACCAGGGCGTGGACTTCGCGGCCAGTGAGGGCACCCCCCAGTACGCCGCGGTCTCCGGGACGGCGACCTACTGGAACTCCGCCTCCTGCGGCATCGGCATTGACATTAACGGCGGCTACATTGACGGGCACTCCTACGTCATCACCCTGTGCCACCTGTCCTCGCGCACCATTGCCGACGGGCAGTACGTCAACCGGGGCGACGTCGTCGGCCTGACCGGCTCCACCGGCTACGCCACCGGCCCCCACGTCCACTTCCAGGTGGCTCGGGACGGGGTCTACATCGACCCCATGACCCTGCCGGGCTTCTGAGCCGACGCGCCGGGTGCCCGGGGCGCGGGGGCGGGTGCGCCGGGGGCGTGCGGTCCGCTCTTGACGTCTCGCGTACCCTAGGTCATTGCGGTGCCGCCAGGCCCGCCACGCGCCGACGCAGCCAGTGGAAGGAGACGCTCGTGCCCAGCAGGCCCAGCAGGCCCAGGAAGCCGACGGCGGGGGAGCGCGCGAAGGCCGCCTCCGACGCCCACAAGACGGTCGCGCGCAACCGCAAGGCGACCCACGACTACTTTATCGAGGACCGCTACGAGGCGGGACTGGTCCTGACCGGCACCGAGGTCAAGGCGCTGCGCATGGGCCGGGCCTCCCTGACCGAGGCGTGGATCGAGATCGACCGTCACGGTGAGGCCTGGCTCCAGGGCGCGCACATCCCCGAGTACCTCCAGGGCACGTGGAACAACCACTCCCCCCGGCGCAAGCGCAAGCTCCTGCTCCACCGCGCCCAGCTGGAGCGGCTGGCGCAGCGGGTGAGCGCCAAGGGCTACACGGTGGTGCCCCTGGAGCTGTACTTCCTGGGGGGCCGGGCCAAGATCGAGATCGCCCTGGCCCGTGGCAAGCAGGACTGGGACAAGCGCCAGTCCCTGCGCGAGGCCCAGGACAGGCGGGAGGCCGCCCGTGCCATGGCCTGGGCCAACCGGCGTCGAGGATGAGACCTATCTCACTTGACGGACGGTAGGCGTTTTCTTATAATTTGTAGTGGCTGGTTTCGGCTGGCTGACAACTCCACAGGGGATGATCGGTTTCGACGACGGTCGTGGGTTCAGGAGAAGCGGGTCGAG
>ERZ773009.2351-NODE-2351-length-12140-cov-4.965494_pt1 | contig 12140 bp, 15 predicted proteins | sample MGYA00580663_ERZ773009 | MGnify/ENA primary metagenome ERZ773009 (study PRJEB29015, sample SAMEA2737969) | human oral metagenome | biome: human oral; feature: human-associated habitat; material: dental | place: China | collected 2026 ... | reverse complement strand
CGACGCTCCCCGCCAGCGGGTCGTGCGGCATCCTGCGCCCGCGGGCGAGGTCCGGCGGGCGGGTCCCGCGGGTGGCGGGGAGCGCGTCGCCGCGGATGAACTCGAGGTCGCGTCCCATGCGTCCCGCCTGCGCCCGCGTGCGACACCCCCCGCCGGTCCCAGACCAGCCTCGCCCTCCTCGCCCGCCCGGGCCGCCTCGGGCCAAGGCGCCTGGCCGGACGTGACGCGCCCGACGTCCGGCACGGTCCGCCGCGCGACCCTGCCGCCAGCCCCCGCGCTCCCGGCGACCGGGGCGACTCGGTGCCGTCGGCGGACCTCCTCCGCGCCCTCACGAACAAGTTCCCACCACGTCCTCCTTACGTATTGTCCCATAGGACTCAATTGTTCTCACTACATAAGAAGCCATTCAACAGGAAAAAACCCATAGTTCATGTCAACTACACCGAGGCATGCGAGAAAGGGTCGGGAGCCTGTCCTGGCCCTTGGCCCCAGGCGCCCTGCCGACGTGAATGCCATCCGCTTAAGTTAACTCTCTGTTAGACCACCGTTGACATGATGACACTTCGCCCCTCCGCTACGATGCCGTTGACAGACAACACGTCATGGGAAGACCAAGGAATGCCTGGCCTGATGCAGCAAGAGGCGAGGTAGCTTGCCATGTCAACGGTGGTCTAACAGAGAGTAAGTTAATGACATTGCGGCTGCGCCGGGGGATCTTTATTGAACCAAAGACAGCCCTACCGTCGACAGGCTGCGGGACGTCCCGGTGGCTCACGACTCAAGGCTGGGGATCACGTGACGCGCTTGTGGGGAGGCTCATGTCGCGCCCTCGCAGTCCGGGACAACCCTGGGGGACGGTGCCCGCGCCTGCCCGAGGTGCGCCCCGGCCGCCGCGAGTATCGGCCGCGCGCCCGTAGATCGCGCCTCCTCGCCCTGTCGCGCGCGGCGAGGAGGAGGTCATCCGCCTTGACCCCGCCCGACAGCACGTCGGAGGCACCCCGGCCTCTCCATGGCGCCGCGCAGGCGCCCTGGCACGAGGGTCGCCGTGTTCCCCGGGACCCCTCCCTTGGCGGCGATCCTGGGGGCGGACATGCCCCCGGCCTCGCCAGCAGCCACATGGCACAGGATTGGCGGTGCAGGTGCGCTTCGTGTTGCCCATCGTGCCTCCCCGCCTCGGCCCCCCGTCCCCCGCCGCCATGGCACGACGTGGCAGGGGATGTGTCACCTGAGACTATAAGGTACGTTGGAGAGCGTTACTTGGCTTATACTTGTATGTAACAAGAAGGACAAGAATAGAAGAGGTAGATACGACATGACTTCAGACATCCCGCACAGCAACCCCTTGTACGCCGAACTTGCTGACAGCCTGCGCAGCGATATCGAGTCGGGTATCTACGCACCGGGAGACCGCATGCCTAGTGAGCCCACCCTCTGCGAGACTACGGGTTATTCGCGCAGTACCGTACGCAAGGCGCTGCAGCTACTTGTAGACGAAGGCTACATCACCAAGTCGCAGGGCAAAGGCACCTTTGTGTCCGAGCGGGTACCACAACAAGAGGCGAACGCACAGCCCACAGCTGGCGCCATGCCGCTTTTCATGAGCTTCACCGAAAACGTTCGCACGCTGGGTGGCGTACCCATCACCCGTACGGTGGACATCCGTACGGTGTCTCCCACTCCTGGCCTTGCCGAGTTCTTTGGCGTCAGCGAAGATAACGTGTTCTTTGAGGTCTCGCGCCTGCGCATCGTTGACGGTGAGCCGGTGATGCTGGAGACCATCTGGCTGCCAATGACCTACGCCGACCTCACGGGCGAGGAGTTGGACGGCTCGCTCTACGCCTGCCTCAAGGCACGCTATGGCGTGGAACCGGGCGGCGGATCTCGCTCCATTGGCATCTGCTATGCCACAAGCCGCGAGTCGTTTCAGTTGGGCGTGGACAAAGATAGCGCGCTCATGCTCATCGAGGACCACGTCTACGACCAGACGGGCGCTCCGCTGCACGTCTCCAAGCAGGTCACGCGTGGCGACAAGTATCAGTTCTCCATGCGCATGCCTACCGTGCCAGCGTAGGGATGTGGGCGTACGCGTGCTGACGGAACGCTAGCTCTGGTGGTTGGTTCATCATGAAGGCGATCGCTTCTACCACCGCTACCTTGCGGACGCGGAGAGCGCTGATTTCGTCGGCGAAGTCGCCTATCACTACGACGAGTCAGAGCGGATCTACCTTGCCGACGTCATCGTCCTCGCATCGAAAGAGGGGGCATGGCCATGGCCGCTGCGGTCTTGACCTGCTCTACAGCGCCGCTAAGGAGAACGGGGTCGGAGTGCTCTGGGACAGTATCGCGCTGGACAACCCAGCCGTTGGGCTGTTTCTCGCGCACGGCTTCGTCGAAGACCGCAGGATCAATGAGGCCATCTACCCCCGCAAGGACCTCGTTCCCGTGTGTGCCTTAGCGGCGTCAGCGGGCTGAGCCATGGTGTACTGCAGCAAAAACCTCGCGGGGACGAATGGCATTCCCGTGCACGAAGAGTGTGTCTATATCGAGGTCGTGTTCGCCAAGGACCGGTTCGAGTCCCAGGCGGCGAGGTCAACGAGCATCACATAACCGGACGGGCTCTCCTGGCGGCTCGAGTCGGCAAGACTGGTGGCCACGTTCGGCAGGGAGATCTTCGACAATCTGGTCGTCCGCTACGACATCACTATCGGCCGCTCGCACAGGATGCTCTGGCGCGACAAGGGCGAGTAGTTCGTCAAGAGAGGGGGCTAGGCTAGGGCAGCAGCCCCTTCTCCCTGAGCTCATTGACGATCGTCGACTTGTGAACCCTGATGGACTTGCCGATGTAGATGTGAGACAGTGCCTGGCAGACGTTGAACGACTTCGTCTGCCCGATGGTGAACACCCCCTCGTATTATGTTAATTACTAATTTACTTATAATGCTCCCCAACGTGCCTCATAGTCTCAGGTGACACATTCCCTGCCATGTCGTGCCATGGTGGCGAGGAACGGGGGCCGAGGCGGGGAGGCACGATGGGTAACACGAGGCGTTGGCAGGCCGGAGGGGATAGGCAGCCCCCGCGCCCTGCCAAGCAGGTGCCCCCCGGGCCATGGGGCCGCGAGAGGCGGCTGACGGGGGTTAGGTGGCCGGAGGGCTGGGAGTGCGAGAGGCGCGGGCGTGCTCGCCCGTCGCGAGGCGCAACCGCACCCGGCGGCGCGCGAGGTGTCCCCACCACCTCTCGGCGGCGGCCGGGACGGCCACGCGGCACCCCGAGGCGCGCCTGCGCCGCTGGTCCTGTGCCATGTGGCCGCTGGCGAGGTCGGGGTGCCTCCGACGCGCCGTCGGGCAGGGTCGAGGCGAGCGACCTCCTCCTCACCGCGCGCGACAGGAGCGTCTGGGAGGACTGATAACCTGCACTTATGAAGTATGTTGGGAAGCATTAGCCAAGTTTATTGGAGCACAAGAAATGGCCAAAAGCTCGGCGAATGGTAGTCAAACGTAGGAGCACAGGCAGAGAGTCACCTCAGTGTCGCGGACTCATCCCCCGCTTAGAAAACACCTTCATAGGTCCTCTATATAAATTGTCTCTATCTTGTATTTTACTTGTATCTATGGAAAGATACAAGCTAAGGACAATGAGAGCCGACGGAAAGGACCAACCATGTTGCTCGTAGAGGAAGCCAAGCGGGTCATCGCCAAGGTCATTGCTGAGAAGGAGGGCGTAGGTGGCCTCAAGAACGTCGTGTGGGTCGCTGCGGGCGGCTCCAACGGCGGCAACTATCCCGCCCAGTACTTCATGGAGCACGAGGCCACCAAGCTCGTGAGCCACAGCTACACCTCCAACGAGTTCGTGCGCATCACGCCCAAGTTTGTGGGCGAAAACACCCTGACTGTGGTCGTCTCCATGCGCGGTACTGCCGAGACCATTGAGGCTGCGCGTGTGGCCAAGCAGCTCGGTGCGGCCACCGTGGCCGTCTACGTGGACGAGTCGGGTCTCACCGGGCTCTGCGACCAGACCGTCAAGTACGACAGCCTTGCCATCGACGAGTCCGACATGTCTTGCACCAACTCGGCCGTCGTGCTTGCGCTGGCCATGGAGCTCGTGCAACAGACCGAGGGCTACGACCACTATGACGAGGCCAGGGGCTGCTTTGATATCATCGATCCCATCTACCGCAAGGCTGTGGCCTACTGTATACCGCTCGCGCAGGAGTGGGCCGAGCAGAATGCCGACAAGCCGACCATCAACGTGATGGGCTCGGGCCCTGCCTTTGGCGCAGCCTACGTCTTCTCCATCTGCAACGTACAGGAGATGCTGCAGATCGACTCGGTGACCACCAACTGCTGCGAGTTCTTCCATGGGCCGTTTGAGATCCTGGACAAGCGCACGAGCGTGTTCTTACTGGTCTCCGTGGGTCGCAGCCGCGCCAACGACGAGCGCGCCATCAGCTTCCTCAACACCTACGGCGGCAAGCGCGTGTACACGCTCGACGCCAAGGAGATCGGCCTCAACGACCTGCCCGACACGGTAAGCGAGTACTTCAACCACATCCTGTTCTCACCCATCCTCAACAACGTGTACATGCGCGCGCTCTCGGCCGTCACGTACAAGAGCTACATGACCCGCCGCTACATGTGGAAGGTCGCCTACTAACCCTCACTTCCTGGTGCCGCCCAGCTTCTCCTTCCCGTCGGGCGGTACCTTTTGACCTGTACGAGAGGGAAGCCTGAGTTAAGTCGTAATGCTTGTTCCGTAGGGACGCGACCCCACGCTCCCCGACTTTGAAAAGCACATGATGATGCCTGGTAGAGGGTCTTGCTCGACTTAACAACAGGACCCTCCTCGCGTGACGCTCACGCTCGCCCGTTGGGTTGGCATGCGGAGGCGGGGATGACGGAGGGGCTGGAATGGACGGGGAACCTCACAGGCCCAAAGGCACCGAAACAAGGCACATGCGGGGTAACCGGTACCCCTGCGAGAGGTCGTGGCGCTACGAACCGAAGATAAGGCGGTCGAGGAAGGTCTCGGGCCGCTACCTGGGCAAGATCGTACCGGAGGAGCTGGTACCAAGCGCGAGCAGGACCGCGCGATCTCCGACGTCGTCGAGGTCGGCGCCTCCAACCTCGCCTGGTCGCAGGCTGCCGACATGCGGGAGAGGCTGGCCTGCCACCTCCCGGCGTGCCGTCCGGGGTGCCCGGTCGCCCGTCGCCCGCGCCTACGTCCGTGTCGTCCCCGCCCAGGGATCTGGGCGGGGTCCGCGCGAGGGTGTGCCCCCACGTGTGTGAGTCACTCGCCGCCGACGGCAGGCTCCCGCCCATCGGCGGCCACGGGCGCTCCTCGCGCCGGGGCCCTGACCTCGCCGTGCGTGCCTCCGCCCGCAGCCCGACTTCGCATGCGCGCCCTCGGTCGGCAGCGACGAGGCGACCGAGGGCCTGCTCCTCCCGAGCCATCTCTTTGCCACGGCCGTGACGGTGATCCCGGGGGTGATCGCCGCAGCCGGTTACTCGCGACGCCGAGCACGGGGACCGCGCGCAAACGTCGTGCGAGGCCGGCGCCTGCGGGTCCCGGACGGATGGCAGGCGGTGCCAGCGCGCCCTGCAGGAAGCTCGGCATAGAGCCCACGGACCTGTCCCTGCTCGGAGGGAAGGACAGTGTGCTAACCTAAGGTCTGAGCGTTACAGGTTAAGAGAGGCTTGTACGCACCATGTCACCACAGGCCACAGGATATCTGTTTGTCGCGTTGGCGAACGTAATCTGGGGCTTCAACGGGCTCTTTGTGAGCGCGCTTGAGGGCTAGGGCCTGGGAGCGGCGGGCGTTGCGTGTGCCCGCTTTACGGCGGCGACCGTGCTCATGGTGCCGATGCTTGCCTGGCAGGGCGCTCGGCAGCGGCGCAAGCTCCTTGCGGTGACGCCGCACCAGTTTGCACTCTACGTGGCAATTTGCCTGCTCGCCAATGCGCTTGCCTTTTCGGTCAGCTGCGTTGTTACGGCAGAGCTGGGCGTCACCTGCGCAGCAGTGCTGCTGTGCACGGCTCCGGTCTTTGGGCGTGTGCCCGCACGGCTGCTGTATGCGGAGCACATGACGCCGCAGAAGATCGTGGCCTGTGCGCTTAACTTTGTGGACGTAGTGCTCGTGGTGAGTGGAGGAGATCCGTCTTTGCTTTGTGGGAGGTGGGCTCTCGCTTGTGGGTCTGGTGGTTGAGCTTGCCAATGGCGTGCTGTACTTGCTGGTGGCTCCGCTCAACAAGGCACTGGCAAGCTCTGGCGTGTCCCGGCCCCAGCATCGTGTTCTGGTCGCTCGCCACGTCGGCACTTGGATCGGGTGTGCTCTGCGTACTGACGGGTACGAGCATGGCACCACTGGTCGCGCCAGCACCCCTTGCCTGTGCCTGCGTGTTTGGTCTAGTGCAAGTATCGTCGCCTACCTGCTCTGTACGCGCGGCATGGCGGCAGGCCTTGAGATCTCTCGGGTGCCGGTCATCACGTTGCACGAAGCTGTGGTGAGCGCCCTCGTAGGATTTGTCGTGCTGCATGAACTTCTAGGAGCGGGCCAGCTGGCAGGCACGGCAGGGGTCATCGGATCCATCGCCGTCATGAACCTCCATGCGCCGCAGGGATGAGCCTATGGCATACATGTCTTGCCCAGTACCAAGCAGCTGCAGGCAGCCTATAGGACAAGTGATGACCTTGCAGCTGCAAGGTACGACCTGAAGTAACGACGAGAGAGCCTACACGAGCTTTGAGCCGGTGAACGGTAGCCTATTAGGGTTGAACGGTTGTATGTAACTTGTTATTGATTATATCTATCTTGTATGTTATAAAGATAACAAGTAGAGATACAAGTAAGCAGAAAGGAGGAAGCAGGTGAGGCACGTGATCCTAGTATCACACGGAAACCTGGCACGGGGGATGGCCGACACCATTTCGATGATCGTCGGCGAGGTCACCAACCTCTCCACCTTCGTGCTGGAGCGCGACGACATGGATCCCATCTCTTACCAGGTGCGCCGCGAGCTGGACGGCTTTGACGCCTCCGACGAGGTCATCATCTGCACCGACATGGTGGGTTCGAGCGTCAACAACGATATGGTGAGTCTGCTCGGAGACTACCCCAACGTGACGCTTGTCAGCGGTATGAATCTGCCGCTGGTCATCACGCTGGTGCTCGACGAGGGCCCTGTGACCGAGGACGAGCTGGACGATATCGTTGCTCAGGCGTCCGAAGGAATTAAGAATTGCAGCAAGGTCCTGCGTGTGCAGGAAGAGGATGAGGAGGACGACCTATGATCAAGCTCGTGCGTCTTGATTACCGCCTACTTCATGGCCAGGTGTGCTTTACCTGGGTGCAGCATGTGAGCGCCCATCGCGTCATCATCGTGGACGACGACAGTGCCAACGACGACCTCAAGAAGAGTGCGCTCAAGCTTGCCAAGCCCCAAGGCGTACGCTTGAACGTCTTCACGCTGGAGCAGATCCTGGCCAAGATGCCCAAGGTCCAGCAGCTCAAGGAGAACATCATCATCATCTTTGGCAACGTGCACGACCTGGCCACCTTTGCCAAGACCCACCCGGAGATTGCCGAGATCAACTACGGCGCCACGGCCAACCGCTCCGGTGCCACCCAGACCGACCAGTCGGTCTTCTTGCTGCCCTCCGAGATCGAGGACACGCGCGAGATTCTGGCTGCTGGCGTCAAGATCTACAGCCAGCAGACCCCCGGCCACGCGCGAACCAACATCACGAGCATCTAGCCGGAGCAACGGGCCCGGGCATGCCCGGGCCACCCACTTCCCTCTCCCATAGCGCCACCACCTGGTAAGGACCCGCCGGGACGGCGGGAAGGGACCCTTTGTCAAAAACCACCCTCAAGCACGTTTGCAAGCACACCTTTGAAAGGAGCGTTGACAGATGAACTCCATCGGTATGGCAGTGCTCATCGGTCTGGTTGCGGTCTTCGCGATGCTCGACTCACGCCTGCTCGGCCGCCTCAACTTTGAGCAGCCGCTCGTCACGTCCGCCATCGTCGGCATCCTGCTCGGTAACCCGGCGGCCGGCCTCGCCTCTGGTGCCACCATCGAGCTTATGAGCATGGGTCTCGTGCAGGTGGGCGCCGCCGTGCCCCCCGACATGGTCATGGGCGGCATCATCGCCACGAGCTTTGCCATCCTCACCGGCGCAAGCCCCGAGACGGCCGTTGCCATTGCCATCCCCATTGCCGTGCTCGGACAGCTGCTCGGCGTCATGTTTCGTACCATCATCGCCGCCCTCGGCCACCGCGCCGACGCCGCCATCGCGAAGGGCAACTTCCGCGAGGCCATCAACTACCACATCGTGTGGGGTACCGCACTCTACTGCACCATGTACTTTATCCCGGTCTTCCTGGCCATCTACCTGGGCACTGACTTCGTCCAGGGTATCGTCAGCGCCATCCCCGACTGGTTCACCAACGGCCTCAACTTTGCCGCCAAGCTCCTGACCGCCTACGGCCTCTCGCTGTTGCTCTCCATGATGGCGAGTAAGGGCATGATGGTCTTCTTCCTGCTGGGCTTTTTCGGCTGCGCCTACCTGGGCATCGACGTGACGGGCATCTCCATCTTCGGCGTGCTTCTGGCCCTCATCCTCATGAGCCTCAAGTACTCCGGCAACGCCGCCGCTGCCACTGCTGGCACAGACGACGACTACGATCCCCTTGAAGACGACGAGCTGTAAGGGAGGCTGCGAACAATGTCTGAGAACACCACCGCCATCCAGGTCTCACCCATCAAGCGTTACAGCCAGTACTTCTGGCGCAGCTGGGCCATCCAGGACTCCTGGAACTACGAGCGCCAGATGAACATGGGCTTTCTCTACGGCATCGCCCCGACCATCGATCGCCTCTACCCTGACGTGAACGACCCCGAGCAGGTTGCCAAGCGCCAGGAGGCCTACGAGCGCCACATGGCCTTCTACAACTGTACCCCGCAGACCAGCGCCTTCGTCCTCGGCCTCGCCTCCTCGATGGAAGAGGAGTACGCCCGCGACCCCGAGAACTTCGACCCCGAGACCATCAATGCCGTCAAGACCTCGCTCATGGGACCACTCTCTGGCATCGGAGACTCGTTCTTCCAGGGCACCATCCGCACCATCGCCTTTGGCCTAGGCACTGCACTCGCCGTGCAGGGCTCCATGCTTGGCCCCGTGCTCGCCATGGTCATCTCCGCCGCGTTCTCCATTCCCATTACCTGGTATGCTGGCAAGTTTGGCTACAAGATGGGCAACAGCTTCCTCGACCGCCTGCAGTCCGGCACCATGGAGAAGATCATGTACGCCTGCGGCATCGTCGGCCTCATGGCCATCGGCGGCATGGTCGCTACGCTCATCGGCATCACCACGCCGCTCAGCTTCTCCGGTGGCACCGTCGTGCTGCAGGACATCCTCAACGGCATTGTCCCGATGATCCTCGACCTTGCGGCCGTCATGGGCATGTACTGGCTGGTGAAGCACAACGTTAAGACCAGCTGGCTACTGCTTATCTGCATCGTTGGCGGCATCGCCCTGTCCGCCTTCGGCATCCTCGCCTAGGCGCCCTCCCTTCCCGCCACGGGGCGGAGATGTACGCCCCGTAGTATCCCCTGCTCAGCATCGGGTGGAACCCCAATTACTTCCCAGAAAGGAACCTACCATGTCTCACCACACCATCAACCTTGCCAACGTCAAGGCCATCGTCGCCGAGATCGTTGCCAGCCATGACGTCAAGTCCGTCGCCTTCGTCGGCTGCGGCGCCTCAAGCTCCGAGCTCTACCCCGGCTACTACTTCCTCAAGGATGCCGCCCGCACGCTGCGTCCGTTCCACTTCACCGCGAGCGAGTTCAACCAGGACACTCCGGCCTGGGTCGACGAGAGCGCTGCCGTCATCACCTGCTCGCTTGGTGGCACCACGCCTGAGGCCGTCGAGGCTAACCACGTGGCCAAGAGCCTGGGCGCGACCGTCATCGCCGTGACCCATGCCGCCGGCTCCGCCCTCACCGAGGAGGCAGACTACAGCATCGTGCACGGCTTCGAGCTCAACTACGCTGCTAAGATCGAGAAGATGGGCTACGTCATCGCGCTGGCCGTTGAGCTGCTGCAGCAGACCGAGGGCTACGAGCACTATGACGCCATGCTGGACGGCTTTGACAGGATCTTTGACCTGGCCGAGTCGGCCGCCAACCACGCCAAGGGTTTTGCCGCCGACTTTGGTCGCCAGTTCAAGGACGATCCGCTTATCTACTACATGAGCTCCGGCGCCTCCCTCGACGTGGCATACTCCAGCTCCATCTGCCTCATGATGGAGATGCAGTGGGTCAACTCCGGCAGCTTCCATTCTGGCGAGTACTTCCATGGTCCCTTTGAGATCACCGACAAGGACGTGCCCTTCGTCCTGTTCATGAACGACGGTAAGACCCGCAAGGCCGACGCGCGCGCCCTCACCTTCCTCAACCGCTTTGACGCTAAGGTGGCCGTCGTGGACGCCAAAGACTATGGTCTGTCCTCCGAGATTGCTGGCAGTGTGGTCACGTATTTCAACCCGATGCTGCACACGGCTGTTTTCCGCACCTACGCCGAGGCCCTGTCAGAGGAGCGCAACCACCCGCTGACGGTGCGTCGCTACATGTGGAAGCTCGAGTACTAAATCCGGCCGTAGTATATCGAAAATCCCGACGGTAAAATTTAAGGTTTCGTTAGAGGGATTGCCAAAATCCCGCGAGAGGGCGAGCGAGATTGCGGCGGTGGGAGGCGTTCTCCTGCCGCCGCTGTGCTGACGAAAGGCAAAAGCATGGTGCTCAAGGCAGTGCTGTTTGACATGGATGGGGTCCTGGCGGACACCGAGGGCTTCTACAACCGGCGGAGAGCGGCTTATCTGACCGATGTGCTGCCCAGCTACGAGGGTCCGTGGGACTTTGCGGGTTCCAACGACCGGGCCATTTGGGAGACCATCGTGCCGGACGACCCGGTGCTGCGCGAACGGTTGCATGCGGGCTACGACGCCTATCGTGCGGAGCATCCGGAGGACTACCACGTGCTGGGTAATCCCGACGCGTCGACGATCTTTGCAGCACTCAAGATGGCGGGGCTGCTTGTGGGCATCGCGTCGTCATCCGAGGTGGCGATGATCGAGCGCATGATGGCCGAGACGGGCCTGACGGCACTCGTAGATGCCTACGTGAGCGGGCATGATGTGCCACACCATAAGCCTGCGCCAGATGTGTACTTCGCCTGCATGGAGCAGCTGGGCGTGCAGCCCGTCGAGTGCGTGGTGGTGGAGGATTCGCCCACGGGTATCGAAGCCGGTGTAGCGGCGGATGCGCGTGTGGTGGCGTTGACGCAGTACGTCGCGCCCGCGACGGATCAGTCGGCCGCGCACGAGCGCATTGCGCATCTGGGAGATCTACTGGCGCTGCTTGGTCTGTAACAAGTTGCGCGGGTGCTCTGGGGAAGTCCCGCTGCGGCGAAATGCTGGCTCGTACCAGTCGTCCCACCCTCCTCAGAAAACGGTACGGGGCCGCCTCACGCGTCGTTGTACGACATGGTCTCCGGATCGGCTATGAGCGCCTGCCGAAACTACAGGTCATTCCTCGCTGGCTTGTAGAGCTCGGTCACCTTCACCTCTTACGCACGCGATCGAACCGTTCCCACGATTCTACTCCCCTCATGAGCGCGACGCCCCGCCGGGCATGCCCCGGCGCTCCGTCACCCCGCCCAAGGCATGTTTCAGACTCTTCGAAGTTTTTGGTAGGTAGCACGGGCTAGGGAGACACAGAATAAGTGTTTAGCCCCTGCTAGGACCCCTGTCAATCGGTCGGTTTTTGGTCATGTTCGGACCCCTGCGGCCCCCTCGGGTGTCCCAGGTCCCTCTCGCGGCCCCTCCGGGCGCCCTCGCGGCACACCCGTCCCCTCGGCCGCCGTCAGGCAGCCGCCACGGAGGCCCCCAGGAGCTCCGCCTGCCTGCCCTGGCGCACACGGGCAGGTTGGCGCTGGCGAGCAGGGCGGGGATGCGGCTCGCGTTCCTCGCGATGCCGCGGTAGCGCACCTTCGCGTAGCCGAAGACCCGCCTGGCGATCTGGTGGGGGTGCTCGGCCCTCGCGCGCACGGAGGCCTTGCGCCGCTCCTCCCCGCGGTCG
>ERZ773009.2350-NODE-2350-length-12144-cov-35.149971_pt1 | contig 12144 bp, 9 predicted proteins | sample MGYA00580663_ERZ773009 | MGnify/ENA primary metagenome ERZ773009 (study PRJEB29015, sample SAMEA2737969) | human oral metagenome | biome: human oral; feature: human-associated habitat; material: dental | place: China | collected 2026 ... | reverse complement strand
TGAGCCCTGCGTCCTTGAGGACGTCGAGGGCCTCGGGCAGGGAGCGGTCCTGGAGACAGGCGGTGTAGGCGCCGTAGGTCAGTGGCATGAGAGGTCTCCTTGTGTGTCGTTCGGTACGTCGTTGCGTGGTGGTGTGTCTGAACGTGTCGGCCCAGCGGGTCGGCTGACGGCCTTCTCTTACAGGCTCGCGAGCTCGGGCAGGTCCGCGACGTCGACGGCCGCGCCCCCGGCTGCAGCCGAGCGGGCCACGGCGTCGGCCAGGAGCATCTCGCGGTAGCCGTCGGCGAAGCTGGCGCAGGGCGGCAGCGCCCCCTGCTCGGGCGTCACGCCGGCGATCTGCTGGAGGAAGGCGTGGGCCTGGTAGGTGAACTGCTCGATCTGAGTCAGCCCGACCCCGCCGAAGGCCATGGACGATCCCTTCGCGAAGTAGGGGAAGTCGGGGTTGACCAGGACGCGGCGGGCCCCGCCCAGGCCGGCCGGGGAGTTGACGTCGTCGATCTTGATCTCGCCGCAGCGGGCCAGGTCCCAGGAGGCGCGGCCCCGGGTGCCCAGGACGTCGACCATGAGGGAGTTGGGCAGCCCCCAGGCCACGCGCGAGCAGGAGAAGGTGCCCACGGCGCCATTGGCGAAGTGCGCGGTGAAGGTGGCGACGTCGTCGTTCTCCACCGGCTCGTAGGTGACATTGGCGGAGTCGCCGGTGTCGAGGGCGGTGCCGCGGGTGACGTGGCCGGTGGCCACGGGGCGCTCCTTGATGGAGGTCATCATGGCGGCGCCCGAGACCGAGGTGATGGGGCCGCAGATGACCTCGGCGGTGTCGATGAGGTGGCTGCCGACGTCACCCAGGGCCCCCGAGCCCATGGGGCCCTTGTAACGCCAGGCCATGGGGGTGGAGGGGTCGACGCCGTAGTCGCACCAGTAGCGGCCGTCGAAGTGGTTGATCTCGCCCAGGTGGCCCTCGGCGACGAGCTTGGCGAGCTCGGCCACAGCGGCGTTGCGGCGGTAGGTGAAGCCCACGCCGGTGACGACGCCGGCCTCCTTCTCGGCCTGAGCCATGGCGCGGGCGGACTCGAGGGTGTCCGCCAGGGGCTTCTCGCACAGGACGTGCTTGCCGGCCTTGATGAGGGTCTCGGCGATCTCGCGGTGCAGGGCGTTGCCCACCACGATGGAGACGATGTCGATGTCCGGGTCCTCAGCCACTGCCCGCCAGTCGTCCGCGGCGCGCTCGTAGCCGTAGCGCTGAGCGGCGTCCTCGGCGAAGGGGAGGTAGGCGTCGGCGATGGTGTGCAGACGGACCTGCGGCAGACCCAGATCGAAGACGGTGCCGACCTGACGCCAGGCGTTGGCGTGCGTGGTGCCGGCCATACCGGCGCCGATGACGGCGACTGACAGGGGAGTGGTGCTCATGGTTACCTCGGATGTCCTCATTGACGAGCGGGTGACTGGTTGAAGTCCTGTGCTGACAAGAATTCACGCGCGTGAACTGATGACCTCAGTCTGCGTTCCGGCGGTGGCGATGTCAACCGGTGAGGAGATCTTCATCCTGACAAAGGAGGCCGTTCCGAGGCGTGGTCGGAGAGGCTGGGACCGTGGTCCTCGGTCCGGCAGGCGATTCGAGGCGCCGCCGCTTCCGACGACAGTCGGTGCGTGAGCCGGCTCGGCGTCGGATGTAGTGCTCGTCAGCCGTGTTGTCTCATGGCTTCTAAGAGTTTCGGATGCCGTGACATCTCAAGACACTGGGGCGACGGGTGGATCAGGCCTGATTGTCGTCACTCGCCCAGCCGGCAGGGGGCTGGTTGGGTCGTTTGGGTGGTGCCTGGCGTGTACTGCACGAGGGTCGGGGGCTGCTGGGCAAGGTTCGGGGGTACTCCACAGGGGTGGGGCTCTCGTGCAGCACACACAACCCTTGATCAGTACACCCCCACCCTCGTGCAGTAGGCCGGGCCGGAGCCGGCGTTGAGTCAGTGCCATCAGGTCCTTGTGCAGGAGCCAGAAGGGGCCAGACAGGGGCAGATGGGGCCGGACCTGGGCGGGGTGCCAGAATCCCGCCGCAAGGACCGTGGACTCGATCACGCGCGAGGCCCGGCGTCCACGCAGCGGACATTATCCCTTGTCGATACGCCCGGAGGGGATCCCCGGAGATCTGCGATCTTTTCTCTGCTTGCGACGCCTGTGCGGTGTTGATGTCCGCCGTGTGGACACCTACGACCTGCCAAGCCTCTTTCATCGGCTCGCCGTCGCCTCAGGACGACCAGCCCCATCCTGGGGTCCCGCTCGAGCGAGTGTCTCAGAAGTCATGACACTCACATGTCTCAGAAGTGAGGAGACAAGACAGTATCGCTCGTCAGCGCCCCAGGGATGAGGCTCGCGCGACGAGCTCTGGCTCCAGGACCACGCTGTGGGCCTCGGTTCCGCTGGCTGCCCCGACCTGTGATCCGTCGTCGGACGTGAGCCCGGCGCGTCGGCACACCAGGTCCACGCCCTGCTCGCCCAGGAGGTCCTCGGGCTGGTCGATGCTGGTCAGCGAGAACTCCTCGCGCAGGGCCAGGTAGGTGTTGTCGTAGGAGGCCAGGGCGACGTCGACCCCGGGCTCACGGCGACTCTCGCGCAGGACGGGCACGGCGTCGATGGCCAGGACGTCGTTGTGGATGACCAGGCCCAGCGGCTCGGGGTGGTCCTGCAGGGCCGCCCGGGTGGCGGGGCCCGCGTCCTCGCCGCAGCTGCGTACCTCGAAGGCCAGACCGGCCGCGTCAGCGGCACGGGCCAGCGAGTGCTCACGGTCGTGACGGGAGGCCGCGTCGGTCAGGCGCGGGCCGATGTAGCACATGGTGCGCATGCCCAGGGTTGCCAGATGGTCGACGACGAGGTGCGCGGCGGCCTCCTCATCAACCCGCACCGAGTCGACCCGCCCGCCGGGACTGCGTCGCCCGATGACGCATACGGGCACTTCCTCGCCGATGGCCACCAGGTCCTCGCCGGGCAGCCAGGGTGAGACGAAGATGATGCCCGCGACCCGAACCCCCAGCAGGCTCTCGACGGCCTGGTGCAGGACCTCGGACTGATCGGAGCCGACCGTGACGAACAGGGTGAGGCCGCGCCGGGCGGCCGCCCGCCCCAGGCAGGCCGCGATCTGCTCGAAGAAGGCGTTGCGCAGGTTGGGCAGTACCAGGCCGATGATGGTCGAGCGCTTCCGGGCCAGCGAGGAGGCCGAGACGTTGACCCGGTAGCCGAGAGAGGCGGCCACCTCCTCAATGCGCTCGCGGGTGCCAGCGGCGACCTTGGGTGATCCACTCAGGGCCAGTGAGACCAGGCTGCGCGAGACCCCGGCGGCGCGGGCGACGTCGCTCTGGGTGGCGGCATAGGCCTTGGTCACCGTCTCCTCCTGCTTCCTGCGGCGCTGGGCCGCCTATTGCTGGGCGTGCGCGTGTACTCGCCCGAATAGTGCGCAGGCTACAGGCCGACGGGCTGGGTCAAGGGTGGGCCGGAACGGTGCGCAGCAGCGTGACGACCCCGGAGGTGCCCAGGAAGATGAGTGCCGTCGCGGGGAGGGTCGCGCTGAGCAGGTAGTCCCAAAGAGTCGTGTGCTGGGTCGTCAGCCCGATCCCGTGAAGCAGCCCGAGAGCCGCTGCTCCTGCGCCGATCGAGAGGATTGAGACTGCGGCTCGCAGCGCTCGTCTGGCAGCCGGCCAGGGGGTGATGAGCTGCAGCGGGGGCAGGGCCGCCCAGGCAGTGATCCCCGTAATGCCGCAGACGAGTGCGCTCGAGGCGGGCGAGTCGTCCTCGAGTAGGTTTTCAAGCATCCCCTGGCCCGCGACGACCCAAAAGAGGGCGCAGTAGGCGACCAGCAGACCGTCGCTCCAGGTGAGGCGGGGATTCTCGCGCTCCCAGCGGCGGACGTCGGAGAAGAACCCCTGAACCGTTCCCGATGTCTCTGTAGAAGGCATGTTCTCCTTTCCCGTGCGTCATCGCGATGAAGAACCTCTCTTCTACGGTATGACTGCCGCCGGCTCTGTGTGAAGGGTGACGGTCGTCGGGCCCCAGCGGGGCGGGCCGATCGCTCTGGTCGACGTCCTTGAGCCGCCTGGGAACGACGACGCTCCCGACCGGCGGTGGTCGGGAGCGTCGAGGTGAGGCGTCAGCCGTTGAGGTCCGCACGGAGGGGAGTCCGTGCGAGTCCCGCGACGTCTCAGGCCTTGAAGAGCGTGCCCTCAAGGTAGGCGCGCGCCTTGCGGGCGTACTCCAGGGGGTTGGCGATGGCCGGGTCCTGCTCGGCCTCCACCAGGATCCAGCTGCGGTAGCCGTGGTCCACCAGGAACTTGTAGGGCACGGTGAAGTCGATCGTGCCGTCGCCGGGAACGGTGAACATGCCGGCCAGGAAGGAGTCGAGGAAGGAGCGCTCGGCAGCCTTGGACTCCGCCATCTTCTCGGGGCGCACGTCCTTGAAGTGGACGTGCTTGATGCGATCGATGGTGGCCTCCAGCAGGCCCATGACGTCGCCGTCGCCCACGTAGGCGTGGCCGGTGTCGAACAGAAGGGAGACCTTGGCCGGGTCGGTCAGCTCCATGAGGCGGATGGTTTCCTCCTTGGTCTGGATGACCGTGCCCAGGTGGTGGTGGTAGACGAGCTCGAGGCCGTGGGCGTGGGCGACGTCGCCCAGGCGGTTGAGGCCCTCGGCCAGGACCGGCCACTGCTCCTCGGTGAGCACCGGCTTGTTGGTGAAGATGCAGACGTCACGGATGCCCTGGACCGAGCCGGTCTGCTCGGAGACGACGACGCGGGTGGCGCCCAGGTACTCCAGGTAGGCGCAGGTGGCCTCGAACTCGGGGATGACGGCCTCGACGCCGTCGCGCACGATGAAGGAGGAGAACCACTGGGCCACGATGGCGATGCCGCGGGCGTCGATGCGCTCCTTGGTGATCTCCTTGGAGGGGAACCAGCCGGCGACCTCCGTGCCGCGGTAGCCCAGGTCGGCCAGGTCGAGCAGCATGTCCTCCAGGGTGTTGAAGGCGCCGACCTCCTTGATGTCGTCATTGCGCCAGGTGATGGGGTGCATGCCCCAGCTGATGCCGTGAGGGTCGTTGATCGCAGTGGCGGGGTCGAGTCGGAATGCCATGGGCCTTCTCCTTTGAAGCCTCGGGTCCGCGGGCGCGGCGGCGCGGTCCTCGTGCCCGCGCGCCCGCAGCCGGTGATCGTTTTGTAATGACAAACATAGTGGACTGGCGGACGATGCGCAAGACCCCGGCGCCGCGCCCGCTGCCGGCGACGGCCGCGCCCGCCGCCGGTCCGCACGGGATCCGCCGAAGACGATACGAGCGCCGCCCCGGTGGGGTGGCGCTCTGCAAGATGCGCGGTCGCCGCTGCGACCCGCTGCGCGGTCCTCATTGCCCGCGCAGCTCGGGAAGGCTCGGCCCGGCGCGGGCGGTCCTTCCGGGACGATACCGCGGTCAGGCGATGAGGTTGAGACCGGTGTAGACGCCGGTCAGTGCGCTCGCGGTGCCGATGAGGCCGGAGGCGATCAGCAGCGCGGGGGAGGCGGCCACGGCGCCGACGACCGCCATGACGAGGACGGCGACGGCGATCATGCTCATGGCGATCTCGAAGGCGAGCAGGCCGTCGACCCCGGTCCCGATCCGGGAGGGGGCGGTGAGGGCCGGAGCGGTGGCGGTGGAGGCGGCGATGGCGGGAGCGGTCATGGTTGGTGTCCTTTCGGTTCCTGTGCGGAACCGGAACGGGACGGCCCCGCACGGCGGTGTGCCCGATCCTGGGGATCGGTCCGGCCGAGGTCCGGCCGGTGCGCACGAGGTTAGGAGGACGGGTCCACCATGTACAGACAAAAGGGTGATAGTCGTGTCACGTGCCGACGGGCGCGCGGGCGCCGCTATCCTGGGCGCGTGACGACCACCCCGACCAGTCCCGCCCCCGAAGCGCGTGAGGGCGGGCCCGCCGGCCCGGTCCTCGTCGTCGACTTCGGCGCCCAGTACGCCCAGCTCATCGCCCGCCGCGTGCGCGAGGCCCGCGTCTACTCCGAGATCGTCCCGCACACCATGACGGCGGAGGCCATGCTCGCCGCCCGCCCCGCCGCCATCATCCTCTCCGGCGGCCCGGCGTCGGTCTACGCCGAGGGCGCCCCCGGCATGGACCCGGCCGTCTTCGACGCCGGGGTGCCGGTGCTGGGCATCTGCTACGGCTTCCAGGTCATGGCCCGGGCTCTGGGCGGCGTGGTCGGGCGCACCGGCACCCGCGAGTACGGGCGCACCGGGGTCGACGTCGACACCGCCTCCCGCCTGTTCGCCGGAACGCCCGCGCGGCAGACCGTGTGGATGAGCCACGGCGACGCCGTCCAGACCGCGCCGGCGGGCTTCATCGTCACCGCCTCCACCGAGCAGACCCCCGTCGCCGCCTTCGAGGACCGCTCGCGACGACTGTTCGGCCTCCAGTGGCATCCCGAGGTCCTCCACTCCGAGTACGGGCGGGCCGTCCTGGCCAACTTCCTGCACGACGGCGCCGGCATCGCGCCGACGTGGACCCCCGGCTCCATCATCGACGAGCAGGTCGCCGCCATCCGCGAGCGGGTGGGCGAGGCCCACGTCATCTGCGGCCTGTCCGGCGGCGTCGACTCCTCCGTGGCCGCCGCCCTCGTCCACCGGGCGATCGGGGACCGGCTCACCTGCATCTTCGTCGACCACGGCCTGCTGCGCGCTGGCGAGAGGGAGCAGGTCGAGCACGACTACGCCCGGGGCATGGGCATCCGCGTCATCGCCGTCGACGAGTCCGAGCGGTTCCTGGCGGCGCTGGCGGGGGTGAAGGACCCCGAGACCAAGCGCAAGATCATCGGCCGGGAGTTCATCCGCTCCTTCGAGGCGGCCCAGCGCCGCGTCGTGGAGGAGGTCGGCGCGGCCGGGGGCCGGATCCGCTTCCTGGTCCAGGGCACGCTCTACCCCGACGTCGTCGAGTCCGGCGGCGGTCAGGGCGCGGCCAATATCAAGAGCCACCACAATGTGGGCGGTCTGCCCGAGGACCTCGACTTCGAGCTCATCGAGCCGCTGCGCGCCCTGTTCAAGGACGAGGTGCGCGCCATCGGCCGCGAGCTGGGCGTGCCGGAGGGGATCGTGGCGCGCCAGCCCTTCCCCGGCCCGGGCCTGGGCATCCGCATTATCGGCGAGGTGACGGCCGAGAACCTGTGCATCCTGCGGGCGGCCGACGCCATCGCCCGCGAGGAGCTGACCGCCGCGGGACTCGACGAGGGGATCTGGCAGTGCCCGGTGGTGCTGCTGGCCGATATCAGGAGCGTGGGCGTGCAGGGCGACGGGCGCACCTACGGCCACCCGATCGTGCTGCGGCCGGTGTCCAGCGAGGACGCCATGACGGCGGACTGGGCGCGCCTGCCCCACGACGTGCTGGCGCGCATCTCCACGCGCATCACCAACGCCGTGCCCGAGGTCAACCGGGTGGTGCTCGACTGCACCTCCAAGCCCCCCGGCACCATCGAGTGGGAGTGAGCGCCGACCGGCCCGGGGCGGCGGGGGCCGTGGAGCCGGCGCGGCCGGCGGCGCCGCGCGCGGGCAATATGCTCGACTACGCGCGCCGGGAGCTCGAGACGTTCTCCCGGCGCGGGCTGTGCGCGGTGGACAGCCTGATCCTGTCCTGGATGGCGTACCTGCGGATCCCCGCGGACGCGGACGAGGTCGTGGCCGGGATCCGCGGGTGGGACGGCGTGCGCTTGGCGGACCTGCACCGGGCCGAGTACTTCGGGGACTACTTCGAGGGCATGTGGAGCGAGGAGGACGGCCTGCGCCTGCTGGCCGCCGCGGCCGCCAGTCCGCGGCTGCGCGACGTGCGCTTCGTCGGCCACGTCGAGTCCACGGACGTGCGGGCCGAGAAGCAGTTCGCCGCCGTGACGTTCCGGCTGACGGACGACCTGTCCTACGTCGCGTTCCGGGGCACGGACTCCACGCTCGTGGGCTGGAAGGAGGACTTCAACCTGTCCTTCCGCTGCCCCGTGCCCTCCCAGGTCGCGGCGGCGCGCTACCTGGCCGACGTCGCGGGCCGTCTCGACGGCGAGCTCGTCGTCGGGGGCCACTCCAAGGGCGGCAATCTCGCCGTCTACGCGGCGGCGAGCGTCCCGGCCGACGTCGGCGGGCGCATTACGAGGGTCTTCTCCCACGATGGCCCGGGCTTCCTCCCCGAGTTCCTGTCCACCGGGGAATTCGCGAACGTGGCGCCGCGCATCGACAAGACCCTGCCCCAGTCCTCCCTCGTGGGGATGCTCCTGGAGCAGCAGGAGGGGTTCCGCGTCGTGAAGAGCAACCGCCTGCTCATCTGGCAGCACGACCCGTTCTCCTGGCGGGTCGACGGACGGGACTTCGTCTACCTGGACGACCTGGCGCCCGACGCCCGCTACCTCGACGCCGCCATCAGCGCCTGGCTGAGCAGTCGCACGAACGAGGAGCGGGAGCGGTTCATCGACACCCTGTACTCGGTCGTCGAGGCGAGCCGGGTGCGCACCACGCGCGAGCTGAGGGCCGACTGGCGCCGCAATATCCCCACCGCCGCGCGGGCGTTCGCGGACCTGGACCCCGAGACGAAGGGCTTCATGGTCGACACGGCGACGGCGCTGCTCCGGCTCGGCGTCAGGAGCGTCCCCGAGCTGCTGCCGGGCGGGGGGCGCGGGGCGGCGGGCCGGGACGTGCAGGACGACGGCGCCCCGTGAAAATCCGGAGTTGAACTCCATATTTTCACACCCTAATGTGGGGGACATACCGGGAGGAGGCCGGTCGTGCGGTACAGGCGCCGGGAGGTCGAGGCGACGCTGAGATCCCTCATGGGGCAGTTCAAGGTGGTGCTGATCACCGGGGCGCGCCAGGTCGGCAAGACCACGATGCTCCAGCACGTGCTGCCCGGAGGCTTCCGCTACGTGACGCTCGACGACCCCCGGGCCGGCGTGCTCGCCCGGGAGGACCCGGCGCTCTTCTTCGACGCCAACCGCCCGCCCGTGGCCATCGACGAGGTTCAGCGGGCGCCCGGACTGTTCCAGCAGGTCAAGTTCCTCGTCGACCGGTCCGATGAGACGGGACTCGTGGTGCTGACCGGCTCCCAGACCTTCCATCTCATGCAGGGCGTCAGCGAGTCGCTCGCGGGACGGGTCGCGGTCCTGGAGATGACGGGCATGTCCCTGCGGGAGTTCACCGGCTGCGGGGGACGGGGCCCCTACGTCCCGACGCCGGGCGCGGACGGCGCCAGGCGCGATCCCCCCGAGGACCTCGACCTGTGGGCCACGATCCACCGCGGATCCATGCCCCGGCTCATGGACGCCTCGGTGTCCTGGGACGCCTTCTACACGGGATACGTGCGCACGTATCTCGAACGGGACGTGCGCGATCTCATCCGGGTCAAGGACGAGGAGAGCTTCTACCGCTTCCTCGTGGCCTGCGCCGCGCGCACGGGCGGGCTCGTCAACCGCAGCGACCTCGCCCGGGACGCCGGGGTCGACGCCAAGACGGCGCAGGGCTGGCTGTCCGTCCTGCGGGCCTCCGGCGTGGTGCGGCTGCTGCGCCCGCTGTGGTCCAACGCCGTCAAGCGCCTGGCCAAGACGCCCAAGCTCTACTTCACGGACACGGGACTGGCCTGCCACCTGCTGGGGTGGAACACGGCGCAGACCCTGCGCAGGGGGGCGATGGCGGGCCACATGTTCGAGACCTTCGTCGTCGGCGAGGTCGTCAAGTCGCACCTCAACGCCGGCGGCGACGCCAGGAACGTGCGCTTCTACCGGGATGCCCGCAAGCGGGAGATCGACCTGGTCGTCCAGGAGGGCCGTGTGCTCCATCCCGTCGAAATCAAAACGGCGGCGACGGTGGACCGCGCGGTCGCGGCCGGATTCTCCGTCCTCGACGACGTGGGCGACTACGACGTCGGCGCGGGCGCCGTCATCTGCCAGACCCGGGAGGCCTACCCCCTGACGGCCGACGTGGAGGCGGTCCCGGTCTGGTCGATCTGAGCGGGGCCGGACGCCTCAGCGGGCGGCGGGCGGCGTCGGCGCCCGGGAGCCCCTGCGGTCGGAGATGATCCGGATGATCTCATGGCGGGCCCGGCGTCCCTCGGGGGCGGGGAGCATCGGGTAGACGTGGTTGAGATTCTCCCCCACGTGCAGGTCGGAGTGGACGCCGGCCTCCACGAGCCTGTCGTGGAGGAGCGCATTGTCGGGCAGGAAGATCTCCCGGCTGCCCACGAAGGTGGTGACCCGGTGCAGCGCGGACAGGTCCCCGTTGATGGGGGACAGGTGCCAGTCGCTCGTGGGCGTGCCGCCCGCCCACGACTCGCCCACGGCCGTGAGCGGACCGGGCTCCATGAGGGGGTCGACGTCGGCGTAGTGGGCGATGTCCGGGTTCGTGTGGGTGATGTCCACCCAGGGGGACAGGAGGATCAGCTCGTCGGGCTGGCGGACGCCCCGCTCCGCCAGCGACAGGGCGATGACCAGGGCCAGGCCCCCGCCCGCGCTGTCGCCCATGAGAATGATCCGCTTGTCCGGGTTGTCGGACAGGGTGCGCGCGCACAGGTCCAGCACGAGCCGGTGCGCCTCCTGCCACGTGTGATGGGGCGCCAGCGGGTAGAGCGGCACGATGAAGTCGGCGCCCGTGCGGCGGGTGAGGTTGTCGATGAGCAGGGACTGGCCCAGGGACGCCGTGGTGACGTAGCCGCCGCCGTGGAGGTAGATGACCACGGTGTCTGACGGCGCGTACGGCCTGACGTAGTAGACGGGCATGCCGTCGTCCTCGCGCCTCTCGACGTCGTAGTGGGACCGCGACCAGAAGGGGAAGGACAGTGCCCGGCGGGGCTCGGGCCGGCCCGCCGCCCGCGCGATCCAGTCGGTCACCGGTATGCGGGACTTGAGCGCCTTGGTCGGCAGCACGGTGTACTCGGCCAGGGTCGCCGCCGCCGAGCGCCGGTAGCGCAGGCGGGAGAAGGCGGTGAAGGCGCCCGCGGCGAGCGCCGCGCCGCCAATGACCTTGAGGGCCTTGGACGTGGTGGACATGCGTCTCCTTCGCGTCGTTCGCGTCGCGGCTCCGCGGGCCGCCGATGTCCCGGGGCGGCGTTCCTCCGGGCCCGGTTTGCTCGCGTCATCGTAGGCCGACCCTCCTGACGGCGCCGGGGAGGGGCTCGGGCTGTCCCGGGGCGGCGCAATGATATTGGCCACGTCGGCATCGGGCCGTGTCCCACTCGGGCCCCGCCCGTCCGGCGCCGGTCCGACTCACGCAATGAAACCGGTCCAACTCACGCAATGAAACCTGTCCGACTCGCGCAACGGAACCGGTCCAACTCGCGCAACGAGGTAGACTTGTTCGCGAAACAGCAGTGTTCTCGGTTGAGGAGCGTCGATGGTGCCTGCGCGTTATATGGCCAGGATCGCCGATGGCGTGCTCGCCGAGGCTCTCGCCGTCAGCGGCGCGGTGCAGGTGAAGGGGCCCAAGTGGTGCGGTAAGACGGCGACATCCCTGCAGCAGGCCGCCAGCATCGTCTACCTCCAGGATCCCGATCGCAGCGCGTCCTACCTCGCACTCGCCGATGCCAAGCCCTCGGCGCTTCTGGAGGGGCGAACGCCCCGGCTCATCGACGAGTGGCAGATGGCGCCGCAGTTGTGGGACGCCGTCCGCTTCGCCGTCGACCTCCGCGGGGAGCCGGGGCAGTTCATCCTCACCGGCTCGTCAACGCCCACCGTCGGCGGGGCGCACTCCGGCGTCGGGAGGATCGCCCCCATGGTCATGCGGACCATGACTCTCTTCGAGTCGGAGGACTCCAGCGGTCGGATCTCCTTGCAGCGTCTCTTCGACGGAGAGGAGGAGGTCGCCGACGTCGCCCCGCTCGACGTCGAGGACATCGCCCGGGTCCTGTGCCGCGGGGGATGGCCCGCCGCCGTCACGGCGGGTGCTGCGCCGGTCCCCGGTCGCCTGGCGCGGACCTATGTCGAGGGCCTCATAGACTCCGACGTCGCCCGCATGGACGGCGTCTTGCGGAACTCGACTCGTATGCGCGCGCTCATGCGCGCCTACGCCCGTCACGTCTCCACCCGGGCCTCGCAGACGACGATCGCGGCGGATCTGGCCGTCAACGACGGCGCCATGGCGCCCAACACGGTCAGCGACTATCTCGACG
>ERZ773009.2347-NODE-2347-length-12153-cov-4.374690_pt1 | contig 12153 bp, 11 predicted proteins | sample MGYA00580663_ERZ773009 | MGnify/ENA primary metagenome ERZ773009 (study PRJEB29015, sample SAMEA2737969) | human oral metagenome | biome: human oral; feature: human-associated habitat; material: dental | place: China | collected 2026 ... | reverse complement strand
ATTTAATAGATTTTATTGATTTAAATTATCACCAACGTTATTTGACATAGAGCCTCATATAGCAGGAATATTATCATTAACAGAAGATGATTTATTTATAAAAAATAATCTAAGAAAGATAATTTCTTTGTTTTTTAATCAATATGTTGACCCTTCAAAAGTTGATTATAAACAGGGAATTCTTTTAAAACTGTATAATGAACCTATAAATTAATTCATGTAATCATATGATTGCGTTTGAAATCATATTATGATACACTATAAGTACAAGAAAAACATAAGCTAAGAAGGAGGTATTTTACTATGGCAAGTACATTAGTTCAGTTCAGAACAGAAGATACAGAAAAAATTAAGGCGATTCGGATACTTGATCGTCTGGGTCTTTCTTTGCCATCCTATCTTAGGATGTGTGTTTCAAGGTTAAATCAGGAAAATGGCATTCCTTTCAGTATGAAAATCGAAGCTGAAGATAATACCGGGATCAATGCTCTCAAGCGTGCCAGATGTATTGCTCAAGAATACAAAATTGCAGATATGTCGCTTGATGAGATTAACACTGAGATTGCCGAAGCAAGGAAATAAAAGCTTATGAAATACTATGCTGTTATCGACACAAATGTCCTTGTCTCTGCGATTCTTAAGCATAACTCTGTCCCCGGCAGTATCGTTGAGTTGGCTTTCGATGGTCCTATAGTTCCAGTTTTGAATGATGTAATTGAAAACGAATATAGAGTAGTGCTATCCAGACCTAAGTTTCATTTGACAGAGGATATCGTTGAGACAATCATACACTCGTTCCACCTACACGGGATTTATGTGGATGCGGATCAGATAGATATTGAACTTCCGGATTCAAAGGATCGCGTCTTTTATGAAGTGGTTATGGAAGAAAGAAAAGAAGAAGAAGCTTACTTGGTGACAGGAAACATAAAGCATTTCCCGGAAAAGCCTTTTATTGTCACACCTAGGCAGATGTTGGATATCATACTGAAGGACATGGATTTGTAATCATCCGATAAATAATCTGCAATATATGAAGGCGAGGTTTATATAGCCTATACCCGGTTTCCATGAGATATGCGACAGCCTATTCGGGGCTTGATCAAAGATAGTATATTACCCCGGTCACTTTAGCCGCTTTCATTTACCTTTTTGAAAGTGTACTCAGCCGCTATCTGAAAGTGCAAACAGAGATGCCCGGCGATGGATATATTATGCCAACTTATACTCAGCTTGACAGTATAAGAATAAACATATATATTAATTAGACTTAGAAAAAGGAGTTTTATAAATGTCAAATTACAATATTAACACCATCTGTGTACAAGGTGGTTATGAACCTAAAAACGGAGAAGCAAGAGTAGTTCCTATAGTACAGTCTACAACTTTTAAATACGAATCATCTCAGCAAATGGGAGATCTGTTTGACTTAAAAGAAGCGGGGTATTTTTATACCAGACTTGCCAATCCTACAAATGATGCCGTAGCCAATAAAATATGTCAGCTTGAAGGTGGTGTGGCGGCTATACTAACTTCATCAGGACAGGCTGCTAATTTTTATGCGATCTTAAATATAGCCAATGCGGGAGACCATGTTATAGCATCTTCCGCTATCTACGGAGGAACCTACAACCTGATAGCTAAAACTATGAAAACTATGGGCATAGAAGCTACTTTTGTCGATCCTGATATTTCAGCCGGGGAACTGGAAACAAAGTTTAAGCCTAATACCAAGCTTGTGTTCGGTGAGACCTTATCCAATCCTTCACTTAGGATCTTTGATATAGAGAAGTTTGCAAATGTAGCACATAAGCATGGAGTACCGCTAATCGTTGACAATACCTTCCCTACACCTATTTTTTGCAGACCTTTTGAATGGGGTGCGGATATTGTTACACACTCAACTACAAAATACATGAACGGTTCTGCAAATGCTGTAGGCGGTGTGGTTGTAGACTCAGGAAACTTTGACTGGGAAAAATACAGTGATAAATTCCCGGGGCTTACAACTCCGGATGAAACCTACCATGGAACAGTGTATACAAAAAGCTTCGGTAAGGCTGCGTATATTACAAGGATGACAACTAATTTAATGCGTGATCTGGGCTCCATACCTTCACCGCAGAATTCTTTCTACCTTGGTTTTGGGCTGGAAACACTGCATTTAAGAATGGAAAGGCATTATGAAAATGCCTTGGCTCTTGCCAAGTATTTACAAAGGCATCCTAAGGTATCATGGGTTTCTTTTTCGGGACTTGAAAATGACAGTCAGCACGAAATGGCAAAAAAATACCTGCCAAAGGGATCTTGCGGAGTTATATCATTCGGTGTCGTAGGCGGAAGAGAAGCGGCTGTTAAGTTTATGGATGCTTTAAGACTGGCTGCGATTGTTACTCATGTGGCTGATGCAAGGACCTGCGTACTTCATCCGGCATCCACTACTCACAGACAGATGAATGATGAGGAGCTTTTGGCAGCAGGAGTATCTGCGGATCTTATCAGAATGTCTGTGGGTATAGAAGATATTCGTGACCTTATAGCTGATGTGGAGCAGGCGTTAGAAAAATAAATAACTTTTTAATGGGGCTGTTGCAAAATAGAGATCAAGCATAAGATGTAGTGGCATTTTGGTATAATGCAATCATAAAACTTGTGCAAAAATCTTAAAATACACAGCCTCATTATTTTATTAAAAGTAAGATTGCTTTGTATATTGATGACTATAACTTGCAGTAGAAAATTTTTCATCCAATGGATTGTATTTTCGTCCAAAGCATAGTAAAGTTGGATGAAGGTACAGATTGTTGGATGAAAGGAGTTTATATGAGAAAATTTGATTACAGTGTACTCCTTAATAAAGTATGGGATAATGAGATATTAAACCTTGTTGCAAGGATACATGAATGTAAGGGAAGGCAGGAATTATTTATAAGACAAAAGCCGGTAGAGTTGGATAGACTTACTGAGATTGCCAAAATACAGAGTACAGAAAGTTCAAATAAGATTGAAGGTATAGTAACAACAAGTACAAGAATGAAGCAATTATTTGAAGAAAAAACAACGCCTCATAATCGTAATGAAAATGAAATTATGGGATATAGAGATGTTTTAAATACAATACATGAAAGTAACGAGTATATACCTATCAAACCATCCTATATTCTACAACTTCATAGAGATCTTTTAAAACGAGCAGGATTGTCTTATGGAGGATATTTTAAAAGCGTTCAAAATTACATTAACGAAACAAGAGCGGATGGAACTGTAGTAACAAGGTTTACTCCTATTGCATCATATGATACAGCTGAAGCAGTAGAGAGACTGTGTAATGCCTATGAACAGGCTATTGCAAATGAAAAAATAGATTCGCTTATACTGATTCCCATATTTATATGTGATTTTTTATGTATACACCCATTTAATGATGGAAATGGCAGGATGAGCAGATTGCTCACACTTCTTCTTTTATATAAGAGCGGATATAATGTAGGAAAATATATCAGCGTAGAAAAACAAATAGAGAAAACAAAGGACATATATTATGATACACTGGAAAAAGCCGATATGGGATGGCATGAAGAAAAAAACGATGCTACTCCTTTTATAAAGTATATGTTGCAGGTGATTTTGTCTTGTTACACTGAGTTTGAAGAAAGAGTCGGACTCATGAAAGAAAGCAGTAGTGCCTATGATATTGTGAAAAATTATGTAGAGAAAAAAGTAGGGAAGTTTACAGGAGCGGATGTTGTGCAAAACTGTCCAAGTATAGGAAGATCTTCAACCTTGGCAGCATTAAAAAAGCTTACAGAGGAAGGGATTATTATTCGAAAGGGCTCGGGTAGAGGAACATTTTATATCAGAACAGACAGCATGAGTGATTTGTAAAAAAGTTGCAGTTCAGGTAGGTGAAATATCCACATCAATGTGCCTATATAGATCAATGTAGAGTTTTTGGATGGTTTTAATTATAAAACCATCCAAGAATTTTTCACCCCTTCTTCACCTGCCTGTTATCTATCCTATAAATAGTAAGCAAATTAAAAAGAAGCGCACTGTCTTTTGGGTAGGAAAGGTATCTAGGCTCCCAGAACGGTGCGAATTTTTCCTTATATTTTCTAAGACCTCCAAAGGAATAGAAGCGATTTGTAAAGCTATAGACTAAGAAGGCAAGTTTCTCTTGAAAGAAACTATGCTCATACTGTCCGACATTGGAAAGAGGAGCCATACCCAGATCAAAGTAATTAACATTATTATCTTTAAGATAAAGGAAAATCTGAACAAAAAGATAGTCCATAATACCGCCTCTTTCAGTTTTGGGGTCATAACGCATTAAGTCTATACTTGCTTCAAGGTCGGTATTGCATACTAAAAAGTTGGCAAATGCCAAAATATGTCCGTCTTCATCCAAGACACAGGCAACAGGTGCAAGCGAAAGATAATCTCTGTCAAAAAAGCCCAAAGAAAAGCCCTTTTCCTGTCTTTTATCAAGCCAGTCATCGGAAATATGCTCCAGTTTATCCAAAAAATCATCAGAAAAAGGAGGCAACTCCATCTTAAAGTGATATCCGCTGTTTTCCCCACGATTTATAATGGCACGAAACTTTTTTCCGCTTTTTCCAATCAGATCAAATTCACTAAGATCGACCTTTGCAGTTTCTCCGAACTTCATAAATTCATAGCCATAGTTATGAAGAAGTAGAGTCATTTCCTGACCAACTTCATAAAAAATAGGGGTGAGATTTTTTTCTTCCGCATCTTTTATAAATGCCAAAACCGCCTTATCAAAATATTCTCTTTTTCCGATAGGGTCACCCATAACCACAGCTTTGCCGTCTTCCAAGGCAAACTGGAAAGCTGTCAGATCCTTATCATCTTCTCTGTAGTAGTAGAGAAGTTTATCACCTAAAAATGCAAGGGAAGCATCTAAGTTAGTATTATTAAAGCTTTGTAAAAAAGTTTGAAAACGGGATTTTTCAAACCTTTCTCCGAACGAAAAGTGTCTGTCTTTTGCTATAGACTCCACTGCAATATAAAAAAATACGATGATTAAAAAGTATGCAAAAAGATGTAAAAAGCGACTCAAAAATCCTGAAAAGAAGAAAGTTCTTAAGGAGCCTTTTAATAAAATTCTATTATGATGAAATAAAAGAAAACCCAAACTGTTATTTCCGCTACTTCCTCTTGATATATACAAAAGAAAAACAGTAATCAGCAAACTTGCAACTATATATCCGATGTCTTTTGCTCTGTCTTCAAGCGGATAAAAAAATGCTTTTCTGTTTAAGCCTTTTCTTTGTGCATACACTAATGTCATAAAGATCAGTATATAAAGAGAACTAAAGATAGAATAGTCTCCAAGGTTAATATATATAAGGCTTATCATACATAAAACGATGCAAAAAGTCTTTGAAAAGGCAGAGCGTCTTTTTAACAGTCTTCCAAGTAGGAAAAAAAGGCTGCCGAGCAGGAAACTTGGAAACTGAAAAAGAAGCTGCCCACGAATGGGATCCATTTTTCCGATAATGGGTATACTATGAATTTCATCAGGCATTATTGCACTTGCCATCAGAAAAAAACCGAAAAAATTTGCCATAAAGTGAATTATCCCTTGTCCTATCAGGTTAATGAGCTTTTTCGGTACACCTAAAAATTTGTTATTTATTTGCCTTCCCATACTCTTTATGAAAAGAAACAGTCCGATGAAAAAAGGAATGATATAATAAAAAATACGGAAAAGTAAAAGCCAACTTGCCGCCTCGTTATTGTTTATTGACAGGTGCAAAAGTCCGCCTATCATTATCAGATCAAAGCTTCCGAGACTTCCCGGTATCATGGATACGATACCTATACAAATAGAAATGCAAAATAGCGGAAGTATATTTGCAAGGGAAACATTATACCCCAGCACTCTTCCCACATAAAAGAAAAAGCCCGATACAAAGCTCCAATCCAAAACTGAAGTACCTATTAAAGCTATGATTTTCTTATAGCCTAAGTTTCCGAAATAGCTAAGCCCCCTTCTGGTAGAAAGAAATAATAAAACAGGAAGTATGAATGTAGCAATTACAAGTACAAAGCTATATGTCTTTAATGAATCATTTTCAGGATAAAAAAACAAAAGAAAAAGGGAAATAAAGGACAAAAGGGACATCCCGGACATAAAGTAAGGCATTACCTTTGATATACCCTGCATGGTCTTGCCTTCATTTTCCTCTTCTGAAAAATAGCTGTAGCGAAGCCCTACATCTACAATTCCGGCAAATCCTATAAGATTATTTAAGCTGTTGATGGTCCAACTGTTCTCTATAAGTTTAGTTATAGAAATCTTTTTACCAAGTTCTTTGCTAAGTATGTAGTCATAAAGCATCATCGGAGACACCGCAAGTATGCCGAATAAAAGAAGACTAAAAATCTTAAGTACGGACAAAGTGCTGAGTATACTTTTAATGGCAGCAAAAGAAATGGTTTTACCCATGCGAGAAAGCTCTACAATTACCAGTATAAGTATACTCATAAATAAAATACCTTTTAGAAGATTTTGCCATTTTTTAAAAAAAGAGATGATGTTTTGCATTTCTTACCTCCTTATATTGTCGGGAATGTATTGTTTGAAATTTTGTATATATTTTACCAATCCGGAAATGATTTTGTTAAAGCAAATACTGTCTTTTTGGGGAATGTTGTGACCTTGATTTTTTATTTCTATAAATTTTCCTTTTGGGAAAAGTTTTGCAATCTCAATGCTGTGCCTTCGTTTGATCATATCATGTGCACCTGCCAAAACTACGACCGGATAGTTTGACTTGGCAAATGTGTCCTTTGGAATATCAAGATCTTCATATAAAAGTGCAGATACCTTTGCTTTTCTATTAAAAAAAGGAGAAAATATACCCAAAACCTTATAAAAGATCTCTTCGAGATAAGTTGAATATCTTGGGAGGAACTTAACACCGTCAAATGCGATATTACCGCTATTTGCCAAGATGCCGGCAACTCTGCTTTGATGAAGTGCAGCATATTCTATGGCAAGATTAGCTCCGTCACTATGTCCTACCAAGAGACATTTCTTTACAGTAAGGTATGAGAGTAGTTCTTCCAGACTGTCCGCCAGATAGGAAAAACTTATCTTTCCGAATATATTTCCCGACTGTCCCTGTCCTAAGCTGTCCACAAAAATAAGTTTGAAGTACTTGCTAAGTACCCTTTGTTTTTTAAAATATCCGCTTTCTAAGTTATTGCCATGGAGAAATACGACAGGAAAGCCTGTCCCGATAATCTCATAATGTATCCTTTCTCCGTTTGTACGATAAAATTCCATCTCTTAACACACTTTCTTGGCTTTATTTTGTAACATGTTCTAGCACAATGAGTTTAAATTGTCAAATGGTATTGCGTAAGGTATTAATAAGTGCCATATGGTAAATGATAGTACGAATGTGTGGAGATATTGTGTAGGATCATTTATTACAGTTGAGGTAGGTAATTCATCTTCGTCAAAAAACTAAAAATATTTAAATTTTATCTATAAAGTAGACGAAGATGAATTTCGGCAGCAGCCTGATAGATATATATGTATAATATACACCTGAAAGCAAGCTTTCGTTTGGGATATTATATGTGTATATCTAAACTACCCAAACTATAACGATCATTTATAAAATCAGATTCAAATATATGCTTAAAAATGTTATTATTGTATATTGTAATAAGAGGTGAAATCGGCTGTTGTAGGATGTTTTATGATATCCACGGACCAAGTCCGGATAATTGTATAGGATAGGTATTAAAACAAAAGATAGTGAGAAATCCTTCCTTTTTGACCTGTTTCAAGTGTTTATACACATCTATGGGCTAAATAAAGCAATCAGTAATGGCGCTGTGGTACATGATGTTATTGACAGTTATAAGTCATTATTGGATATGGTTACAAAGTAATAAGTTTATATTAGGCATGTTTTTTAGGTAATGAATATTTTAGGATAAAGGACAGAATAAACAATGAGTGAATACAAACCACCGTTTCATATAACGGATAGGATTATAAATCTTGTGGCTGCAATTAGTGAGCAAGTAGGACGGATAGCAGTTCTTTCTCATGGGAAAATAAATCCACATTTGAGAAAAGAAAATAGAATCAGAACAATACATTCTTCACTTGCGATAGAACAGAATTCGCTTTCTTTAGAACAAGTGACTGCCATTTTGGATGGAAAGAGGGTTCTTGGAAATCCTAATGAAATACGAGAGGTTAAGAATGCTTATGATACATATGAACTGCTGCTTTCACTTGATCCCAATTCTGTAAAAGACTTACTGAAAGCACACCAGGTTATGATGGAAGGGTTGATTTTGGAGAATGGAACATTTAGAAGTAGAGGAGTAGGAATATTTGATGGAGATGTTGTTGTGCACATGGCTCCACCTACCGAATTTGTACCTATGCAGACCCGGGAATTATTTGAATGGTATAAAGAATCTCAAATGCATCCATTGATCAAGAGCGCAATTTTTCATTATGAGTTTGAATTTATTCATCCTTTTGCAGATGGAAACGGTCGTATCGGAAGAATGTGGCACAGTTTATTGCTTGGAAAATGGAACGAATTGTTTTTTTGGCTTCCGATTGAGGAATTGATAAGAAGTAGGCAACAGGACTATTATGATGCACTCGGAAAGTCTGACAAAGAGGCTGACAGTTATATTTTTGTAGAACTGATGCTTGAAATTATACTTACAACTCTTGAAGAGACGGTTGTAGTTGGGGACTCTAATGAAGTATAAAAAAAGAAATAAAAGATTTTAAGAACGGATTTGATTTGTCTAAGCATACGGCTGAACACATTTATATGTTTAGTGGTTCAAGTGTTCCCGTAAGAGCGCTGAAAGAAGAAAGTATGATGAATGAGGTGATAGACCGGCTGGATAAAGACCTTAGTATTGGAAAAACAGATGTACCCGGACAGATGGAAGTAAGATTTAACTGTAAAGAAGATTCAATGTTTTATCGGGCTTTACAGTATGGATCATATGTAGAGGTATTGAAACCAAAAAATCTTAGTGTGCGGATTAAAAAATCTATTTGTGAAATGCATAAAGTATAAGGGGAACTATTAAAATGAATCATGTAACGAGGATCAATATTAAAACAGATTGTAAGGATAGAAGTACCTTAATTGATTTTTGCTTAAATGGTGACAAGCAATATCTCGCTATCGGATGGAGTTCTATATACAGAAAAGACATTGAAATAAAGACATATAAAGACTTTTATTATGCTGTTAAAGAGGGTGTCTTTCGAATAAATCATGCATTAAATGTATTCAGAGATACAGGAGTGGATGATTTGTTTTGGACCAGAGATTTACAAGGTAATTACTGGGTTTGTAGAGCAACAGGAAAAGCAATCCCTAAGTATGATCAGGTAATGGATATAGGTGCAGTACTTCCTGTATTAGCATTTAAGGTGGGAATGCAGATTCCGGGACAGATCAAGGCGTCATTTAACAGACCGAGAGGTGGAATTGCTGAGGGTATTTATGATGAAATTATTGTTGAGTATTCAAAACATATCTATAATAACCTGTCCGGAATAAATAAATACGAGTACAATCAGTTGTCGGGATCTATTTTAGACAATCTTCCTGACCTTGAACTTGAAGAATTGGTTATCGCATACCTTCAAATTAAAAAGAATTTCTATGTTCTATCAAATTCTATTGCAAATAAATCCACAACAATAAAGATTGAGTGTGAATTGATCGGTAGGGATAAGAACAATAAAAAGAAGGCTGTCGTACAGGTGAAGGGAGGAAAGACAAAAAGTATTGATGCTTTGAGCTATAAATCTTATTCAGATGATGGTTATGAAGTGTATTTATATGCTCCGGTAATAGAAAATCTTGAAGCCTTATCCAATTGTACAAAAATAACAAAAGAAGATCTGATAGAATTTTATAATGAGTATAAGTGTATTTTGCCGGAATCCATCACAAGATGGGAAAACTTATTTTCTTAACTAAAACTTCCCATACCTCAAATTGAATCAGTACATTGAAACTTCGACATTTCGGTTAATAAAATAATGATTTTGTTATTTAAAGTATTGATTTTTAATATACTGACCCAATTTTGAGTGTGGGAAGTTTGAGTTATTTTAATAAAAAATTACAAAAAGGGAGCTTCACAAACTAATTGCGAACCTTGTAAAAGATGGTAATTATGGAATGCCATATCTGAAGGAAGTTGGGACACGATCCCCTTAGACATGGAAGGTTCATCATCATAGTTGATCAGAGGAAAAATAGCCTTAATAAAGCACAAAAAAGGATGCTTTATTAACTGAACCTTTTTATCGGCTATTCGGTACATGATACTACGATATCCATCACTTTTGGCTTTTGTTTTGAGATAAATAAAAATAGTCAAAGTCGGTAAAATCAATGGATTTAGGCTTGACAGAATAGGAAGTTTATCAGAATGTCTGCTGTTGTTAAAATAAAAACATATGATGTACATAAATTCAGGAAGCAAGCGGATACTGTAAAGATTTGATGAAGTTAAAAAGTTGTGTTATATTAGGGTGTGTCTTAAAACTATAACAAGCTATACTGTTTGCACAAAATAAATATTGCCGCACAGTAAATAAAGGCAATAAAAGACATTGCCAATTTATCATACCTTGTTGTCAACTTGCAGAAATGCTTTATTTTATTGAAAGATATTTTATTAAAAAACAAGGTATTATGCAATTTTGAGTTTTAAGACACAGCCTAGTAAAATAGATAAAGAAGTATTTTAAGCGAATAAGCCTTGCAGGAGTGCCGGACTATATTCATACAAAGCAAGGAGAAAGTAAGAAGCTTTAGAGTCCTGCATACAAAACTAAAAGAGGGGTGAGGGGCTGTGGATGAAAAGAAAAAGAACAATAGACTATCTATGTACTGTCTGCTTATATGGAATGTATTTATATATGGAATTCTAATATTTTTATTTGTAAATTTATTAAAAAGAAGAATTAGTGGAGTAGCTGATAGTATGGAAGAATCAGTTTTTCTTATACTTATACCCACATTCCTGATAGTAAATATAAAACCTGTTTTTACTAATATAAAAAAACTTTATTGTTCATATCAGGAAAATCCGCCGGATAAAAAAACGGAATGTGAGACTAAAGCAGGTAAATATGCATTTATGCGTATGTACCGAAGACTTAGCAAAAGGAGGATATGCCTGGTTTTGTTATTACCGATTTTGTATATTGTTGTATCAATACTGTTTCTTCCGATTGTAAGTAAAGGAGTGATTTCATGGGAGTCTGCACTTGAGCTCTTTAATCATCGCTCTATGCAGCTTGCATTTTTACCCTTTGTATTAGTACCCTCATTAATCAGTTTAAGAATATATTTTGCAAGCAGGCATAATATTTATATGCTTATGCAAATTTATGACAGGCTATCGGTGGAGGAACTTGAGAATATTGACAGTATCAAAGAAAAACAGATGGCATATGTATTTACCAAGGAGTTTTTAATCAACTGGGACGGGTGCTTAAATATTGTTGTATTGGAAGAAATTAAAAAAATAGAATATATAGGATATTTTTACTTTCTTATATATGGAACAAGGTTAAGCATAAGCTGCAATAAAAAATATGAGATATGGTCTTACGGTCCTTCCGAGGCTGAGTGGGTAGAAAGAGGCTTCCTTCCACCTGATAAAAAAGCTGAAAAAAGTATATCTTTTAATATACAGCTGCCTCACTAAAGCTAAAGATTGGAGAGATTAAGCGTTAATGGCTACAAAAGTAAAAGATTATTATGATGTTACTTATTTAGAAGAACTTGCTGCTAAAATTTCGGCTGTAACGAGCGAGTTTAATGAGAAGATATTTTTTGAGCTAAGCAAAAGTACAGTAGAGAGTTTAGAATTTAACCAAAGGCAGGAACTTATAGCGAAGGCTTTGTATGAGGCATTTACTGTGGATTATAAGCAGGTACTTATAATCTTTACTAAGCTTTTAGGAAAAGAGCTAAGAGGCAACAGTGGAGCACTTACAGAAGGTTGGTGGCTGTGGCCTTTTGGAAAATATGTTGAGATGTATGGAGACGAATACTTTGAGGAGAGCATAGATTTTAGCAAAGAACTGACCAAGAG
>ERZ773009.2346-NODE-2346-length-12154-cov-6.514340_pt1 | contig 12154 bp, 7 predicted proteins | sample MGYA00580663_ERZ773009 | MGnify/ENA primary metagenome ERZ773009 (study PRJEB29015, sample SAMEA2737969) | human oral metagenome | biome: human oral; feature: human-associated habitat; material: dental | place: China | collected 2026 ... | reverse complement strand
TTTTATTACTCATAGTGATTGCTGACCTCCTCTATTTTTAGGATTTCGATTTCAATGGGACTGGAAAATACCTTTTCTAGATCCTCTTCCCGAAAACCCACAATCAACCGATAGGAACTCCTTCGACCATCTATATCCAAAGCAAACTGTCCTTGTCTCTTTCCCTTGAGTTGGTGAAAGTGATATTTAGGAAAAGCCGTCACACTGGCCAAAGAATCCGCTGCTTCCAAAAAAGTAATCAACTGATGCAACTTTACAGCAATCTTATCCGAAAAATCCTTTTTCGCTCGCCTCAGCTCTGTGCACTGCTTTTTAACAGTTTTGTTTGTATAGATGAGCTTCATATGTCCCTTTCTGTTAAATTAAATTACCTTTTAGGTAATTTAATTATACCATCTTTAGACAATAAAAACCAGCCAAAAGTAATTTGGCTGGAGATATCATATTTAATTTTCTATAAGAATTTCTTAAAAAACATTTGTATTAATTACTGAAGCATTATTGGCTCCTGCATGATTATCACTTGGAGTTTTTGCCATTGTAAAAGTATAACGAGCATCATCTTTATAAATTAGTTTATAATGATCCTTCTCCGCAATTACCGTAAAACCTAATTCTTTTAAGTTTTGCTCTAATTTAGGATTTATTCCACTATAATTCTTCAGCAATTGTTTAATCTTTTCTTTCTTTTCTCGTAGTAGCCCTGTATACTCATTTTCCTCAATTACATCTGAAATAATATGATATCTTCTAGTATCCCTTTGAATACCAACAAGAGATTTAGACAGTTCTTCTAAAACAAACTCCTTAATTTCATTTGGATAATAATCTTCCTCATTTCCATAATTTAATACAGGATTACTTTTGTTCCTATTAAAAGTACTTTTATAAACATTGTTCTCAGATTGGAGATTTCTAATCTTTTGATTTAATTCTTCATTCTCCTTCTGTAACTCAGCAATTTCATTATCTACACTCTCTAAAAGCTCCTCAATTTCCTTAACACCTCTCTCAGCACTCGTTCTTTTTTGATATTGACTATGAAGTCTATCACGTAATAATGCTCGTCTAACACCTTCCCATGTATATAAATCTCCGTGTTCTTGAGAAGTTGTATAGTCGATAACAGTTCTCGTAATAGTTTTTAATACATATTCAGGATCCATAAAGGGTTTATACAAGAATCTATTTTTATGATATGTAGTTGTAGGATAATATATTCCAATTGCTCCATAATATGGATTCTTATCATTACACATCTGACGTATCATACTACTTGTATCGCTACTCTCCTGAACCAATACATGGGCAACTCCTCTTAGATATCTAGCCAATCTATCAACGTCAAGAGGATCATTATTATCATATGTTTTAGAGACATAGACAACTGGTAGAGAAAATTTAATTTCTGAATTGATTATTTGGGCTAATAATTTAACATTTTCTTCATTGATGTTTGTTGAAATGAAACTAACTTCTAATCCATTATCTGGAACAACAAATCCTTCTTCAATAAGCATTTTTAAAAAATGAGGTGTCGCAAATTGAGAACGGATTTCTTTTGCATCTTCTGTAAAACTTCGCTCTAGACGAACCACCATTCTCATGTCATTGAAATTCATAATATAGTCAGAATCCCAAATCACACCATCTTCTAATTTCTCAAACCGAGCAGCTATAATATTTTCATTTCGATATTCTTCAATTTCAAGTTTAAGATTATTATGAACAAATTTCACATTATAGCTTCCGTTCCATTCAATATTCTCAATTTTATTATTTGGATGAGGGCTTCCTTGATTCCATCTAATAATCAAATCAACAAATTTTTCATGAGTTAGCGTATTTTGAATATTTAATATTGTAGAAAACAGTTGCATATTTTATATCCTTTCCTCTAAGCAATATAATCACGTGTTTTGAAATTTATATCTCGTATTAATTTCTTTTAGTTAAAAATTCTGTCACACTAAAAGTAGTTTATTTATAATATCTCCCTACTCCACCTTCACCTGTCCATTCATCAGTATTGGTAAGAGCCAATCGCGAAGTTGGGTGAGTTCTTGGTTTTCTTGAATATTTTTATTTGTTTTCTTACTAAAATTTATTATGATTTTGGAGTATTCTTTTTGCAACTCAACTGGAGGAATTGCGATAGAATACCAACTGATACCATCTATGTTTAAATGTAAAACATTAGTTCCAGACGCCCAATTTTTTATATAGTTATGGTAATGTTCAGTACGTAATGTTGAGTATAGATAGTACTTATTAATATAATCAACTTTAGAATCTATTTTTGCCAAATCCATAGAGAAGACATAATTTTGTTCATCAAAAGGAACAATAATCGGTGAACCTACTATTTCAGCATTTCTCGTTAAATCCGTACATGCAATTAGTAAATCTCCACCACTTACGATCTTTTCTTTTAAGTATTCCCCATTAAAAAATTTTAGACCAGTAGATTTATAATTTCTGTTTATATCAATTGATGCTAAGTTAATCATGGGAGTGCCAATATTATCTTTTATATTCTCAGTTTTATATGAAATACCGCGTGAGACTGAAAGTTTATCTTTCAACTTCTCCACTCCCCATCCCTCTGGAATTTCGCGTTTGAGTTCTGGGTTATAGACCATCTTTCCGCCTGATGATTTGTAGGGTTTCCCATTCTGGTCTGGGAAATCAAACTGCACAAACCAGTAGTCATAGAGGGTCTTAGCCATAGCTTCCAACTCTTGGTTGATTTGGTTGTTGATTTGGATTTTTTGGTCAATTAGATTCAAAACATTAAAGCACTCCTCTTGAATAGCTAGATCTGGCAGCTTAATTGTAATTTTTGATAACGTTGAAACTGATAATCCTGGCTGAGCAGACTGTCCTTGATATTGAGCTAGATTCATCATTGATAACAAATTTGAAACATAACCATTATTATGATTTTCATTAACCACTGCCACAATTGCATGTTCAGTCATAAATGCTTTTCCTTTGAAATATCTAACATTTCCACAGTAAGCACCTTGGCGTCCAATTATTGAGCACTCTCCATCAAAGTTAAATGTGTCAGTGAAGCCCCTTAATCCATTCCCACCATATACTGGATATAGACCTTCATCAGATATTTGGCTTGCTTTTATCGATTTACCACTACTAAACCTTGAGCAAATCTCACCGATGGTATATTCTTTCCACTCACTCATACTTCAATCCCTTCATCTGCTCTGCAATCTCCTGTTCCAATGCATGTGATTGCTGAAAGAGGTCTGAGAGCTTGTTTTGAAAGGCAGTCATCTTAGCTTCAAACTCTTCTGCTGTGATATCCACATAGTCGATCTTGATGTCAAAGTATTGACCTGCGCTGAGAGAGTAGTTTTTCTCCTTGATGTCCTCATAAGAGACGGTGACAGAAAAGTCCTCGATGGCTTCTTTCTTGATAAAGGTCTCGACGATCTTCTGCTCTTCCTCAGGAGATAGCACAGTCTTTTGATTCTTGCCTTCCTTGACCTTGGTTCCGAGGTTTGAGGCATCGATGAGGACGACATCGCCCTTGTTTTTCTTATCGATAAAGAGGATGGAGACGTTGGTACCTGTCGTCGCAAAGATATTAGACGGCATGGAAACGACACCCGCCAGCATTTGATTGTCCACCAAATGTTGACGGATAGCCTTATCAATCCCTGACTGGGCAGTGATAAATCCTGTCGGCAGGACAACAGCTGCTTGACCATCTGGCTTCAAGGAGTAGATGATATGCTGTACAAAGAGTTCGTAAATCGCCATCTTGTCCTTGGACTTGGCTGGAACCTTTGGCACTCCTGCAAAGAAACGCTCACTGGCTTCTGGCAAGGTCTCTACTTGGTCACGCCACTCTGAAAAGTCCAGCTTAAAAGGAGGGTTGGAAACGATATAGTCCATTTTTTCAGGATGACGGTTGGCGATGATGGTATTTCCCTGTACGATATTATGGATGGAATGTTGCAGTCCATTCAAAATCAGGTTGAGACGGAGGAGATTAGACGATTTTTGCGAGATATCCTGACTATAGACAGTGGTCTTATCCACACCGATACGACTAGCCAGGTTCATGAGCAAGGTTCCAGAACCAGCTGACGGGTCATAGATCCGCACGTTTGATGGTTGGTCATTTCCCACAAGGATATCAGCGATAATCTTAGCCACAGAGTGAGGTGTATAGTACTCAGCATACTTACCACCGCCATCTTTGTTGTAGTCCTTAATCATGTACTCAAAGAGGGTAGAGAAAAAATCGAAACCTTGTGAAAAGATGGTCTCATCGAACTTCACTCGAGTAAGGAGATTGATGATAGCTTTTGCCACCTCATTACGCTTACTACTATCTGAGATGGTATCGGTAATCAGACGCTCATCAAAGAGACGAATGGCCGTATCTCCGTCTGTATGAACAGAGAAAATATCGTTATTATCAATGGCGATTTGGTTGAGGGTATTTTCAAAAGTTTCATAGAAAGTCGCCTCGTTTTGCTGACGGTGAAGCGTTTCGATCAACTGGTCTGGCTTGAGCCAAGCCGTACTGGTACCGATATCCTCCAATAGCCAGTCATAGTCATCTTCACTCAAGGTCAACAAGTGCTCATAGGTATTAACTTCATCTAGGCACTTTGCCTGATATAAAAACTTATCATTTAAAAATTTGTAGAGGAAGGACTGGGTGAGGAGTTTATACTCCCCCGCTTCCCCTCCTAGTCCTGCATGGGTAAAGACGGCTTTCAAATCATCTACCAAGTCTTGGACTTGGACCTTGTACGTTTCATTCATTAGTGTTGGTATTCCTCTTCATATCCTTCAAATAGCGATTCAACCAATCTATCAAAATCTTGTTTGGCCATATTGTTAGCTGATTGGTTTTTCTTCATTTCTTTTCGGGCTTGCTCGCGAATCATTCGCTTTAGATATTCCTCATTATCTAGAACCCCTTGATTTTGACCGATTCTATAGTCTAATTTAACCTTAGAACCTTTGATAACATGGTAAATAGCAGGAAATTCACTGACCACAGTCGAGTTGGTCACATGCTTGTATGAACGAGCTGCCATTTCATCTCCGTTAAAGTTCATGGTCAAACGTCTCATACGAGTATAATAATCCTCCACTGACTTAAAGAGTTCTTCATAGTCTTTTTGTGTTTCCTTGATATTTTCCATCGTATAGCCTTCTTGGCCATAGATAAAATGTTTTTGCATAATACGTTGGAATTCTTCGTAGAGAGAAACCCACTCAGGATCCTTTTCATCACGCTGTTTTTTTATCTTACCAGCTACCCGACGTCTCCAATCCTCCAGATCATTAGCTGCTAGACGAAGTTCTTCTTCTGCAATCTTGACAAAACTAAAACTGGTCTCAGACATCGCTAAATTTAAGAGCGTTTGACTAGAAAAGTCAGCTGGTTTATCAATCAAGGACAATGTCAGCATCCGTCTAGAGAGGATATTGAGCAAGGTTGCGACCTGAGCAATGTCAATCTGCTCGATCAATTGATGGTAACCAAGGAGACGAGCAATATTGTAATACTGCTTGATAGACTCCAAAGCTTTTCGTAGATCGATTAACTGCTTTCTATCCTTGATATCATTGATAGCTTGTGAAAAGTATTCCAGATTATCCGTTGGATAGTCAAGCAAGATTAACTCAGTCTTGCTTAATTCATGCGAAATCTCGTCTGCAGGGACAAATAGAGAGCCAAAAACATCCTCTCCATTTTCCCCAGTCAAGGCTGTATCATACTCTTGATTGAGTTCTTCCAGATAGGCACGATTGGTCCTGTCAAACTCTTTCGAAATATCCGCAAAGTCGATGACATAGCCAAAGAGATAGTCCTTGTAAGGACGATTGACACGGGTTAGAGTTTGTAAAAGGTTATGAGCCTTGATTTTACGCCCTAGGTAGAGACGTTTGAGACGAGGGGCATCAAAACCTGTCAAGAGCATGGAGTAGACGATAATAAGGTCAATTTTGCCTTCTTTGTAAGCATCTACCTTGTCTTTCTTCTCTTCCTTATCTCCCTCATCATGGAGAATCAATGCGGATGTCAAGTTGATTGTTCCAGCTTTACGACGTTTTTCTAATTGCTTTTCAAGCTCACGCGCCTGCTTTGACGAGTCACAGACGATCATGCCACCAATCGTCTGATCATCAAAAATTACATCACGTGCACGATTAAAGTCCTCGATGATAAAATCTAACATAGGTTCTACATAACGAGGGTGAGCAAAGATATCCTCCTTGGACAAGCCTCCACGTTGGATCTCTTCATTGATGGATCTGAGATTGTCTTTATAAGAAGTTTCGATATCTTCTCGCATCAAACGTAGGGTAAAGCCATCATCGATAGATTGGTTGTAGTAGTATTTGTGGATATAGTCCCCAAAAATATCACGTGTGGTCGCATGATTTTCCTTGGTCTTGCCATCTTTCTTATAGGTGATCAATGGGGTCCCAGTCAAAGCAATCTTGATTGCATTGGTATCTGCCTGATAGAGATTTGGTAGGTAGGAACCGCGTTCATTATAAGAGCGATGGGCCTCATCGATAAAGTAGATATTTTGACGATTGAGGTCATAACCAGAGCGGTCAGTCAAGTCTGAATTATCCTTGAACTTCTGGATATTGACCACAGCGACATCATAGCCATCTTGTTTTTGATTGAGCTCTTGAGGGCTGTTGATACGCTTAACCTTGAGCCCTCGTTTGGTAAATTCTTTAAAGGCTTGGTCTGCCAGATCCAAACGATCCACGACAAAGTAAAATTGAGGGACGATTCCCTGTTTTGAGAAATAATTGGTCAGATAGCGGATATTGAAGAAAGCCAAGGCTGTCTTCCCTGAACCTTGTGTATGCCAGATAACGCCCTTCTTAACACCTCTTGCAATTGTTTCTTCAATGGCACGTGTCGCAAAATACTGAGGGTAGCGCATGACATGCTTCTGCAGTTGCATCTGACCATCCTTGCTCTCTTCCTCTACATAGACTAGTCCAAAACGAAGCATAAAGAGCAGGCGTCCTTTCTGATACAAGGAGGACAGAAAGGCATTGCAAGGTGTGTTAGGGTTTAGGTTTGTTTTGAATTCTGGGTGGGACTTGAGGGCAAAGTGGTTCATATCATCTAAAACGAAGTCGATTTGGTCCTCTGTTAAGGTTGCTAAGGAATGAAGAAAATCTTCTTCTCTTTCTTCCTTGAAAGCATTAAACTTGGTTTTTGAATAGGCATTTGAACCGTAGTAAGAGCCCTGTTTCTGTTGACCTTGTCCACTGATATAGGGCAAGTTATCAGACAGAGCTATCAACTGGGTGATATTGTTAAAGCGGCGGAACTTGCGATTTTCAAAACGTTGTCTAGTTCTGTCTTGCTCCGACTGAATTCCTGTTTTCCCATCTCGAATCGCATTTGGTTGTTTCACTTCGATATAAGAAAGAGGCAGACCATTGATAAATACGACAATGTCAGGACGGAATTCATCCTGGCCATTTTTACAAGTGACTTCAAGCGCTAGATGAAAAGTATTGGCTTCAGGGTTTTCCCAGTCAATATAAACGGTATCTTCCTGACCTTGCAGCCGTCTAAAGAAAGAACGTCCCAAGTCATTTTGATCTAGTTCCAACTTGATATTGGCCAGTTCTCTCTCAAAGTCTTCCTCTGTCAAATAGTTGTTAAATTTTAAAAATTGCTCCTTAAAAACAGATACGAGGATATTGGTATCTGGATCTCGTTCTAAAATCTCCTTCCCATTACGAGGAAGATAGGTATAGCCCAGTCTCATAAGGTGTAGAGCCGCTGGAATTTGTACCCTGGTTAATTCAGAAAAATCTTTTTTCTTTGCCATCAAAAAACCTTTCTTATGCTTTGTAAGAATAGTTTATTCTAAACGCTTCATTCTATTCAACTGTTTCAACTATTAAAAATTTATTTTCTCTATTATTATATCATGTTTCAGTTGGATTTTCCCATACACCCCTACTCCAACCGGCTTTTAACCTTCTTCTTAGTCAAGGTACGATCATTTTTGTTAGAGAGAGCTTTGATACGAGCTTCTAGAAGGATTTTCCGTCCGTTCTCTGTTCGTGTGTAGACGAGATGATAACGTCCGATAGTCGGCGTCAGAAAGTCGAGGAATTTCTGTGTTTCTTCCTTGCGCTTGTCAAAAAGACTAGGCACGGCATAGTAAGGTGACTGACCTTGTCGGACTTTCTCTGCCTTCAAGAGATAGCGCTGATTGTCCACTGGAGCAAAGAACTCTCCCACAGTCTGCGCAAACAGCTCCTTGTCCCTCATGCTTCCTCCCTTGAGATAGGCAAAGACCATGTAGTTTTCCTTGTCCTCCTCTACCTGAACACGGGATTGATCATCCGTTAGATGCCCCGAATCTAGCAGAGCCTTTCGGATCTGCTCACCCAGAGACTGCAAGCGTTTATAGGGACTCTTATAGCGGAGGTAGCGCCAAGATGCAAAGACCAAAAAGAGGAGACAGGCTGTCGTAAGCCACCAAACACCGATCAATCTCAGTCTAAATAGCAAGACCAACAAATCCGCTGCCAACAAGAGCAATGACATGCGAACCCATTTTAATGCATCAAGCAAGAGCATGACTGGGACCTTCTGTTTTTGAGCCGCGACTTCTGTAACTATCTCAAATTTATCCGCTACAACAAGAGCTTCCTGCCATTTTTTTCTCAAGCCTGCTCGATCCTTGGAGAGACTCTTAACTCGCTCATTGTACTCACTAATTTGCTTTTTCTTAAAAGGGGGCTTTGGAAAATCCAAACGATCCAAACCAGTCTCAATACTCTCCTGATTATAAGCCAATCCAAGAAAATGCTCCATCCGTCTCGACAAGGTCTGCAGATCCTGATTGCTCTCTGGTCTAGGCTCCTCACCAGGAAGAGTGATAAGTGCTTGCGCTTGAACGGCTACCAGATGCCAGATGTTGCTGGTCTTTTCTGGATGCCCCGGCCAGATACGAATGGCACGCCCGCGCATCTGGTTACTTAGCATAAAGCTCCCCACAAAGCTTCCGAGGATTAGGGAATTAACACAAGGAGCATCCCAACCCTCTCCGAGGAGAGATTTGGTTCCGACTAGGACTTGAATCCGCCCTCGTTGAAAAAGCTCCGTCACTGCCGCTACGATTCCCTTAGCTGAGCTAGGAAAACCAACCTGCACATAATCTTTTGGATCCAAGTGACCAATAGATGAGAAACTAAGAGGAACCTGAGGCAAGAGTTCCTTCAACTCTGCTACCACATCGGTAGGCAAAATAACGACACTACCTGACAAGACAGCCAAAGATACAGGGATCTCTTGCTCCTGAGCTTTTCGACGAATGCTTTCAAAATAAGGGAGTACCCCCAACTGAGAAATGGTTGCCTGATTATCTCCCAGATAGGTAGCAAAATCCTTGCGAATATAGTCGGCTAGTACTAACTGCCTCAGTTCCTGACCTAGACTCTCATACTCCGTCAAAAAGATATCGGCAATGGCAGACAACTTCCCTAGAGATTGGGTTAAAAGTTGGTCAGAAGCCTTAGACTTAACCAGATAAACCTGACGTTTTTCCACCAAGCCACGCGCCTTCAAATCAGCCTCTAACTTTTTCTTATATCCATCTGGATCCTCATACCAATCTGGTGTCTGATAGAGTATGCTCTGCAACAGCGTCTCCAGCCAGTAGGAGGTCAATGCTGGAAGCTTCTGGGTTCCCAGTAAATTTTGCAAAGAGGGAGGAATCGTTAACCCCTGAGAATGCATATAAATCAACATAGCAGACAAGTACTTGGGATCTTCTAAGAGCAAATCAGATGAAATATCCCCTTTGAGGACCTTAGACCCTGCTACAAATGTTTGAAAATCAGAATCGACTATAAGGTGATGAATATAGTCCCACTTAGTCTCCTCAAACTGTTTGAGACGTTCCGACTCTTCAGCTGTTGGTGAACACATATAGACAAAATCCTGATGAGGGCAAAGAGTGTCTTCCCTGACTAGTTCAGGTACCGTGATTTCTTGGTCGATTTCCCCACACATACGGATATAGCGTTCCCAGAGTTCAGGATCGCTGTCATAAGGTGGTGTCGCTGTCAGGGAGATGAGTTTCAGCGGTCCATACTGCTTGCGAAAGGCTTCCAGACTTTTCCACCATTCATTGCGCAGGTGGTGGCATTCGTCCAAACAAAGAGTCGCAACTTTCTGAGCTCTTAGGCTTGCAAGCAAATCAAACCCCACAAAATCCTCTGCTTCACCATCTTCTTGTGATTGCAGTTGGTTCATGGCACTATGAAAAGCCTGATAGGTCACAATCGTTAATGCTTTCATCTCCTTTAAGTTTTGGGAAACGAGATCTGAAATCTTCTGTTCGTTCTCTAAAAAGGCTGTTTGAATCCTGTCCACCCATTGTTCACGAATGGTGACAGTCGGAACTAAAACAAGGGCTGGGTTGCCAAAACGAGCGATTAGCTCGATACCAATGGTTGTCTTTCCAGACCCTGGAGCAGCCACTAGATGAACATGACCGTCTGCTTGATAGTCCTGAAAACGATCCAAGACCTGTTTTTGGTATTGGCGCCAGCTTCCTTTAAAATTTAAATCTAACATTTCTTTCACCGTTATATCTCTTGACTTACTTCTTTAATTGTACCACACTTATATAAAAAGCAAGATAAGGAATCAAATTAGTCTTTATAAGAAAAATATGGTATAGTAGAATCATACTATCTATGAGGAGTTTACATGTCACAGGATAAGCAAATGAAAGCTGTTTCTCCCCTTCTTCAGCAAGTCATCAATATCTCATCTATCATCGGGGGAGTCGGCACCTTGATTTTCTGTATTTGGGCCTATCAGGCGGGGGTTTTACAGTCCAAGGAAACCCTATCGGCCTTTATCCAGCAAGCTGGGGTTTGGGGGCCTCCACTCTTTATCTTTTTACAGATCCTACAAACCGTTGTTCCGATCATTCCGGGAGCTTTGACCTCAGTGGCTGGGGTCTTTATTTACGGCCACATCATCGGAACCATCTATAACTATATCGGCATCGTGATTGGCTGTGCCATTATCTTTTATCTCGTGCGCCTCTATGGAGCTGCCTTTGTCCAGTCCGTCGTCAGCAAGCGCACCTATGACAAATACATCGGCTGGCTAGATAAGGGCAATCGTTTCGATCGTTTCTTTATCTTTATGATGATCTGGCCAGTTAGCCCAGCTGACTTTCTCTGTATGCTGGCTGCCCTGACCAAGATGACCTTCAAGCGCTATATGATTATTATCATTTTGACCAAGCCCTTTACCCTAGTGGTTTACACTTATGGTTTGACCTATATTATTGATTTCTTCTGGCAAATGTTTTGAGAATAGAAAAATCCGTTTGGTTGCCCAAGCGGATTTTCTGTTTGTTTTATTTTGCGACACTCTTAGCAAGAACAAAGTTTCCAAGTGTAGCGGAACCATTGCCTGCGACTGCTGGAGTCACGATATAGTCACGCACGTCTGGTACAGGTAGGTAGCCGTTGAGAAGAGCTGTGAATTTCTCACGTACACGGTCCAGCATGTGTTGTTGGGCCATAACCCCACCACCAAAGACGATTACATCTGGGCGGAAAGTCACTGTAGCATTGACCGCAGCTTGAGCGATATAGTAGGCTTGAACATCCCAGACAGAATTATTGAGTTCGATGTTTTCACCACGAACACCTGTACGAGCTTCCAGACTTGGTCCAGCCGCGAAGCCTTCTAAACAGCCTTTGTGGAAAGGACAAACACCGTTGAATTCTTTTTCAATATCCATTGGGTGTTTGGCTACATAGTAGTGCCCCATTTCAGGGTGACCTACACCACCGATAAACTCACCACGTTGGATAACACCTGCACCAATCCCTGTACCGATCGTGTAGTAGACCAAGTTTTCGATATGACCGCCAGCATTGTTACGGGCAACCACTTCACCATAAGCAGAGCTGTTTACGTCTGTAGTGAAATACATGGGTACGTTGAGGGCGCGACGGAGAGCACCAAGCAAGTCTACATTTGCCCAATGTGGTTTTGGAGTTGTTGTGATAAAGCCATAAGTTTTTGAGTTTTTGTCGATATCGATCGGACCAAATGATCCGACAGCAAGACCAG
>ERZ773009.2345-NODE-2345-length-12156-cov-7.864391_pt1 | contig 12156 bp, 8 predicted proteins | sample MGYA00580663_ERZ773009 | MGnify/ENA primary metagenome ERZ773009 (study PRJEB29015, sample SAMEA2737969) | human oral metagenome | biome: human oral; feature: human-associated habitat; material: dental | place: China | collected 2026 ... | reverse complement strand
GGCCTCCTCCCAGGGGTCGCCCCTGGGCACGAGCGCCGTCAGCAGGACGTAGAGAAGGAGCCCGGAGCCCTTCACGAGGCACAGGGCGACCAGGACCAGGCGGACGCGGACGACGGGGATCCCGAAGTGGGCGGCGAGCCCGGCACCCACCCCGGCCACCAGGGCGCCGGGGCGCGCCAGCCACGGGCGGGCCCCGGTCCGGGGGGCGTAGCGCGAGGGGGAACGTGGAAGGCGCCTGAGAGGCAGCCGACCCGGGGCAGCGGACGACGCCGTGGTGGTCATGGGCCCATGGTGGCACGGCGCGGTGCCGCCAGGGCGGCTCCCAGGAGGAACTCGGGGCAGAACCAGGGACCGGTCAGGGTGATCCCTGATGGCCCCGGGGCGCGGGCGCGGGCACCCTGGTCCCATGAGTAGCTCCCAGGTCCCTCCCCCCAGCGGGCCGTCCACCGACCCAGCTGGTCAGAACAGCACCCCCGACCCAGCCAGCCCGGCAGGCCAGCCCACCGGTCAGCCCGGCGCCGCTCCGAATGGCACCGCGCCCGGCACTGGCCCAACTGGCACGGTGCCCCCCGGGCAGGCCCCCCCTTACGGCCCCGGCGGCCCGGTGCCGCCCTACGGCCCCGGCGGCCCCAGCAGCCCGCGCCCGGCGAGTGCGAGCTTCTTCGCCTCGATGCGGCGTCTTGGCATCGTACGCAGTGACGAGCGGTGGGTCGGGGGCGTGGCGGGCGGCGTGGCTCGTCGCCTGGGTGTGGATCCGGTCCTGGTCCGCTGTGTCTGGCTGGTGCTGAACGTCTTCACCGGCGTCAGCCTGATCCTCTACGGCCTGGGGTGGCTCCTCCTGCCCGAGGAGTCCGACGGCAGGATCCACGCCGAGCAGGTTCTTCACGGTCGTGTGGAGGCAGGCCTGGTGGGTGCCGTGGCCTGCATGGTCATTGGCACACCGGCCTTCACCTACGACGTGTTCCCGTTCTGGTCCACCGGGTCCTGGGTCGGTTCCGTCCTCGTCTCGATCCTGTGGACCGGCCTGGCCGTGGGCGGCGCCTACTGGCTCTTGCAGCAGAGGCGGGCCGCCCGGTACGGGGACTCCTGGGGCGCGCACGGCGCCTACCAGACCGGGTCGGTCCCCGGCCCCCAGCCCGATCCGGCCCGGGGGCAGGCCCCTCGGCCCGCCTCCTACCCAGCGCCCACCGCCACGTACCCGGGCCCCCATGCGTCGTCCCCGGGCCTCCGGGCGCCGTACCCGGGCTTCCCTCCCCGAGCGGTGCGCCGTGCCCTCGGACCGGGCCGGAGCCTGAGCCTCCTGGTCCTGGGGCTGATCCTCCTGGCCTCGGGGTACACGTGGGTACTGAACCGGACGGGCCACCTCACCCTGGTCCAGTGCGTGATCCTGACCACAGGTATTCCGCTGGTGCTGCTGGGGGCGGGACTCATTATCTCCTCCCTGCGCGGCCGTCGCGGGGGCTGGATGACGGGCCTGGGCTGGTTGGTCGTCCCCGTCGCCCTGCCCATGCTGGCCGTCACCTCCACCATGCCCCCGGGGTCGGTTGAGGCCGGCTTCAAGCCCTACCCGGTCACCATCATGGTCACCGACGCCATGCTCCAGGGCACGAGCCCCGACCACCCGCTGGACCTGGGCAGCTACGTGGCCGGGAGCGTGACCGTCGACCTGCAGCAGGTCAGCGACCTCTCAGTGAAGGCCCACGCCCGGATCACCATGGGCGCGGGGGACGTACAGGTCCTGACCAGGCAGGGGCAGCCGCTCCAGATCCGCTCCTCGGTGTCCCTGGGGGGCACCACGGGCAGGTTCGCCAGCCGCTGGAGCACCTCCGGGGACGCCGTCGTCCAGTCCGGCGGGAGCTCAGGGGACGACCCGGGCACGTACCTTCCCAACGGGGAGGAGCCCCTGGAGTACTCGGTGAGGCAGACCACCGCGGGGCACACGGTCAGGTTCACCTCCCCCACCGCCACGGACGACAGGGGCCTGGAGCTGGACGTGTCGGTGGGGACCGGCGACGTGCGCGTACGCGAGGACCGCACTGACAGCGTGACCTGGTACGGCAGCACCTCCGAGCACGTCTGGGTGGTGAACAGCTGGACCGGGGCCGACGGCGTCGTCCACGACGGGGACGACCTGCCCGTCCCCGGGATGACCCACCCGGCAGTCTCCTCCAGGACCGCCACGGAGTGCGTCCGCAGCGCGCTCGACGACGTCGACGACAGGCCGGGCTACGACTGGAGCTCCGTCAACGACCTGAGCTCCAGGGAGCACCACCGCTACGAGTCCTGCGTGTCACAGGCCCTGAGCACGCCGTCTCCGACAGGCACTGGGACCGCCTCCCCGGACGGGGCCCAGCCGGAAGCCACCCAGCCGGGAGCGACGCCGAGCCCTGCCGGCATGACGACACCCACACCCACCGCCGTACCCACGCACTGAGGAAAGACATCATGCACAGCAGCGCGAGCACCCCGTCCGCCTCCCCCTCGGCCCGGACCCCGGGACCCGCCCCGGACCCCGCAGACGCCGGTGCGGGGAGCCCGACCACCTGGAGCCTGCCAGAACCTGGCTCCCAGGCGGAGCCGCGGGCCGGGACCACCGGCACCACGTCCCCGAGTACCCCGGGTGACCTGCCGCAGGACACGGTCTGGAGCGCCCGGACCCACGTCCCCGCCGCGGCCCCGGAGCCGGCCCCGGGCGGCCTGCGTACGAGCACCCTCGTGTGGGGAGTCCTCCTGGTGGTCCTGGGCGGTCTCCTGATCGCCACCGCCATGGGTACCCGGCTCAACCTGGGGATCGTCAGTATCGCCATAGTAGGAACGATCGGAGCGTTCATGGTACTGCTCGCCCTGATTCCGTTCCCGCGAGGTCCGCGTCACTGAACGCCGCTCTCACGAAGGAGCCAGCCCCAGACGAACCCGTACCGACTTCTGGAGCCGCTATCGCGGAAGGAGCCAACTGGGGGCGTTCCCGGTCCCGACACGACCGGGAACGCCCCCGTCTCCGCCTCCTCCGCGAGGGCGGGGCGGGTGCGGGTAGCGGTCTCAGCGCTGGTAGACGACGGCCTTCTTCAGGTTCTCCACGGCGTCGTCCCCGAGGTAGTACCGCACGATCTCCAGGCCCAGGTCGACGGCGGTGGCCATGCCCCGGCTGGTGAACAGGGTCCCGTCCACCACCACGCTGTCCTGGCTCACCAGCGCCCCGTGCTCGGCCAGGACGTCGGTGAACGCGGGGTTAGAGGTCGCCCGGCGGCCCTCCAGCAGGCCCCGGCGCGCCAGGATCGACGGCGCCGCGCAGATCGCCGCCACCGGCCGCCCGGCACGCACCCGGGCCTCCACCTCCGCCATCAGGGGCTCACAGGCGTCGAGGTTGGGGGTGCCGGGAATGCCCCCGGGCAGGAAGAGGAGGTCGTAGTCGGCCAGGTCCACCTGGTCCAGGACGTGGTCGCAGGTCAGGGTGATGCTGTGAGAAGAGACCACCTGGACCTGCGGCCCCACGGCGATCATGTCCGTGCGAATCCCCGCCCGGTAGAGGAGGTCCACGACGGCCAGGGCCTCCACCTCCTCCAGGCCGGGGGCAATAAGGGCCGCGACGCGGTGGCTGGTTGCTGGGACGAACTGGGCCATGACTCCTCCTGGTGCTCGGGACCCCCTCAGGCTACGCCGTCGGATCCGCTCCTGGGGCCCGGCACACGGGAGGCCCGGGCGCATTCAGGGCAGGTACCCACGCCCCTGAGCGCACGGGGAGTGGGGAATCCTACACATTTCGGGCTGGCACTGTCAGCACACCCTGGGCGCACGGGGAGCCTAGGGGCGTACCAGTACCGGCGACCACGCACCCGTAGGCGGCACTGGCGTACGCGATCGCGACCTCAAGCCCGTACCAGTACCGGCAACCACGCACCCTGCCAGGAGACGCGCCACGACACGGGGTAACGCGGGGTACCGACGCCGTCGTGGCCCCGAGCGAGACCCCGGGGCCGCGACGCGCCCGTACGCGGCCACGTGAGGGGGACTGGTCCAGGACCAGAGCAGACCGTGTGTGGGGAGGTCGGCGTGGGGAAGGAACGCCGCAGCCCGCTCGGGCCGTCCTCACTTCTTGGCCACGAGCTTCCACGGTACCATAGCCTTAGAGGCTAGGTGGTCAACGTGCTGCTGATCGGTCCTGTTCACCTCGCCCTTGTAGCGGAAGACCGAGGGGTAGTAGCCCTCGGACCGGGAGTAGCCCTGCCCGTACCCCTGCCCATACCCGTGGTACTGGTAGACGGAGTAGGCCGGTGACTCGTAGTCCTGGGCCTGCTGCACCTGCTGGGGGGTCAGGGCGACAGCCACCAGCGGCCTGTCCGTGGTCTGCCCGCACAGGGCGGTGTCCTTGAGGATCGTGACGCTCACCGTGAGGGCGTGGGCGTACCCGTCTGCGGAGATGCTGGCGTCCGTCACGGCACAGGCCGGCACGTCCAGCCGTACCAGCAGGTAGGAGTCCTCCCCCAGGAGCTCCTCCCCGGTGTCCCCGGTCAGTGCCACGTCCCGGTTTCGGGTGGACAGGGCCACGGAGGAGTCGACCACGGGCGCCGAGGCCACCGCCTGGGGGTGGTCCTCCGCCAGCCACTGGTAGTAGGTTCCCTGCACGGAGGCCGTGGAGACGTTGGCCTGGGTGTAGCCCTGGTTCCTAGCAGCGTCGGGCAGGACGGTCATGAGCGTCGGGGTGTCAGCGGACAGGACCGAGTCGTCCTGGGTCGGGAAGGCCTGGGTGGCCGAAGGAGTGACGCGGGTAATGGAGGGCGTCGACCACTTGAGGATGTCGTCGGCCCACGTAGGCCTGGGGGCGGCGGGCTTCGGAGGGTCCCGGTTGACCACTACCAGGACGAGAATGGCAATGAGGACCAGTCCCAGGACCGCGCCCACGCGCTGCACGGCATAGGCGGCGTCGGAGGGCTCATTGGCCTCGGGGTCGCGGTACTGCCAGGCGGAGGTGGTGCTCCACATCGACTCCGGGGAGATGGCCGCCCACAGCAGGATCAGCGCCATGGCTACGACTAGGACCGCAAACACGTGGGACTCCTCTCGGTACCGGCCGACAGCCTTTGAGACACCCCCCACAGTACACCGGCCCCGGCACTCGTACCGTGGTAAGACCGTTACCCGGTCCTGGCCCTCGCCCCCGCCGTCCACGGCCTCCCGTCTCTTTTGACGGGCGGCAGACCACCTGCAACCTCGCCCCCGCCGTCCACGGCCTCGGGGGTGCGCCTAGGCCTTCATTACCCCGACGCGCTGGAGGTAGCCGACCGTCGCGGCCAGGGCCTGCTGCTCCTCGGGGCCCTCGTCGAAACCGTGCCCAGCGCCGTCGATCCTGACCAGCTCGGCGTCGGGGTAGGTGGTCCGGGCGCGCTCGGAGTAGCGGTAGGGCACCACCAGGTCGTCGCTGCCGTGGACAATGAGGACCGGGGCCGTGTAGCCCGCGATCTCGGTGTAGACGTCGTAGTCCCACATGTCCTGGGCGTAGACGCGCCCCAGGGCGCACCCCAGGAAGCTGTAGTCCTGAGGCACCGCGTCCAGGGATGTGTAGAGGCTGTGGAGCGTGTCGGTGATGGAGAAGGCGGGGTACCACAGGACCAGGCCCGCGACCTGCTCGGGGTGGCGGGCGGCGGTCACGGCGCTGACCTCACCGCCCTGGCTCTCGCCGAGCAGGACGATCCGCCCGGGGTCAACCACCTCCCAGCCCCCGGTGGCGGTACGGGCGGCCGTCAGCACCGCCTCCAGGTCGGCGACCTCCGTCATGACCGACATACGGGTCATGTCCCCGACGCTGCCCGGTCCCCCGCCGCGGAAGGAGGGGCAGTAGGCGGCCAGCCCCAGGCGCGCCAGGGCCTGGGCCACCGGGGCGACGTCGTCCGGGGCGCTGCACAGCCCGTGGGAGCAGATGACCAGGGGGACGGCGGCGTCGGCAGCAGGCACGTAGAGACGCCCGGGCAGGGTCTGCCCCTGGCTGGTCACGTCAAGGTCACGGGTCTCGTAGGCGTAGGTGGGCAGGGTGCCCTGGGGGGCGGGGGCCGAGGATCCCGGGGAGGCGGCGCCCGGGGTGGTGGTACCCGGGGAGGCGGCGCCCGACGGCGGGGCGGTCTCGGCCTCAGAGCCCGGGCCGGAGGCGCAGGCTGCGACCGCTCCCAGCAGGGTGGCGGCGCCGGTGGCGCCCAGGGCCCTGAGCACGGCCCTGCGTCCGGTCGGTGAGGTCATGGCCTCTCCCCCGTCTGCCCGGTGACGGGCCCCTGGTCCCGGCCCCCAGTGTGGGGACGGAGACCGGTAGCAGCAGAATAAAGCCCCGTCAGATCAGCCCAGCACCCAGTACAGGGGCGGGAGACAGCGGCCATGTGACGGGACGGGCTCCCCCAGCACCCCCGGCCCCCAATACAGGGACGGGAAGGCACCCCGGTACCGCTCCCCCGATGCTGTCTCACCCAGCCCCCAGTGCGGGAGCAGGGAGCACGGCGGGCCCGCAGGACCGATAGGCGCTGGGTGAGTGCGCGGGCCACAGTCCCCTCGACCGTGGGACGGCCGGTGCGAGCTGCGGCGGCGTCGTGGTCCAGGCGTGAGACGAGCGTAACGGCGTCGCGGTCCTGGAACCGGGGGCGCGGTGAGAGGGTGTGCTGGGCCCTGGCGCACAGTGGCAGCATGGTCTCCGGCACCCCGCTCAGGTCCACGGGCTCGGTGCCCGCCCTGGTGGTGCTGGTGGCGTCCATGGGGTGACCCTACTGCGTGGGACCGGCTCAGGGTCGTATCCCCTCATGTGAGGGGCGTCCGGGTCTGACCCTACCTGCGTGAGACCGGCTCCACGGGCGTGGCCGATATGACCCGCACCCTTCTACTGCCTCCCACCACGTGGGACCGGCCGCACCATCCCCACCCGCCGGGCCGCCGCCAGGCTACTGCCCCCGCTGCGCGGGACCGGCCCTCATGACCTCCGCCAGGGTGCCGGCGGCCTCACACGAGCGTCGCCCCGCCGTCGACGAGGATGAACTGTCCCTGGACGTAGCTGGAGGCGTCGCAGGACAGGTAGAGGATCGTCCCGTTGAGCTCCCCACGCCCGCCGGGGCGACCCGTGGGGTTGTGGGCGTTGTAGGCGGACAGGAACTCCTCGCTCCTGAACAGGGTGTCCGCGGTCATCTCGGACTCGAACAGGCCCGGGCCAATGGCGTTGACGGTAATGCCGTAGCGGGCGTAGGAGCAGGCCATTCCCCGGGTCAGCCCCAGGACCGCGGCCTTGGAGGCGTTGTAGGCGTGGCGGATGAACACGTCGTGCTTGTCGGCGACCACGGCGTTGACCGAGGCGATATTGACGATCTTGCCGTAGCCGCGCTCCCGCATGCGGGGCACGACGTACTTGCTGACGTGGAAGATGCCCTTGACATTGGTGTCGAAGGAGCGGTCCCAGTCGGCGTCCGTGAGGGTGTCGACGCCGCCGCGCACGGCCACCCCCGCGTTGTTCAGGAGGATGTCAATGCGCCCGTAGGCGTCAATGACCGCGTCGACGGCGGCCCGGCAGCTGTCCTCGTCGGTGACGTCGCAGCGTACGGCGACGGCGTGGTGCCCAGCGGCCTCGATCTCCGCCTTGAGGGCCTCCAGGCGATCCAGACGCCGGGCGAGCAGCGCGACGTCGGCGCCGTGCTCGGCGTAGGCGCGGGCGGCGTCGGCGCCGAGCCCCGAGCTCGCCCCGACAACGACGGCGACCTTCCCGCTGAGGTCAAAGGTACTGCTCATGGTACTGCTCATGGTGGTGTCCTCTCCTACCTGGCCTGTCGCAATGTCCCTGCCACGAGACGACGAGGCAGGGGCGCGCTGGTCACCATGGTGCCGGGACGACCGGGACCTGGCAAGGGACCAAGAACCCGCTTCGTGCCCTGGTCCGGGACCTGACCTGGGCCACCACCACGCCCCTCACGCCCCGCGCCGCCTCGCCACCCGCCCTGGGGCCCGTCTCACCACGACACACAACAAACCGCCACGCACCCGCGCCTCGCCGCCCGCCCTGGGCCCGTCCCGCCCTGTACCTAGGGTAAGGACAGGAGGTTATACGCGGCCCCGACGGTGGTGGGCGGACGGTTCTGTCGCAATCTGAGGATCAGAGCCGGGTCCACCCTGTTTTCATCTTTGTACGCCCAATGTCCACGCAGGTCAGGAGCTTGGACCTCGGCACGGCCGAGGGTGACTCTCGTTCTGATCCTCAGATTGCGACACACGCACAGAACCGGGCCAGCAGACAGGCGGCAGGTTATCCAACGCACCGTATAAGACGCATCCGGGCCCGCGCCACGAGACACAATAGACACCCCACCGTCCGGGTCCATGCCACGAAGGCAAGGAATTTCCGTCCCGCAGTAAGCCTCGACTCTACTCACGCACTAATTACCATAGTGCGAATAGGACAGAACCGCATACGAGGTGTGGGACACTCCCAGACATGCCGTCCCTCCACCCCAGCGGCTCCTGCCGAGGCCATCAATGCACCTAGCGGTGCGGGGTGCTCCCTGACACAGTCGTCTACGACTCGGCGGAAGTGCGCCTGGCCGGTCTTAATGCACCTAGCGGTGCGGGGTGCTCCCTGACGGGCGATATTGTGAGGATTGAGAGTAAGCTCAAGGTCTTAATGCACCTAGCGGTGCGGGGTGCTCCCTGACCCCTGCCCCTGGGAGGCGCGTGGTTGCAACGTTTCCAGGGGCTGGATCGCCACCGGCCTGTGGAGGCCCTTCCGGAGGTGGCCGGAACGGGTCCATTTCTACCACCTTTCGTTGGTATGACGCCACTCGCCACCGACGGCCCCGGGAGCGGATCCGGCGCCGGCTTTGGACGAGACCATGCGGAAAAGTGGCAGTCGGGAGGGGTGTCCCGCACCACACTGATGGTGACCAATGTCACAGATTCGGTCAGCCTCAGCCCCGCGAGTACCCGTCCCACGCCCCCGCTCCTCATCGGTCTCCTCGGTGGGTCCCCGTCGTCGAGCACGAGCACCGCACCACCCACGCCCGTCCCGCACAGGACACGCACCTTCCCGTATCCGACCCGCCAGAGGGCGGAGTCCCACTCCCTCCCGAACAGGACACAAGACAGAGACGGACCACGTCATTAGGCTCCTCAGCACAGCACCAGAACAAACCCTCATCGTGAACCCACTTATACGGGGCAGATCAGACGGCAGGAGAGACCCCTCCGCATATAACTCAAAGGCGACCTCCTGGCACTACCCTGCCCCCACGAACAAAATAGTAGCACGCGACCCCCACCCACACCAGCGCGGAACGCCCTGTTCCCCACAACTAGATCGCGTTCCGTTCACGCCGTACGTGATCGCGTCCCTGCGGGAGCCAGCCGCGGACACCCGTTCTCACGGCGAACAAGTACCGTTCTCAGCACAAACAAGTACCGTTCTCGCGAGCAATAAGTACCGTTCTCGCGAGCAGGGGTGGCGAGCGGGGGCGGGAGGGCGGTGCACCGGGTGGTCCCTGGTCACACGCGCAGCCCCAGGCCCCTCATGCGCGAGGTCGCCCCCGCGGAGAGCACCGCGTGGAACTGCTCCACGCCCATCCCACCCTCCAGCAGCTCCGGGGAACGGGCCAGGATCCGCAGCAGGCTGCCGATCTCCTCCCCCACGACCCGGCGCCCCCACAGGCCCATACGGGCCGCGAGTTGGCGCTGCGCCGCAATGTCCTCCAGCAGCTCGTTGGCCGCGAAGCCGCCAAAGCGGTCCTGGCTGACCACCTCCAGCAGGCGCAGGCCCACGTCCTCCGGCAGGCTGTTGGTCAGCGCCATGGAGAAGTCCGTGAGCAGGCCGAACGTCAGGTAGGTCTTGACCAGCCGCTCCTCCCAGTCCACCGGCCGCAGCCGCTCGTCAAAGTCCCCCAGGGCCCCGGTAAAGGGCTCGGCGGCCGTGTACACGTCCACGCCGACCTCCTGGGCCAGGTCGGCCACCTGCTCAAAGGCCTGCACCTTGGCAGCGCTCATCCGCTGGAGCTCGACCCGGGAGACCATGGTGGGGGCTTTGTCCGCGTCCTTGGCGTACCGGGTGCAGGCCAGGGTGCAGGCGAACCCGATAAGCCCGAAGGCGGTGCGGGTGAAGGATGAGGGCGCGGAGGAGGCGGGAGGAGGCGTCATAGCACCCAGCCTACGGTCTACGGCCTCGTGTCGCGTGAGTTCCCCCACGGCGACGGCCCCGTGCCACCGCTTCCGTGGCACCACGCCGCTCAGGGCCGTTACCCTGACAAGGTACTACCGACCAAAGGATGCTCGTGACCAACGAGAACACTGCGACTACCGACGTCGCCACCGCCGCCTACGATGCCGCGCCCGCGACCGCTGACCAGGCCGCCCAGGCCGCCGGGGCCCACGAGGGCAGGCCCCACGACGCCGGGCCCCAGCCCACGACCGGGACCGCCCCGGGGCCCCAGGCCGCCGGGCCCCACGACGCCGAGCCCCAGGCCGCCGGGCCCCAGGGACACGAACCCCAGGCCTCCGGCATCCTGCGCACCGCCGGCGCCCACGCCCCCGTCCTGGACGAGGCCACCCCCGACATCACCGACGAGGGCGCCGCCGACCTGACCGCCAGGACCTTCGCCGACTACGGCGTCGAACCGGAGATCTGCCGGGCGCTGGCCGCCAGGGGCATCACCCGCCCCTTCCCCATCCAGGCCCTCACCCTGCCCGTGGCGCTGGAGGGCCTGGACATCATCGGCCAGGCCAAGACCGGCACCGGCAAGACCCTGGGCTTCGGCATCCCCCTGCTCATGGACACCCTGGGGCCCGGCGAGGAGGGCTGGGACTCCGACCCCGCCGCCGGCAGCCCGCAGGCCCTGGTGGTCCTGCCCACCCGCGAACTGGCCAAGCAGGTCGCCGTCGAGCTCGCCCAGGCCGCCTCCGAGCGCACCGTGCGCATCGTCCAGGTCTACGGCGGACGCGCCTACGAGCCGCAGATAGAGGCCCTGGAGCGGGGCGCGGAGGTCGTCGTGGGCACGCCGGGGCGCCTCATCGACCTCATGGACCGGCATCTCCTGGACCTGACCCACGTGACCACCGTCGTCCTGGACGAGGCCGACGAGATGCTCGACCTGGGCTTCCTGCCCGACGTGGAGAAGATCCTGGCGCGCACCCGCCCCGACCGCCAGACCATGCTCTTCAGCGCCACCATGCCCGGCGCCGTCGTCGCCCTGGCCCGCCGGTACATGACCAAGCCGACCCACATCCGCGCCCAGGACCCGGGCGACGAGGGCATGACCGTCAAGACCACCCAGCAGGTCGTCTACCGCACCCACGCCCTGAACAAGGTCGAGGTCCTGGCCCGCATACTCCAGGCCTCCGGACGGGGCCGCACCATCATCTTCGCGCGCACCAAGCGCACCTGCGCGCGCGTGGCCGAGGACCTGGCCGCCCGCGGCTTCGCCACCGCCGCCCTCCACGGCGACCTCGGCCAGGGCGCCCGCGAGCAGGCGCTGCGGGCCCTGCGCAACGGCAAGGTCGACGTGCTCGTGGCCACCGACGTGGCCGCCCGCGGCATCGACGTCGACGACGTCACCCACGTCATCAACTACCAGTGCCCCGAGGACGAGAAGATCTACGTCCACCGCATCGGCCGCACGGGGCGCGCCGGGCACTCGGGCACCGCCATCACCTTCGTCGACTGGGACGACGTGCCCCGCTGGCGCCTCATCGCCAAGGCCCTGGGCCTGCCCATCGAGGAGCCGGTGGAGACCTACCACACCAGCGAGCACCTGTTCTCCGACCTGTCGATCCCGGAGAAGGTCACCGGCCGCCTGCCCCGCCACAAGCGCACCCTGGAGGGGCTCGACGCCGAGGAGATCGAGGACCTGGGTGAGACCGGCAAGCGTGGGCGCAAGCAGTCCGGCCGGCAGGGCGGGCGCTCGGAGCGCGGCCGTGGCCGCGGTGGCAGGGGCGCCAAGGACTCCAAGGGCGGCGAACGCTCCCGGCGCTCTGCTGACGGTGAGGCCAAGCCCCGGCGCAAGCGCACCCGTAAGCGCACGCGCGGCGGCCGCCCGGTTGACGGGACCGCCGGCGAGTAGGACTGACAGGCAGCGGCTGAGACTCACGTGGGTCTCAGCCGCTGTCCGACTCCGGGGCGGAGCCGGGTCAGAGGCGGGTCGCCAGGAAGGCGAAGACGCC
>ERZ773009.2344-NODE-2344-length-12161-cov-15.089047_pt1 | contig 12161 bp, 10 predicted proteins | sample MGYA00580663_ERZ773009 | MGnify/ENA primary metagenome ERZ773009 (study PRJEB29015, sample SAMEA2737969) | human oral metagenome | biome: human oral; feature: human-associated habitat; material: dental | place: China | collected 2026 ... | reverse complement strand
GCTCCAAGCACGCCTCCATCAGCAGCTTTTCGGCAAACGGATCGCCCACCTGCACCGTCGGGCGCAGAGATTTGTTCGCGTCGTTAAAGCTATCGCTCGCCATCACGGCTCCTCCGAGCCCGTCGCGACCTGTCTTAGAGCCCACATAGATCACGCTGTTGCCTACACCTTCGGCCCTGCCGTAGAAAATTTCATCCTTTTTAACGATACCCAGCGCAAAGGCATTAACCAAAATGTTGCCGTCAAAGCTCTTATCGAAGCTCGTCTCGCCGCCTATCGTAGGGATGCCCATGCAGTTGCCGTAGTGCGCGATGCCTGCAACCGCTCCTTTTAGCAGATAGCGCTGCTTCCTGGCATTCTCGCTTCTTCCTCGCACCTCGCCGAAACGAAGCGAGTTCATATTGGCCTCAACGCGCGCGCCCATCGTAAAGATATCGCGCAGTATCCCGCCTACGCCTGTCGCAGCGCCCTGAAACGGCTCTATGAAGCTAGGGTGGTTGTGGCTTTCCATCTTAAAAACCGCCGCCATGCCGCCGCCGATGTCGATGACGCCTGCGTTTTCGCCGGGACCCTGGATGACCCAAGACGCCTTGGTCGGGAAGCCGCTTAAGTATTTTTTGCTCGATTTGTAGCTACAGTGCTCGCTCCACATCGCGCTAAAAATCCCAAGCTCGAGCAGATTTGGCTCGCGACCTAAAATTTTTAAAATTTTTTCATATTCTTCGTCTGAAATTTTATGTGCCGCTATCGTTTTTTTATCCATTTTTCGCCCTTTTCGCCGTTAAATTTAAGTCGCAATAATAACTAAAATTTTCTATCATTTCGATTAATCTTCGCCCTTTTTAAGATACTTCTCGTAAAGTTTTGCCTCTTTTAAAAACGCGTAAAATGCGTTAATATTTGCCGTGATAAATCCCTTGCGCCCGTCAAAAAGCGATCTGCGCAAAATGTACGATTTAAAAAACGCGAACGGATAGATCAGCAAAAGCTTCGCGAGGCTCGGCTTTTTGCCCTTCTCAAAATCCCCCTGCGCGCGTAGCGTAGAGTAGTTGTTGTTTTTCATAACGAGCTCGGCGATCGGCTTTTCGCTAAAATGGTTGATGCAAAATTTGCTCTTTTTCACCGCGCCCTTTACGATCGAAATTTGCGCGTGCACGCCCATATTTTTATACTCGCCGCACTCCTTGCGAAAGAAGCGGATGTGAGTGTTTTTGCGCACGAGATTGGAGCATTTGCGCCCAAGCGAGTATTCATGAAATTTAATATCCAGCGCAGAGTAATCGCTCTGGCTCATAAACTCCTCTATCTCGCCTTTTAGCTCAGGACTTACCTCCTCGTCGCCGTCAAGATTGAGCACCCATTCGTTGCTACATAGCGAAAACGCGTAGTTTTTCTGCACCCCCTCGCCCTGCCAGCCGTGATGGTAAATTTTATCGGTAAATTTACGCGCGATTTGCAGCGTGGCATCGGTGCTGCCGCTATCGACGATTATGATCTCGGCAAAATCCGCCACGCTACGCAGCATACGCTCGATGTGGCGCTCCTCATTCATCACTATCGCATAAACGGACGCTTTAATCATAGTTTGTTCCTTATCCTCGTAAATTTCAGCCAAAAATCAAAAAACCCCTCCGTGCCCAAAATGCCGATACGCTTTACGGCATATTTGTCGTCGCCCGCCTCGTAAAGTCCGCGCTTGACGACCACCGCGCCTTTAAAATTTGATCTGGCGATATTTAAAATTTCGTCGTTAAATTTACCGTACGGGTAGGCAAACACCTCGCAAGGCTGTCCGCAAATACTTGCTACGCGAGCTTTGGATGCGATGATCTCATCTGCGGCAAGCTGTGGATCGCTCGCGTAGGTAAGGTCTAAATTTACGTGGTGCATCGTATGCGCGCCAAACTCCACCAGCCCGCTTGCTTGCATTTTTAAAATTTGCTCCTCGCTCAGCATTCGCGCGAGATGGGTCGTATTAGCGCGCTCCCAGTCGTTTTGCACGGCGCCCGGCACCAAAAATATGCTCGCTCTAAAATCGTATTTTTTCAAAATTTCAAAGGCGTTGGTAAAATTATTTTCAAACCCGTCGTCGAAGGTGATGCAAACCGCCTTTTTAGGCAGCCGCTCTAGCGCGATAAGCTCGCTAAGCTTAAAGCTTTTAAAGCCGTTTTTTGCAAGCCACGCGATCTGCCTCTCAAAATCCGCGGGTCTTAGCCGCCATTTGTCGAATTTATCGCCCTTGTGCTCCTCTACGCTATGATACATCAGCACCCGCGCCTTATGCCAGCCCTGCGGGATCCGCCACCAGTTATAACGCAGCGAAATGCCCACCGCAGCAGCAAAGATCAGAAAGGCTACAAAATAAATCATCTGAATTTCTCTCCGTTTTTATAGACGAACTCGCGCCACTCGTAAGGCTCGCTAAGCGTTAAGCCAAACGTGAGCTCCAGCATAAATTTAGACACGCGCGTGGCATTTACGATTTCTAGCGCCCTAGCCCGACCATTTTTGCCGATAGCCTCGAAACTTCCGTTTTGCAAGCATTCTTTGATCTTGGCAAAACAATCCTTTACATCGCTAAAATATACGACATCGCGCCCATCGATAAAAAGTCTATCCAAGCCCTTTATAGCGGGACTGAATGTGCAAACTCCGCACCCCATAAATTGAGCCATTCGATCGGAGGAGTATAAAATTTTATTTTGATTAGGCTTCCAAACGCCGTCATCCGCGTTAAAATTTATCGCTATTTTAGAGCGCGAAATTTCTTGCTGAAACCGCTCCCCAAACACAAAGGGCTCGCCTAAACTTCCGTAAATTTTAATCTTTATGCCCTCTTTGGCGCATAGTTGCTTTAAAGTCTCGATAAATTCCTTTCTGTTGGGCAGGTAGTCGTTGCCGATATAAAGGACGTCGTGGCTCTTTTCCGACTCAAAATTCCTATCGAATGCGGCATCCGAGATATTGGGCATAAACGAAACTAGGGTATTTGGATTGCGGCGCGAAATTTCCGCCAGATCCGTGGCGTTGGTGCAAAAAAATGCATCGGCCAGGGAAATTTTATTAAAATCGCCGCTATCGGCGCTTCTTAAATCCGCATACCACTGGATTATTTTGATCTTCGGCAGTAGCTTTTTGATGCGGCTTAGAGTATCAAATTTTATCTTTTCGGCCTTACCGATCAGAAGCAGATCGGCGCCGATGTTTTCGCAGATACGCACGAGCTTGGCGTTCATCTTTTTTAAGCCGCTGTTTTTCAGCCCGCAAAAACGCAGGCTCCGCTCCCAATCGCGGTAGCTAAAATCATAGACGAAGTGCCCGCCGCGAACGAGCCCGTGGCTGATCTTGCGCTCCATGCCGTAGAAAAAACTACCGTCGTCGTATTCGTTAAAAATGCCGCAATGCACGATCTTTAGGCTTCGCATAATAGCTCCTCGTAGTAATTTTTAAGCGAGCTAATATAATTTTGCAGCGTCAAAGTTTGCTTGAGCTTGGCGTGTTTTTGCGCGAAAGTCCGGGCGTATTTGCCGTAAGTGCGGTAAATTTCATCGATTTTGGCGCTCAAATCCGCCGCCTCGCATAAAAACTCCTCGCTTAAAATTTCCGAAATTCCGCCCACACGGGTAGATATCAGCACGGGCGAATAAAAAATACCTTCGATCAAAATCACCGGAAAGCCCTCCTTGCGCGAGCTGATGACGTGCAGGTGCGATGCGCTCAGAGCCGCCGCAACGTCGTCGCAAAAGCCGCACAGCCGCACGTGGTCCTGTAATTTTAGCAAATCGATTAAATTTTGTAAATTTTGCCTCTCGCCGCCCTGACCGTAAATTTTAAGCTCGAAATCGAATTTCAGCTCGCTTGCGGCGCGGATCAAAAGATCAAAACCCTTGATCTTATCGAGCCTGCCGACCGCGACGATGTTAAATTTAAAATTTTCCGCCGCTGCGTTTGCGCCCTGTTGCGATACGAATACGCTGCTAGTCTTATTTTGCGATGCGTCCGCATCAAAAGCCCTATCTTGCGACACGCTCGCCCCATCAGGCGTATCTTGCGACGCAAATGCAACGCCGGTCATATTTTGCGACACGCCCGCAGTGCTGGCCAAGTCGCCGCGCGCGTCCTTTGTTTCCTTCGGCGCCACGTTTGCGGTGCCCTCCGCGTCCTTGCAGAGCGCGTAAATTTCATGATTTGCAAACTCCCGCCGCGGCTCTATGCCGAAATATATCACCTTCGCAGCGTGATTTATCGTGGTTGCGACCTTGCGCGAGGCTGCGATGACGTTTTGCACGCTATCGAAAACGGGCGCTTTGCGGTCGTTATGCTTGGTCGCGACAAGCTTAAGGCTTAAAAATTTTTCGACCACGAAGCCGATCTGTGCGGCTTTGGCGCCGTGCGAATGTAAAATTTCAAATCCGCCCGAGCGTAAAAACCGATAAATTTCAGCGAACAAAAAGGGATTGTAGCGCTTGTCTCGGCTTTTGTACTGATAAATTTGCACGCGAGCATCCAGACGCTGCAAAAACTCGCATCTATCGGGCACGATGAGTGCCGTATGCTCGCTTTTGCAAAGCTCATTTAGCGAGTCGATCACGATCTTTTCGACGCCGCCGTAAAATCTGGAGCAGCAAAGATAGGCGATTTTCATCTATTTCTGCCCTTTTTCATCTTCAAAATGAAGCTAAAAAGCCCCTGCCTACCGCTAACCATGATGCGCGGAATTTCAAAATTTGAGTAGTGTGGGCGCAACACGTCGTTTTTCGTCGTAACGGCGCAGCTAAAGCCCGCTTCGCGCGCGCAGCGCACGCTAATCTCGTCGTAAAAGCCGAACGGATAGGCAAAGGCGCCGCAAGAGATGCCAAATTTCGCCTCTATTTCGCGCTTTGATTCGCTCATCTGGCGCAGCTGCTCTTGCGGATCCAGGCTAGGCAAGTTCGCGTGATCAAGCGTATGCGAGCCGATCTCGATGAGGCCGCTTTGTAAAAGCTCTCGGACCTCATCATCGCTTAGCATCTGCTCGCTATTTAGCTCGTCGCTTGATTTTTTTAGATCCTTATCGGTCGCCCAATTCCCGTCAAAGCGCCGGTTCACGATGAAAATCGTCGCCTTAAAGCCGTATTTTTGAAGTATCGGCAGAGCGCCCGTAAGATTATCGCGGTATCCGTCGTCGAAGGTAATGCAAACCGCCTTTGTAGGCTTTTTATCCAAGCTTGCAAGCTCGCTTAGAGTGTAGCTCGTAAAGCCGTTTCGCTTCAGCCACGCAAGCTGTTTTTCAAACGCGGCGGGGGTCACGCGCAGGCGGTTAAATTTAGAGGTATGCTTTGGCAGATGCACGCGGATCATATGATACATCAGCACGCGCGGATACTCGTAAGATTGGTCCTTCGCCCACCACGCAAAGCGCAGGCAAAACCACGCAAAAAGCGCCGCAAAAGCCAAAACCGCCGCCGCGTAGATCATCTCTCAATCCTCATGCGATAAGCCAAAAAGCTCAAAATCGTAGCCAGACTCAGCGCTTCTTTCGACAGATACGCGCCGTGATCGAACTGACAATCTATCAAAAGATAAATTAGAAGCGTAAGAACCCCAAACTGCCTGCGTTGAATGCACTCTTTAAAAACGCTGAATAGGATCGCGCCGTAAAAGATAAGCCCGAGCGCGCCGCTATAAAGTAAAATTTCTAAAAATAAATTGTGCGGCGCGTTATATTCAGGATGCTCAAGGACCGGGGAGCCCGGCAAATTTATATATGAGCCCAGCCCGTAGCCCAAGATAGGCTTTTCTTGCGCCATCTCTAAAATATAGCTCCAAATCACGGTTCTGCCCGAGGAGTTGCCGCTAAATAGCGCTGCTAGCCTTTGCTCAAACGACGGCGAAAGCGCAAGTAAAACGGCAAAAAGCGCGATGAAACCCACCGAGAAAAGCAGGTATTTTTTGTTTAAGCTCTTTAAATTTAGCGCGCCGTAAAACGCGAGCGCGCAGAACGCGCCGACCCACGCCGCCCTAGAAAATGAAAAGATCATAAAAAACGCAAACAAAAATAGAGTCGCAAATTTAAGCGCCAAAGGCCGCCGTATCGCCACCGCGCTAAGGCAGAGCCCAAAGCCCATAAAAAGCCCTAAAATATTGCGGTTCGAAAGCGATCCGCTAAGACCTCCGCGAACAGAGTCGCTTGCAAAGACGATCGCATCGGGGCTGTTTATAAGCTGATAAATCACGCTCACCGATAAAATTCCAAGCCCCACGAACAGAAAGGCAAAAACGGCGTTTTCATCAAAAAATTTAAGCTTATAAAAATAACAAAGTACCAAAAATATAGCGCCGTATCGAAGGACGAAAAATATGGTGCTCTGCCATGCTTTTTTTGAGATAACCGCCTCGTTTAGGAGGTTTGAGATCGCTAGCGTCGCCACTAAACAGATGAAGCAGATCGCGATAAATCGCGTTTTTTTCAAAATTTCGCTTAAAATTTCGTAGTTTTTAAAATACAACAGATGCGCCAAAAAGAGTAAATTTAGCGCCGCGAAGGAGATCTGATAGACCGCGTTTTTGAAAAATAGCGACGCGCACCAAAGAAGCAGCAGCGTTAAAAATGTGATCCTCCAGCCGCTAGGCGCGTTTTCGTAAAAAAATTTTTTCATATTAAACTCTCATAAACCTTTATCGTTTTTTCTACCATCTGCTCTAGGCTGAAGTTTTGCGAAACGTAGCCGTAGCCGTCAAATTTCAGCTCGCGCGCGGGGGCAAACAGCTCCGCCAGCGCCTGCGCATCGCCCACGTCAAAAAAATAACCGTTTTCGCCCTCTTTGATAATATTGAGCGCGCCGCCGTGGCGAGTCGCGATCACAGGACAGTTCAGTGCGATCGCCTCAGCCATCGAACGCCCGAAGCTCTCGGGCTTGCTCGAAGCGCTTACCATGACCGATGAGAGCGAGTAAATCTCGGCTATCTTGCTCTGAGAGCCCGTAAAAATTACGCGCTCGCAGAGGCTAAGTCCCTCTACGAGCGATTTTAGCTCGGAAAAATACTCGTCGCGATCCGCTCTCACGCCGCCTACGATCAAAATTTTAAGCTTTTGTTCGCTTGCCAAAGCCGCGGCGCGGATCAGGGTTTTGTAATCCTTAATCTGCGTGATGCGCCCAATGCTTGAGACGATGAAATCATCCTGCGCGAGGTTAAAATTCTGCCGAAATTCCGCGATGAAGCGCTCGTCTAAATTTTTGGGATTAAATTTTTCTAGATCGATGCCGCGCGGAATGATCGTGATCTTGGCCGCATCCGTGCCGTAGCTTCGCACTACGTGATCGCGCGCGTAGCCGCTAGGGCAGATGATCGCGTCCGCATCCGTCATAATCTTGCTGTAGAAATTTACGGAATTTATCCCATGCACGGTGCTTACGATCTTTGCTTTGGGGCGAGCAAATTTAACCAGCCACGCCGGCACGCGGGAGCGGACATGCACGATGTCGGGAGCGATCCCGCTTAAAATTTTACGCAGCTTTAAAACGCGCGCCGGAGCGCTTAGGATACTTTTGGAGCAAACGTCGAGCTGCACGTGCACGCCGCCATCTTTTTCTATCTCTGGCGCCAATTTGCCGCCGTTACTGATGACGAAATTTTCGATGCCGCGCCGCGCAAACTCTCTATTTAGCTCGACTACGCCGCGCTCGACACCGCCTTCGTTCAGCTCGGGCAGGATTTGCACGACCCTCATATTTTTATCTCCCTCACAAACGCCTCAAGATCGTACTTTGCAGTCTTTTTCAGCTTCGCGCCCTCGCTGTATCGCCTAGCATAGCCCGTAGAAACGAGAGCACTTATGAAATCGTCAAATTTATTATGAGCGTCTTTGCGTTTTAAACTCAAAATGGCTACGCTCGCGCTCCCGTTAGATGCAGCCTCGCTTATCATCGAGACGCTGTCCTCGCTGATAAAGACCCACTCGCACTGCGCCAAAAAATCGCCGATCGGATTTACGGGCTCGCAGCTGTAAATCACGCTGTAATCCCAGCTAAGCTTTTCTAGCGCGCTCTCGGTAGCCCGCGGCGTGCGCGGAGAGGTCGTTAGCGCAAACTCGCAGTCCGCAAACTGCGCCCTTACGTCCTCAATCTGCTTTAAAATTTCATCACCCATCTCAAAGCAGGAATTCGGTCCGCCGATGATAAATCCTACCGCTTTGCGCTGCGGCTTATACAGCCCCTGCGGGCGCGAAAAACTAAGCGAGACGGGCGAAATTTTAAGATTTGCGCGCGGCTTTGGGCGGTCATGCTCGCCTGCGATGATGATGCTAAAATCCTTGCGGTAGCCCTTCGGATACATTAGCGCTATACTCGGCTTTGCGTATCTGCGCGCGTAAAATTTCAGCGCGTAATAGCTCGTAGAGCCCGCTCCTACGAACAGATCAAAATCTGCGAAATTTAAATTGCGATCCGATACGGCGTCTGAATTGGTGCCATTCGGCGCGGCGGGGCTGTTTAAAGCGGGACTATTTAAATTTGATCCGTTTTTGAGGTCCGCCGCCGTGTCGCTCCCACCGAGATCGCACTTAAAAATTTTAAAATAAAATCCTAAAAAATCAAGCGCGTAGGAGCAAAGTTTAAGAAGCTTGTTTGCGTAAGCGATCTTGCAAAGGCAAAACTCAAGCCCTCTTAGCTCGCAAAATGCGATGCTTTGATTCTCGTGCCCCTTGCGGCCGTCGCTTAAGATGAGTGCTTTTCGATGCGGATTGTTAGTGGTGGGCGGATTTGCGCAGGAGCTTTCGCTGTTTAAATTTAGAGAGCCGCCGCCTGCGCGCCACGCCCAGCCTGAAGCGCCCGATCTTAAATTTTTACCTTTAAAGCTTTCGCGCCGCAAAGTGCAAGAGGGGCTGCCGCAAAACGATATGAAATTTTTGAAGTCCGAATTTTTGTCCTTTCGCGCGGCGGCGATCGCTACGAAATTTTCGCGATTTAAAATTTTAACGGCGCGCGCGGCGTTACTTAAATTTACGGCGCTTTGCTCTTTTGCAAAAAGACGCGAGCCCTGCGGCGCGGATAAATTCCTCGTGACGCTGTTTCTGCTCTCGCCTCTTAGAATTTGCCGCGCCATCAGTCCATCTTCCATCGTTTGTGTATCCAAAACCACTGCTGCGGCGCGGTTCGCACGACCTCTTCGAAAATGTCGTTGCACTTTTGCGTGATAAACAGCTCGGCTTTGTCCTTATTTAGCCCCTCAGGTAGCGGCGGGAAATCCTTGATCACGATCTCGTAGCGATCATCCTCTCCGCGGCGCGCAAAAATTGGTATCAGCACGGGGCGAAATTTCAAATAAAGCGACGCGATAGTCTTCGTGGTGTAGCACTGTCGTCCAAAAAAGGTCGTAATCAGGCTGTTTTTAGGACCTGGCTTTTGATCGGGCAGAATGCCTACGTTGCGCCCCTGCTTTAGCGCCTGCACGAGTCTGCGCATCGCATCGTCCTTGTAAATGAGGTCGTTGCCGTAGCGCTCGCGAAACGGCGCCACGAGCCGCTCTTCGATCAACTCATTATCGCTGCGACGCCCGACTACCGAGACGGGAAAGCCATTGGCGCCGAAAAAATTAGCTAGAATTTCCCAATTTCCAAAATGTGCGGTAAAAAATAAAATCCCGTGCGGATTATCACCTTTTAGCTTTCGGACGCGCTCTAGCGCCTGCTCGCCGTTTGAAATCAAATCATCAAATTTTAGTCTGCCGTTGTAAAATAAAAGCGTGTCGGTAAGCGTCCTAGCGATACTGCGAAAATTCTCGATCGCAAGAGAGTGAAGCTCACTTTCGCTTTTTTGCGGATAGGCGGCGCGAAGGTTGTCTTGTGCGACTTTAACGCGCCTGCTAAGCTTCCACGATGCAAAAAGTGCGAGCTTATCGAAAAATGCAAATATGAAGCTTTTCGGCGCGAATTTTGCAAATTTTATCAGACCCAGCGCCAAAAAATATTGGATTTTTTCCTTCATAAAGACCTCGTTTTAAATGCGAGATTATATTGAATTTTGGCTAATTAGTAGCTAAAACGCTATTTACCGAGGCAAAAATTGCTAAACATTTCATCTAGAATTTCGTCTCGCTCAAATGGACGCGAAATACGTGCAATCGCCTCAATCGCGCGATTTATCTCAAATGCAAAAAGCTCAAGCTCGCCGCAAGCCAGGCGCTCGCTCGCGTTTTTAAGAGCTGCGAGCGCGCTCTCGCAAGATAGAATTTGCCGCTCGTTGCTTAGCATAAGGCCATCGAAATTTTGAGAATTTAAGTAGCTCTCAAGCGCGGTTAAAATTTTATCCACGCCCTCATTTGCAGAAATTTCAAGTGGCGTAAAAATGGAATTTGCTTGGGTAGTTTGCCTAGCGGAATTTATTGCAGAGCTACTAGGCGCGATGGAATTTACAGAATTTTGTTTGGAATCATCTTTCGTAAAATTCTCCGCAGCACAGCTTGCAGTAACGCGCTCGGTATTGGGCGACGCTAGTCCCACTTTTGCGGCGGAATTCTGTTCCTTTGGATTTATGGAATTCGCAAGGGCTATTTGGCTTGTAGGCGCGGAATTTGTGGAAGTAGAATTTTGTGCGCTTAGGTCACGCTTTAAATTTTTAGCTTTTAAATTCTGCGCGCAGGAATTTAAAGAAGCGTCGCAGGTATGACTTTGCTTTAAATTTTCGGCTGTGAAATTCTCTGATATGGGACTTTCAGCTGCGAAATTTTTTGCAGAAAAAGCCTCTAAATCATCGCCAAGATCCTCCACGCTAGGATGAAATTTACGCGGCAAGTCGCATTTATTTAAAACGTAGATGATTTTTTTGTCTTTTTGTTCACGCAGTATTTTTAGGATCTGCGCATCCTCGGCGTCCCATTCGCGACTTGCGTCAAACACTGCCAAAATCACGTCCGCCTCGCTTGCAGCGCGAAGCGAATATGAAATGCCGATACTTTCGAGCTTTGAGCCGCTGTGTCTGATACCTGCAGTATCGACTATACGGATTAGATGAGTGCCTATCTGCAGGCTTTCTTCGATGAGATCGCGCGTAGTGCCCGCTTCGTCGCTCACGATAGCGCGCTCGAAATTTAAAAGCGCGTTTAGTATACTTGATTTGCCGACGTTGGGTCTGCCTACGATCGCCACCTTAAAACCCTCGATTAGCCCTTTGCGACTGCGGCTTATGCGGGTGATTTTTCCCAGGCTTTTTATATTTTCATCCAGCATCTTTTGCGAGCTTTGCAGCACATCAGAAGGCAGATCGTCCTCTGCGTAGTCGATGCAAACCTCGACAAAAGCTAGCGTCTTAACCAGAGCCGCGCGCAGATTTGCGACGAAGTCTGCTAGCTCGCCGCGCAGGTTTCTAGCTAAAATTTTAGCCGCACTTTGCGAGCGCGAATTTATAAGATCGCTTATGGCTTCGGCTTTACTAAGATCCATTTTGCCGTTTAAAAACGCTCGCTTACTAAACTCGCCCGGATTTGCTATGCGCGCGCCCAGAGCCAGCACGGCATCTAACGCCAAGGACGAAGCCGTAAAGCCGCCGTGGGTCTGCACTTCTACGACATCCTCGCCGGTAAAGCTATGCGGAGCCTTAAAATATATCAAAATCGCCTCACCGAACGCTTCGCCGCTCGCGTCAAAAAGATTCACAAGCGTGGCATAGCGAGGGCGCAAAGAACTGCGATGTGAAAGGCCTAGAGCGATAGATAGCGCTTCCTCGCCTGAAATTCTAACTATGCAAATTCCGCCGATGCCGTGCGCCGTAGCGATAGCGGCAATAGTCTCGATCACGATTAGCTTTTTTCGTCTACGATGACGATTTTGCCGCTACGCGTGGATTTGATGCCCACGAAACGATCTGGATACGCCCGCTTTAGTTTATCGGCTACGATTTTGATAAATGCGCCGTCAAAAGCTTTCGTGACGATACGCTCATTTCCGGAGCGTTCCACGAGTGCATTTACATAAGAATCGATAAATCGTTCTTGATTTTGTAAAAATTCCGCGATTTCAAAAACTACGGCAAGATCATATCTGATGCTGATCCAGTTGTAAATCATATACGAAAGTGCCTTGTAGCGGTGTCCTTCTTTGCCTATCAAAAGCGCACTATCCTCGCCTTGCAGCTTGATATAGACGGTATTTTCGTCGATTTTGCTAACATCGCTAACTTCGATAT
>ERZ773009.2342-NODE-2342-length-12183-cov-7.458856_pt1 | contig 12183 bp, 7 predicted proteins | sample MGYA00580663_ERZ773009 | MGnify/ENA primary metagenome ERZ773009 (study PRJEB29015, sample SAMEA2737969) | human oral metagenome | biome: human oral; feature: human-associated habitat; material: dental | place: China | collected 2026 ... | reverse complement strand
GGCCGACCAGGGCCGGGACCGCTAGGCTCGTGGGTGATGATGCCTACCAAGGACCAGACAGACCAGACCACCCCCGACGAGGTGGTCGATCCCCGGGACCCCGACGCCCCTGCCACCATGGGCGGGGACGTCACCGGTGGGGCCGACGCCCTGGTCGGTGCCCAGGGGGACGCCGGTGGCGCCACGGACGCCGCCACCCACCAGGACACTGACGTCCTGGACCGGGCCCCGGCCGACGAGGACGAGGCCGCCCGCGCAGCCAGGTTCGAGGCCGAGGCCATGCCCTACCTCGACCAGCTCTACGGCGCCGCCATGCGCATGACCCGCAACCCGGCCGACGCCGAGGACCTGGTCCAGGACACCTACGTGCGGGCCTTCGCCTCCTTCCACCAGTACCGCCCGGGAACCAACCTCAAGGCCTGGCTGTACCGGATCCTGACCAACACCTTTATTAACTCCTACCGCAGGAGGCAGCGTCAGCCGCTCCAGACCGACGCCGACGCGGTGGAGGACTGGCAGCTGCACCGGGCCGCCTCCCACGACTCGGTGGGCCTGCCCAGCGCCGAGTCCCTGGCCCTGGACGCCCTGCCGGACTCCGACATCAAGGACGCGCTGGGCCAGCTCAGCGAGGACCGTCGCCTGGCGGTCTACCTGGCGGACGTCGAGGGCTTCTCCTACAAGGAGATCGCCGAGATTATGGACACCCCGATCGGTACCGTCATGTCACGCCTGCACCGGGGGCGCCGCCAGCTGCGCGGGCTCCTGGCTGACTACGCGCGCGAGTACGGCTACGGGCAGACGGAGGGCAAGTGATGGCACAGGACATGGACCGGCCCGGCAGGACGGCAGGCACGGGCGCCGACCCCGGCTGCTCCTGTGCGGAGGCGCGCGCCCACCTGGAGGCGTTCCTGGACCAGGAGTGCACCGCCGACCTCACCGAGCGCCTGGCCCGGCACGTGGACACCTGCCCGCACTGCTCACAGGTGGCCGACGCCGAGCGGCACCTGCGTGAGATCCTGCGCTCGCGGTGCGCCGAGCAGGCCCCGGCGGCCCTGCGCGAGCGGGTCCGCTGGAGCCTGTCGGTCATGCGCAGCGAGTCGGTGACGGTCTCAGCGGTCAGGACCACTGGCACTAAGGGAGTGGTGGGTACGACGGTGACCGCCGTGGAGAGCGTCACCTACCGGCACCCCTAAAGCGCGGGGCCGCGCTCTCGCGGCCACCAGCCGCGGGCCGCACCCCGCCCCCGCCGCGGGCCCCGCCCCCAGGGTGCCAGGACGAGGGACCAGGCGGAGCCGGTCTGTGCCCTTAGCGGTGACTGGGGCAGGCGGCGGGCCGTGTCACCTTAACGGGCTGGCCCCGCCCGGGGCCGGGGGCGTCCGGACCAGGTGTGCCTTGGGGAAGACCTGGACGCACCCGACCCGGGGGAGGGCGCTGAACCTGACCCCCGGAGGCCCCGGACGTCAGTCTGCGACGAATACTCCGTCCTGGACCACGGTAAAGGCCCCGGACTCGTCAGTGCGCAGGAGGAAAGAGCTCTCCGAGTAACTACCATCCGTCGGGTTGGGGCTATTGTCTACTAGACAGATGAAATCCCCTGGCTGCACCTTGTTGCTGTATGTGATCGTGGTGACTTTGCGAGATACACCATTCACCTTCATGGGTGTTGTGTAGTCTGTGAATGCTTTGGTGTTGTCTAGGGGCGGGAATATGGTACAACCGGTGATATACCTGCCCGGCTTGGCGATGACAAAACGTGCCGAATAAGGAGTGGGACCGAAGTGCGGCAACTGAATAGTCTTGAGGAGCTCGGGATCCGTTATATCCGCCACGGCGTCGTCCTCCCCGGCGGCGACGTGGTCGTACCAGGTCTGGACGGCCTTGGTGCTGGGCGGACGCACGGTGCCGCGCGGCACCGTATAGGACAGGTCGATCCGGGTGAACGCGGTGCCGTCCCAGATGTAGGCCAGGTGCGCCGTGGCGCTGCGGGCGGCGGAGTGGGTGATGGAGTCGTCCCCGTAGATACCGAGGCCCGGCAGGTCGAAGGTGACCGTGGAGCCAATGACCTCCAGGTTCTGGACCAGGGCGTCGGGCAGGCGCCCGCCGACGTTGTAGCCGTCCTGGTCGATGCTGGCCAGCAGGGACAGGGAGGAGTCGTACAGGCCGATGGAGTTGTACGTGTAGGGGCTCCCCGTGTTGCAGCTCATGGCCACCAGGTTGAGGGTCCGGCCCTGGTGCACCAGGGGCAGGACCGTCTTGATCGTGGCAAAGGGCGGGATATTGGGGTTGCGGCTGGCGCTCCCGTCGCTGAAGGTGACCTGTCCTGAGCTGGGGACGCCGCTGAGGCCGTTCAGCCACGTCCGGCAGTACCCGGGCAGCTCCAGGGTGGCGTCCTTAATGTCCTCCATGGTCAGGCCCGGGTCCGGGGTGGAGACGGGGCCCGGGGTGGGCGTCGCGGCGTCGGCGCCAAAGACCGCCGAGGTCAGCCGGGAGCCGTCCTCCACCAGCAGGGTGTCGCCGTCCATGGCCCAGCTGGCCACCTGAGCCGGGACGTTCCAGGTGGTCTGGCCGGTGCGGGCGTCCACCCCGTAGACGCCGTCGGCCCGGGCCAGCACCAGTGTACTCCCGCGCAGCTGGAGCAGGGGGGCGCTGTCCGTCCCCATGGCGTTGAGATCGGCCTCCGTGGACGACAATGACAGGGACCACAGGGTCTTGGAGCCCTCGGTGGCGGTGATGTCGGTGCCCTGGGAGCACAGCTGGACGGTGGTGGTGTCCACGGTCCGGCCCGCCAGGAGGGTGTCGACCTGGGCCTGCGCGCACCAGGCGGGCCTGCTGGAGGAGCCTGCGGCTCTGGTGAAGACGGTGTCCTGGTCCGCGGGCTGGTCCGAGGTGTCGGTGACCGGCTCCTGGTCGGCGGTGACCGTGCCGTCGGACACGGAGATACGCAGGGTGCCGCAGGTCAGGGAGGAGCCGTCAACGGCGCAGCTGGTGGTCGCCGGCGGCAGGGGCACGGCCCACTGCAGCGAGCTGCCCTCAGGCGGCAGGGCCACCACGACGTCCCGGGAGCCGTTGGTCATCCGGGCCACGGTGGTGCCCTCGACGGTGGCCAGCGTCTGGGAGGAGTCGCCGTCGTTGAGACGGCGCAGGTGGTAGTCGTGCAGCGCCTCCAGGCTGGCGGAGGCCCTGACCGCGGGCACGAGGCCGGAGGACCGGGAGGCGGTCGGCAGGGACAGGAACCAGCCGCCGCCGACACCCAGTGCCAGGCAGAGCACCATGCTGCAGGCGATGACCGCGATACGCCTGCGGCTGTAACGCCCCCGGCGACGTCCTGACCGCCTGCCCGGCGTCAGCGTGCCGGTCAGTGCGGCGTTCAGGGCCGGGTCCGTGCTGGCGGGCACCGCGCTGACCGGGGCGCCGGCTGAGTCGGTCGCGGCGGGGGCGGCGCTGAGGGAGTCCGTCCCCGCCGCCCCCGCCGCCTCTGCCGACGTGGAGGCGGCAGGTGCGGCCCCCGCCGGTGAGGTGGCAGCTGGCGCCTTGCCACCGGGAGGCTGCGGCCCGTCAGGATGCTGTGGCGAGGAGGCCGACGGCGCGCCGGTGTCCGGGCCCTGGGCACTGACCTGGGCGCTGAGCTCGCCGGCGTGGACGGTGTCCTCCTCGCCGGTGGCCTCACCGGCCGGGGCCTGGAGTGGGTCCGGTGGGCCCTGGATCACGGACTCCGCCAGGCGCGCCTGGGCGGCCTGGGCGATCTGCGGGTCAGGGCTGGAGGCCAGCCAACGGACCAGGTCCTCGTAGGTGGCGGGGTTCGTGGCCAGCGCCAGGTGCAGGTCGGGACGCTCGGCAGCCAGCCGGGCGAGCTCGGTGACAGGGGTCTGGGGGTCGGCGGCCGCGCGGGCGTCGTCATCGGCGGGTGGGGAGGGCTCCTCGCTCATAGGGGACATTATCGGCGTCCCGGGCCCCTACGACGCCCATATACGCGGGTCAGTTCCTGCCTCTGACGTCATTTGTGCACGCCCGACGGTGGAGTGTGCCCGTTCCCACACCGGATCACGGGGGCCGGCTGGCCCCGGTAAACCCGGTTGTGCGAGAATCCCTCGTGTTCCGAGCCCCCTCGTGGGGCCAGTCCAGACACGAGGAGGCAGATATGAGCAAGCGTGGTCGTAAGCGCCGTGCGCGCGCCAAGTCCGCGGCCAACCACGGCAAGCGTCCCAACGCCTGAGCCGGGTCCCGCCGCGTACCCTGAGCAGCACGGCGGCCGGTCACCTCTGGGGGTGCCGGGCCGCCGTCGTGTGCCGAGGCGCGTGACCAGCGGGCGCGGAGGCGGGTTCGCTCGGCCCCTGGGACCGATGGCGGGACCAGCAGGTGCGGGAGACGACGCAGCGTCCCCGGGCCAGCTGGTCCGGGCGGGGTGCGCTCCGCCCGTGCTCCGGGGCGGCCCCGCTAGCGTCCTAGGGCCCGCAGGATCGCCCGGACCTGGCCGGGGTCCGTGCCCGTACCGTCCGGGGCGGGGGCGCGCATGTGGACCTCCCTGGCGCCCGTGCGCTCCACCACCTGGGCCACGTTGCCCGCCCGCAGGCCTCCTGAGACCAGGACGGTGATCCGCTCCCCGGCCTGGCGCACCAACCCGGCCAGAGGACCCACCTGGGCCGCGCCGGGGTGGCCTCCGGTGGTCAGCACCTGGTCATAGCCCAGGGCAATAAGCTCCTCCAGGGCCCGCCCCTGGTCGGGCACCTGGTCAAAGGCCCGGTGGAAGGTCAGCGGGGCCGGCCCCGCGGCCTGGCGCAGGGCGTGGGCGGCAGCCGTGTCCACCTGGCCGTCGGCCCGCAGCGCCCCCACCACCAGTCCCAGTCTCACCGGGGCCCGGTGCCCCAGGGCGAGCAGCGAGGTCACGGTCCGGAGCATCTGCCCCACCTCCTGCGGGGAGTAGGTGAAGCCGCCGGGGCGGGGACGGACCAGGACCTGCAGGCCCCCGTCCGGGGCGTGGGCCAGGCACTCGCGCACCAGCCCCGGGGGCGGGGTGAGCCCGCCGCAGGACAGGTCCTGGCACAGCTCGACCCGGTCCGCCCCGGCCCGGCGGGCGACCAGGACCCCCTGAAGATCCTCCACGCACAGCTCGACGAGCACACCCGACTCCGCCAGCGCACCAGCCGCCCCCGCCCCCGGGGACGGGAGGGTGCCCTGGGCGGGGCGTCGGGCCCCCTGCCGTCCTACCGGAGCTGGTGCACTCCCAGCCACTCGTACCACCCCCTGTGCAGGACCAGCCAGGCCAGGAGCCCGTAGCCGGCCTGGCCCGGGTACCTCCCGCCTGAGGCGGCCACGTCCGTGCTCCACTGGTCGTGGTTGCGCAGCGGTGCAAAGGTCTCCACAAAGGGGATGCCGCGGCGGTAGCAGACGTCCTCGACGGCGCGCGACAGGGAGGCGGTCGCCTCCAGATCCGCCATAGGCAGCGGGGGAGGACCCACCACCAGGCAGGAGCGGCGCTCCCCCATGGCCTTGTCCACGATATTGGCCACCGCCAGGCGGCTGCGTGCCGGCGATACCCCGGCCATGACGTCGCCCATGCCGATACCCAGGACGAGTCGGTTGGTCCCGGCGTGGGTGGAGCGGGGCACGACCTCCGCCTGCCAGCGCTCGGCCAGCTGCGCCGTCGTCTCCCCGGGGATCGCCAGCGTGGTCCACAGGATGGTGCGCGGGGTGCGGGCCATGACCCGCCCTACCCAGCCCAGGGCGCGCGCGTCCCCGTAGCCGGCTACGAGCTCGTCGCCGACGAAGTGCAGCCTGTCCCCGTCCACGCATCCTCCTGGCTGTCTCTGCGACCCCCGGCCACAGTCTCTCACGCTGGCACCAGCGGGTCGCCAGCAGGCCGACGACGGCCGCCGGCCACGCCTGCGCCGGCCGGGCCTGTGCTGGCCACGCCTCAGGGACGCGCCAGGGCCCGCGCGACCAGGTCGGCCTGGCTGCGCCGGTAGGCCCCGGCCGTACCCACCGCCGGGGCCGCCGCCTCCGGGCGGCAGACGCTCCGCAGCCGCACGGCACCCAGGGACGTGGCGGTCAGGGCGTCAGGCAGGTGGAGCGCCAGGAAGGGCCAGGCTCCCTGGTTGGCGGGCTCGTCCTGGACCCAGGTGACCTCGGCCGGGGCGAAGGGAGCCAGGGCCTGGGCCAGGGAGGCGGCGTCGAGCGGGTAGAGCTGCTCCAGGCGGACCAGGGCGGTACGCACGCCCCCGTCCTGGACCCGCCCCTCCCGGCGCTCCCGCTCAGCCAGCAGGTCGTAGTAGACCCGCCCGGAGCAGACGAGCACCCGCTCCACGTCCCCGGCGTGGGCGAGCACCGCCTCCTGCTCCCCGATGACGGGCTGGAAGGTGCCCGTGGTGAAGTCCTCCACGGCGCTCGCCGCCGCCTTGAGGCGCAGGAGCTGCTTGGGGGTGAAGACGACCAGGGGGCGGCGCGGGCGCCGGTAGGCCTGCTCACGCAGCAGGTGGAAGTGGTTGGCGGGGGTGGAGGGCTGGGCCACCCACAGGTTGTCCTGGGCACACATCTGCAGGTAGCGCTCGATCCGGGCCGAGGAGTGGTCCGGCCCCTGGCCCTCCTGGCCGTGGGGCAGCAGCATGACCAGGCCGGAGCGCTGTCCCCACTTCTGTGCGGCGGAGGTGACGTACTCGTCAATGACGCTCTGGGCGCCGTTGGCGAAGTCCCCGAACTGGGCCTCCCACACGGTCAGTCCCTCGGGGCGCTCCACGGAGTAGCCGTACTCAAAGGCCAGGGCCGCGTACTCGCTGAGCAGGGAGTCGTAGATCTCCAGGGGCGCCTGGTGGGGGGTCAGGAAGCTCAGGGGGGTCCACTCGGCCCCCGACTGGTGGTCGTGCAGGACGGCGTGGCGCTGGGCGAAGGTGGCACGCCGGGCGTCCTCCCCGGCCAGGCGCACCGGCACCCCCTCCATGAGCAGGCTGCCCAGGGCGATGAGCTCGCCCAGGCCCCAGTCGATCCCGCCCTCGCGGCTGGCGGCCTGACGCCGCTCCAGCATGGTGCGCAGCCTGGGGTGGACGGCAAAGCCCCGGGGCCAGGCCACCTGGGCGTCGCCGACGCGCTGGACCACGGCGCGGTCCACGGCGGAGGTCCAGCCGATCATCATGCCGGCCCCGGCCTCCTGGCTGGAGGTCACCTCCAGGCTGGAGCGGGGCACGCCCACCTGCGTGGGGTCGTTGAGGTCCGTGGGCTCCTCGGGGCCCGGTGCCATCCCCGAGGCGGCGTGGTGCTCCCGGGTCTCGGTGAGGATCCGCTCCAGCTCCTCGTGGTAGGAACGGGTAATGGCCTGGGCCTGCTCGGGCGTGATCTCCCCGCGCCCCACCAGGTCGGTGGTGTAGACCTCGCGCGTGGAGGGCAGGGAGTCAATGAGACGGTACATGACCGGCTGGGTCATTGAGGGGTCGTCACCCTCGTTGTGGCCCCGGCGCCGGTAGCAGATAATGTCGATAATGACGTCCTTGTGGAAGGCCGCCCGGTACTCGTAGGCGCGGCGGGCGGCGCGCGCCACCGTCTCGGGGTCGTCGGCGTTGACGTGGAAGATCGGCACCTGCAGCCCCTTGGCCAGGTCGGTGGCGTAGGTGGTCGAGCGGGCCGACGCGGCCCCGGTGGTGAAGCCGATCTGGTTGTTGACCACGATGTGCACGGTGCCGCCGGTGCGGTAGGCGGGCAGCTGGCTCATGTTGAGGGTCTCGTAGACCACGCCCTGCCCGGCGAAGGCGGCGTCGCCGTGCACGAGCACCGGCATGACCGTGTAGCCCCGCTCGCCCAGGCCGATGCGGTCCTGCTTGGCGCGCACGATCCCCTCGACGACGCCGTCGACCGTCTCCAGGTGGGAGGGGTTGGCCGCCAGGGACACGCGCGTGCTCACGCCGTCGGTGCCGGTGAAGACGCCCTCGGTGCCCAGGTGGTACTTCACGTCCCCGGTGCCCGCGCCCTCGATGACACTGGCGCCGTCGAACTCGTCGAAGACCTGCCCGTAGGACTTCCCGGCGACATTGGTCAGGACGTTGAGCCGGCCGCGGTGGGTCATGCCGATGACGACCTCGTCCAGGCCGTCGTGGGCGGCCGAGTCCAGCAGCCGGTCGAGCAGGACGATGAGGGACTCCCCGCCCTCCAGGCTGAAGCGCTTCTGCCCCACGTACTTGGTCTGCAGAAAGGTCTCGAAGGCCTCCGCCTGCTCCAGCTTGGTGAGGATCCGACGGCGCTCGGCCGAGGTGATCGCCATCCACTCGCCCTCGAGGCGCTCCTGCCACCAGGCGCGCTGAGCCGGGTCCTGGATGTGCATGTACTCGATTCCGACGGTGCGGCAGTAGGCGCGGCGCAGGCGCTCGAGGATCTCGCGCAGGGTGGCGCGCTCGGTGCCGCCCAGGCCCCCGGTCGGGAAGACGCGGTCCAGGTCCCACAGGCTCAGCCCGTAGGCGGACAGGTCCAGGTCCGGGTGGCGCCGCAGCCGGTAGGTCAGCGGGTCGGTGTCCGCCGCCAGGTGGCCGCGCTGGCGGAAGGCGTGGATGAGCTCGGCCACGCGCGCGGGCTTGCCCGTCTCCAGGTCGGGGTCGTAGGTGGCGTCGCGAGCCCAGGCCACCGGCTCGTGCGGGATGCGCAGGGACTCGAAGATCCGCCCCCAGAAGCCGTCCAGGCCGAGCAGCTTGCGCTCGATGAGCCGCAGGAACTCGCCGGAGGCCGCTCCCTGGATGACGCGGTGGTCGTAGGTGGAGGTCAGAGTGACGACCTTGCCGACGCCGTGGCGGGCGAGGGTCTTCTCGCTGGCGCCGGCGAAGGCCGCCGGGTACGCCATGGAGCCCACCCCGACGATGAGGCCCTGACCGGGCATGAGGCGGGGCACCGAGTGGAGGGTGCCGATCATGCCGGGATTGGTCAGGGTGACCGTGGTGCCGCGGAAGTCGTCCACCTCGAGCCTGCCCTCGCGCGCCTTGGCGACCAGGTCCTCGTAGGCGGCCACGAAGCCGGCGGCGTCCATGAGGTCGGCCTTCTTGACGGAGGGCACCAGAAGACGGCGCTCGCCGCCGGGGGCGGGGACGTCGACGGCCAGGCCGAAGGCGACGTGGGCGGGCGCGTGGAGGGCGGGCTTGCCGGCGGCATCGGTGGTGTACGAGACGTTCATGGAGGGCATCTCGGTCAGGGCCTCGACGACGGCCCACCCGATGAGGTGGGTGAAGGAGATCTTGCCGCCGTGGGTGTGGAGGAGGTGCCCGTTGATGACCGCACGGTTCTCGATGAGGACCTTGGCGGGGATCGCGCGGGCGGAGGTGGCGGTCGGGATCGACAGCGACGCCTCCATGTTCTTGGCCGTGCGGGCGGCGGCCCCCTTCATGCGCGAGTCGTTGTCCCGGCAGGTGTCGCCCTCCGGCGAGCCGGTGTGGTGGTGCGCCGTGCGCTGGGCGTAGGGAGACGTCGGCGGGGCGGCGTCGGAGGCGGGCGCGGGCGGCAGGTCCGAGCGGGTCACGTCCTGAATGGCCGTGGACGGGCGGCGGGGCGGGGGACGCAGCGCCGACGATGACGCCGGGGCCGATGATCCCGATGCGGCGGTGCCGCCCGCTGCGGGATCCGTGGTCTGCGGGCCGGAGGCCGCGGCCTCGGCGTCGGTGCTCTCGGGGGCGCCGTCGGCGGCAGTGCCCGCAGCGCCGTCGGCGCCCTCGAACAGGGCCCGCCACTGCGGGGTCACCGAGGAGGGGTCGGCCAGCCAGGCGTCCCGCATCTCCTCCACCATCCACTCGTTGGCTCCGAAGCCTGCGGCGGTGCTGTCCAGTGTCGACACGGTGCGTCTTCTCCTCGTCGCGGGGTCGGCAGCACCCGCCCGCGAGCGCTGCCGCGAGGCAGCGTCGGCAGATGGTCGGCAGATGGGCGGATGGTGCTCGTGCGTCGTCGTGCGTCATCGTACGGGGAGAACCGGGGGTGCGAGGGCGAAACGCGGGACTAAAGACACATTTGTTTCGAGCATGTGACGGGAGTGCGGCGGGAGATGACCACTGTGCGCATCCGGCTCCCGCACCGCGGGGCGGGTGATACCGTGCGAGCCACTATGCGATCGGCATCCCGGCGGGCGCGCGGCCGCGCTTCCCGCCATCATCCGGAACCTGACCATCCCCGCCCCGCGCGCTCGCAGGCCCCGGCGCCTGTCGCGTGCGGCGCACCGCCGGCTCCTCGGAACCCTGGCGGTGCCGCGTGACCGACTGGCTCATGATCGCTCTGGGCCTCCTGCTGACCGCGGGAACCGCCCTGTTCGTCTCCGGCGAGTTCTCCCTGGTCGCCCTGGACCCCTCGACCGTCGAGACCCGCGCCGCTGCGGGGGACAGGCGCGCCGTCGCGGTCCGCAGGGCCCTGAGCCGCATGTCCACCCTCCTGTCCGGCGCCCAGGTCGGCATCACCCTGACCACCATCCTGCTCGGCTACACCATGCAGGACGCCCTGGCCAGGCTGCTCGGCGGGCTCATGGGCGCCTGGCTGGCCCAGTCCGTGGCCACCGGCACCGCCGTCGTCATCGCCCTGGTGGTCGTCAACGCCTTCTCCATGGTGGTGGGCGAGCTCATCCCCAAGAATGCGACCCTGGCCGACCCCATGCGCACCGCTGGACTCGTCGCCCCCTTCCTCATGGCCTTCACGGTTGTGCTCAAGCCGGTCATCGTCGTCCTCAACGACACCGCCAACCTGGTCCTGCACCGCATGGGCATCGAGCCGGTCGAGGAGATCAGCGGCACCCGCAGCGCCGGCGAGCTGGCCGCCCTCGTGCGTCACAGTGCCGAGGAGGGCGCCCTCGACCCCTCCACCGCCACTCTGCTCACCCGCTCGATCGGGCTCGGGGCGCTGACCGCCGTCGACGTCATGACCGACCGGGGCCGTCTCCACACCCTGGACCGGACGGACACCGCCGACGCCGTCGTCGCCCTGGCCCGCGCCACCGGCCACTCCCGCTTTCCGGTCATCGGGGAGAACGCTGACGACGTCCTGGGGATCGTCCACCTGCGCCGCGTCATCGCCGTGCCCTACGAGCGGCGGGCGAGCGTGCCGGTGACCTCCTCGTCCCTCATGACGCCCGCCCCGCGGGTGCCCGAGACCATGCCGCTGGCCAGCCTGCTGGTCGAGCTGCGCAACCAGGGCTCCCAGATGGCCGTCGTCGTCGACGAGTACGGCGGCACCGCGGGCGTGGTCACCCTTGAGGACGCCATCGAGGAGATCGTGGGCGATGTCGCCGACGAGCACGACCGTCGCCGGGTCGGAACGCGCGCCGACGCCTCCGGGGGCTGGCTCGTGCCGGGCTGGACGCGTCCCGACGAGCTCGCCGCGCGCACCGACCTGCACGTGCCCGACGACGGCCCCTACGAGACCCTCGCCGGTCTGGTCATGACCGAGCTCGGGCGTCTCCCGCAGATCGGCGACACGGTCACCACGCCGCGGGCCGCACTCACCGTGGAGGCCATGGAGGGGCGGCGCGTCACCCGCCTGCGGGTGCGCCCCGTCGCTGAGCCCTCTCGGGGCGGCGCCGCCGGTGCCGCCGACGGACCCGGGCCCCGGGGCGCCGGTCGCGACGGGAGGGAGGGCCGATGAGCACCCCGGTCGCCCTGGTCATCACCGTGGCGCTCCTGGCGGGCAACGCCTTCTTCGTCGGCGCCGAGTTCGCCGTCACCTCCTGCCGCCGCTCCCAGCTCGAGCCGCTCGCCGCGGCCGGCGACGCCCGGGCCGCCACCTCCCTGTGGGCCCTCCAGCACATCTCGCGGATGCTCGCCACCGCCCAGCTCGGCGTCACCGTGTGCTCCACGGGCCTGGGCGTCGTCGCCGAGCCCGCCATCGCGCACGCGCTGACGCCCCTGCTGGCCGCGATCGGCATCGGCCACGCCGGGGCGCACGCCGTGGCCGTCGTCATCGCCCTGGTCCTGGTCGTCTACGTCCACGTCGTCTGCGGGGAGATGGTGCCCAAGAACATGTCGATCGCCGCGCCCGAGAGGGCGGTGCGGCTGCTCGCCCCGCCGCTGGTGTGGGTCTCCCACGTCTTCGGGCCCGTGATCACCGTGCTCAACGGCTTCGCCAACCGGGTGCTGCACCTGATGGGCCTGGAGGCCAAGGAGGAGGTCTCGGCCGCCTTCAACGCGGCCGAGGTCGCCTCGATCGTCGAGCGCTCCACCGCCGAGGGCGTCCTGGAGGACGACACGG
>ERZ773009.2340-NODE-2340-length-12189-cov-22.227542_pt1 | contig 12189 bp, 12 predicted proteins | sample MGYA00580663_ERZ773009 | MGnify/ENA primary metagenome ERZ773009 (study PRJEB29015, sample SAMEA2737969) | human oral metagenome | biome: human oral; feature: human-associated habitat; material: dental | place: China | collected 2026 ... | reverse complement strand
CATAAACAAAACCTTTTAGAGCCATGAAACACATGTCTAAAAAGGGCAAAATAGCCGTTAAAAGTAGGGTTTTAGGGGCTAAAAGCGAGTAATTGGAGTTGAAAAAATACGGATTGGCAACCAACTAGAAAGCCAAAATGGTGCAAAATGCAGGTTGATGGCTTAAGAATAGACAAGTACCAAGATGCAAAAGGTTATAAATGGTAGACTTTTACATACTTTTCAACCTGTATTTTCGCTAAAACGAAGCGAAATTTAAAGCGGAATTGTAAAATAAAAGACAAAATTTTAAGTTTTAGATTTGACAAGCTTTCGAGCTGATGAGTTGGTGGGTTGATGAGCTTGTGAGTTGGAGTGTTGGCAAATTTATCTTTGGGGAGTTGTTGGGCGTTAGTTAGTTCATGTGCAAATTGGCGCATAAGACATTTAATGCCAAAGCCAATCCATTTTGATTATATCACCTAAGCGGAAAAACGAGTTGACAAGCTGGCTTGTGGACAGGTTATCGGGTTGATAGGTTAAAGAACGAATAAGCTAACAAGTTGTCTTGTTAAGTTAGCCTACCGCAACTAAATTATAAGAATGCCGTTACTCCCAACACGCGTTGATGGTTGTAGGCTATTGGGTTTTCTTAGTGGATATACTTTAAAGTTGGTGAGCTTTTAGTTATTGAGTCGAATTGATTTTCAAGCTGAAAACTAGCGAACCCACCGCCCGTTAAGCTCGAAAAGCTGAAAACACATAAACCAAAAGCTCACCTACATTAGAAGCTTATATAGCTATTCTGCTTAGCAAAATGCGTTATTTACAGCTCCCATCCCACGGCACTTGCGCCAAGAACGGCAGCCGAAGAGCCTTCAAGACCGCTAATGAGGAACTTTGCCTTGTCTTTGAAAATCTTCAATACGTTCTCATCGTATGCCTTTTTAAGCGGTTTCATCAGCAAATCGCCGGCTTTGGTCAGCCCACCGAAGAAGATAAACGCCTCTGGCGACGAGAAAGCTGCGAAGTCTGCACATGCCTGGCCAAGTATTTTGCCAGTGAACTCGTAAACGTCGATGGCCAATTTGTCGCCCTTAGCTGCAGCAAGCGATACATCAAGCGATGTAATTTCTTCGGGTTTCAAGTCGCGAAGTACAGAGGGAGTTGTGCTTTTCTCCAAAAATTCGCGTGCCGAACGTGCCACACCCGTTGCCGAGCAATAGGTTTCCAAACAACCAAAGCGACCACAACCACAGCTGCGTCCACCTTCTCTTTGGGCGATAACGTGTCCCAACTCGCCTGCAAAGCCGTCGCAGCCATACACCACTTGCCCGTTAATAACGATGCCAGAGCCAACGCCCGTGCCTAGCGTGATAACGATAAAGTTTTTCAAACCACGTGCAACGCCATAAATCATTTCGCCAATGGCGGCAGCGTTAGCATCGTTGGTAAGCGCAACGGGGATGCCGCCGAGCCCTTTGGAGAACATATCGGCAAGAGGAACAACGCCATTGTGTCCCCAAGCCAAGTTAGGAGCAAACTCTATCGTGCCTTTGTAGTAGTTGCCGTTAGGCGCCCCGATACCCATTGCCTTAATGGTTTGAATACCACCTACTTGCTCAATGATAACGTGCAATGCGTCGAGCGATGCCTTAACATAGTCTTCTACTTCTGCATAGGCTTGTGTCTTAATGGCCGTAGTGGCCTTAATTTCGCCTCGGCTATCAACGATACCGAATACAGAGTTCGTTCCACCCAGGTCTAAACCAATCACGTATGGTTTCAGTTCTTCTTGTCCACTCATGTTGTGTCTTTATTTTTTTAGTTTAGTAATAATTGTTTGCTTTCGTCGATGATAGGCTTAAAGGCTTGTCCTTTACGATGGCCATGTTGCGCCATCTTTTGGTCTGTACCTTGTAGTTAGCCTTAAATTAAGCGTTGACAAAGTTATGAAAAATATGGAATAACACAAACTTATAAGTTGAAAATTTGCTCAATTCGCATATTTTTTGCAATTTTGCATCCGTTATGCCCTTACCTTTTCATATAGATATTGTAGACATTGTATTCAAGGGAATACTTATTGGTCTTATTGCCTCTGCCCCGATGGGGCCTGTGGGGGTGCTTTGCGTTCAGCGAACCCTGAACAAAGGCAGATGGTATGGCTTTATCACAGGCATTGGTGCGGCGGTAAGCGATATGATTTACGCCTTGGTTACTGGCTATGGAATGAGTTTCATCATGGATCTCATCACCGCCCCACGCACGCTTTTCGCCCTTAAAATATCGGGAAGTGTGTTGCTGATGTTGTTTGGGATTTACTGTTTCAAGTCTAATCCCACCAAGAAAGTGCATTACAGCGGTAAGGGTAAGGGCACATTGATACACAATGGCATAACCGCTTTTCTCGTTACTTTCTCTAATCCACTTATCATTTTCCTCTTCATGGCCACCTTCGCGCAGTTTGCCTTTGTTGTTCCCAACAGGTCGTGGCTGATGGTTGGCGGATATACAGGCATTGTTTTGGGCGCACTGATATGGTGGTTCGGGCTTACTTGGCTTATCGACAAAGTGCGTGGAAAGTTCGATAAAGGCGGCATCGTACTCATCAACAAGATTATCGGCAGCGTGGTTATCATCTTTTCGGTGATATTTCTCATCGGCACGATATTCAATCTCTACACATTCGAATACTGACGCGTACCACCCGCCCGTAGCCGTTTATGCCCCTACTTATATAATAAGGAGTGGCTTATTCATCCCTAGCAAACATCAATAAATGTACATCGCCAAACAACTAAGAGAAAAAAGCATTGCCGAATACATATTATATATGTGGCAAATAGAAGACCTGATACGCGCATACGGCTGTTCGTTGCAACGTATCAGGCACGAATACATAGACAAGTTTGACTATACCGCCGAACAAAAAGAAGAAATGCTCGACTGGTACGGCAACCTTGTGCGTATGATGAACCAGGAAGGGAAACGCGAACGGGGACATCTGCAAATTAACGCCATCATCGTTAAGGACCTGATGGACCTGCACAACCAACTGATGCAAAGCACCAAGTTTCCCTTTTACAATACGGCATATTATAAGGTGCTGCCCTTCATCGTTGAACTACGCAACAAGGGCGACAAGCAAGTGAACGAGATTGAAACATGTCTTGATGCGCTTTACGGCGTTATGTTGCTGAGATTGAAACAAAAGGAGATTACCCCCGACACCATGACAGCCATCAAAGAGATTACCACCTTTGTGGGAATGCTTGCTGACTATTATCAGAAAGACAAGCGCGAAGGACTGGTTTTTGAAGACGAATAAACATAATCCACTGCATAAATGAACATTTTGATTACTGGCTGCAACGGCCAACTAGGAAACGAAATACAGCTGCTGCAAACGCAGTATGCACAACACACGTGGTTTAACACCGACGTTAACGAATTAGACATCACCGACAACGCCGCCATCGAACGCTTTGTTGAGACGAACGAGATTGGCGGTATCGTAAACTGCGCTGCCTATACGGCCGTAGATAAGGCCGAAAGCGACCCGCAACTGGCAAGGAAACTAAACGCAGAGGCACCCGCTTTCTTAGCCGAGGTAGTGGGCAAACGTGGCGGATGGATGGTACAGGTGTCTACCGATTACGTCTTCAGCGGGACTAAGCACACGCCATACGTGGAAACAGACGAGCCTTGCCCCAATAGCGTTTATGGACAAACGAAGTTGGAAGGCGAACAGGCCGTAAGTAAATTCTGCCCCAACGCCATGATTATAAGAACGGCTTGGCTGTACAGCGAGTTTGGAAACAACTTTGTGAAAACAATGATTCGCCTAGGAAGAGAACGCGAACAACTGGGCGTTATCTTCGACCAAGTGGGCACGCCAACCTACGCTCACGACCTTGCTACGGTGATAATGACAGCCATAGACAAAGGCATTAAGCCTGGCGTTTACCACTTTTCTAACGAAGGCGTAACAAGTTGGTACGACTTTACCAAGAGCATACATCGCCTATCGGGAATAAATACCTGCCAAGTATCTCCCTTGCACACCGCAGAATACCCCACCCCAGCCTGTCGCCCTGCATATAGCGTGCTCGACAAGACGAAGATTAAGGCTGCGTACGGCATCGAGATACCCCATTGGGAGGAGTCGTTGGCCAAGTGTATAGCCAAACTTTAATCCCGAAATGAACACGGTTAACAAGATAACGGGGCTGTAAACTGAATAACGGCTCTGTCAACTCGTTAACCCGTTAACTTGTCAACATAGAATAAGAACGTTGTAAATAATGACTGAAATAGAAAGAAGACGAACCTTTGCCATCATCTCTCACCCCGACGCAGGTAAGACAACACTCACTGAGAAGTTCTTGTTGTTCGGCGGACAGATACAGGTGGCAGGAGCTGTAAAGAGCAATAAGATAAGAAAGACGGCCACATCCGACTGGATGGACATCGAGAAACAACGTGGTATCTCGGTTTCTACCTCGGTGATGGAGTTCGATTACGAAGGCTATAAGGTGAATATCCTAGACACACCCGGACACCAAGACTTCGCCGAAGACACTTATCGCACACTTACAGCGGTAGATTCGGCCATCATTGTTGTGGATTCGGCCAAAGGTGTAGAAACGCAAACGCGCAAGCTAATGGAGGTTTGCCGAATGCGCAACACTCCCGTGATTATCTTTATCAATAAGATGGACCGCGAAGGACGCGACCCTTTCGACCTGCTTGACGAGTTGGAAGAGGAACTGCAAATAAAGGTTAGGCCTCTTTCGTGGCCCATCAACCAAGGCGAACGTTTCAAAGGGGTGTTCAATATCTACGAAAACCAGCTGCAACTGTTTACGCCCGACAAGCAACGCGTTACCGAAAAGGTGGAGGTAGACGTAAATAGCGACGAACTAAACGAACATATTGGCGAACAAGATGCGCAGAAACTTCGCGATGATTTGGAACTGGTAGACGGCGTTTACCCTGAATTTGACGTGGAAAACTATCGTGCAGGGCATGTTGCGCCCGTGTTCTTCGGTAGTGCACTCAACAACTTTGGTGTTCAAGAACTGCTCAATTGCTTTGTGCAGATTGCTCCAAGCCCCAAACCCACTATGGCCGAAGAGCGCGAAGTGCAGCCCACTGAATCGAAATTTACGGGCTTCATCTTCAAAATAACGGCAAATATCGACCCCAACCATCGCTCGTGCATCGCATTCTGCAAGATATGCAGTGGTAAGTTTGTGCGAAACCAGCCCTATCGACACGTTCGACTCGACAAAACACTGCGTTTCAGCAGTCCGACACAGTTCATGGCGCAACGCAAAAGCACCATCGACGAGGCCTATGCCGGCGACATTATAGGCTTACCCGATAACGGAATATTTAAGATTGGCGACACATTAACCGAAGGAGAGTTGCTACACTTCCGCGGTTTGCCATCGTTCTCGCCAGAGATGTTCAAGTATATCGAGAACGACGACCCCATGAAGGCCAAGCAATTGAACAAGGGTATCGAGCAATTGATGGACGAAGGCGTGGCACAACTCTTCGTCAACCAATTCAATGGGCGCAAAATCATCGGCACGGTAGGTCAACTTCAATTCGAAGTTATCGAGTATCGACTTCAAAATGAGTACAACGCTAAATGCCGTTGGGAACCAGTTCACCTGCACAAAGCCTGCTGGATAGAGTCTGACGACCCCAAAGAACTGGAGAATTTCAAGAAACGCAAGTACCAGTATATGGCCAAAGACCGCGAAGGGCGCGACGTTTTCTTGGCCGATTCGGGCTACGTATTGAGCATGGCGCAGCAAGATTTCGAACACATCAAGTTCCATTTCACGAGCGAATTTTAGGCGTTAGCACGCCACAAGTAAGCCCTAGCCATGCCTAAAGCATGCTATATTTTGCAAAAATCTATGCTTGATGTAAAAAGAAAATCGTATTTTTGCAATCAAAACGACAATAAATTAAAAGGTATATGATAAAGATAACATTTCCGGATGGCTCCATCCGCGAGTACGAAAAAGGCATTACCGGCTTGGAAATAGCGAAGAGCATTTCGCCAGCCCTAGCGCGCGACGTGCTTTCGATTGGCGTAAATGGCAAAACCACCGAACTTAACCGCCCCATAAACGAAGATGCAACGATTGCGCTTTATAAATGGGAAGACGAGGAAGGGAAACACACGTTCTGGCATTCGTCGGCTCACCTGCTGGCCGAAGCTCTGCAAGCACTCTACCCCGGCATTCAGTTCGGCTTTGGTCCGGCCGTAGAAAACGGTTTCTTCTATGACGTAATGACCAAAGACGGAACGCCCATCAGCGAGAACGACTTCCCTAAAATAGAAGAGAAGATGCGCGAATTTGCCAAGAGAGACGAGGCTATCGTGCGCCGCGAGGTGTCGAAATCCGATGCCCTGAAAGAGTTTAAGGAAGACGGACAGGAATATAAGTGCGAGCATATTGACCTCGACTTGGAAGACGGAACTATCTCCACCTATTCACAAGGAGCGTTTACCGACCTCTGCCGTGGCCCTCACCTCATGTCCACAGGCCCCATCAAGGCCATCAAGCTCACCAGTGTTGCCGGCGCCTTTTGGCGTGGCGATGCAGAGAAAGACCAGCTAACGCGTATCTACGGCATCACGTTCCCCAAGAAAAAGATGCTTGATGAGTACCTTGTTATGCTCGAAGAGGCCAAGAAACGCGACCATCGCAAGATTGGAAAAGAGATGGAACTCTTCATGTTCTCCGAGCGCGTGGGCAAAGGTTTGCCTATTTGGTTGCCCAAAGGAACAGAACTACGCCTGCGCTTGCAGGACATGTTGCGCAAGATACAAAAACGCTTTGGCTATCAAGAGGTAATTACCCCGCACATCGGCAGTAAGAACCTCTATGTTACTTCTGGTCACTACGCACACTATGGCAAAGATTCGTTCCAACCCATACATACGCCCGAAGAAGACGAAGAGTACATGCTCAAACCCATGAACTGTCCACACCACTGTGAGGTTTTTGCATGGAAACCCCGCTCGTATAAAGACCTGCCCCTGCGTATTGCTGAGTTTGGCACGGTTTACCGCTACGAAAAGAGTGGCGAGTTGCACGGACTTACCCGTGTTCGCTCGTTTACACAAGACGACGCCCACATCTTTTGTCGTCCCGAACAGGTTAAGAACGAGTTCCTACGCGTGATGGACATCATCCAAGCCGTATTCAAAATCTTCCAGTTTGATAACTTCGAAGCGCAGATTAGCTTGCGCGACCCGAAGGATACCACAAAGTATATCGGTTCTGACGATGTTTGGGAAGAAAGCGAACAGGCTATTATCGACGCTTGCAAAGAAAAAGGACTCGATGCAAAGATTGCTTATGGCGAGGCTGCTTTCTATGGTCCTAAACTCGACTTCATGGTAAAAGACGCCATCGGACGTCGTTGGCAGTTGGGCACAATACAAGTAGACTATAACCTGCCAGAACGCTTTAAGCTGGAATACACAGCCGAAGACAACACGAAGAAAACGCCCGTGATGGTTCACCGCGCACCTTTCGGCTCGATGGAACGTTTCACGGCTGTTCTTATTGAACACACCGCAGGCCACTTCCCCTTGTGGCTCATCCCCGACCAAGTGGCCATTCTGCCCATCTCTGAGAAGTACAACGACTACGCACAGCGTGTGGCTAAGTACTTTGACAGCGTTGGCGTTCGTGCAACGCTCGATGTTCGCAACGAGAAAATCGGCCGTAAGATACGCGATAACGAAATTAAGCGCGTGCCTTACATGGTTGTTGTCGGCGAAAAAGAGGCTGCCGAAGGACTTGTTTCGATGAGAAAGCAAGGCGGTGGAGAGCAAGCTACCATGCCGATGGAAGAGTTTGCTAAACGCATCAACGACGAAGTGGCCGCACAATTGGCTGCTACCGACATCCATCCCAACGATTAAAGGCGTGCACAACAACTTGCTAACTAGTCAACAAGTCAACTCGTAAACACGTAAACTAAACAGCCGACTTATGGTCTACACTTCGCAACACACCTGCGAATGTTACGTCCATGAGTCGGTTTTTATATTCCAACACTTCCCCCTTTCCCTTCATCCATAGTGTGAAAGTACTTTAACAAGGAAGGAAAAAGAACACGTATCTGTAAAATAATCAATGAATTATTTTGCTTGTTGCGCGAAAAATCGTACTTTTGCAGCCGCTTATCATAATATTGTTGAATGAAGAATGAAAGAATAAAGAACCAGTATCGCGTAAACGAGCAGATACGCGCGAAGGAAGTACGCATCGTAAACGAAGGCGGTTCCACCGTTATGCCCACACGTCAAGCACTCGACATGGCACGCAGCCAAGGAGTGGACTTGGTGGAAATATCACCCAACGCACAACCTCCCGTTTGTCGCATCATCGACTATTCCAAATTCCTTTATCAGCAAAAGAAGCACGCAAAGGAAATGAAAGCCAAGCAAGTGAAGGTGGAAGTGAAGGAAATCAGGTTTGGACCGCAAACCGATGAGCACGATTACAACTTCAAGCTGAAACATGCCAAAGAATTTTTGGATGCTGGCAACAAGGTTAGGGCTTACGTTTTCTTCCGCGGACGCTCAATTCTCTTCAAAGAGCAAGGCGAAGTTTTGCTTCTACGCTTTGCCAACGACTTGGAAGAATACGGCAAGGTAGAGCAGATGCCCGCACTTGAAGGCAAGAAGATGTTCCTTTACATCGCTCCCAAGAAAACAGGCGTAGTGAAGAAAAGTCAGCAAAAGATGGATAGAGAAAAGCGTGAGAACGAAAGTAAAAACGCTGAAACAGAAACCAACAGCACTGACAACGGACTGTTTGCTAACGCCAAGAACGGCGAAGACGTGCTTAAAAAGCTACAAGCAGAATAAGCAAGCGCAAAACAAAGCCCACACAAAAGACAAAAAGAAGAGGTGCGTAACGCCGGGTATATGCGTTGCCACCATATATAAATAACAAATAAACAACAAAAAAATGCCAAAAGTAAAGACAAATTCCGGCGCAAAGAAGAGATTTCGTTTCACCGGTACGGGTAAGGTTAAAAGGAAACATGCTTACCACAGTCACATCTTGACTAAGAAGACAAAGAAGCAAAAGAGAAACTTGGTTCACTCAACTCTCGTTGATCGTGCAGACATGAAGCAGGTTCGCGACTTGCTTTGCTTGCGTTAAACATTAGTCAAACATTTTTAAGTTAAGAAGAAAGTATGCCAAGATCAGTCAATCATGTTGCTTCTAAAGCAAGAAGAACTAGAATTTTAAAGCTTACAAAGGGTTACTATGGTGCCAGAAAGAATGTTTGGACTGTAGCCAAAAACACCTGGGAAAAGGGTCTTACCTACGCTTATCGCGACCGTCGCAACAAAAAGCGTACGTTCCGTGCATTGTGGATTCAGCGTATCAACGCTGCCGCTCGCTTGGAGAACATGACTTACTCTACCCTTATGGGAGCATTGCATAAGGCCGGTATCGAAATCAACCGTAAGGTGCTTGCCGACCTCGCTGTTAACAATCCCCAAGCTTTCAAGGCTATTGTAGACAAAGTGAAATAAACAAGTCACAATCCATAAAGAAAGAGGATGCATTCTATATGTGTCCTCTTTTTTGTTTGCAAAGGAGAAAAGGAAGCTTTAAAGGCGAAAAGACTAAACCCAAATCGGGCATTAGAGCCTGTTCAGATTTTGTGCATTGTTGACCATCTTGCCTGTTTTACACTTGAAGGCGAAGCAGGCTACGTCAAGAGCGTATGACAGGCAAGATGCCGACAAGCAAACGAAAGATGGACAGAACGCAATGCGAACAACTCAAATATTTGATAAGCGGTCTAATGTCCGATTTGGGTGAAAAGGCGAAAAGGTGAAAATATGGCTGCGTCTTGCTCGTTTCTTAATTCGTCAGCTGATTGACTGTTCAACTTATCAATTCGTCAACTTCTCAACTCATTAAATCCTACCCTCATCAATAGTTGTAATATTTTTGGCATAAATTTTAACATTGTGAGTGCGTTTTTTGCCCTCACTCGCCAACCTGGCTTCAAATTTTCAATTCTCGCGAGGGTTGTTTGTGAAGTGAAATGGGGGTTGCATGTGCATGGTTAAAAATTGATTTCCATTGCATAAAACCGCAATTTGCACCTAATTTTGGGCTATTTGCACCAAAATGAAGTGCAATATGCTGCTAAATGCACTGCGTTTTGCCGCTAAACGCAAGGCAAAATGGTGCAAAATGCAGGGTAAAATGGTGCTAAACGCAAGACTAAATGCAGCAAAATGCCAGGCAAGATGTATAAATATCCACATCTAAGAGATAAACAAAAGCCACTCGATGTGCTAAAAAGAGGCTAAAAAGGGGCAAATCACACTACAAAAACTGCAATTTTAGAGCCTAGTTGTTGGTAAATTGGGATCGAAAAACTTTGTTCCGACGGCTAAATAGAAAAGCAAAATGGTGCTAAATGTAAGTTTTGTACTTAAAAATAGGCAAATAATGAAGTGGGTTATCCTGATAAATGCTCCAAATACCCTGCTTTTACACCTCAAATTTCGCTAGAAGTGGATACCCACCTGGTGGTGTTTTGTAAAATAATAGCACCGAATTTAGCTAACTAATGTATGTCACTAGAAGAAGATTAGGAGAAAGATGCTAATGCACGATCAAGCTTAAAAATAGTTCATATTTTCCAAATAATTATCCATTACGTGCACTCTTCAAGGCATTGACAGCGAAAAAACGTTTACGCAGTTGACTATTAGCAGGATATTTTGTATTTTTGTCTTCGATTACAGCATAACACATGAGCAGCAAAATAAGGATTAAGGATATAGCAAAGATGGCCGGCGTGTCGGTTGGAACAGTAGACAGGGTACTTCACGGCCGTCCTAACATTTCGAAAATAGCAAGAGAAAAGGTTGAGAAGGTGTTGGCACAGATTAACTACCAACCCAACATGTATGCCAGTGCCTTAGCCTATAACAAATCGTACACGTTTTATCTTCTCGTCCCTCAGCACGAATCGGAGGCCTATTGGGAAGAGATTGAAGAGGGAGCAATGAAGGCAGCCGAGGTAAGGCGCGACTTCCACATCAACGTTGAGGTGATATACTACGACCGTTTCAACACCGAAACCTTCGTAAACCAAGTAAACCATTGCCTCTCGCTTAATCCCGATGGCGTTATTGTTGTGCCTGCCCAGCTTGAAATTACGCGCACATTCACAGACAAACTGCACGAACGAAACATCCCCTTTGTGATGCTCGACTCGTACATGCCCGACCTTCAACCGCTCTCTTTCTATGGTCAAGACTCACTGGCTAGCGGATATTTCGCCGCAAAGATGCTCATGATGGTTGCTTACAACGAAAGCGAAATAGCCATTGTGAAGCAAACCAAAGACGGAAAAGTGGTGAGTAAGCAGCAAGAAAACCGCGAGACTGGGTTCAGAACGTACATGAACGACCATTTTCCAAAAGTTAAAATCACCGACGTGAACTTGCCGTTGGAAACGGGTAAGCACGAATATGCCGACATATTGGAGGATTTCTTCACCCAAAACCCGCAAGTGCACCATTGCATCACCTTCAATTCGAAGGCACACATCGTAGGAAAGTTCTTACTTCAAACCAATAGGCGCAACGTACAGATAATGGGTTACGACATGGTGGGCAAGAATGCGGAGTGCCTAAGACAAGGCAGCATCTCGTTTCTCATTGCCCAACACGCCTACATGCAAGGCTATGCCTGCGTTGAAACTTTGTTTCAGGCCATCGTACTTAAAATGGAGGTGGACCCCATTAACTACATGCCCATAGAACTGCTCACAAAAGAGAACGTGGACTTTTATCGTAGAACGCAACTCTAAGGATGCCAACCAACAAATGCGTTTATAATAAGCCACAGCCATAAACGCGCACGAAGGCGTATGGCAAGAGAAATGTGCGAAAACAGAGAAAAGGCCCAACTAGCACCAGCATTGTCCATAAAGCACAAGCAACGTGGCTTTGCAAACAACCACAGCACAGATAACAATACGGGGCTAACAAAGAGATGGGGAACAAGACAAGCCACGCTTCCCCACCCTAGCACTGCCCCCATATTACCCTAGCCGTTGCCAACCAACGTTTTCGTTAAGCCAAATGAACAATGTCGAGCTTGCTCGGACATTGTCATG
>ERZ773009.2339-NODE-2339-length-12191-cov-9.748105_pt1 | contig 12191 bp, 7 predicted proteins | sample MGYA00580663_ERZ773009 | MGnify/ENA primary metagenome ERZ773009 (study PRJEB29015, sample SAMEA2737969) | human oral metagenome | biome: human oral; feature: human-associated habitat; material: dental | place: China | collected 2026 ... | reverse complement strand
CGAAGCCGAAGAGCAGCCACAGCACGCCGGGCAGGCGGTCGTAGTCGACGATGGCATAGGAGCCGTGCTCCTCGCGCACGAGGATGTTCTCGCCCTCCTTCGGATGGATGTCAAAGGCCGGATTGTTGAGCGTGCGGTGGACGATGCGCGCCTCCTCGCCCTCGTTGGGGCCGGATTCGAGGCGGATCGTCACATAATATTTCTCGCTGCCCGGCGCGAACTTCTCCATATCGTTCGCGCTCTCCTCGACGGCGAGAATCTGTGCCTTGCACGTCGGCGGATCGTCCCCCTCGCCGCCCGGCAGGTGAAAAAGCCCGTAGAGGGCGAGGGCAATGAGAAAGCAAAAGGAAAGGAATGCGCCCAAACGGCGCGGCTGCGGCTGGATTTTCATAGTGGTCTCCTAAGGTGGTTTATTGTGCCGAACTTTCTATAGAGAGACAGGCTGTGCGTTTCCTTCACGCAAACAGCCCGAGGACATACGCCCAAAGCCCCTCGATGCTCAGCCCTCTGCCGACGCTCTTTTCGGCGAGCAGCGGGATGCGCGTAAGCTCCTTGCCGCCGTGGGAGACGACGAGATCGCCGACGCGGTCGCCCTCCTTGACGCCGGCGGCGATGACGCGCGGCAGGTCGTAGGTCAGGCGATAGTTTTCCTCGGCCTCGCCGTCGACGAGCGGCAGGCGCAGATCTTCCGCCGGATAGACGGCAAGGCGTCCCTCCTTGCCGCCCTTGACCCAGACCCTTCGCGCGAGATCCGTCTTCGTATAGGCGGGCGCGGCCTTCACGCGGCGAAAGCCCATGTCCAAGAGCTTTGCCGCATCAGAGAAGCGTGCATTCTCGTCCGCCGCGCCGAGGACGACGGCGATCAGCTCGACGCCGCCGCGCCGCGCCGAGGCCGCGAGGCAGCCGCCCGCCGCGTTCGTGTAGCCCGTCTTGATGCCCGTCGCGCCCTCGTACGTCGAGAGCAGGCGGTTCGTGTTCGCCATCCGGGCGCGTTTTTTCTCGGGCGTGACCCAGGTGATCTCACGCTCCTTCGCGCTGACGAAGGAGCGGAACTTCGGATTCTTCATGCCGTAGGCGGCGATGCGAGCGATGTCGTGCGCCGTCGAGACGTGCGCCGGATTGGGCAGGCCGTTCGGATTGACGAAGTGCGTGTCCTTCGCGCCGATGGCCTTCGCCTTCTCGTTCATGTGTGCGGCAAAGCTGCCGACAGAGCCGGCGAGGTCTTCGGCAATGGCGACGGCGGCGCCGTTGTCCGAGCGCAGCATCATCTCGGCGACGAGCTCCGCGAGCACGAAGCGATCGCCTGCGCCGACCTCCGTATCTTCCGTTTCTGCCGCCGTGCGGCTCACGGTGAGGATGGACGAGAGATCGCCTTCCTCGATGGCGAGCACGCATGTCATCATCTTCGTCGTGCTCGCGGGAAAGCGCGGCACATCCGCCGCCTTCTCGTAGAGCACGCGCCCCGTCGAGGCCTCGATGAGAATCGCCGAAGCCGCCGTGATCTGTATGTTTTCCTCCGCGCCCGCCCTCGCTGTGAGAAGCAGGAGGAAGAGGACGCAGAGGGAAAGGATTCGCTGGAAATGCAAGAAAAAGCCTCCTGTCGTGATTGCTTTCCCTATTATAGCACACGGCGAGAAAAAAAGGACCGCCTCATGCATCGGATTCGACGCATGAGACGGTTCTTTTGCTTTGAAACCAACCTGCCGCACGAATTTTCCTGACAGCTTGCAAAGGGTGCGCTTTGTGGTTATCATAGGGAGGAGAAGGTGCATAAAGATGCTCCATCGGGTGAAGGAGGCAGAACCATCATGAAAAAAGCGATTGTCGTCGTCGATATGCAGAAGGATTTTATCGACGGCGCATTGGGGACGAAGGAGGCGCAGGCGATGCTGCCGCGCATGGAGGCGAAGCTGGCGGCGGCGCGTGCGGCGGGGACGGCGCTCGTCTTTACGATGGACACGCACGGCGAGGACTATCTGGCAACGCAGGAGGGGAAGCGGCTTCCCGTGCCGCATTGCATTCGCGGCACGAAAGGCTGGGAAATTGCCGCATCTCTGCAGCCGTTCGTTCAGGCGGCAGCCGCCGTCGTTGAGAAACCCTCCTTCGGCTCGACAGAACTGCCCGCCGTGCTCGCAGGCTATGACGAGATCGAGCTTGTCGGCCTTTGCACCGATATATGCGTCATTTCCAATGCCCTGCTGCTCAAGGCGTTCTATCCCGAAAAGCGCATATCGGTCGACGCCTCCTGCTGTGCGGGCGTGACGGTTGAGAGCCACGAGGACGCACTGCGTGCGATGAAGATGTGCCAAGTCGACGTGAAGTGAAGGCGGCTTGTCTGCGAGATGCGGCCGGCGGATGTCGGACTGCAATTCTCGAAGCGCCATTTGTGCGGGGAGGCGCTTCAAGAACCCTAGCAGGCCAGCACGTCTGTGCTGTGGCGCATACGATAGGAATACCTGTTTTTCGATTGGAAACAGAAGGGAGGCTATACGCCCCATGAAGCAGCGATTCACCTACGGCGTCGTGCATATCGGCTCTGTTCATACGAGCCTGCTCATCGTGTCATTCGCCGCGCTCGACGATGTCGAGATCATCGAGCGCGTGCGCAAGGAGACGCGGTTCGGCGAGGAGGTGTTCCGTCACGGGCGGCTCTCCTTTGACTCGATCCGCGAGCTTTGCCGCATCCTCGCAGGCTTTCGCCGGCTTCTCGCCGACTACGGCGTGACGCAGGTATTCGCCATCGGCACGTCCGTCCTGCGCGAGGCGGAAAATCGCCTCGGCATCCTCGATCAGATTCGCATCCGCACAGGCTTTACGGTTGAAGTCGCCGACATGACGCAGGAGATCTACTACAAGTTCTTTGCCCTGAGTCACGAGCTTTTGGAGAACGCGGAGAACTTCGGCGAAAAGCCCGTGCTGCTCATGGACATCACGTCGAGCGGACTCGGCCTCACGGGCTGGCAGGCGGGCAGGCTGCTCTTTCAGCAGAACGTCGCGAGCGGCAGCCTGAGCATCCTTGAGCATTTCAGCGAGAAGGAACGCGAGAGCCTGACCTTTCCCTCTGCCGTGCGCGACTACATCCACGCGACCCTCTCGCCGCTCTGGCCGAGCATCGAGCATCATGCGATCCGTCATCTCGTGCTCTCGGGACTCGAAGCGCGCACCGTCGCCGCGCTCCTCGCGCCGGGCGCGAAAGGCGCGTATACGTTCGTAGAGGGCGAGGACTTCCTGCGCTTCCTCGACTCCTTCGCGGGGCTGACGCCGCAGAAACTCATGACGCGCTGCGCCGTCACCGAGAGCCGCGCCCATCTCCTCATGCCGACACTGCTCCTCTACGGCGAAGTCGTGCGTGCGACGCGCGTCAAGGGCATGTTCCTCATGGGCACGACATTTCTCATGAGCTACAGCGTCTATCGCGGCGCACAGCTGGCAGAACTTTCGTGCCTCGCCGAGCAGGAGGAGCGCACCGTACAGCTCGCTCGCACTACGGCGGAGAAGTACGGCTCGACGAGAGAGCACTGCGCGCGCGTCGAGCGGGCGGCCACGGAGATCTTTTGCGCCTTGGGCGGCGCACATGGGCTTTCCTCGCGCGCACTCTTGCTGCTCAGACTCAGCGCGATCCTGCACGAGACGGGAAAGTTCATCAACCTGCGCCACTACAGCCGCTATTCCTATCAAATCATCATGGGCACTGACTTCTTCGGCGTTTCCGAGGCGGAAAAGGAAATCGTCGCGAGCGTCGCCTACTACTACAACCGCGAGAATCCCGGCAGCAAGGATGAGCACTATGCGCGCCTTTCGCACGAGCAGCAGGTCACGATGCTCAAGCTATGCGCCGTCCTGCGCCTTGCGGACGCGCTCGACCAAGGGCACAGCGGCAAGATAGCAAAACTCTCGGTCAAGCTCTCAAAGGAGGAGCTTTGCGTGCGCTTCGAAGCGGAAGAGGACATCTCCTTGATTCGCTGGACATTCGCACGCGCCGCCGCGCTCTTTCGTGAAATCTTCGGCATCGAGCCTGTCCTGTGCAAAGCGTGAGGAGGAATCGTCATGGACATGTTGAAAAGAGCCTATTTCCTGAACCGCGAATGTTCGTGGCTGAGCTTCAACCAGCGCGTCCTCAAGGAATCGACGCGCGAGGAGAATCCCCTGTTGGAGCGCCTGCGCTTCATCGCCATCGCCTGCTCGAACCTCGATGAATTCTTCATGATCCGCGTCGCCGGCTTGAAGCACCTCGTCGCGAGCGGCGTCGCGCACAAGGACATCGCGGGGCTTTCTCCCAGCGAGCAGATGCTCGCCGTCTCGCGCCAGGCGCACCGCCAATACCGCGCGATCTATCGCTGCCTCGCGCTCGTCACCCGAGAACTCGCCGCAGAGGGCATAGGCTTCGTGCGCCCCGAAGAGCTGACGGGGGAGCGGGCGCTGTGGCTTGCGGAGCTTTTCGAGCGCGAGATCTATCCCGTCGTCACGCCCATGGCGCTCGACCCCGCGCACCCCTTTCCCTTCCTCGCGAGCCGCAGCCTGAACCTCGCCGTGAAACTTCGCCGTGCGGGCGAAAGCGCCGAGCATCTCGCCATCGTTCCCGTGCCCGCGCCCGTGCTCGACCGCCTGTGGAAACTGCCGGGCGAGCCGACCTTCCTCTTCTTGGAGGACATTCTGCGCTTCTTCGCCGCACGCTTCTTCACGGGCTGGGAAATCGTGCAGACGGCGGCCTTCCGCCTCACGCGCGACGCCGACCTCGACATCCGCGACGACGTCGAAGACCTCTTGGCAGAAGTCGAGAAATCGCTCGAAAAAAGGCGCAAGGGCGCAGCCGTGCGCCTTGAGGTCGCCGAGGACTTTCCCGCCGATCTCCTCGATTTCCTCAAGGAGCAGCTTTCGCTGGAGGAAATGGACGTCTACCGCGCGAAAGGCCCGCTCGGCGCCGCCTTCTTCGCCGCGCTCGCCAATCTCGCGGGCTTCGACCGCCTGCGCTACCCGCGCTTTTCCCCGCGCCCGGCAGAGCTTGCCGCCGAGGGCGACATCTGGCAGGCGATTGAAAAAGACGACATCCTCGTGCACCATCCATTCGACTCCTTCGCCATCGTGGAAGACTTCCTCGCCCGTGCCGCCGCCGACGAGCGCACGCTCGCCATCAAGCAGACGCTCTACCGCGTCGCAGGCGACTCGCCCATCATCGCCGCGCTCGAAGAGGCCGCGAAAAATGGCAAGCAGGTCACCGTGCTCATGGAGGTCAAGGCGCGTTTCGACGAGGAAAACAACATCCTCATGGCGCGCCGCCTCGAAGAAGCGGGCTGCCACGTCATCTACGGCATCTTGGGGCTCAAGACGCACTCAAAGATCACGATGGTCATACGGCGCGAGGAAGACGGCATCCGCCGCTACTGCCACCTCGCGACGGGCAACTACAACGGCGCGACGGCGAAGATCTACACCGACGTCGGCCTCTTCACCGCCGACGTCCTCACGGGCGTCGACGCCTCGGCGTTCTTCAACTTTCTCTCGGGCTTCTCCGATCCGCCCGTCTGGAATCGCCTCGCCGTCGCGCCGCTGACGCTAAGGGAGCGCATCACCGAGAGCATCGAGCGGGAAATCGCGCACGCCAAGCGGGGCGAACGCGCCTACATTGCGGCGAAGATGAATTCGCTCCTTGACCGCTTCATCATCGCCAAGCTCTACGAAGCCTCGGCGGCAGGCGTCGAAATCGACCTCATCGTGCGCGGCATCTGCGTGCTGCGCCCCGGACTCAAGGACGTCAGTGAAAACATCCGCGTGCGCAGCATCGTCGGCCGCTTCCTCGAGCACAGCCGCATCTTCTGCTTCTATAACGTCGGCAAGGAGGACGTCTTCCTCTCGTCCGCCGACTGGATGCCGAGGAATCTCAACAACCGCATCGAACTCATGACGCCCGTGCGCAAAAAGGCGCACAAGAAGCGCCTGCTCGCGCTCCTTGCCACATACCTCGCCGACAACACGCGCGCCTGGCTCATGCATCCCGACGGCAGCTACCGCCGCGTGCGCCGCACCAAGGGCGAAAAACCGTGCGCCGCGCAGGAGGAGCTGATGAAATAATTTCGTTGTGACACTCTGGTTGCTCAGATGGGAAGAAACTGCTATAATGAACCAAAATGTCTAGTTATAGAAAGGACCTCAAGCCTAAGGATCCACAGGGAGAAAATGAATGTCCAACAAGAAGTTCTCGCGCCCATCCTTGGCGCTTTTTACAGCGATTGCTCTGAGCGGCGGAGCATTCTTTGCGCCGTCCTTCGCCTCTGCCGCGGATGTGACGATCGACAGTACGCATCCGCCCCAGAGGAATGTGCCGAACCCCGATGCTCCCAGTACGCCGAACAGTGCGGCGAGCGTCGGGACGGGCAGCGAGGATGCGTCGGGCAACAGCTTGACGGTCGATCGGTATCACGAGGATACGCTGAGCGTCTTCGGCGGCGTCGCCCGAGGCACGGGAAACGCCGACGGCAATACGGTGCGCATCAAGGGCGCGACGACGGAGATCGCCTCCGTCTATGGCGGCGCGGCATGGGGTACAGGTCATGCGAGAGAGAATCGTGTTCACTTCGATGCGGGAACGATGTCGTTTGCCGAATGGCTGGTCGGCGGCTACGTCGGACGCAGCGGCAGGGCGGAAGAAAACATCGTCGAGGTGAACGGCGGCAAGGCGGAGTCCCTTTACGGCGGCTTTTCCAACAGCACGAATGCGACGGGGCGAATCCATAAGAATCATGTCGTCATTCGGGGCGGGACGATTGCGGGAAAGGTCTATGGTGGCGCGTTCGGCGGTGCGCATGCCACGGGCGATGTGACGCACAACACGGTCACGATCACGGGCGGCACATTAAAGAAAGCGGTATGCGGCGGCTCGCTTGAAAAAGCGGATTCCACAGGCAATGTGGCGCACAACGAGGTCACCGTCGCGGGCGGCGTCTTTCGCGGGGACGTCTACGGCGGCTATACGCGGCGCGGCGGCGCTCTGATGGGGAATATCGTCACGATCACGGGCGGCGAGTTGAACAGCGTCTATGCTGCGTATTCCGCCGGCAATGTCAGCGAGATCAAGGGCAACGTCGTCAACCTCGGCGACGGGAAAAATGAGATGAAGGCGGGCTATCGGATCGCGAAGTATATCTTCGGCGCATCGGGCGGCAATCGTGCATCTTATGCGGGCAATACGCTCAACGTCAAGGCGAGCGCACAGGCGAAGAACATCGTCAATTTCGACAAGGTCAACTTCTATTTTACTGATACGCTGCAGCCGCGTCTCACGCTGCGCGATTCGACGGGCACGAAGTTCAAGAGCCTCAAGGACATCGCCATCTACGGCTCGCCGAGCACCCCTGCGGGCACGCTGATCGAGAACGACACGTCGGGCGGCGTCGTCGTGCGCGACGGCGTGAACACGGTCGTACGAACGGGCGATACGGCGGAGGTCACGCTGGAAAAGGACGCGACGGGCAGGAAGATTCTCTATTCGCGCTTGATCTTCAAGGGCGCGACGACGGCTGAGAGTGACGGCACGCATATATGGGGCGGCCGCTCTGCCATCGGCAACACGACGACGGGCAACGACGTCGCGCTCGCGAGTGGCAGCTATGTGAATGCCTTCGGCGGCTGGACGACGGGCGCAGGCTCGGATGCCGCTGCCGACAAGCTCGGAGACAGCATCGCCAACAAGATTGCCGTCACGGGAACGGCAAATGTCACGGGCACGGTCTACGGTGGCTATACCGATGCCGCGGGTGGCAAGGCGCGGGGCAACACCGTCACGATTGAGAGCGCCGTGCACGATGTCGTCGGCGGTGAAGGCGCGGGCGAAGTCTCGGGCAACATTGTGAACATCCGCGCGAACGCGGCAGCCGTCACGGGCGGCAGAGGTGCGGCGGCGAACGGCAACATCGTGAACCTCGGGAATGTCACGGTCGCTTCCGTCACGGGCGGCGAAGGTGCGACGACAAACAACAACGAAGTCCATCTCAACGGCAATGCGCGAGTCACAGGCGCACTCAAGGGCGGCTCGCAGGCAAGCGGCACGGGCAACACGCTCAGTGTCAAGGGAAGGGGCAACGAGGCGGGGGCAATCACTGGCTTCCAGAAGCTGACATTCGATGCCGCAGGCCTTGCCAAGGATGATACGATGCTCGAAGTCACAGGCACGGGTGAGACCGCGGTCGATTGGGCAAGCCTCACGGCGACGGGCACGGCGGCGAAGCCGCTCACGCTCCTCAAGAATGAGCAGGGCATACGCCTCGCGCACTACACGGGCGCGGCGAAGTCCGAGACGGGCGATGAGGTGGAGACGAACCTCGACGTTCGCAAGTCGGGCGCACGCATCACCGCCATCACTTACGAGGGCTATCGCTTCAAGGGAGCGACACAAGCGACACGAGAAGGAAGAGACGCCTACGGCGGCCGCTCCAAGGCGGGCAATTCGACGCGCGAAAACGAGATCGCGCTCGCGAGCGGCACATACGCGAACGTCTATGGCGGCTGGACAAGCGGCGTAGGCACGACGGCTGCGGACAAGGGCGCGAGCTATGAGAACAAAGTCAAGATCAGCGGCACGGCGACGGTCACGGGCACGGTCTACGGCGGCTATACCGATGCCGCGGGCGGCAAGGCGCGGGGCAACGCGGTCACGATTGAGAGCGCCGTGCACGATGTCGTCGGCGGCGAAGGCGCGGGCGAAGCGTCGGGCAATACCGTGGACATCCGCGCGAACGCGGCAGCTGTCACGGGCGGCAGATCCGCAGGTGCGGCCTCGAACAACCGCGTGACGCTCGGAAACATTACTGCTACCAGTGTTGTAGGCGGCGATGCCGCGGCGACTGCAGAGGGAAACACCGTCAGTCTCGATGGCACGACCGTCACGAATGATGTCACAGGCGGCAGAGGTGCGGCGGCAAACGGCAACGTTGTGAGCCTCAGCAATACGCACGTCAACGGTGCGATCATGGGCGGCTATGGCACGGCGCAGAGTGACGGAAACACCGTCAGCTTGCAGAATACGGCGGTCAACGGCGCAGTCACGGGCGGCTATGGCACGGCGACGAACGGCAACATCATCCATCTGCGAAACACTGTCGTCAACGGCATCGTTACGGGCGGCACGGCGTCGGGCGGTGTGGGCAACACGCTCGCCGTCTACTACAGTGAAGGCACATCCTCGATCCATGATTTCAAGGGGATCGAGAACCTCCGACTCGATGTTGAGGACGCCCCGACCGACGGCACGGCGCATACCTTGCTCAAGCTCACCAATGTCAGCGGAGGCAGCAAGAATCTCACGAACATGACGCTCGACTTCCGTCGCAGCGGCGCAGCAAGGAAGCTTCAGGCAGGCGATTCATTCACGCTGTTGGAGAACGCGAGCGGCAAGATCACCGTTGGCGAAGGCGTCACGATGAAGGGAACGGATGGCATCGCGCACGACTGCCTCTTTGCGATTGCGCCCGACAAGACGCATCCTGAGAAACTCCGGGCGACCGTGACCAAGACGGGTGTTGGCGAGACGGCGAAATCCCCCGTGGAGACGCGTGCGGGTCTCGCGAACTTCGTCAACCAAGGCGCGGACTATCTTGTGGGGAGCGGTTTTATCGCCGCTGAGCTGAGCGCAGAAAATGCAAGTGCCGACGATGCGGCAGAGTCTCGCGCGTCTGCCAAGGACACGCAGCGCAGGACGGTCTGTGGCTCGAAGCTTCCGCACGCGCAGGCCGCGCCAAGAGCGACTACAGCCTGTACGGCGAGAATGCCGGATATGATGGCTTGAATACCTACTATGGCATCCACCTCGGCGTCGGCAAGACCTTCACGCTGCAGAAGGGCACCTCCCTCGACGCCTATGTGCGCTATTTCTGGTCGCACCAGGACGGCATGTCGGTGAAACTGCGCGGCTCGGGTGACGCCTATGACTTCGCTGACGTCGACTCGCATCGCCTGCGCCTCGGCCTGCGATACAGCAGGAAGGAAAGGAGCACGGGAGAGTGCTACGCCGGGCTGGCATGGGAGCATGAATTGAACGGCGAGGCGAGTGCGAGCGTCGGCGGCGACGCAGCGCCCAGCCCGAGTCTCAAGGGATCGAGCTATATGTTCGAACTTGGCTATCGCTTCCTGCCGAAAAATAGCCGCATTAGCTATGATTTTCACATCAATGGCTGGCAGGGAAAGCGCCAAGGACTCAGCGGCGGCGCCGTCGGCCGATGGGTATTCTGACCGTGTGCGTGCAGGTTTTTCCGATGGATAACGTGCGATTGCGGGAGATGCCGGAATTGCGTCCGTTTGCGAGGAGGATGTATGGAGAAGATCAAGACAGGGGTCGCGGCACTCCTCTTGGGTGCGGCAGGATTCTTTGGGCTGCCGTATGACGCAGGTTTCGCCGGTGATGCACCGAGGGCGACTGCGGCGCAAGCATTCGTCTCGCCGGAAACGGCGATGGTCGATCTTACGCAAGCTCTCGGCCGCTATGCACGCGCCCGTAAGGAAGACTTCCTGCTCGTCGGCAACGGCCCCGTGGGGCTTCTGGAAGTGACGGAGGACAATCCCGAGGAAAACGTCGCACGGCTCGTCGGAACGCTCGACGGCATCCTCATGGAGTCGGTCTTCTATGACGGCTATGAGGAAGAAGGAGAGACGCCTGAGCGGCGCGATGCGGAGACGGAAGAATACCTCGCCGCCATGCTGCGAAAGCCGCTGCTCGCAGGACGCTCCGTCTTCACGCTCGACTATGTGAAAGGCAAGAAAATCGCCGAGGTGGAAGCGCTCGGACATGGGGCCGGCTACATCTCCGAAGCCGGCGACCGTCTCTTGGATGTGATTCCTGCGCGCGCGCCGCAGGAAGAAAATGCAGCGGACGTCACGCGCCTCAAGCAGGTGAAAAACTTCCTCGCGCTGTTGAACCCCGAGCATTTTCCCACGCGCGAAGCCTACCTCGACGCGCTCGCCGCGACGAACTACGACCTCCTGATCGTCGACCTCTACTATGGCGACCGCCCGCTCACACCTGCAGAAACTGCCCGCCTCAAGCACAAGGCGAACGGCGGCCGCCGCCTCGTCCTCTCTTACATGAGCGTCGGCGAAGCGGCGGACTACCGCCCCTATTGGAAAAAAGAATGGGACAGCGAGCGTCCGCACTGGCTCGCCGAGCCGAATCCCGAATGGCCGGGCAGCTACAAGGCGCGCTATTGGTCAAGAGAATGGCACGACATCCTCTACGGTCACCCGGACGCCTACATCGACCGCATCATCGCCGCCGGCTTCGACGGCGCCTTCCTCGACGTCATGGACGCATGGCAGTATTTCAAAGAGCGCTGATCGTTTCCCTAAGGAAGCGCTGATAAATTCAGCCACCCATCTTCACGCATCTGCGCAAATCTGGGCAACTTCATTTTATCAGCGTTTCCCTAAATTCCCCTTGAAAAAACTTCCCATATCGTTGATAATGGATAGGACGCTTTTGGGGAGCATTGATAAATGAAATTATCCGTGCTTCCTTGATCGAAGGGAGAATGAATCAATGACGGATCAGGAACCGCTCAAGCATACATGCAGCTTCTGCAAGCGCAAGGTCACGGTGCATGACCAGTACGACATGCCGATCTTCGACCCGAACACCGGCTTTGCGATCTGCAAGAACTGCGTCAAGGATATCTACAATTTCATCGAAGAGCACGAGGCGGCGAGCGCCGAGAAGGAGAAGCTCGACTTCGCCGACCAGCTCGACGAGATCCTCGAAAAGAACAAGCCGCACATCATCAAGGCATACCTTGACGAGTACATCATCAACCAGGATCGCGCGAAGAAGATCCTCTCCGTCGCCGTCTACAACCACTACAAGCGCATGAAGTACGGCTACATGAACGATGACGGCACGGACATCGAGAAGTCGAACGTCATCATGCTCGGGCCTTCGGGCTGCGGCAAGACGGCGCTCCTCTCGCACCTGTCGCGCCTCCTCGACATCCCCTTTGCCGTGACGGACGCGTCGAGCCTCACGGAAGCGGGCTTCGTCGGCGCCGACGTCGAGGTCGCCGTACGAAACCTCTACTATGCGGCGGACAAGGACATCGAGAAGGCGGAGCACGGCATCATCTACCTCGACGAGTTCGACAAGATCGCGCGAAAGTCGGGAGCGAACAACTCGATCACCGCCGATCCCGGGCACGAGGGCGTGCAGCAGGCGCTCC
>ERZ773009.2332-NODE-2332-length-12215-cov-4.979359_pt1 | contig 12215 bp, 4 predicted proteins | sample MGYA00580663_ERZ773009 | MGnify/ENA primary metagenome ERZ773009 (study PRJEB29015, sample SAMEA2737969) | human oral metagenome | biome: human oral; feature: human-associated habitat; material: dental | place: China | collected 2026 ... | reverse complement strand
GTGCGTTACACCTTAAAGGTGTGGGAAGTTTGAATTATTTACTATATAAAAATGCCGGTATCTTACCCCCACAACCTGACAATAGAAAAGAGAGTTGATAACTATGAACATTGCCATTGTAGATGACAGGAAAGAGGACAGAGAAAAGCTTGGCGGCATTCTTTTAAAGTATGCGAATGCCGGCAATGAAAAACTGAATATACAATATTTTGAAAGTGCAGAAGCTTTGCTTGATAACTATCAGCCTTTCCTCTATACGATTCTTTTTCTGGACATCTATATGGATGGGATGAGCGGAATGCAGGCGGCTGAAATTATTCGTAAAACAGATTCCGATGTTATTTTGGTTTTTCTGACGACAAGTGCGGAACACCATGTAGCAGCCTTGCACAATCATGCCTTTGATTATATCGAAAAACCGGCAAAGCAGGTGCAGGTTTTTCGAATTATGGACGATATTTTAAAGAGAAAGACAGATTTAACTCAGAGCCTTTCCTTTTCTGTAAACAGGACAGAGTATCACCTTGCATTTTTCGATATTGTGGCAGTAAGTGCCTCTGCCCACAATGTTGAAATTTATGATAAAAACGGAAATACCTATGCACCCCGCTTGACCTTTTCAAGCGTTTGTGAGGAGATTTTTCAGGATAAAAGATTTCTCCTCATCCTACGGGGCGTGATAGTCAATATGGACTTTATACAGAGCTTTAAAAGCGGAGTCTGCTACCTTGAAAGCGGGATTGAATTTCCCTGCAATCTCAGAAAAGAAAAGCAGTTTGTATCCACTTGGCAAAATTATATTTTTCAGAAATTAAGAAAAGAAGCTATGGAAAGGAGGCACAAGGCAAAACAATGAGTGAGCAGCTTTCATCCTATATATTGGAATATTTTGTGCTGATACCGGCGGCTATCCTTTGTTATCTTCCGATGAGAAAGCAGATTAGATACCCGCTTCGCAGACTTTTGATAATGGCAGTTCCTGCGTTCCTTGTCCTTTCCGTTTTAGGCTCTTTTGCGGAGATATATTTTCCTTCCGATGCCAATGTCATCCTGTTTCCTGTACTGATAGGGTGCTTTGCTTTTTATGCCCACAGTATAAAGGCAACTATCAGCAAGGCAGCTGCAATATTTGTAAATGTGATGGCGGTGATATCCATACTGGCAAATTTTGCCGCCTGTTTTGATGCGGCAAAACATCCGAGTCTCGGTATCAATTCTGCGAGTATGGACTACACCCTTTTTCTTTTAGCGGCAAGTACGATACTGGCAATTCCTGTCGGATTTTTCTTTGGAAAATATGGGAGTAAACTGGTCGAACGACTGCATATTGCAAGGGTATATCTTATGACACTTCCCTTTTCAGGCTCTATCTTGATGATTAATCTTTTTATGCGACCGCTTAAATACGAAACCTTTTATGTAAACAGGGTCGGAACGGTAGTACGGATTATCCTTTCGATTGTCTTTTTTATCTGGATGGTCATGAATGTCGTGTTTTATTTCATTGTAAGCATATTGTTAGATGCGGCAAAGTCCGAGCAGGAGAGAAAAATCCTGAAAATACAGGAAAAGCAATATGATACCCAGATGAAATATATTCATGATTCTGCAAGGGCAAGACATGATTTCAGACAGATACTGATAACCTTAAAAAATATGGCAGAATCGGGCAATACAGATGCCGTCAATGCCTACCTTGCAGACTATATGAGAGAGTTTCCGACAAACGAAACGCTTATCTATACCAAAAACAATGCCGTAAATGCCGTTTTGAATTTTTATGCGGCAGGGGCAAAAAACGAGGGGATAGATGTCAGTTTCAGCATTGACATTGATAAATGGCAGATACTTTCCGATGTTGAGCTGTGTACGATGATTGGCAACCTTTTAGAAAATGCGATAGATGCTGCAAAAAATGCGGACGGCAAAGAGCGGTTTATCGAACTCACTATGACGATACATGGAGGTTGTTGGCTTTATATTGTGGAAACCAACGGCTTTGACGGCAATATAAAGAGGAAAAGCGGAGAATATTATTCCACAAAAAGAAACGGCAGAGGTCTTGGGATTGCCTCTATCAAATCCACAGTGGAGAAATACAACGGGCAAGTGGAGTTTTCCCATGACGAACAGGAATTTTATGTCAATATCGTCATTCCGCTTAATGAAGATTAATTTGTCATCTCGTGCCGTTTTGATTGCAACTCATGCCGCTTTTCTTGTATAATTTTCAATTTTATGTTTTAAATAGAATAGACAAATTATGTAGAAAAGGAGTTGACATCCATGGCAAGTAAGAATAGAATTTTCACAGCACAGCACAGCACAGCACAGCACAGCACAGCACAGCACAGCACAGCACAGGGGATAACTGCGCCTATTTTTACGCTACAATTTTATATAAATCAGGCTAAACGCTACATTTAAGTCTATGACTTGGGTGTGGCGTTTTTGCGTGCAAAAAAACAGATTGGCTGAACTATATTTTGGTTTAGTTTGAATATTGTTGCAAGGATTGCGAGAAGCGTAAGCCGTAGCAATCCTGTATCAATTAGCCGTAATATTTAAGATAGGAGATGAAAAAATATGGAAAATAACAAAAGGCGAAGAATATATCAAAACAGGAGAAGTTTGCCGACCCGTTTGCTTGCTTTTGTCCTGTGCATGGTATTGACTTTGACCTATTCAGGGGTGAATACTTTTGCCATGTCAGACGATGCAAGAGGGGATAGCGAAAAGGAAATTATCGCCTTTTCTTCCTTGCCTGACGGCGTGCGGGAACAGGAAATCCGGCAAGGTGAGGACTTATCGGCAGTAACATTTCCTGATACCTTGCAAATCTTAGTGGAAGAAACTGCCCTTGTAGATAAAAACAGTACGAGCAAGGATAAAGCACTTCCCAAAGCAATGCAAAGTGAACTTCCTTTAGTAGAAACAAAAGAGGAAGAAGCGGAAAACTCTGTAAAAGCAGATGTAGAGGAAACAGCAGAAGCGGCAAAAGATAATACATCAGCAGAAGAATCGGTAGAAGCAGAAAAATCTGATACATCAGTAGAGCCGGCTCAAAGCTCCGATGAAAATGAACCGGTAAAAGAAACTACATTAAAAGATGTAACTCTACAAAATGTAAGATGGGAGATAGACGAAGAAAACAGCAGTAAACCTGTCTTTTCATCCGAAAATGCAGGAGACAGTTTTGTATTTAGTCCAGTTATCTCAGAACAGTACAAGATAGCGGATGAGGCAGAACTCCCTAAGATTCATGTAAGCATTAGGGATAAGGAAACTGTCAAACCGGGCTTTGAGCAGTCGGCAGTTGTAGACGGTGTTAAGATTTCTGTCAGAGCGGATGACGGCGTATTTAAGGACGCCAAGGCATTAAAAGTCAGAAAAGTCAGCAATTCAGAGGCAGAAAAGGTCAAAGAAGCCATCGAGGAAAAAAGAGAAACAGGCAAAAATGTAGCCACATCCTATACCTTTGACATAACGGTACTGGATGCTGCCGGCAATGAAGTGCAACCTGATACCGAAAAAGGTGATGTGTCTGTCAGCTTTCAGATGGAAGAGGCAAAAAATCAAAACCTAAGTGCAGACATCTACCATGTGTATGAGACCGGTCAAGCAGAAAAGCTTGAGACCGAGGTAAAAGGGGACGAAGTCAGTGCCAAAACCGAAGGCTTTTCTTTCTATACCGTCGAGTTTACTTATGGTAATATGCAGTATGTCCTTGCCGGAGATAGTCAGGTTGACCTATCCAAGATTTTGGCGAAAGTGGGTCTTAGTGGCGAGGTGACAGCAGTCTCTGTCAGCAACAGCGCCCTCTTTTCCGCCACAAAAAACGCTGATAATAAATGGCTGATTACAGCGCACAGGGCTTTTGACACCAGAGAGTGGATGAAAGTTACAATCAAAGATGTGATATACGAGATTGTCGTCACAGATAGTCAGCATCCTCTAACCGTAACAGGTGGAACGGAAGGCGTAGACTATAAATGGGAAGACTACGCCTATTATCTGAATGGTGGCACTGTTGTTAAAGAACCAGTTGGAAAAAAGTATATCCTTCATATTTTAACCTCGAAAGCGCTTGTAATTGAGGGCGATGCCACTAAGTTTAAAGAAGCGGACGGTATACTTGCCGGACAAGGCGGTGCCATTGTCATACCTGAGGGCGTAACAGCAAATATCACCTTAAAAAACACGAAGATATCTCCTAAGATTTATATTCCTCCAATGAATGTGATGGAAGGGGCTTCCTGCAATCTTACCCTTGAGGGAGAGAATACCCTGATCCCGAGGCTGATACATTCAACAGTCGGTCAAGGATTTTTTGATAGAGTGCCTGCCATCTGGGTGCCGGAAGGGGCAAAGCTTACCGTTAGCGAAGCAAGCACCGGTGTGCTGACAGCAGAATCCGCTTATGAAAATGCCGTTATCGGCGGCTGGAAGTATGGACATGCGGGCACTATTATTATAGATGGTGGAACCTTAAAACTGGATAATGATGGAGATATAAACAGCATAACCAATATATCCGGACCCTGTATAGGTGGATATAAGAAACTTGACGGCATTATTATCAATGGTGGAAAAATAGAGGCAACCTGTGCGCAGAGTGCACCTATCGGAATGGCTCTTGCCATGGTAGAGAGTTTAGGAACCATTATTGTAAACGGTGGCACAATTGTTACAAGACATCAGAATTATTTTGGTCCTATTTATTATTATGCGGATGGCATAGGAGATGTACAGCATTATACAAATGTAACAGTTAAAATAAACGGCGGTAATGTGGACACGGATTTTGACAGGACAAGACCAAAAAATGATAGTGCCGATGTCTATAGAGTAAAGATAACTTTGTCTGGAGCAGGGGAAGGACAGGAGATTACAAGCTATACCCTGTTTGACGGTTCAACTATCAGCTTAAACGATGCTAAGACCTTGCCCAATGGAGAATTGTACCTATGGCTACCTGTCAATACGGTGGTAACAGGAGTTCATTGCAATGGAGATGACTATACAGGCACAGTGAGAGCGGTAAACAATGATAATGACGCTCAGGCAGTCTTTAAGAAAGGGACGACAGGTACACTGACAGCAAGTATTAAGGCGGAGCATGTTCAAGGGGTGAAGCTTAGTCAGGCCACAGGCTTATCCGCAGGTGACACGGTCTATCTGTCCTTTAGTGGAGTAGAGAGCGGATATTTGTTTAAGGGGATGTGCTTGTATAAAGGAACAACTCTTCCACCTGCACCGAGAGAAGTGTCCTCAGATTTCACAAAGATAACTGATAAGCTATACAGTTTTACAATGCCGGCAGAAAATGTTACGGTCTATCTGAATGCCCCCAAAATCCGCACAGTAAGTGCAGGAGAACAGACGCATATCACCAGTGTCAGTTTCAACCCGACAGCTAACTTGACCGTCGGCGATACGGTAAAGTTGGCTTATGCTACAGAAACCGGCTGGAAATTAACAGGGATGGCACTGCGCAAGGCGACGGATACGCCTACCAATCCCCAGGATATCAGCGGCGACTTTACCAAGCTCTCTGACAATAACTATCAGTTTACCATGCCTAATTATGATGTGTGCGTTGATTTCAAATGTGAGGAGATAGCAGCCAGTGGAGCGGAAGCAGGCGATTTTATCATCAGTGATGCCAACTGTAGCTACAGCTTTGATACAACCAGCCGTACGCTTACGCTGTCAGGGGGCGGTAGAGCAACCATCTCAATGAAGTCCGGTGTACCCTCTACTTCCGACTGTATCAAGATAGCGGCAGGCGCAAGCATCAATCTGACAATTAAGAACCTGACCGTTTCAGCCCCCCAACAGGGCATATCAGGACTGACCTTCCCTGATGATATCGGCGTTTGTCGGCTGATTTTAGAAGGAACGAATCAATTTACCTCAAATCAGGAAGATACGCCGGCTGTACATAAACAAACACGCGGTAAACTGACCATCTCAGGAAAGGGAAAACTGATAGCGATTGCAACAGGGGCTAAAAGTAACGGTATAGGGTCAAATAGTTGCAGAGAGTTGTATATTGAGGGTGGAACCATCTATGCCAAAGCGAGCCATAATAATATGGCGATTGGATATGGATATAATCAAAATGGTTCTACCGTCTATTATACAGGAGGCACCGTAGAGGGCATGTGTGGAGATGATACACCATATAGCTACTATGGCGGACTGACAGGAAGAAATGCAAAGGTAATCATTACAGGCGGTAGTATTCACTCTGCAAATAGACCAAGTGCTCATGTCTACTTCAGCGTGTATACTCACCCAACCAACGGTTCTGACAATGTCTATCAGACCATTATCACACTCGGTGAGGGGGCGACCCTTGCTGCGCAGGCATACGTCACGGCACTGACAGGCGCAGGCACTTACGGTATCAATCAGATGCACACCGATGATGAGGGTAAGCTCTATCTCTGGCTGCCGGAGAATACGACCGTTACCAAAGTAGAAACGGATAAAGGCGTATATGTAGGCTCGGTTACAACCAATAGCGCAAACTATTTTGGAACTGCCAGTGCAGTGTTTAATTTGGCGGAAAAACAAGAGGGCAGCGGAAGCGTAGCGATTGAAGGCTGGACTTATGGGGAAAGTGCAAAAGCCCCTGTGCCGACCAGCACGACCAACGGCACGGCTAACGTCAGCTACACCTACTTTACCAATGAAGCTTGCACAACTAAGACCACAAGCGATAACAGCGGTGCAGAAAGCATAGGCAGTGTACCGAAAAATGCAGGGAGATACTATATTCAGGCAACCTTTGCCGAAACCCCACGCTATAAGGCGGTTATCGCAAAAGCCGGCTTTACAATCAGCAAGGCGAATGTGACATTTACCCCGCCGACAGCAAAAACAGGTCTTACCTATACAGGCGAGGCGCAAGCACTTATTAACGCCGGCACAGTGGATGCCGGCATAGGGAAACTGACATACAGCCTAAGCGAAACAGGCACCTATAGCGAAACCATACCGAGGGCAAAGGACGCCGATACTTATCGTGTGTACTACAAAGTCGTCGGTACCAACGCCAACTATGATTACACTAACACCAAGGGCAGTGTAGCGGTCTCTATTGCCAAAGAAGGGGTGACCTTTACCCCACCGACAGCAAAAGCAGGTCTTGCCTATACAGGTGAAATGCAAGAGCTTATCAATGCCGGCTTGGTGGACTCTGCTATAGGAAAACTGACCTACAGCCTAAGCGAGACGGGTACTTATAGCGAAACCATACCGAGGGCAAAGGATGCAGGTACCTATACTGTGTATTATAAAGTGGCAGGAACCAATTCCAACTATGATTACACTAACGCCAAGGGCAATATAGCGGTCTCTATTGCCAAAGTATCTATCACGCCGACGGTGGTACTTGCCGACCGGCATTATGGCGAAAGCCCAAATACACCGACCGTCATAGGCAATGCAGGTGGTGGAGCAGTAAGTTATGATTATTTCACCGATGAAGCTTGCACGATAAAGACCACAACGGAAAACAGCGGTGCAGAAAGTACGGGCGCTGTGCCGAAAAACGCAGGTATCTATTATGTGAAAGCAACCATAGCGGAAAGTACAAATTATAACGGGGCGACTGCCAAAGCCGGCTTTAAAATCAAAAAAGCAAAGCTGCCCTTTACCCCACCGACAGCAAAAGTAGATCTTTCCTATACAGGTGAGTTGCAGGAACTTATCAATGTCGGCTCGGTGGACGCTTCTTTGGGAAAACTGACCTACAGCCTAAGCGAAACAGGAACTTATAGTGAAACCATACCGACGGCAAAGGACGCAGGTACTTATACCGTGTATTACAAAGCAGTCGGAGCAAATGCCAACTATGATTATACCGTCGCCAAGGGCAGTGTAGCAGTCACTATTGCCAAAGCTGAGATTACGCCGACGGTGGCGATTGATGGCTGGACTTACGGCACAAGCCCTAATATACCGATTGTTACGGGAAATATGGGAAGCGGAGCGGTAACTTACGAATACTTTACCGATGAAGCTTGTACGGCTAAAACAAAAGCTGTCAACAGCCTTTTAAACAGCGAGGGTGGCGTGCCGAAAAATGCAGGAACATACCGGGTTAAGGCAAGCATAGCGGAAAGTACAAATTATCAAGGTGCCACTGCCAAAGCCGGCTTTGAAATCAAAAAAGCTGATCAGAGGGCACTTGGCATTAACAGTGTGACAGGTAAAAAATACGGAGATACGGATTTTACACTGAAGGCGACAGGCGGCAGCGGAAACGGACAGCTAAGTTATAGCGTTGACAATAACGAGGTACTTTCCATCACCGGGAATACGGCAAAAATCGTAGGGGCAGGAACTGTTACTATAACAGCTAAAAAGGCGGAAGATGTTAACCACAATAAGGCAAGCGCAAGTATCAGTGTGATCGTAGCCAAGAAAGATCTCACCATAAAAGCGGAGGACAAAACCGTTATCAAAGACGAGAGCATGCCGACCTTTACCTTTACGGCAGACGGTCTTGTAAACGGTGACACCTTTACCGATCCGGTGTTTACAACAAGTGCCGCCGATACCCATACTATCGGCGACTATGATATTGTCGTGAGCGAAGGAAGACTGAAAAAATCCGGTGGAGTTGATGCCGAAAATAACTACGAAGTCACCTATCAAAAAGGTAAACTGACGATTGTCGATACCGCCGATATTGCCCATACCGTGACTGTTATAGACGGCACAGGCGGCGGCACTTACCGCACCGGCGATAGGGTTACCGTAAAAGCCGATGACAAGCCGGACGCCACCTTTACAGGCTGGACAAGCGATGACGGCGTCGTTTTTGAAAATGCTTTTGTAAAAGAAACAAGCTTTGTAATGCCTGCAAAAAATATTACAGTGACAGCTAATTACAGTGCAAACAGCAGTGGCGGTTCGTCATCAGGCGGATCGGGTGCAGGTAGCACTTCTAAAGACGACGGCGGTGTAGGCATAAAAACCGGCAAATCACCTGATTTACCGACAACAGCGGAAATCGCCGTTAAAGCAAAAAAAGGAGATGACAAGACGGCAACAGCTGAGATTTCCGAACAAACGGTAGAAAATGCCATTAAAAAAGCAAAAGAAGAAGCGAAGAAAAACGGTAAGGAAGCAAACGGAACGGCACTTGAATTAAATATAGCTGTGCCGAAAGGTACAGATAAAGTAAACATGACGCTTTCCGGAAACACTTTAGGAAAAATTGTAAGCGGAGAAGTAAAAAGCCTTGCTGTAAACGGCTCTTTTGTAAAAGTGGTATTTGATAAAAATGCCATTCTTGAAATCAAAAAGCAAGGCAATGGAGATGTTTCAGTACATATCACTCCTGTCAAAAAGCTTTCCGAAGAAGTCAAAAAGCTTATAGAAAACAGACCTGTCTATGACATAAGTTTAAGTTTTGGGAACGGAAAGAAAATAACTGATTTGGGAAACGGCATTGCAACAGTATTTCTTTTCTATAAGCCTGAAAAAAATGAAGCAATAGGCGGATTTTATGCGGTGTATGCGGACGAAAAAGAAAAAGCTTCTCGAATAGAACCTTCCGTATATGATGCAGGCAGCAGCTCGGTGATATTTACTACAAATCACTTTTCCGTATATGGTGTAGGCTACACGGCACCTTTAGAAAAATTTGACGACATCAAAAAACACTGGGCAAAAGACTTCATCGACTATGTGATAGGCAGAGGACTTCTTGACGCAAGCACTGAAAATAAATTTTATCCGGATGAGAAAATGACAAGAGGAATGCTGGCAACGGCACTTGGCAAACTTGCAGGAGTAAATATAGAGGACTATAAGACAAACAGTTTTAACGATGTGAAAAATGACAGTTCATACAGACCATATATTGAATGGGCATACAGTAAGGGCATTATTGACGGAGTTGGAGACGGTAAGTTTGCACCGGATAAAAGCATAACAAGAGAAGAAATGGCGGTGATTTTTGAAAGATATGCAAAAGTTACGGGCTACGAAATACCTGTAACTCGAAAAGCGAGCATTTATGAAGATACAGAAAACATAGGAAGCGAGTATATGGCGGCGGTTAAAGCTATGCAGCAGGCGGGGATTATGACGGACATAGACAAAAACAAATTCAACCCGAAAGGAGAGGTTACCCGTGCGGAGGTTTCTGCAATGTTAAGCCGATATATTAAGCTGACTATTACGCCCGAAACGGCACAAGGCTTTGTATTGGACGATGCCGGAAAATACCGCTACTACAAAGACGGCAAAGCTCTTACAGAAAAACAGATACTTAACGGCACGGTATATTTCTTTGATGAAAGCGGAGTGCTTAAAACAGGCTGGGTAAAAGACGGAAACCTTTGGCGATACTATGACGGAACTAAGGCACATAAGGGTTGGTTGAACTTAAAAGCAGATGGAGAAGAAAGGCTCTACTATCTGAACAAGGAAGGTCTGCTTGAATCCGGCAAATGGGTAAATATAGACGGAAAATGGTATTATTTCTATCCTGACGGCACGCTTGCACTAAATACGGAAATAGACGGATACAAGGTCGACAGTGAAGGAGTGAGGGAAGAAAAGTAGAGATATCTTAATAAAAACGCCCTATGGGATTTATTCCTATAGGGCGTTTTTTTATCGCAGGGGCGGTGAAAGGAAATTATCGCCTTGCGGCGAACACCGCCCCGCAATCGAGTATGGGGCTAAAGTGCCTCTACTCGATTGTGTAAAAATAATTGTCTGTATCTAAAAATGTAATAGGCATTTGCGCTTATTAGCCAAAAAGGACTGCATTATACAATTTTACAAATTTATCATTAAAAACCTTTACCTACGCCCTCTCATACATAAGCGTATACTCTTTTAACCTCTTGGAAATCGCCTCACTCATATCCTCTTTTGCACGCCAGATCCAGTTTTCCCCTATAGTAGAAGGGGTGTTCATCCTTGCCTTAGTTCCAAGCCCCAGAAGATCCTGTGCCTGTACTATAGTAAGCCTAGCCGAAGATTGCATAAGCACGGCTATCACATCCCAACTGATATCCTGCTCATCTCTTATACGCATATACTTCTTTGCAAATTCGATATCCTCTTTTGCCGCAGTCTCAAACCAGCCTTTTATAGTGTCATTATCATGACTTCCGGTATAAGCCACGCTGTTATGTATAATATTGTGAGGAAGATACTCTTTTGAGTTAGAATCTCTGCTGTCAAATCCCATCTCTATTACCTTCATTCCCGGAAAGCCGCTGTCTTTTAGTAGCTTCTTTACAGAATCGGTTAAAAAGCCAAGATCCTCAACTATGATCCTCGGTTTTCCTATAAGCTCATTTACCTTATTAAAAAGCTTCATCCCCGGCCCCGGCTTCCATACTCCCTTAGTAGCATCTTTTGAGCCGTAGGGAATAGCGTAATAAGAGTCAAAACCTCTGAAATGATCTATTCTAAGCACATCATATATCTTGCACAGGTAGGAAATCTTTTTAAGCCAGTATGAAAAACCGTCTTTTTCCATATATTCCCAATCAAATAAAGGATTGCCCCAAAGTTGACCGACCTTTGAAAAACCGTCAGGCGGACAACCCGATACTTCTTTAGGCATTCTTTCATCATCCAGCTGGAACTGCTTGGGATCGGACCATACATCCACACTGTCTAATGATACATATATAGGCAGATCTCCTATAATTGATATACCCTTGGCATTGGCGTAAGACTTTAATTGCTCCCATTGCTTAAAAAACAGGTATTGAATTATCTTCCAGAACTCAAGTTCGTCTTTATGTTCCGCCTTAAAAGTGTCGATTTCATTTGCATATGCATATCTATAAGCCTCTTCCCACTCCCACCAGCTCTTTCCCTGATGGTAATCCTTAAGACTCATAAACAAGGCATAAGAATTGATCCAATCTTTATTAGCCGCAAGAAATGCATTATAAGAGGCGTCCTTGGTATTAAAATTGGCTGCCGCCTTTTTAAGTACGGGATATCTTAATCTATACAGGGCTCCGTAATTAACGGCATCCTCTCCTGCCTCATAATCTATATCAACATAATCGCAAGTCTCTAAAAGTCCCATCTTGCAAAGTATATCCAAATCAATAAAATAAGGATTTCCGGCAAAAGAAGACATACTGGAATAGGGTGAATTACCGTAGCCGGTCGGCCCGATCGGCAAAAGCTGCCAATATTTTTGTTCGGCTTTCCGT